>Ga0172382_10008761_pt1 | contig 13990 bp, 16 predicted proteins | sample Leawel138RmetaG_FD_122245 | JGI IMG/M metagenome (GOLD analysis project Ga0172382, IMG submission 122245) | Leachate microbial communities from a municipal landfill in Southern Ontario, Canada - Leachate well 138R metaG | ecosystem: Engineered > Solid waste > Landfill > Unclassified | place...
CTGTGATATCGTCAGACTCGGTCTTCGATGTGAATGGAGCGGTGAGCCCTGAAGGCTTCGAGTATTCGGTCGACGGAAGCGGATATGTCACCATAACCGGGTACACGGGGGCGAACGAGGTGGCATCCACGCCGAGATCCGACATATTGGCTCTCCTGGGCGACCCACTGGTCCTGGCAATAGCCGGCGGGTTGCTGGTTCTCATCATCATCGGCGTTGCTGTGGTGCTTCGGAGGAAATGAAACGTTAAGGCGGGCGCCCGGCCCGGTGAGGGGCCGGGCCGCCGGACCTCTTTCAGTTCTTCTGCTTTGACATGTAGTCGTAGCCCATATCGAAGGCCTTCATGTTCAGGTCCGTGAACTTAGGAGGCACGTTCTTGGCGAGCATCTCCTTCAGAAGATCCTTGGACAGAGGGAATCCCTTGGCTGCTGCCACGGCTCCGATCATCACAGCGTTCGCTGCAACGGCTTTGCCTGCATCTATCGCAATTGATGTTGCGTCTATGGTGACGAGATTCTTCGTTCTCTCCTTCACGGCCGCGACCATCTCATCGATGTTCGGGTACTCCTCGAATCCCGCGGCCACCATGGACGGATACACAGGGTCAAGATTCATGAGTATCTTGGTGTCCTCGTTCGCCAGGAATATATTCCTGCAGGTCTCGACGGGCTCGAACCCCATCAGGAGATCGGCGCCTCCGGATGATTCCAGGGGGCTGATGACCCCGTCGCCGAATCTCAGGGTGCACAGAACGCTGCCGCCCCTCTGAGCCATGCCGTGGACCTCGCTCATCGCGACCTTGTATCCCGCGTTCATGGCAGCACTGCCCAGGACCATGGAGGCCAGGAGAACCCCCTGTCCCCCCACGCCTACGATCTGTATCGTGTATCTCATTGCCTCACCTCTATGGCATCCTTGGGGCAAACGTTAGCGCACATGCCACACCCTATGCACTGAACCTCATCCACATGGACCTCGTCCCCTCTCTTCACAAGAGCCGGACATGCTATGGTCTTCAGACATGTGTAGCACTTGATGCACTTGCTCTGATCCACTTCAGTCTCCCTGATCACCAGGGCCCTCTGCTTCTTAAGCTCCAGGGGGCACGCCATCTTCGATATCACGACGGCCACGCCGTCCGTGTCAATGGCTTCCTTCATCACCTTGGAAGAGGCCTTCACGTCATAGGGGTTCACAGTGGCCAGGAAGTCCACGCCTATCCCCTTTACGACGGCCTCGATGTCCAGGGCCTCTGTGGTTATTCCTCCGAAGTCCCTCCCGGTGCCGGGGTTGGGCTGGTGCCCGGTCATGGCCGTCGTACGGTTGTCCACGATGACCATCACGAGCTTGTGGTCGTTGAACTTGGCCGATATCAAAGGCGGTATGCCTGAATGGAAGAATGTGGAATCACCGATGAACGCGACCGATTTCTGATCGGTCACCTGGGCGAAGCCTCCTGCAGCGCCCGCCCCTCCGCCCATGCAGATGATGAAATCCGCCATATCGAAAGGAGACTGGACGCCCAGCGTATAGCATCCGATATCGGAGCAGTAAACGGCCTCCCTCTTCCCCATGGCCTTCTTCGTCGCGGCGAATATCCCGCGGTGGGGGCAGCCGGCGCACAGGGTCGGCGGCCTTCCGGGAAGCTTCACATCAACCGGCTTAAGAGGCACCGGAGGCGCATCCATCCTGACGAGATCCTTCAGCCTCGCGATGACATCCGGGGAGTACTCCCACTCCACGGGCAGATGACCGCTCCTCTTCCCGTATACGGGAACGGACAGCTTGTTCTGCGCGCATATCCTGAGGACCTGATCCTCCAGGAAAGGTTCCAGCTCCTCAACGACTATTATCCTGCTCTTGCCTTTGATGAAATCCGCGATCTTCTTCTCCGGCAGCGGGTTAGTGAATCCCAGCTTCAGAATCTGTACGCCTTTGATGTACTCCTTGACATATGTGTAAGAGACACCCGAGGTTATCACTCCCGTTTCCCCTTCCCCTTCGATGAAGTTCAGAGGCGATGCTTCGGAAAGGGCCATTGCCTTCCTGTTGAGATCCAAAAGCCTGACCCTGTTCTTCTTCGCGAAAGCGGGTATATTGACGAATCTTGCGGTATCCTTCTCGAAATGACCTTTAGCAGACGTTCCCTCGGGGGTTCCGAACTCCACTATCCCGCGGGCGTGATTGACACGGGTGGTGGTCCTGAAGATCAGCGGCAATCCCAATTCCTCGGATATCCTGCATGCCTCGGCCACCATGTCCTTTGCCTCCGCAGGGGTGGACGGCTCCATCATGGGCAGAAGTGCCAGCTTGGAGTATATCCTGTTGTCCTGCTCGTTCTGGGAGCTGTGAAGGGACGGGTCGTCCGCTGTTAGTATGAGCATCGCGCCCCTGACGCCTGAGTATGCCAGGGTCATCATGGGGTCTGCAGCGACGTTCAGACCGACATGCTTCATGAAAACGATGGACCTGACGCCGGACGATGCGGCGGCGGCTGCCGTCTCCATCGCCACTTTCTCGTTCACTGAGAACTCGAAGTACATTCCCACCTTGTGGGATATCTTCTCCAGATTGTTGCCTATCTCCGACGAGGGTGTCCCCGGATATGTGGAGGCGAACTTCACTCCGGCCTCGATGAGCCCCCGGGTTATCGCCTCGTTCCCTAGCAGCAGGTCCCTGCCGCTGTTCGATAAGATGTCTGCCATTTTTGCGCCTCTGGTCCAGGGTTGTATTACGAGGCGGATTTATAACTATAACCGATATACGGGAGACACGTGCGGGGGTAGCCAAGCCTGGCCAAAGGCGCAGGACTTAGGATCCTGTCTTCAGCGGTTCGAGGGTTCAAATCCCTTCCCCCGCACCATTCTCAGATCCTATCTGAAATCGTACTTGCGCCTGCAGCATTTGCCGCGTGGCTCTTCCTCATCCTCTTCGGGATCCTGCTCTGGCTCATCATCCCTGATGCCGACCCGGCATCCGCATCCGCAATCGTCACCGTGAACATGCTCATGATCATGGCTGTGATCATGGCTGTGGCCGCGGTGATCGAACTCCAGGAAGACGCCGGAGTCGTCCATCGCATGCATCATCTCATGCTCCAGCTCGCTCCTGTCCACGTCAGTCAGGGCAGCCATTATGTGGAACTCGGCCTCCCTGGTCGGACGCAGAGAGCCGTGGTGGAGAACCCCCTCTGACATGTCCGTCAGATTGAGGGTTATCCCTCCCTTGTCAGTGGAAACGGACATCTTTATGTGCCCCATCATCACGCCGGACTCGGACTCGGCCCATCTGCCTATGGCCATTAGCATGTCCTCAAGGCGCCTTTCGGCATCCGCATTGAATCCTCTTATCCTGCCTTTGAAACCGACTGCCGTGCCCCCTGCCATCTCCGCTGACGTCTTCATCTCAGAGCCTCCAATAGCCTGTCGACCCCTTCCAGGGTCTTCCCGGAGACAACTAACGCAGGTACGTCATATAAATCCTTCAGGACAGCGAGAACGCCTTCGATCTTCTCCGCAGGCTGTCCGTCGGCCTTGTTCACCAGTATGAGATCGGATTCGGAGATCTGCTCCAGGAAGAACTCTCTCTTCCGTTCCATGAACAGATCGAAGCGCGGCACATCAACTATTCCGATTATGGTGATGTCCCCGGCATCCGTACCGGTTCTGACTATGGTGTCCCGGACCTTCTGCGGAAGTGCCAGACCCGTGGGCTCCACAATGAACACATCCGGGCCTATCTCCTCCTTGATGCCTTTGACAGCCTCGAAAAGGGATTGGGTGAGGGTACAGCATATGCATCCGTCCGGAAGCTCCACGGCTTTGAACCCTTCGGATCTCAAAGTGCTGCCGTCAACGCCTATGTCCCCCATCTCATTCACGAGTATGGCAACCTTCTTCCCCGAATCCAGATAATGCTTCGTCAATGTCTTGAGGAACGTCGTCTTCCCGCTTCCCAGGAAGCCTCCGAGGATGTAGATCATCATGCCGGGGCCATCGGGAACTCGGATTAAATAGGGATTGGCGCAACCGCTTACATCAATGCCCGCAGATCCTGGATCATGAAAGTGTACGGGCATTCGACCGCGTTCCCACGGGGGATGTATATTCCGTCTATGCCCGCCGCTTCCGCAGCGAACATATCACCCGGGCTGTCCCCTACGTAGCAGATATCCTTCTTCTCGAGCCACGGATACTCCTTTATGGACCTGAGTATCCCGTCAGGTGCCGGCTTGTGGTTCTTCACATCGTCGTACCCGACGATGCTGTCGAATCTCTCCAGGAGTCCGTGCCTCAGAAGTATGGCGACTATGCGCTCCCTCATCTTGCCGGATGCTATGGAGAGGCCTTTCCCCCTGCTGTGCAGGGTGCTTATGACCTCTTTGGTCTCGGGATACGGATCCGTCCTGGATGCCATGGATGCCCTGGATTCGGCTATGAAGGAGTCTATGAACCTTCTCTTCTCCGTCTCCGAACGGGCGAATCTGTCCGCCGTAGCATCCAGGGGCTCCTGGACGTATTTCCTGCATTCGGCAGCATTGAAGGGTGCGCCTATGGCCCGGAATGCCTTAGCATACGCTAGTTCCACCCCTTTCAAGGAATTGAACAGGGTCATATCGAAATCGAAGATGTACGCCTCGTATTCCCTCATATCGCCTTACGCAACGGTCCCTGTGCTGCCATCAGGCTGGATGTTCTCGCTCTCCAGCATCTTGAGTATCTTCCTTCTCAGGGCCGTGAACTCCTGGGACGACCTGTCCCTGGGGTGGGTCCACGGGATATCGATTACCTCTTTTATCTTGGCCGGGCGCTTGGTCAGGACCACTATGCGGTCTGATATGTAGACGGCCTCGTCCACCGAGTGCGTCACGAATATCACCGTCGTATCGGTCTTGTCCGTTATCCTCAGCAGCTCGGTCTGCATTATGTTGCGGGTCTGAGCGTCCAGGGCTCCGAATGGCTCGTCCATGAGTATCACATCCGGCTTCGTCACCAGGGCCCGGGCGATCCCCACGCGCTGCTTCATGCCTCCTGAGAGCTCATGGACCATTGCGTTCTCGAATCCTGCAAGGCCGACGGACTTGATGTACCTTTCCGCCCGCTCCCTGCGCTCCGCCTTGGGAACACCGACGACCTCGAGACCGAACTCGACGTTCTTCCTGACGGACCTCCAAGGGAAGAGGGCGAAGTCCTGGAAGACCATCCCCCTGTCAGGTCCGGGGCCCTGGCAGCATTTCCCTCCCAGGGTGACCGTTCCTGAGGTGGGGTCCATGAGACCTGCTATCATGCGCAGTATCGTCGTCTTCCCGCATCCGGACGGGCCGACGATGGTCACCAGCTCCCCTTTCTTTATGTCAAGGGAGAAATCCTCGAGAGCTACCGTCTCCTTCTCATCGGTCTTATAGGTCTTGCTGAGATTCACTATCGATATGTCACCGCTCATTCCATCCCCATCCTTTTCACTATGGTCCTGTAAGCGTAGTCGGATACACCTGTGGTCAGAAGACCCAGTATGGCGATCAATACTATGCCCACGAACACGTTGGGCCAATATCCGAACTGCGCCTGTATGCTTATGAAGTAACCTACACCTCCGCCGAATGAGGCGTACAGCTCCGATGCGACTATGCACATCCACCCTACGCCCATCCCTATCCTGAGTCCGTTCATCACATACGGCACGGATGCAGGCAGCATCACCTTGGTGAAGACCTGCATCTTGTTCGCTCCGAGGGTTTTGGACGCGTCAACCCAGCTGGGTTCGATCTTCTTCACTCCGAATATCGTGTTTGTGAGCATAGGGAAGAATATACCGACGAATACGACGAGTATCGGCCCCCATACATATCCGACGGTGAAGAGGAATATGGGCGCCCACGCTATGGGCGCTATGGGCCTGAGTATCTCAAGTGTCGGGGACGAGAACTCGTTGATCGTATCGGAATATCCCAACAGCAGACCCATGGGGACGGCTACGGCAAGTGCCAGCAGCAGACCCGCTACGAATCTCTGAAGGCTGATCGACATATGGCCCCACATGGTCATTCCTGAGACTGCGTCCCCTTTATCGAACAGATATAGCATCGCATCCCATGTCTCCCCGGGCGTGGGCACCGCAGGGTTATTCAGAAGCAACGACAGGTTCCACCATATGAGAACGAATACCACAAGGGATACGGCTGATATCCCTATTTTCCTGATGAATCTGTGTATTTTGTCATTCTCATCATAATTGAATCGCTCCAGGTCCATCGTATCACCCCAACGCATTTATCGATAACGAAACCACCGGCGGGGACCCTACGAAACCTATATTCGCCTGTCCCGCCAGAAGCGCATTCATCACGTCCCCTCCCGCTGCGAAGGGCCCTATCAATTCAACTTCTATTCCGTACTCATTGAAGAAGCCCTTATCTATGCCGACATGAAGGGCAAGCTGGTGCACGTCTGCGGCAAGGTACGCCACCTTGACGCGCACCGACCCTGTACCGACGACGCCCATCTCCGAGGGGGTCTTGAGATCTGTATGCTCGCTGTCATTGAACACCGAGTCCAGATATGTTCCGTTGATGAGGTGATTCGTGAAATCCAAAGGTGTCGCGAATCCCGCATCGGGAAGAGCATTCGGATTGACCAGTCCCAAGGATTCATAGGTCTCCACCACACCGGCCAACTGATCGTTGAGGTCACCCAATTCATACGTATAGAATATGTTGTTGAGAGCGGCCTCCGCCGTTGCCTCCGTCATGGGATCTGTGGGAGTCCCGACTGATATGGCCTTGTTTATGAGATAACTCCAATTCGGATCGCTGGAGCCGTTATCCATGATGCTTTGCATCCAATCCACGGATTCAACATATGCCGCCAGGAATCTTGTCGCCGCAACCTGGTTGTCTGAAAGATAGGAATTGTTGCCTGCCACGACACAGCACGGGTGGCCTTCCCAATAATCGCTTGTTCTGAGAATGCTCTTGCAATCCCCTGACGCTATCGCAACTGCATAATGGGGTTCCCATGCGATGCCGCCTGTGACCGTGGTTTCATTTGATTTCAAATACTGCACCATCTGGCCGGGCGCCTTTTGGGTCCAGCGGACCCCGTCGGTCGAGACCCCCGGTCCGTCCTGAATGAAACTCAGCCCCATTCCTTTGACTATTTCCATCAGCATCATGTGCTGGATGGAGGAGGGGCCGGGCGTCATGAACAGCCTGCCCTTCCAAACTTCAGGGTAATATGTGATCTCCCCTTCGCTGTCTATTGTCAGGAAAGTGTCCTCTATATCGCTATTAACGAATATACCGGATCCTTCGTTATTCACTCTGGATATTATGGAGACGGACTCCCCTTCCGAGGGCTGCTGCGAGAGGATCAGGCCGGAAGCTGACAGTATCACTATGGCCAAAAACACGGCTCCCCACATCTTGAAATTCCAGTTCAATTGCGACACCTGCGATTACGAGACCCTCATCAGATATAAAAGTTAAGATTTTAACACACAAGTATTTCGTTTATACTTAAAGGATAAAAATTAACGGGACTAACCCGATAGGGGTCTGGGCAGGATTATCTGACAAAATATCAGGCGTGAAAAAGAACGGATCAAAGAAAAATTAAGATGTTTCGGGATCTGAGGATCAGATATCCCTGTATGCGATGGAATACTCCATCTTCTTGGCGCCGAAGTACTTCTTGGAGAACTCCGCCGCATCCTTGGGGCCGAACTCTTTGCAGGAGAATATGTTGATGAAGGCCCTGTTGGTGTCCTCTGCGAAGTGACCGGAGATCATGGAGGTCTCGATCAGCTGCACCAGAGAGTAACCTTCTACCTTGGGCTCGGAACCGAAACGGACCACTATGGGCTCCCCGTATCTTTTCATATCTATGTGCTTGGCGAGGTCTATGGCGAAATTCGTGATGTGCTCCTTGCTGGATATCAGCTTGAGGTCGCATTCTCCGAGATCTACCGCGACCTCGAAACCCCACCTGTTCTCGTTGTTGTATTTGTCTATGGCTTCCTTGTCATCCAGAAGCTTGCCTGTGTAAGGGCTCATTACGTACATGCGGATCTCTCCCGACGGATTGCCGTCGACTACGGAATATATCAATTCTGTATTTGAAACTATAACCTCCACTACGAAACTCGTAGTTCTGAGAACCCAATTTATTAGAATGAAAAAGCCCTACTGGCACCCATGACGGGGATAAAAGGCTCCGATGTGTTCTTCTCGGACATGGAGATTGAGATCGGTGACAACCTTCTGAAGAAGATGAGAAGGGTCTGCGAAGCGGCGGGGATCGGCAGGATCGACATGGAGAAGAAGCTCGTAGCCATAAAGCTGCATTTCGGGGAGTACGGCAACCTTTCCTTCCTAAGGCCCAACTATGCCAAGGTATTGGCCGATCTGGTCAGGGAGAAAGGGGGCATACCTTTCCTGACCGACTGCAACACATTGTACGCAGGATGCAGGAAGAACGCCGTGGAGCATCTGGATACCGCATACGCCAACGGATTCAGTCCCCTCACCACAGGATGCCAGATCCTGATAGGGGACGGTCTGAAGGGCTCCGATGAGACCCTGGTGCCGATAAACGGAGAATATGTTCGCGAAGCGAAGATCGGAAGGGCTGTGGCCGAGGCCGACGTCATCATCTCCCTGAGCCATTTCAAATGCCACGAACTCACGGGAGTTGGCGGGGCAGTGAAGAACCTGGGCATGGGGTGCGCCTCCCGCAGGGGCAAGATGGAGCAGCACTCCGAGGAGAAGCCGCTGGTCGATGAGGGGAGATGCAGAGGATGCAGGGAGTGCCTGAAGGCATGCGCCCACGGCGCGATATCCTTCCCTGACAAGAAAGCGGTGATCGATTACGGAACATGCGTGGGGTGCGGCAGGTGCATATCCGCCTGTCGCTTCGATGCCGTATGCGCCGGCCCGGACTCCTCCAAGGACCTGCTGAGCATGAAGATGGCGGAGTACGCCGCAGCGGCCGTTCTGGGAAAGCCGAACTTCCATGTGAGCGTGGTGTGCGATGTTTCGCCTCTCTGCGACTGCTACGGAGGGAACAGCCCGCCAATAATACCCGACGTGGGGATATTCGCGTCCTTCGACCCGGTAGCACTGGATTCTGCCTGCGCCCGGCTCTCCGCGGCTCAGAAGCCCATAGGCAGGAAGGTCCGCGGTAAGGACATATTCGCCGATGTGAACGAGGGAACGGACTGGCGCACAGCCCTGGAGCACGCCGAGAGGATAGGGTTGGGAACGACATCCTACAACCTGATAGAGATGAAATGACGGTGCTGAAGGGCGGTAATTTTAATAGCGCTCTCGTGAATTAGCGCATATGGACCCGGTGAGGCTTTTCGTCTCCATAACGGTGCCCCGTCTGGGCCCCCTTGAGTCTGTTGCGGAGAATATCGGAGGCATACGCGGAGCTCGTCCCGTTCCCGATAAGCAGAGACATCTTACTTTGGCCTTCATAGGCGATCTGGATATCGAATATGAGAAAAGGGTTTGCGAAGCCGTTGAGAATGCGGTGGAAGGGATCGGACCTTTCCGCATCGACCTCAGAGGTGTGGGCGCATTCCCCAACCCGCAAAGACCGAAGGTCGTCTGGGTGGGAGCAAGCGACGACGGCACCATGGCCGCTCTCTCGGAAGCGATACGCAATTCCCTGGATGCCGCCGGGGTCGGCTACGACGGCAAGGAGTTCAAACCGCACATCACTCTGGCACGCATGAGCGGCGGCACCGACGTGGGCGGTCTCGTATCAGGCAACAAGAGCGCCACCTTCGGATGGTTCGCCTGTGATTCGGTGAATGTGATGAAGAGCACACTCCGCTCATCGGAGGCCGTTCATACCCTTGTGAAGAGCATCCCTCTTAGAGGCTAACTGTAACTGTCCGCTTTTATTCCCCCGCTCTGCGAGACAGCTATCATGAAACGCACAAAGCGGACTCACAAAATGCGAAGGAACAGGAGCGGGGGTATCGAAGGACTGCCGCTTCAGCTCATGATACTGATCGTCATCGCCACTCTCGGAACGTCTGTGGTGGTGGGTTGGATGAACGACATAGAGATGCCCAAGTCCATAGGTGATGTGACCGTGGATAACGACAGCATCCCCCTGGGGAGCCCTGACTCCAACGGCAACAGGGCCACCAAAGAGAGGTTCTCCGTCTACGTCACGGACCAGGACGGCAATCCGATCGAGGGGGCGACGGTGGTCATAACGGGACTGGGGGCCAACGACGGACGCGGCGGAACGGTTTATTCCACGACCGATGCCAACGGAAAGGCGATGTTCGGATCGATATACGTGAAACTGAATTCGCCTGTCGGGCACATCGGCGTTAACGTATCCAAAGCCGGATACGGCGAGGACGGGAGCTGCAGGATCGCGGTGATCGCGTGAAGATGAACAAGGGGGCGGTCCTGGACCTGCCCATAAGGATAGTGGTCGTCCTTGCGGTGCTGGCGGCCGCCCTCCCCTTCATCGGATCTGCCATGGAGTACAATGAGGAGGCCACGACCGCCGCCGCTCTGGAGAATCAGATAGGAAGGATAACCAATGCCGCCGCTGTCGTGTACTTCTCCGGGGAAGGCTCATGCAGGACCGTCGACCTCGACATACCTTCCGGGTGCAGCATATCCGTGGGAGGTAAAGGAGGGGAAGCGTACTCCGTCAGAGGGATCATGGGCGACAGGGTCGTGTACACGGGATACATGGACAAGCCGTCCGTAGGATTCTCTGACGAAACAATGCTGTCGGGCAAATGCACCGTGCTGGTCAGATGCTCGGAGGGCGGGAACGGATATCCTGTGATCCAGGTGATAGCATGATCGAATTCACACTGTCCCGCGTCGCCCTGGGAATATGCGGGATCCTTCTGCTGGCTTCCGTCATACCCTTTGTGGAGAATGTCCATGAGGACAGAGTGGACGACGGCATGTCCGCCCAGGCCGGGAGCATAGCCGCACTGGTGGACTCCTTCTGGAGCTCCGGATCAGATTCGCTGACGGTCTGCGCCGGAGAGCTTCTTCCGACGGCATCCTCCACCCTGCGCTTCGAAGGGCACTTCGTCATACTCGAGTACGAGGGCACATGCTACAAGGCCGCGATGCTCTGCGATACCGTATCAGAGGGCACGTACTCCTGCAACAGCATTCTCAGGCTGACCAGAATCGGCCCGGCCGTTGCCGTAGAGGCTCTGGGATTCACTTAGAGAAGGCACGGATTATCTTCCTCAGGGTCTCGAGGAACCTCTCCATGTCCCCTCTGTCGTTGTATAGGTAGAAGGATGCCCTGACGGAGCCCCCCAGGTCCCTGGATTCGAAGAACGGATGGGCACAGTGCATGCCGGACCTGACCATGACGCTGCCGATGCTGTCCATCATGACAGCCACATCATGGGATGAAAGGCCCTTCACGTTGAAGGAGAATATGCCTCCCCTGGATGCCGGGTCCTCCGGACCGACGATCGATACCTCCGGCATATCGTCTATCGCCTTCTGCACGATCCTCTGAAGGGATATCTCATGGGCCTCCACCTCCTTCATGCCGATGCGGGACAGATAATCGAGAGCAGCCGAAGTGCCTATTATCCCTGAATAGTTGAGGAGCCCTGCCTCGAACTTCTCGGGTGCCGGGGATGTCTTCACCGTATCGTAAGTGGTGAGACCCACAGTCCCGCCGCCGTACATCAGGGGCCTGAGGTTCTTCAGGGCCTCCTCTTTCCCGTACAGCATCCCCACACCCGTGGGCGCCAGCATCTTGTGCATGGATGCCGAATAGAAATCCGCATCCAGGTCGGTCACGTTCACGTGCATATGGGGCGCTGCCTGTGCCCCGTCCACTGATATGACCGCACCGGCGTCATGGGCGATCTCCGCCATCTCCTTTATCGGATATGTCACGCCGGTGACATTGCTCGTCTGAGTCACCGACACCGCCTTCACATCCCGGGTGACGGCCTCCTTATAGGCCTCGATGTCGAACTCCCCTCTTTCGGATGTCCTGAAGAACCTGCGCTTTATACCCCTTTCCTGAACCTTGAACCATTGCACATGATTGGAATTGTGCTCAGCATCCGAGGTCAGCACCGTGTCGCCCGGCCTCAGATCCAGCCCCAGCGCGACCGTGTTCAGGCCCTCGGTGGCGTTCTTCGTGAACACGAAGCATCTCGGATCATCCGAACCGAAGAACCGGGCCATCTTCTCCCTGGTCTCGTCCACTTCGGTGGATACGCGGGTGGCCATGGAATGAACGCTTCTGCCTCCGCATGACGGGTACTCCTCGTAGTACTCCACCATCTTCCTTATCACCTGATCCGGTTTCAGGCTCTGGCATGCATTATCGAGATAAACGGAGCTGCCGTTCCTGACAGTCGGGAAATCCGCCCTGATCCGGGATACATCCATGGGACCGCCTATTGTGAATGATGTTATTCATTGTTTCCGTTCCTGCCGGCGAACTATAATTATAATAGCCTTGGATTCCAATCAGCTGATATGGAACTCAGGACATCCGTGGGGAGCCTCACGCTTGATAACCCCTGCATACTGGCATCCGGGATAATGGATGAGACGGGAGAGGGCATGGCCCGCGTCCTGGGGTCCGGTGCCGCGGCCGTCGTATCCAAATCCGTCGGCATCAGCCGGAACGCCGGGCACGCGAATCCGAACTTCATCGAAGAGGAGGGATTCTGCATCAACGCCATGGGACTCCCCAATCCCGGGATAAAGGAATATGCCGAGGAGATGAGGATCGCGGTTGCCAGCGGGAAGACCGTCGGGTCGGTTTACGCATCATCCCCGGAGGAATTCGCCGAGCTCGCCGGCTGCATGGAGGACTACGGCGCATGCGCCGTGGAGCTGAATCTCTCATGCCCTCATGCCGCGGGATACGGTATGGAGGTGGGAACGGATCCCCGAATGGTGGGAAGGATAGTATCCGTTGTGAAGGACGCTGTGAGCATACCTGTTTGGGCAAAGCTCACACCTAATACCCACATACTCAAGGAGATCGGGAGGTCGGTCGAGGATGCCGGAGGAGACGCGATCGTTGCGATCAATACTCTGAGGGCTATGAAGATAATCCCGGAATTCGGCAGACCGTTCCTCAGCAACCGCTTCGGAGGTCTCTCGGGAAGCGCGATACGCCCCGTGGGCGTGAGAGCCGTTTACGATCTTCACAGCGCGGTTTCGATACCGATAGTGGGGGTCGGAGGGATATGCGACCACCGGGATGCCCTGGAGTATATAATGGCCGGAGCATCCGCAGTGCAGATCGGCACCGCGGTCCTGAAGGGGCTGGATGTCTTCTCTAAGGTGAACGATGGATTGAGGGGCTTCATGAAGGAGTACGGATACCTTTCCGTAAAGGACATGGTGGGTGTGGCACATGAATGATATAGTAACCGTGACCGGCAAAAGCAGGTTCGGCGACATATGCTCCCTCTCATTCGATTGGGACGTTGCCGTGCAACCCGGCCAATTCGTAATGGTCTGGTCACCAGACATGGAGGAGATACCTCTTTCACTGTCTTCCGTCAAGGATACCAAGAGCATAACGTTCCGTATGATCGGCAAGGACACCGAAGCGCTGGGGAACAAGGAAACGGGGGACAGGCTCAGCATCAGGGGACCTTACGGGCGAGGTTACAAGGTAGATGATAAGAAGAGAACTCTGGTGGTGGGCGGAGGCATCGGGATAGCTCCCGTGCTTCCCATGATGGCGGACGGGCTGGACACCGCTCTTGCGGCCAGAAGCTCCGGGGAACTGGACTTCGCACTCCCGGAGATCCGGAGTGCCAAAGGCAAGACCTGGATATCCACAGACGACGGCAGCATGGGCTTCCACGGCAACGCCGTGCAGCTTGTGAAGGATATTCTCGCGGAAAGGGAGTACGACGAGATCCTGGCCTGCGGACCCGAGGTCATGCTTTTCTTCCTCCACAGGTTCTGTGTCGAGAACGGCATGAAGTGCCAGATGTC
>Ga0172382_10008763_pt1 | contig 13989 bp, 11 predicted proteins | sample Leawel138RmetaG_FD_122245 | JGI IMG/M metagenome (GOLD analysis project Ga0172382, IMG submission 122245) | Leachate microbial communities from a municipal landfill in Southern Ontario, Canada - Leachate well 138R metaG | ecosystem: Engineered > Solid waste > Landfill > Unclassified | place...
AGCTAAGTGTGATTTGATAAGAACAGTTATCAAATCGCATATGCGATTCTCACATATGCAGTCCTGCGTCACTCCATCACTAACTCCCACCACAAATCCCACAAGCGGATATGCACCTCGTCCTGCGACATCGCGCCGCCCACTGATGGTGCGGCAGGCTGAGCGCGCTTGCTTGTCTGGCGCCACGCTGGGCGCACGTTCCCGGATCACTCGAGGGCTCAGGCGCGTCACTGGCGGCCCGGCGGCGGAGCGGATCCTAGATAGTCATCATCCCCCACGATTTGATAACGCGTCAGAAGCCTAACTGCCGCCACCAGCAGCAGCGCGACTACGCCGTCCGCCAGCTCGTCGCCGATCGAGCTCTCGGCCCGGCACCTCGACTAGCGACGCAGCGCAACAGTGGTTGGACCACAGGAGACCCGCTCCCCACGGGTGCGATGCGTGGTCGCTCACACATGGACGCCAGAGGTCGGACCACCCTGGCATAGGTCCGACCTCTTCTGCTACACTCCGGTTCAGGATGAGTTCAACCGGAAGGAGTGGCGGTCTTGTCGCAAGCTAGTAACGGAACTCGCGTCGTCGATCAAGCGCGTGACGCCCTCGCGGCCTACGTTAGAAGCGCCCCGGAGGGAAGCAAGCTGCCGCCGGAGCGGGAACTGGCCCAGAAGCTGGGGGTCTCCAGGACCACCCTCCGCGACGGGGTCAGCCGCCTGGCGCTGCTCGGCCTGCTCGAGGTCCGTCACGGCGACGGCACGTACGTGCGCTCCCCCGACGCCACGCAACTAGCGCTGCCCTTCCGCTCGCTGCTCGAGTACAACCCGGAGGCTCCCAGTGAGCTGCTTGCCCTGAAGCGCCTACTCGAACCTGCACTCGCCGCGACCGCAGCCAGCAACGCTACCGACGAAGACGTAGCTGCTCTCAGGGCGGCCATCCAGCACGAGCGTAGTGAGCTGCTCCGCTACAGTGACCGGCGGCGCGTGCCACGGCGGCAGCCTGCCAGGCGGTCACTGGAGTCGCTAATGGTCGCTGCGGCTGGTTCCTCGTTGGTGGGCACACTGGTGGGCCTTGCCACAGAGCTCCTCAGACCCACGCTCAGTGAGCGCCTCCCGCCTGCCTTCCGGCAGCTGGCGGTCGAGCAGCGCGGCGCCATCGTAGAGGCCATCGCTATCGGCGAACCCGACGCGGCGCGCGGCGCGATGGAGCTGCACCTCAACACGCTCGCCAAGGCGCTCGACGCCGTCGACCAGAACTTAGCGCCGACCCGAGAAGCTGCGGGTGTGGCGGGGGCCGCGCTAGCCTAAGTCAGCGAGCCCGCCGAACCATGTAAGCGTCGCCCCTCAGCGGGGTGTAGCGCTCGCGATCTTCTGACAAGCGGTACATGGCGCTAGCAACGCGCTCCTGGCTGATGTGCAGGCGGGCCGCCAGGTCGTCGCAGCGTACGATCGCGGGCACGCCGGGCTGCGCAAGGTAGGAGCGCAACTTGGCCATGTCGGCCTCGAGGCTGTCTTGAGGGCCCTCAGTCGCTGTCAGTTGTGGTTGCACTTCGGTATCGAAATCCACGTCGTAAACGGATTCGTCAACTATCACGCGCTTCTCGCTGGTGACGGCGTCAGGGACGTGGGCGGTAGATGCAGCCTCTTGGGCACCGTTCTCGCCAGCGATCTGCACGGTCGGCTGCCAGTCAGGGTCGGGCGCCTCGGGCACCTCAGGCACCTTGGGCTCGGCCGACGACGCAGCGCTCTCCGTGGCAGGCGGCTGCCACTGGGTCCTCTCGGGTCCGGGCGCGCTCGCCGCGCCGGCCCGCTCTGCAGGACCGCGCGCGCTGCGGCCCAAGCCGAGGCGCCCCAGCAGACCCTGCCGCCGCTCCGTTGGAACCGCGACCGGCTCCGCGGACGCCAGCACCTGATTCTCCTGGTACTTGAGGAACGCCTCCTCGCTCTCGGCGCGCCATTTACCGCCCGACGGAATCGCCAACAGATCGGACTCGAGGATGGTCGGAGGGGTGTAGAACTCCTCCCTGTCGGCGTCGATAGGAGCGTCCAGGTAGGGGTCTAGCTGAGCCCTGGGGTCCGCGGCGATCGGCTCCGCCGGCACCTCGGAGTGGGGCGCGCGGGTAGGCGGACCATCTGCTGGCCTGGCTGCCGGCTTCTTGCGAGGCGTCTCGGGCAGCGGCCAGCTCATGGAGTAAGAGAAAGGCGCTCTGGTCGCCGGGGTCGCCTCTGGCTCGGGTTTGGGAAGCGGCGGCGCCTCGACCTCTAGAGGGAGCGAGGTGCCTTTGGAGCGGCGCACCACGCGGACCGTCGATTCGGAGAACGCCTCGGCCGCTTCTTCGGGCGGCACGACTGGTCCGGCCACCATCGTGTCGAGCGCGCGCCAGGCGGGTTGCTGCCTGCGGGCCCAAACGTCATGCGCTGAAGCGCGGTCGAGGGGCCGCGGAGCAACGGTATCGGTGCGCGGCGCCGGGCCGCCCTCTATCCGCACGCGCCGCACGGAGCCTTCAATAGCGCTGGGCGCAGGTCCCTCAACTGCCGGGGCCTCGTCCGCCGAAGCGCTCTGTTTCGGCGTGGCGACCTGACCCGGTTCGCGTAGGTCCGACTTATCTACCAGCTCCGACGGTGCGGGGAACACACCGCGCGTGGTCAGGCGCGCTTGGCCGTTGTTAGGTCTCTCGCTAACCTGAAGCGCCTGCGCCACGTTGAGGCCGGGCTGGGCGGGCCCGTGCGCCACCCTCCCGGTCTTGGTCCGTTCTCGCTTGTGCGCCTCTAGAGCGAGGTGCTGTCCGTTGAAGACGAAGCGGACACGGTCGTTGGCTTTCAGTTCCGTACGCTCGAAGAACGACGCCAGCCCCAACAGGCTACGGGGCGCCTCGAACTCGATCAACAGCTCTTCCCCACCGGCCGTGACCCTGTGTTGCCCTTCGCTGAAGCGCCCTATCAGGCTAAGCGGCAGGCGAACGGTTCCGCTCCTGAGGCACACGCTGGTGAGGTCGACAACGAAGGTTTCGGCCGCCCGCGGTCCCTCTGCGGGCTGCACAACGCGGTTATTCATATCTCCTTCGGCGACCATGCATATAACTTTGCCACATTTTCGCCAGCTTGTGGTGGACTTCACCCGGTGGCAACGGCTTTTTCGCTAGTAGGGTGGGTGAGAAAACAGCGTTACCGCGTTATGCAGAACCGGATAATGGTCTGTTGTGACGCTCCACTGCTACGCGCACGCGGCCAGTAACGCCGTGTGTGACGCACGAATCGCGTTCGTCGCCCTGGGTTACACCGGGTAGCTCAGGCGTTCGTGTTCGAGCCGATCTCCGCACGAAGCACAGGCGCTACCTCGGTGCCGAACAGCTCGATTGCTCTCATCACCTGGGCATGCGGCAGGGTTCCAACGCTGATCTGCAACAGGAACCGGTCGTGACCGAAGATCTGGTGATGCTTCAGCACTCGCTCGGTGACCTCTTCCGGCGTTCCCGCGAGGATGGCGCCTGCCGGGCCGCGTGCGGCTTCGAACTGCTCCCTAGCGAGTGGCGCCCAGCCCCGCTCGCGCCCCAGGCGGTTCATCATCGAGGCGTACGCCGGGAAGTACTCCTCGCCCGCCTGCCTGGATTCTTCAGCTAGGTAGCCGTGCATGTTGAGACTGAGCGAGGCCCGGGGGCGCTGAAGTCCAGCCTCGGCGATCACTCGGCGGTAAAGGTCTGCGTATGGTGCGAACTGCGCCGGGTTACCGCCGATAATTGCGAGCGCCATTGGCAGCCCGAGGCGTGCTGCCCGCACGACCGACTGCGGCGTTCCCCCAACGGCGATCCACACGGGCAACGGCGACTGGATGGGCCTGGGGTAAACCCCTAGATCGGCGATGGCTGGCCGGTGCCCACCCTGCCAGCTCACCAACTCCTGCTCCCGCAACTTCAACAGTAGCCGCAGCTTCTCTTCGAACAGCTCGTCGTAGTCCTCCAGGTCGTACCCGAACAGCGGGAACGATTCTATGAAGGAGCCGCGACCCGCCATTATCTCCGCTCGCCCGCCCGAGAGCAGGTCCAGGCTGGCGAACTGCTGAAACACCCGCACCGGATCGTCTGACGACAGCACCGTAACGGCGCTAGTTAGCCGGATGTGCCGAGTGCGGGCCGCCGCAGCCGCCAACAGCACCGCCGGCGCTGAGGCGACGTAGTCCGGGCGGTGATGCTCACCGATGCCGAAAACGTCCAGTCCGACCTGGTCTGCCAGCTCGACTTCCTCCAGCAGGTTGCGAACGCGCAGCTGGGGGCTGATTCGTTCGCCCGTGGCGAGGTACGGCGTCAACTCGACGAACGAGTACAGACCGATCTCGAACGGGGTCCGACGTGGCTCAGAGCCGCCTTGGGTACCTTGTGTGGCTTCCACCTATCACCTACGCTTCGGGGCGCTCCCACCGCGGCCGCGCTGCGGCGCGCTTGGGCTCTCTAGCGATGCTAGCCGGGGCTGCTCACCTCTCTGGTGATCCCTAACGCGTGCACGCCCCTTCATACCAACGGCGGATTGTGGCCGGATCACTCCGGTCGGTAGAATCCGCACCTGGCCCAGTCAGGACCTTGCCGCCTTCCGTTCGGAGCGCGGCGCAGGAACGCAGGCAGCCACCCGAAGGAGAGACCATAATGGCACGGCGAAACGCGGCGCTGCCTTTCATTCTGATCACTATCGTTATCGACGTTTTAGGGATAGGACTGTTGATCCCCGTGCTGCCGGAACTGGTTACGGAACTGGCCGGCGGCGACCTTAGCCGCGGGTCGTCCTATTACGGCTGGTTCATAGCGGTTTACGCCGCCATGCAGTTCCTGTTCGCGCCGGTGCTTGGTGGGCTTTCGGACCGCTACGGACGGCGACCCGTTCTGCTCATCTCGCTACTTGGCGGCGGGCTCGACTACCTGGTGATGGCGCTAGCGCCGAACCTGACGATCCTATTCATCGGCCGCGTAGTGTCTGGCATCACCGGCGCCAACATCACGGCTGCCAACGCTTACATTGCCGACGTCAGCGCCCCGCACGAGCGCGCCAAGAACTTCGGGTTACTCGGTGCGGCCTTCGGCGTCGGTTTCATCATCGGTCCGGCCCTAGGCGGTCTGTTGGCGGGCATCGACCTGCGGGCGCCCTTCTACGCAGCCGCGTTCATGTCCCTCGTGAACTGGCTCTACGGTGCCTTCGTGCTGCCCGAATCGCTCAAGGTAGAGAACCGCCGGCGTTACTCCTGGCGCCGCGCCAACCCGCTCGGCTCTCTGGCGGCCCTGCGCAAGAACGCACTGGTCGGCGGCCTGGCGTTCGTGTACGTGTGCGTGGGCCTGGCGCAGAACGCGGTGCACTCGGTGTGGGTGCTCTACACAACCTACCGCTACGAGTGGACCCCCTTCCTCAACGGCCTGTCGCTGACGTTCGTGGGGATCCTCTCGGCCGTGGTGCAGGGCTGGCTGGTGAGGCTGGTGGTAGGCAGGGTGGGCGAGCGCAGGGCCATACTCATTGGGCTCGCGACTGCCACCGTGGCCTTCGCGCTCTACGGCTTCAGCACGGCCGGCTGGATGATGTACGCGGTCATGGTGATCGGCGGACTCGGCGGGCTGTCTGGACCTGCGGCGCAGGCCCTGATCTCGAAAGCCGTGCGGGCCGACGAGCAGGGTGAGGTGCAGGGGGCGCTCGCCAGCCTCCTCAGCCTGACCGGCGTGGCTGGCCCGCTGGCCTCCACCATGCTGTTCGCGCACTTCACCGGTCCCAACGCCCCTGTGGTCCTGCCGGGCGCTCCCCTGTTCATGGCGGCAGCCCTGGGTGCCGTGTCTCTTTGGGTCTGCTGGCGGCTGTTCAGGCGCGTGCCCGAAACGGGTCTGCCGGTCGCGCCAGCGCCGGTGCCCGACGCGGCTTAGCGTCGGCTACCTGGGTGAGACCAGCCTCACTACACCCTTGACCAGGTTCTCGGGAACCTCGGCTAGATAGATCTCGAGCTGACCGAACCTGTCGTTCGGCAGCGTCAGCGCGACGGTCCACACGCCGTTGGCTGAGCGCCAGCCGCCGCTACTCAGCCCCACTGAGTCGTAGGCGTTCACGATCTCGCTCAGGCGTTCAGCCAGGTAACTGGCGCTCACCGTCTCGGCACGGAAGCAGACCTCCGCAATGCCCGTAGCGACGCCCTCGCAGGGAACCCGCTCGGCGTGGAACGCAGCTATCAGGTCCGCGAAGACGTTGCCATAGGGACTGGCCTCGATACTGTCACGAGCGGCGGCGAAAGCGCCGAGCGAAAGCAGTGCACAAAGTACGAGTATGCGATTGGTTCTGTTCATGAGTTCGGGGGAGCCGCCGGGGCGCCCTGCGCCCGGGCCGCGGTCGTTTAGAAGCTTACCCCGGCTCCGGGCGCGGCAGATTAACCGTTAGTTTGGCGACGCCTGCCCAGCGCCGCCGCAACGAAGCCTTAGCCCAACGGAGCTCCGGATGACTACCTTCGGGCCGGTACCTAGGTGTCGTGGCCGCTGGCGAGGGCCCCCAGTTAGAGTGAGGCCATGGCAGTCGACCCCCTCGTCCCGCTGCAGGCACGCCCAGAACACGAGGCTATGAAGGCCGAGCTCGAGGCCACCGGCGATTACCTCGTACTAAGCCGGCTGACCGAGACCACCGAGTACGCGCCTGCCAACGCCGAAGCCAAGTACGTGGCCGTGTACCTCGACACCGAGACCACCGGGCTGGAGGTCGGCCGCGACAGGATCATCGAACTGGCCATGGTCGCGTTCGAGTACGACTTGGCGGGCAACGTGTACCGCCTCCTTAGAACCAGCAGTCAGTTGGAGGACCCGGGCCGTCCGCTTGCCGCCGAGATCGTTCAGCTGACCGGACTGACAGACGACGACCTGGCCGGCACCGCCATCGACGACTCACAAGTGGCGTCGTTCCTCGATCAGGCCCGCTTGGTGGTGGCGCACAATGCGGCGTTCGATCGGCCGTTCGTGGAGAAGCGGCTCCCCCACTTCGCGAAGCTGCCGTGGGCGTGTTCTATCGCCGACGTCGGCTGGCGTGAGCTTGGCTTCTCCAGCTCTGCCATGGACTACCTTGCCTTCAAGCACGGCTTCTTCTTCAGTGGGCACCGGGCGCTGGTAGACAGCCTGGCAGGCGTCAGAATCCTAGCCAGTTCAAACAACGGGACAGGGCGTCCAGCCATGGCGCGGTTACGTGAGAACGCGCTCAAGAACAGCGTGAGGCTGTGGGCCGAGAACTCGCCGTTCGACAGCAAGGACGCTCTGCGCGAGAGGCGGTACCGCTGGAACCCAGAGGCGCGCTCGTGGTGGACCGAGGTACCCGAAGAGCAGCACGAAGCCGAGTTGGAGTGGCTGGCGACGGCCGTGTATGGACGCCGCGTAGCGCTCCCCTACTTCCGGGTAACAGCGCAGGAACGGTACTCCCTGCGGGTTCCCACCACTATCCCCGCTGACGCCAAGCGGCTGTAGCTGCAGGCGTGTGAACACGGCGCTACCGTGGGCGGCAGCCTGAATGCGGTGAACGCGCCAATGCGCCATGCCGTTATTGCGCGCGCAGCAGCCTAGCCTGCGCGCGCAACGCGGTCAGCGACTTGGCCACTGGCAGGGGACGAGAACGGGGCCGCCTGAAGGCGGCCCCGCGTGGCAACCCCGTGCTGTAGCCCAGGGTTCAGTTCGCTTTAGCTACTTATCAGTCGAGCACCGGGCGCCGCTCGTGGACCTCGGAGGAGCTCCACATGCCGCCGCGCAAGGCAGCGACTTCGTCGGCGGTGAAGGCCAGGAAGCCTTCAGGGAGCTGGGCGGCGTTGTCCCAGGCCGTCGCCACGTAGTTGAGTACGTCGGCCACCTGCTGGTCGTCGAACATGCCGACGTGCGGCGTCATGACGCTGTTGTAGGGGATGCCGTCGACCTCGATGGCGCCCATGAGGCCGAAGAGCACCACGTCGATGACGTACTCGCGGCCACCTTCAGCGGCGACCAGGGCCGGGAAGTGGTTGTTCAGAGGCGGGAAGGCGTAGGGGGTGCCCTCACCGGTCATCATGTGGCAGGCCAAGCACACGCTGTTGTAGGTGGCCTCACCTGCAGAGGTGTCGACCTCTCCGATGGGGCTGCCCTGCGCTGACACGAGGGGGATAGCGATGATCAGGCACAGCACCGCTGGAGCAAGTAACTTGAGTAGACCTTTCATAATCTGCCTCCTAAGATCTTCCGACCGTTTCAGTCAGTTGGCTAGAAGGGCCCTCGGATGCCCGTTCCGGCGCGGTGCGCTAACTTTACCCCGCGACAATCGGGCTCTGCCGCTCAGTAGTAGCGTAGGGACGTATGGATGAAGGGACTCGCAAAAACCTCTCACGTTCGAACGGCGTGCTGTGGCCGCCAGATGACCTGCCGCCACAGCAGTGCAGTCCAGAGTTGCGCCGTCACGTACTGACACTGGTGCCGTACTTCGTGGGCCTGAGCGAGCAGGACCTTGAGGGAGTGCACTCGGCCTTCAACGCCCGCCACATGCTGAAAGGGACCACCCTGGTCGCTGCGGGCGACCCCGCCGAGACCCTGTTCGTGATCGTTAGCGGCAGAGTGAAGCTGGTGGCCAACGACGCCGAGGGCAACGACCACGTGCTAGACGTGCGTGGCCCCGGCGACTCGTTCGGGGCGCTGCCTATCCTCGGGCAGGCGTCCAATGAGCACCGTGTCGAGGCTTTGACCGGCGGCTGCGTGCTGGTCACCTCCACGGCGGAGTTCGGCGACCTCGTGACCAGCTTCCCGAGCGTGGCCGTGGCGGTGCTAGAGGACGTGAGCCGCAGGCTGCGCGAGGCGCAGGGCCGGCTGCAGGCGGCCACCTCGTCGTCGGTCGAGGCGCGGCTGGCCGCCACCCTCCTCACGCTTAGCGCCCGGTTCGGCACCGATACGCCAGACGGTCGCACCCTGGGAGTCCCCTTGAGCCAGGAGGAGCTGGCGGCCCTGGTCGGCAGCACGCTGGAATCCGTGAACCGCGTTCTGGCCAGTTGGCGTCGGGGCGGGCTGGTGATCACCGGCCGGCTGAAGGTGACCCTCGCACGCCCGGACGAGTTGGCGCACATAGCCGGCCGCAGTTGATGCACCGTTCGGCGGGCCAAGAAGGCGGGCAGGAAGTGGTATACGTACCGGTCTAGCCGCTCTAATACTTCCCGCTACTTACGGGGTCTTCGGCCCCGTGTGGGTTTCGGTTACTTCGCCAGGAACTCCCTCACGGCGCTGAGTGGCAAGCAGTTGAGCACGTGTTCCCTGGTTAGCCAGGCGCGCCTGGCCTGCTGCACGCCGAGCGCCATTCCGTCCAACTCCTTAACGCTGTGAGCGTCGGTAGCGACGCTGATCATGAGCCCCCGATTGCGCGCGGCGATGAGGTTGACGTCCGAGAGGTCGAGGCGCTGGTAGGAGGCGTTGAGCTCTACCGCAACGCCGTTCTTGGCGCACGCTTCGAACACCTGCGCGAGGTCGACAGCGTAGCCCTCCCGCGCACCCAGAACGCGGCCGGTCGGATGGCACAGAACGTTGACCTGCGGGTGCGACACTGCCTTCACGATACGCGCCGTTTGCTCCTCCAGCGGGAGCGAGAAGTGCGAGTGCACACTCACCAGCACGATGTCGAGCTTCTGAAGCCACTCGTCCGACAGGTCCAGGCTCCCGTCCTTCAGGATGTCGACTTCTAGACCACGGAGGAGCGTCACGTGGGGATGAGCGGCAGTGACGGCGTCCAGCTCCTCCCATTGGCGCGCCAGCTTCTCCTCGTCGAGACCGCCGGTCATAGCGAGCGCCTTCGAGTGATCCGTGAGCGCCATGTACTCGTAGCCGCGTTCGGCACAAGCTAGCAGCATCTCCTCTACTGACGAGCGGCCGTCGGACCAGGTGCTGTGCATGTGCAGGTCGCCACGCACGTCCGCTGTCGTTACCAGGTTAGGCAGCTCGCCCGCCAGGGCAGCCTTGATCTCGCCCCGCCCTTCGCGCAGCTCCGGCTCGATGTACGGGAGACCCAGCGCGGCGTAGATCTCCTCCTCGGTCTTGCTCGCGAGGCGCTTGCCGCTAGACAGCGGAGAGGCTCCCTCAGCGCCGGTGCCCTCGAACAGGCCGTACTCGGTCAGGTGCCAGCCCTTGTCGAGCGCCAGCTGCCTCAGCTCGACGTTATGCGCCTTCGAACCCGTGAAGTACAGGAGCCCGGCGCCGAACGCGTCTTCGCCCAGGACCCGCAGGTCGACCTCGAGTCCGTTCTTGAGCCGCACGCTCGAGCGCGTGGGGCCGCTACCGAGGACCTCTTCAACGTCCGTGAAGCCAACGAAAGCTTTGGTGATGGCGGCCGCAGCGTCCTCGTCCTCCGCTGCTACCAGCAGGTCGATGTCGCCAACCGTCTCGCGCCGGCGCCGGTACGATCCCGCCACCTCCACGCACCTGGCGCCCGCCACCGCGCGCAACTCGGCCACGAGGGGGGCGACCACCGGGTCTATCTCGCCTAAGCGCACTCGTTCGACGTTGCGCCGATGAGCCTCGATGCTTTTGAGGATCGACTGCTGCCGCTTCGGACCGAAGCCCGGCAGCTTCCCGAGGAGGCCCTCCTCCGCGGCGTTCGCGAGGGCGTCAACGCTATCGACACCTAGCTCGGTCCAGGCTGCGGCAGCCAGCTTGGGGCCCATGCCCTTGACCCGCATGACGCTGGCGACGCCGACCGGGATCCTCGCGCTAAGCTCGCTGAGTTGAGGCATCTCGCCTGTCTCGACCATGACGCGGAGCTTCTCGGCGATCTCCTTGCCCACGCCGGGAATCTGTTCCAGATCGGACCCCGAAGCCACAAGCGACGCCACCTGGTCCGGCAGCTCGTACACGTTGTGCGCCGCGTTACGGTACGCGCGGATACGGAAGCGGTTCTCGCCGTCCAGCTCCTGCAGGTCGGCGAACAGCTCAAGGTTGCGTGCCAGCTCGGCGTTAGTCATGGCTCTGGCCGCTCGGGCGCGTCAGGCGTAGCGTTCACGCCGCGCTCGGTCAGCATCTGCAGGAACTCGTCCTCGGATAGCACCGTGACGCCCAGCTCGAGCGCCCGGTCCAGCTTGCTGCCCGCGCTGGTACCCGCGACCAGGTAAGAGGTCTTCTTGCTGACGGAGCCCGACGCCTTGCCGCCGAGGCCCTGCACGAGCGACTCGGCGTCCTGCCTGGTCATCCGCTCGAGGCTGCCCGTGAACACGAACGACAGACCCTCGAGCACCGTGGTAGTGGGGCCCTCGGCGACGCTCTCCTCCTGTGGGGTGACCCTTACCAGCAGTTGGTCTAGCACCTCTACGTTGTGCGGCTCGTTGAGGAAGCCGTGAATCTGCTCGGCCATGACCTGGCCGACGCCGTCGATGTTCTGCAGCTCCTCCACGGTGGTGGCGCGAAGTCGCTGCACGCTGCCATACTCGCGTGCCAGGAGCCGCGCCACCGACCCCCCAACCTCAGGAACGCCGAGGCCGTACAGGAAGCGGGCGAGTGGCGGCTGCCGCGAGGCTTCGATGGCTTCCCATAACTTGCGCGCCGAGCGCTCGGCGAACCCCTCTAGCGGTTGTATAACCTCGGGCGTGAGGTCATACAGCTCGTGGAAGCGGGTCACGAGTCCGCGCTCCACCAGCTGCTGCACGGTCCTCTCGCCGAGTCCCTCGATGTCGAGCCCGCCACGGCTGGCGTAATGCGTGAGCCGGCCCGTGAGCTGCGCCGGGCAGTCGAACGAGTTCGGGCACACGGTGTACGGGCCGCGTCGCAGCAGCTCGGTGCCGCAGCTCGGGCAGTTGGTGGGCATGGCGAACGGCTGGCCGCGCTGCGCTCCGGTCTCCACCACCTCGACCACTTGCGGTATGACGTCGCCAGCGCGCTCCACCCTCACGGTGTCGCCCTCGCGGATGTCTTTTCGCATGATGTCGTCGATGTTGTGCAGGTTGGCGCGGCTGACGGTGACGCCGCCGATGTTAACGGGGCGCAGCATGGCGATCGGCGTGACGACGCCGGTTCGGCCGACGCTGGGCACGATGCTGAGGAGTTCGCTGACCTCCTTGCGGGGCTGGAACTTGACCGCGTACGCCCAGCGCGGGTGGTGAGCGGTGGAGCCGAGCTGCCGCCGCAGGTTGAGGTCTTGCAGGTTCACGACCACGCCGTCGATCTCGTACCACAGCTGGTCGCGGCCCGCGACCATTCTCGAGAAGTAGTCGAGGATGCCGTTAACGTCGTCGGTGACGCCGTTATCCGGGTTAACAGGCAGGCCCCATAGCGCCATGGCCGCGAGCAGTTCGGACTGAGTTGCCATGTCGGCTCCCGCCAGCACGTCGTAACAGTAGAGCGTTAGCGGTCTCGAGGCGGTCAGGCCCGGATCGAGCTGGCGCACGCTGCCTGCCGCGGCGTTGCGCGGGTTGGCGAACGGCTGCCGGCCTTGGTTGAGGAGCTCGGCGTTGACGTCGTCGAACGAGTCGATGGGCAGGAATATCTCGCCCCTGATGGCTAGCAGTGGCGGTACGGCGAGTTCGCTGGTGCGCAGCCTGAGCGGTACGGCGCGGATGGTGCGCACGTTGGCGGTGATGACCTCACCCTCTTCGCCGTTGCCGCGAGTGACTGCCCGCACCAGCACGCCTTGCTCGTACACGAGTTCGACGCTCAAGCCGTCGATCTTGGGCTCAAGCGAGTAGCTGACCTTGGCTTCTTCGTCTATGGCGGCCACGGCGCGCCGGAGCCTGGTATCGAAGGCGCGCAGGTCGGCCTCGTTGGGGCTGGAGTCGAGGCTGAGCATGGGCCTCAAGTGCCGCGCCGTCTCGAAGCCCGCCAGCGGGGCGCCGCCGACGCGCTGCGAGGGCGAGTCGGGCGTAACGAGCTCGGGGTTGGCGGCCTCCAGCTCGCGCAGCTGACGCATCAGGTCGTCGTACTCGGCGTCCGGCACTTCCGGGGAGTCGAGCACGTGATAGCGGTAGTTGTGGTGGTGGATCTGCTCGCGCAACCGTTCGATCTGGTCGGCGGCACCTGACGTGCTACTCATGCAGCAATCCTACGCGCTGGCTGGGCCCCGCTTCAGTGGGCTCAGGCGCCTAGTGACGCGCTACGTCGCGCTGAGCGTTCTCGAGCCACACGGGCCTGGAGCCTTGATCGGTTACTTGCCCCTCCGGCGCTTGCGGCTTGGTCACCACGGTGAGTGGCGCCGGGACCATGCGCCGAGCGGCCCGGCGCGGCGCCGCGCCAGGTGCAGGCAGGCCGCCTGCGCCGCGCAGTGCGCTGTTGCTACGCTGCTGAAGCTTCGCCTCGACGAAGTCGTGGAGCGCGGTCAGGAGCGCGACAGCCAGGCCGAGGCTCGCGAAGAAGAGCGTTACTTGGAGCGCCGTGATCAACATGGGAGCACCATACCTTAGTTATTAAGGTCCCGGTGTGATCCGGGCCACAAAGGTCGAGGTCGTACACTCAGTTTCAAGTCACCACCGGGGGTCCCATGCGCCGCACAACTTACGTAGTAACCGACAGCCTTGCCCACCGACGAGTTCGGGACGCCATAACCCGCGAGGGCGCGCTAGGCGCCGGCGTGGTCACGCTGGCGGGACTCGCGACGCGCTTGTCCGGCGGCTTCGCTCAGCCCGTTTCATCGCGCGAACTCAAGAGCGTGCTCCAGGCGCCCCCCATAGACGAGGCGTCCAGCCTGGCTGGCATCGCAACGTTGCCTGGCTTCGCTCGTGCGGCCGCTAACACCCTCAGGGCCGCCTGGAACGCGGGGCTGGACCTGTCTGCCAACGCCTCCGCTCCGGGAGCCCACTCACGCTGGGCGGAGCTGGCGGCCCTTGAGCGACACGTCGACCAAGCCACCGGTCCCGGGACCTGGCTGCCCACGCGCATAGCGTCGGCAGCACTTCAGCGCGTGGAGCGCGCTCAGGCGCTGGTCGGCGACGTGGTCCTGGAGCGGCTGGCGGACGTGCCTCCGCTTTACCGACCCCTGCTGGAAGCGTTAACGGCGCACGTAAAAGTGACCTGGCGCTTGCCGG
>Ga0172382_10008765_pt1 | contig 13984 bp, 17 predicted proteins | sample Leawel138RmetaG_FD_122245 | JGI IMG/M metagenome (GOLD analysis project Ga0172382, IMG submission 122245) | Leachate microbial communities from a municipal landfill in Southern Ontario, Canada - Leachate well 138R metaG | ecosystem: Engineered > Solid waste > Landfill > Unclassified | place...
GCCGGCCTGCTGGTAGGCGCTGTCCAGATGCCCGGCCAGGGCCCCGGCTCCGGCCTGGACCAGGACCTCACAGCCCTTCTTGGTCCACACCTCCACATTGGCGGGCACCATGGCCACCCGGCTTTCGCCCGCCTTGAGTTCTGTTGGTATGCCTATGATCACTTGGGTCTCCGTTATGGGATGTTTGCGTAAAAGTGACGCCAGTCACTTCCCGTTTTGGGATTATTTTGGTCGCGGGGGATGCAGCGGGCGAGGACGATAGCATCCCCTGTGTCGTTGCCGTCATTTTAATATTGAATACCCGCAATTGATGGAATCAATCGCAGAATTGCCCCCCGCAGTGGCCGGCTAAGCTATCAGAATGTGCGGGAGCAGGCAAATTTCGCCAGCTCGAGAAGGGTGGCTTTTTCCCGGGAATCCGCCAGTAGGGAGAGGTTGTCGATGGCGTGGTGGACGTGGTTCTCAGCCGCCGCCAGGGTGTAGGCGATGGCATCGGTGGCGGCGATGGCTTCTTTGACTTGCTCGAGGTGGTGGAGGCCGCCGTCGCGGATCACGGTGCGAATCAGCGCCACCTGTTCCGGGGTGCCGCGCTGGATAACCCGGATCAAGGGCAGGGTGGGCTTGCCCTCCGCCAGGTCGTCGCCGATGTTTTTACCCAGCTCGTCGCTGTTGCCCTGGTAGTCGAGGGCGTCATCGGCGAGCTGGAAGGCCATGCCCAGGTGGTGCCCGTAGCGGGCCAGCTGGTCGCATAGGCCGGGTTGGGCCCCCGCCAGCACAGCGCCGGTCTGGGCGGCGGCCGCAAACAGCCGGGCGGTTTTCTTGTCGATGACAGCCAGATAGTCCGCTTCGCTGACGGTGTCGTTGCCGGCGTTGAGCAGTTGCTGGACTTCGCCCTCGGAAATGATGTTGGTGGTGTCGGCGAGGATGGCCATGATCTCCATCTCCCCCAGGGCGACCATCATCTGAAAGGCGCGGGAGTAGAGGAAGTCGCCCACCAGGACGCTGGGGCCATTGCCCCAGCGGGCATTGGCGGTGGCCCGGCCCCGGCGCAGGTCCGAGGTGTCCACCACGTCGTCGTGGAGCAGGGTGGCGGTGTGAATGAACTCGATAATGGCGGCCAGGGCAATATGGTTGCTGCCCTGGTAGCCACAGGCGCGGGCGGCCAGCAACACCAGCAGCGGGCGCAGCCGCTTGCCCCCGGCATCCACCAGGTATTGGCCAATGTTCTCGACCAGGCCGACATCGGAGTGAAGCTGGTGGACAATAAGCTGGTTGACCGCTTCAAAGTCATCACCGACGGCATCGTGAAAGGGCAGCATAAACGGGTGGCAGTTCAGGGGTTTGAGCAGCGCATCCTAGGGTTGGACCTGCGAGCTGTCAAGAAAAAGTACCCCGTTCCTCAACGGGTTAGCCAGCAGGGCGCCGGGGGCCACCGGCCCCTCGGCAACCGCGGTGGCAAGGCTTGCGCTGGCTCTCGAATTGGCCTAGAATGCGCGCCCTTATATAACACGGTCCAGCGGGATTGCCCGTCGGGCGAGTAGTAAAAAAGCTGTCTAATTATTGGAGCAGATTATGTACGCAGTTATTGTGAGCGGTGGCAAGCAGCACCGCGTGGTTGAAGGCGAGACCCTGCGCCTTGAAAAACTCGAAGTCGGCACCGGCGAGACCTTCGATTTTGACAAGGTGCTGATGATTGCCGATGGCGACAACGTAAAAATTGGCGCGCCCTATGTGGAAGGCGGCAAGGTCAGTGCCGAAGTGGTCAGCCACGGCCGCGGCGACAAGGTGCGGATCATCAAATTCCGTCGTCGCAAGCACTTTCGCAAGCAGCAGGGCCACCGTCAGTGGTTTACCGAAGTCAAGATTACCGGCATCTCAGCCTGAGTCGGCGTACATAGTCCAGAGGAGAATGAATCATGGCACACAAGAAAGCTGGTGGTAGTACCAGAAACGGACGGGATTCGGAAAGCAAGCGCCTTGGTGTGAAGCGTTTCGGCGGTCAACAGGTTCTGGCTGGGAATATCCTGGTTCGTCAGCGCGGCACCCGCTTCCACGCCGGTGAAAACGTCGGTATCGGTCGCGATCACACGCTGTTTGCAACCGCCGATGGCGAGGTGAAGTTTGTCGTGCGCGGCCCCAACAACCGCAAGTACGTTCAGATAGTCACCGCATAAGGCTGTTTTGGTTGTCGAAAAAGCCCCGCATGCGGGGCTTTTTTTATGCATTACATTTTGAGAGTGTCGCCGGATATGGCGTTACAATGGCGGCAATATTGCCCATGAGGTTTTTCCGTGAAATTTGTAGATGAAGCACCCATCCGGGTGTTCGCCGGTAAGGGCGGCAACGGCTGCCTGAGTTTTCGCCGGGAAAAGTACATTCCCAAGGGCGGCCCCGACGGCGGTGACGGTGGCGATGGCGGCAGCGTCTTCGTCGAGGCCGACAGCGGTGTCAACACCCTGGTGGACTACAGGTTTCAGCGCAGCTACAAGGCGGAAAACGGCGAGTCCGGCCGCGGTGGCAACTGCCGGGGCAAGAGCGGCGCCGATCTCATCCTCAAGGTGCCCATAGGTACCACCATCATCGACGAGGACAGCCAGGAAATTCTGGGTGATCTTACCGATGACGGCCAGCGCATCAAGATCGCCCAGGGGGGGTTCCACGGCCTGGGCAATACCCGCTTCAAGTCCAGCGTCAACCGCGCCCCCCGCCAGACCTCCAACGGCAGCCTGGGGGAGGAGCGCAATATCCGTCTGGAGATGAAGGTATTGGCGGATGTGGGGCTGCTGGGCATGCCCAATGCCGGCAAGTCCACCCTGATTCGCGCCGTGTCCTCCGCCAGGCCCAAGGTGGCGGACTACCCCTTTACCACCATGGTGCCCAACCTGGGGGTGGTCAGTGAGGACCGCCACCGCAGCTTTGTCATTGCCGATGTCCCGGGGCTGATCGAGGGAGCCTCGGAGGGGGCGGGGCTCGGCATTCGTTTTCTCAAGCACCTCACCCGCACCCGGCTGTTGCTCCATCTGGTGGATATCCTGCCGGTGGACGGCAGCGATCCGGCGGACAATGCCAGGGCCATCGAGCAGGAACTGGCCAAGTTCAGCCCCACCCTGGCCCAGCGGGACCGCTGGCTGGTGCTCAACAAGTTTGACCTGGTGCCCGCCGAGGAAGCCGAGCAACGGTGTCGCGATGTGGTGGAAAAGCTGGGCTGGCAGGGGCCTGTGTTCAACATTGCCGCCATCAGCAAGGTGGGCACCAGCGCCTTGAGCACGGCGATCATGGAGTACATCGAGGACCGCCGCGAGCAGGAGAGCCACGACCCCGATGCCGCCCGGGCCGAGCTGGAGGTCCAGCACCGCATGCAGCAGGAGGCCCGGGAGAGAATCGAGGCCCTGCGCCTCCAGCGCAGCCGCGGCGAAGTGCCCGAGGGTCAGGAGGACGACTGGGACGATGACTGGGATGAAGACGACGACAGCGACGTCGAAGTGGTTTATCAGCCCTGAGGGACAGCCAGCCCCGGGTGCGACAGTCAGTCCACAGCAGGCGGAAAGATAGGTTACAAATGGGTGGAAGTTATCCGATGTCCGAACACAGTCCAGAGCACAGCAGTCGCCAACAGGTAACCGGCGCCAGACGCTGGGTGGTAAAGATCGGCAGCGCCCTGCTCACCGCCGATGGCAAGGGGCTGGACCGGGCGGCCATGGCCCTGTGGGTGGAGCAGGTGTCCGCCCTGCTGGCCGCCGGGGTGGAGGTGGTGCTGGTGTCCTCCGGTGCCGTCGCCGAGGGTATGTCCCGGCTGGGCTGGAAAAAGCGGCCGGAAGCGGTGCACGAGCTTCAGGCAGCCGCCGCCGTCGGCCAGATGGGCCTGATCCAGGCCTATGAGTCCTGCTTTCAGGTTCACGGCCGCCACACGGCCCAGATTCTTGTCGACCACGACGACCTGTCCAACCGCAAGCGCTACCTCAATGCCCGCCGCACCCTGCAAACCCTGATCAAGTTGGGGGTGGTGCCGGTGGTCAACGAAAACGATACCGTGGTCACCGATGAGATCCGTTTTGGCGACAACGATACCCTGGCCGCTCTGGTGGCCAATCTGATCGACGCCGATCTGCTGGTGATTCTCACCGACCAGCAGGGCCTTTTCGACCAGGACCCCCGGGCCAACCCCAATGCTCGGCTGATCGGCCGGGGAGCTGCGGGCGACCCGGTGCTCGACGGCCTGGCCGGGGGCTCCGGCGGCGCCCTGGGGCGGGGGGGGATGATCACCAAGTTGCGGGCCGCAAAACTGGCGGCCCGCTCCGGGGCCAACACGGTGATTGCCAGCGGCCGGGAGCCTGAAGTGCTCGGGCGGCTGCGCTCGGGAGACCAGATCGGCACCCTGTTGGTGGCTGCCAGCGAACCCCTGGCCGCCCGCAAGCAGTGGCTGGCGGGCCAGTTGCAGCTGCGGGGTACCCTCACCCTGGACGACGGTGCGGTGCGGGTACTGCAGCAGCAGGGCAGAAGCCTGTTGCCGGTGGGGGTGAAGGCGGTCAGCGGCCATTTTCACCGCGGTGACCTGGTGTCCTGTGTGGCCGGTGACGGCCGGGAGATCGCCCGCGGCCTGGTGAATTTCAATGCCGAGGAAGCGGCCCGGATTATCGGCCTGCCCAGCACCCGCATCGTGGAGGTATTGGGGTACTGCGATGACGAGGAGCTGATCCATCGGGATAATTTGGTGTTGATGTGAGATGGGAGATGGGAGGGGTTTTCGGGACAGGCCCGTTTTTTGTCTTCTATCCCCGATCGCAACACCCTTGCACATCTTTGCCAATCAGGGAGAATACTCACCACGGAGTACCGCTGGGGTAGCGAATGCCGCTGATACTGGGAATTGACCCGGGTTCCATCAAAACCGGTTACGGTGTGATCGACGTCCGGGGGGCGAAGGCCGACTATGTCGCCAGTGGCATTATTCGCCTGCCCTCGGTGTCCCTGCCGGAAAAGCTCAGGATCATCTTTGCCAGTGTGTCGGAAATCATCGCCCTCCACGGACCCCTGGAGATGGCTGTCGAAGATGTGTTTTTCGCCCGCGACCCCAGGGCCGCCCTCAAGCTGGGCCAGGCCCGGGGGGCTGCCATCGTCGCCGGCGTGCACGCCGGGTTGCCGGTGGCGGAGTACAGCGCCAAGACCGTCAAGCAAGCGGTGGTTGGCACCGGTGCCGCCACCAAGGAGCAGGTGACCCACATGGTGATGCGCCTGCTGAAGCTGGATGTCGCCCCCAGGGAGGATGCCGCCGATGCCCTGGCGGTGGCCCTCTGCCACGCCAGCAATCTGCAAACCGCCATCAGCATGTCCGCCAAGGTCGGCGCCGGAGTGATCGGCAAAACCCGCTTTGCCCGCGGTCGCCTCAAGGAGATTCCCCGCCAATGATAGGTCGCCTGACAGGCGTATTGCTCGAAAAACAGGCCCCGGACCTGGTGGTGGACGTCCACGGCGTGGGCTACGAGGTACAGGTGTCCATGAACACCTACTTTGGCCTTCCCGCCGTCGGTCAGCAGGTGTTGCTGCACACCCACTTCGTGGTGCGGGAGGATGCCCAGCAACTGTTCGGTTTTGCCACCCTGGAGGAGCGCACCCTGTTTCGCACCCTGGTGAAGGTGACCGGGGTCGGCCCCAAGATGGCCCTGGCGATTCTGTCGGGGATGTCGGCGGCAGACTTTGTGCGCTGTGTGCGGGGCGGCGATGTCACCACCCTGACCCGGTTGCCCGGGGTGGGCAAGAAAACCGCCGAGCGGCTGGTGGTGGAAATGAAGGACAGGCTGGCGAAGTGGGAGTCTGCCGATTCCGCGAGCCAGGGACCCGCGCCGGTCAGAGGTGGAGATGGCGCAGCCCTGGAGGAGGCCGAAAGCGCTCTGGTGGCCCTGGGCTTCAAGCCGCCGGAGGCCGCCCGCATGGTGAGCAGCGCCCACCGCGAAGCGGGGAGTGATACAGTGACCAGCGAGCTGCTGATTCGCGCCGCTCTCAAAAGCACCATGAAGTGATTGTCCACTACCCAAGGCACCACCTTGTCAGGCCAATGCCATGATTGAATCCGACCGCATCCTGTCCGCCCGCCCCCTGGAGAACGACGAGCGCTACGACCGCGCCATCCGCCCCCTCACCCTGAAGGATTACGTCGGCCAGGTGGTGGTGCGGGAGCAGATGGATATCTTTATCAGCGCCGCCAGACAGCGGGGGGAGCCCCTCGACCACACCCTGGTGTTCGGCCCCCCCGGGCTGGGTAAAACCACCCTGGCCAATATCATCGCCAATGAAATGGGGGTGGATCTCAAGGCCACCTCGGGACCGGTGCTGGAGCGGGCCGGAGACCTCGCCGCCATCATGACCAATCTGGAAAGCGGCGATGTACTTTTTATTGACGAAATTCACCGCCTGAGCCCGGTGGTGGAGGAAGTGCTCTACCCGGCCATGGAAGACTATCAGCTGGATATCATGATCGGTGAGGGTCCGGGTGCGCGCTCCATCAAGCTCGATCTGCCGCCCTTTACCCTGGTGGGGGCCACCACCAGGGCGGGCCTGCTGACCTCGCCGTTGCGGGACCGCTTTGGCATTGTCCAGCGCCTGGAGTTTTACTCGGTGCCCGAGTTGGCCACCATTGTCGCCCGTTCCGCCGGTATCCTGGGGGTGGAGATGGACGCCAAGGGCGCGGTGGAAATCGCCCGCCGGGCCAGGGGCACACCGCGGATCGCCAACCGCCTGCTGCGCCGGGTGCGGGATTTTGCCGAGGTAAAGGCCGACGGCCGGGTCACCGCGCAGGTTGCCGACGACGCCCTCAATATGCTCAACGTGGACCAGTCCGGCTTCGATCACATGGACCGCCGCCTGTTGCTCACCATTATCGAGAAGTTCGAGGGTGGCCCGGTGGGGGTGGACAGCCTGTCCGCCGCCATCGGCGAGGAGCGGGGCACCATCGAGGATGTACTGGAGCCGTATCTGATCCAACAGGGCTTTTTGATGCGCACCTCCCGGGGGCGCATGGCCACCCGCCTGGCCTACAGCCATTTTGGTCTCCACAGCCCGGCCCGAGTGGCGGAGCAGATCAAGTTGCTGGGGGAGATGGGGGTGGGCGAGTAGATCATGGCTGACAGCTGTTTTGAGTTCCCGCTGCGGGTGTATGTGGAGGATACCGACGCCGGGGGTATCGTCTACTACGTCAATTACCTCAAATTTATGGAGCGCGCCCGCACCGAGTGGTTTCGCGCCCGGGGTTTTGCCAAGCCCGCGCTGTTTCGCGACAACCTGATGTTTGTGGTTCACTCCCTCAGCATCAACTACCGCCAGCCGGCCCGCCTCGATGACGCCCTCACCGTCAGCGCCCGGGTGACCAAGCCAGGAAGAACTTTTTTTCTCATGGAGCAGAGCGTCAGGCGCGGCGATGAATTACTATGCTCCGCCGAGGTCAAAATCGCCTGCGTAACCAGGGATACCATGAAACCGTCCGCCATTCCCGCCGATGTGCGGGCTGCGGCCATCGTTTAAACTACAGGAGTCTTGTGTGACAGAGAATCTCTCTATCTGGGTGCTGGTGTCGGGGGCTTCGCTGCCGGTCCAGTTTGTGATGTTGCTGTTGTTGATGGCGTCGGTGATCTCCTGGGCCATGATCATCCAGCGCGGCATGTACCTGCGCACTGCGGCCAATAATTTCCGCGAGTTTGAGGAGACCTTCTGGTCGGGGGTCGACCTCAATCAGCTGTTCAACGACATCAATGCCCGGGTCCATGAAAATGTTCGCATCGACGGCCTGGAGAGCGTGTTTCGCAGTGGTTTCCGGGAATTCAATCGCCTTCTCCACCAGAAGGGTACCGACCCGGACGTGGTTATGGAAGGCACCGAAAGGGCCATGCGCGTCGCCCTGTCCCGGGAGGAGGAGAAGCTCAACATCAACCTGCCGTTTCTCGCCAGTGTGGCCTCGGTCAGCCCCTATATCGGCCTGTTTGGCACCGTATGGGGCATTATGCAGTCGTTCCGCGGCCTGGCCAATGTCCAGCAGGCCACCCTGGCCACGGTGGCTCCCGGCATCGCCGAGGCCCTGATCGCCACCGCCATGGGGCTGTTCGCCGCCATTCCCGCGGTACTTGCCTACAACCGTTATTCCTCCCAGGCGGATTTTCTCTACAGCAACTACACCACCTTTGCCGAGGAGTTCTCCAGTATTCTCCACCGCCGTGTGCACACGGACTGACAGGCACAGCCATGGCGAGTTTCAAGAGCAACAACAAGCGCAAGCTGGTGGCGGACATCAATGTGGTTCCCTACATCGATGTCATGCTGGTACTGCTGATCGTGTTTATGATCACCGCCCCGCTGCTGATGCAGGGGGTTCAGGTCGAATTGCCCAAGGCCCCCTCCACCCCCCTGGACGAGAAGGACAAGGACCCCTTGATCGTCTCCATCAAGGCGGACGGCACCTACTATATCGATCTCGGCAACGGCAAGAACGACGAAGATACCCTGGCCAATATCCAGGACAAGGTATCCAAGGTTCTGGCCCAACAGCCAGAGACCCCGGTGCTGGTGTGGGGGGACAGGAATGTGGCCTATGGCACAGTGGTGGAGCTGATGACCGTACTACAATTGGCGGGTGCACCCAATGTCGGCCTGGTGACCGAGCCCGGAGAGATCAAGCCCTGATATGGCCCGATCACTGAACTACCCCGGCTTGACGGATAACACCATGGGCATGCTTGTCAGCGGTGTTCTCCACGGGCTGATAATTGCGGTGTTGATTGTCGGCTGGAGTCCTGCGGAGAAGGAGAAAAAAGTTGCCAGTCCCCGCTTTATCGAGGCCAAGCTGTTGCAGATGCAGCCCGCCGCGGTGCGACCCGCGCCGCCGAAACCCGCCCCGGCGCCCGCTCCCAAGCCGGCGCCCAAGCCCGAGCCTGTGGCCAAACCCGAGCCGAAGCCCGAGCCAAAGGTTGACGAGGAACAGCAGCGCAAGGAACTTGAACGCCAGCAACAGCTCAAACAGGAGCAGCAGCGCCAGGAGCAGGTGAAAAAGGAACAGGCCGAAAAGCAGCGCCAGGAGCAGTTGAAAAAGGAGCAGGCGGAAAAACAGCGCCAGGAGCAGTTGAAAAAGGAGCAGGCGGAAAAACAGCGCCAGGAACAGCTCAAACGCGAGCAGGCCGAAAAGCAACGCCAGCAGGAGCTGGCCCAGGCCCTGGCCATGGAAGAGGCGATGCTGGCCGACGAGGAGTTCGAGGCTCAGGTTGGCACCTATGTGGACTATATGGCCAGCCTTATCGCCGCCAACTGGAGCCGCCCCCCCAGTGCTCGACTGGGAATGGTGGTGGAGCTTGAAATTTCCCTCGGCTCCGGGGGCAGGGTGGACGGGGTGCGGACCATCAGGTCCAGTGGCAATGCCGCCTTCGACCGCTCTGCGGAGCAGGCGGTGTTCAAGGTGGGTCAGTTCTCCCGCCTGCGGGAGATGGACCCAACGCTCTACCAGCGCCAGTTTCGCAAGGTTCGAATCGTATTCAATCCACAAGATCTGAGGATGTAAAACCCGGTTATGCTGAAACAACGACTTTTTACGCTGCTATTCCTGTGGGTATTTCTGGCGGCGGGCGCCCAGGCGGAACTCACCATCGAAATCACCAGCGGGGTGGACAACCCCACGGTGATTGCCGTGTCGCCGGTGGCCATGCAGGGCGGAATGTTGGCCGAGGATATCAGCGCCATCGTCGCCGCCGATTTGCAGCGCAGCGGGCTTTTCACTTCGGTGCCCCGCGAGAACATGCTGTCTTTCCCCCGCAACCAGGGGGAAATCTACTACCGGGACTGGAAAGTGCTGGGTGCCCAGTACCTGGTGTTCGGCAGTGGCGAGCGGGACGCCGCCGGCCAGATCAAGGTCACCTTTGGCCTCGCCGAGGTCAACAGCGAAAAAATGGTGCTCAACCAGGTGGTAAACGGCACCGATGCCAGTGTTCGCGATATCGCCCACTACATCAGCGACAAGGTCTACGAGGCCATTACCGGTGTGCGCGGGGCCTTCTCCACCCGCTTGGCCTATGTGACCTCGGTACAGGGGCGGGATGGTCGGCAGATCTATCGCCTGCTGGTGTCCGATGCCGACGGCGCCCGCGAGCGGCTGATGCTGGAGTCCTCCGAGCCGCTGATGTCCCCCGGCTGGTCGCCGGACGGCAAGGAGCTGGTGTATGTATCCTTCGAAACCGGCAGGCCGGCCATTTTCCGCCAGAAACTGGCGGATGCCAGCCGCCAGCAGGTCACCAACTTCACCGGTCTCAACGGTGCCCCCGCCTGGTCCCCCGACGGCCGCAAACTGGCCATGGTGCTGTCCAAGGATGGCAATCCGGAGATCTACCTCCACGATCTCGCCAGCAAACAGTTCACCCGCTTGACCAACCATTTTGCCATCGACACCGAGCCCAACTGGACCCCGGATGGCAAATCTGTCATTTTCACCTCGGACAGGGGTGGAAGCCCGCAAATCTATAAACTAAATATTGCCACGGGGGGGTTGGAAAGATTAACATTCCGCGGCACTTACAACGCCCGACCAAGACTGGCCCCGGATGGCAGAACCCTGGTTATGGTGCATCGCGACAAGGGCCAGTTTCACATCGCCTCCCAGGACCTGATCACCAACGACTTCCGCGTACTCACAGGTACCTACCTGGATGAGTCGCCGACGGTGGCACCCAATGGGGCGATGTTGCTGTATGCCACCAAGCGGGGCGGAAAGGGCTTGTTGGCTGCAGTTTCCATCGATGCTGGTGTAAGATTCTTCCTGCCGACCCGGGAGGGAGATGTTCGTGAGCCGGCATGGTCACCGTTCTTAAATTGATTCAATACCAGGGCTAAGGCTCTAAAAGGAGAAGACAATGAGTTTGCACGCGCTAAAATCTGGCTTTTTTATCGTCGCCATGAGCATGTTCCTGGCGGCCTGTTCCAGCACCTCAACCGATGACGCCGCCGGTGCCGGGATGGGTGCCGATGGCAGCGGCAGTGGTGTTGGCACAGGCACCGCGGGTGCCGGTGACGCCTACGGCAGTGACCTGGGTGCCGGTGGCGTAGCCACCGTGTTCTACTTCGATTTCGACAAGTCCACCCTCAAGGACGAAGCCCGTGCAGCCCTGAATACCCACGCCCAGCGCCTGCGTGCCAACCCCATCTATATCCGTCTCGAGGGCCACGGCGACGAGCGCGGTTCCCGCGAGTACAACATGGCTCTGGGTGAGCGCCGCGCCAATGCTGTCAAGGAATACCTGGTGCTGCAGGGTGTGAGTGGCGAGTATCTCGAAGTCATCAGCTATGGCGAAGAGCGCCCCGCCGCCCTCGGCAGTGACGAGGGTTCCTGGGCTCTCAACCGTCGCGTCGAGATGACCAGGCGCTAACAGCAACTGCCATGGTTACCCAGGGCCCGGGCGCGGTGTGCTGCGTCCGGGCTTTGGTTTGTCTGGTGAGGTCGCCCTGGGCGGGTGGGGGCCGTTGGGCTGTTCCCCCGGGCCTGGGCCGGTTCCACTCAACCTGGAGAATTTCCAATGCGCAAAGTTTTAGGCCTGACACTACTTATCGCCAGCGGCTCTGCCCTGGCGGCCAGGGCGCCGGTTGAAGAGCTGGGGGCCGGCACCCCCCCATCCTATCCGCGGGCGACGCCCGTGGCCGGTTCGCCGCCCCCCCCGCAGCCCCCATCGGCACCAGCCAACCAGGCTCTGATTGAGCTGCACACTGAAATGCAAAACCTGCGGGATGAGGTCAGGGATCTGCGGGGTATCGTCGAAGAGCAGGGCAACGAACTGCGCCAGCTGCGCCAGCGCCAGCTCGACGACTTCCAGGACCTGGACCGTCGCCTCAGTGGCGGCGTGGGCGCGGCCCCCGCCCCTGGTCCGGGAACCCGCACCCCCATCCCCTTCGGGGGCCCGGAGGAGGACATGTCGGACGCCGCCGAGCCGGTGTACGGATCAGCCGGCCCCGAGCAGCCCGCCGTTGACCCAGCACCCCCGGCCAGCGACAGCCCTGGGGAGTACGAGGCCTACACCGCCAACTACAACCTGCTGAAGGCGCGTAAAATCGACGAGGCCGTGGCCGGTTTCAAAACCCAGGTGGTGAAATTCCCCAACGGCAAGTACACCGCCAACTCCTACTACTGGCTGGGTGAGATCTATTTGCTGCAAAACAACCTGGAGGAGGCCGAGGCGGCTTTCTCCGCGGTGACCACCAGGTTCCCCGCCCATCGCAAGTCGCCGGACGCCAAGTTCAAACTGGCTCGGGTCTACCACCTCAAGGGTGACAACGGCAAGGCCCAGAGCCTGCTCACCGAAGTGGCCGGCACCAACTCCAGCGCCGCCGCCCTGGCCCGCGCCTACCTGGCGGAAAACTTCTGATTGTCCGCGGCGCCGGCGTCGGCCGGTGCCGCAAGACCCACTACCCAGCCCATGGCCACAGATACCCTCAAGATCACCGAAATCTTCTATTCCCTGCAGGGAGAGACCAGCACCGTGGGCCTGCCCACAGTGTTCGTGCGCCTTACCGGATGCCCCCTGCGCTGCGTCTACTGTGATACCGAGTACGCCTTCCACGGCGGCGAGCGGCTCTCCCTCGATGCCATTCTCGCGGAGGTCAGGCACCTCGCTGCGCCCTGGGTGACGGTCACCGGAGGGGAGCCCCTGGCCCAGGCCAACTGCCTGCCCCTGCTCACCAGGCTGTGCGACCAGGGCTATCGCGTCTCACTGGAGACCAGCGGCGCCCTCAGCATCGCCGGAGTCGATCCCCGGGTGGCGATTATTCTCGACCTGAAAACCCCGGGGTCCGGGGAGGCGAGTAGAAACCTGTACGACAATATCCCTCTGCTCAAGCCGAGGGACGAGGTGAAATTCGTCCTCAGCGACCGCCAGGACTACCAGTGGGCGAAAATGAAAATTGACGAGCTCGAGCTGCTCTCCCGAGTGGAGAATGTTCTCCTTTCCCCCACCCACGGCACCCTGTCCCCCACCGACCTGGCGGACTGGATCGTCGCCGATCGCCTGGCGGTGCGCATGCAGCTCCAACTGCACAAGCTGCTGTGGCGGGATGAGCCGGGGCGCTGACCATGACGGAACGGAAAAAGGCGGTGGTGTTGCTCTCCGGTGGTCTCGATTCCGCCACGGTGCTGGCTATTGCCAGGGATCAGGGTTTCGAGTGCTACACGCTGAGTTTCGACTACGGCCAGCGCCACCGTTCGGAGCTGCAGGCCTCCGACCGGGTCAGCGACGCCATGGGCGCCACTGTGCATAAAACCGTGGTGATAGACCTGCGCACCATTGGCGGCTCCGCCCTTACCGACGCGGAGATCGCCGTCCCGGAGGAGGCAACCGGCGGCATTCCGGTGACCTATGTGCCCGCCAGGAACACGGTGTTTCTGGCCATCGCCCTGGGTTGGGCCGAGGTGCTGGGGGCCGCGGATATCTTTATCGGCGTCAATGCCGTGGACTACTCCGGCTATCCCGACTGCCGGCCGGAGTTTGTCGCGGCCTTCGAGGCGGTGGCCAATCTGGCCACCCGGGCTGGGGTGGAGGGTGACAGGCTGAGTATCCATGCCCCCCTGATGACCATGACCAAGGGCGATATCATTCGCGCCGGCACCGCCCTCGGGGTGGACTACCAACTCACCGTGTCCTGCTACCAGGCCAGTGCCGACGGTGAAGCCTGTGGCCGCTGCGACAGCTGCCGCCTGCGCCGCCAGGGCTTTGTCGAAGCCGGGATTCCCGACCCCACCAAATATTACAAATAGCGCGGTTTTGGGTTGACGAAAAAAAAATACACAGTATTATGTGCGCCTCTTCGGGTCGTTAGCTCAGTTGGTAGAGCAGTTGGCTTTTAACCAATTGGTCGCTGGTTCGAATCCAGCACGACCCACCATCCATACAGAAAAGGGCCACCCATCGGGTGGCCCTTTTCTGTATGGATGGCAGATTGTCCGGATCCGTTCTTCGAGGCGCGGTTCGACAAA
>Ga0172382_10008766_pt1 | contig 13984 bp, 9 predicted proteins | sample Leawel138RmetaG_FD_122245 | JGI IMG/M metagenome (GOLD analysis project Ga0172382, IMG submission 122245) | Leachate microbial communities from a municipal landfill in Southern Ontario, Canada - Leachate well 138R metaG | ecosystem: Engineered > Solid waste > Landfill > Unclassified | place...
CCGCACGGCGAGGAAGGCGAAGGCCTGGGCTTCCAGGGCATCGCCATCCCAGCCCACGGCCTCGACCGCATCGACCGGCACGCCCAAGCGGTCGCGTAACCCCGCCATCAGCACCGGATTGAGCCGCCCTCCGCCCGTCACCAGCCAGCGTTTGGGGACCACCGGCAAGAGACGGCGGGCCTCGGCCACAGTGGCGGCAGTGAAGCTCGTCAGGGTGGCTGCGCCATCGGCAGGGGTCATCCCCTCGACCTCGGCCATGAACGTGGCGAAGGCGTCGCGGTCCAAGGATTTGGGTGCCGGGGCCGCAAAGTATGGATGGGCGAGCAGGCGCGCCACCACAGCCTCGTCCGACGTTCCAGAGGCCGCCAGGGCACCGTCTCGGTCCATCGGCTGCCCGGTGCGGCGGAGGCACCAGTCGTCTATCAGGGCGTTGCCGGGGCCGGTGTCGAAGGCCATGGGATCGCCATCGCCCAGCCACGTGACATTGCCGACGCCGCCCAGGTTGAGCACGGCCAAAGGCTTGTCCAGGTCGGCTGCCAGAGCCTGATGGAACACCGGAACCAGCGGCGCCCCCTGCCCGCCCGCCGCCACGTCGGCGCTGCGCAGGTCGAACACCACCGGGATGCCGGTGGCGGTGGACAGCGCCGCGCCGTTGCCAATCTGGCGGGTCAGGCGGCGTTCCGGCGCGTGAAAGACGGTGTGGCCGTGGAACCCGATGACGCCCACGGCGGTCGGCGCGATACCGGCCACGGTCAGCAGGGCGAACACGGCCTCGACATGAGCCGCCGTCAGTTCGGCTTCCACGGCGGCCACATGGTCCGGGTCAGCCCCCTCGCCCAGCGCGGCGCGCAGATCGGCCCGAAAGGCGTCGGTGTACGGCCGCGTCAGCCGAGGCCCGAATGCGGTCGCGCGAACGCCGTCCGTCTCGATCAACGCGGTGTCGATGCCGTCCATCGACGTGCCACTCATCAGGCCGATGGCGGTAATGATGGAATTGGCGGCCATTGGTCAGCGTCCCTGCGTTGTTCGGGGTGGCCGAGTATGGTAAACGACGCAGCTTCATTATGACAAACAGAGAACCCGATCATGACAACGACCGCCACCATGCGTTCCCCGTTCCTCAAGACGGTGATCGAGCGCGGCTATGTCCACCAGTGCACCGACCTGGAGGGCCTGGACGCTGCTCTGACCGCTGGGGTCGTGCCGGGGTATATCGGGTTCGACGCCACCGCCGACAGCCTGCACGTCGGGTCGCTCATTCAGATCATGATGCTGCGCTGGCTGCAAAAGTGCGGCCACAAGCCGGTGGTCCTGATGGGTGGCGGCACCACCCGCATCGGCGACCCCACCGGCCGCGACGAAGCCCGCAAGATGCTGACCGACGAGCAGATCGCGGCCAACATGGACGGCATCAAGAAGGTGTTCGCCAAGTACCTGACATTCGGCGATGGCCCGACCGACGCGGTGATGGTCAACAACGCCGACTGGCTGGACAATCTGAACTACATCGCATTCCTGCGCGATTACGGGGTGCACTTCACGATCAACCGTATGCTGAGTTTCGACTCGGTCAAGCTGCGGCTGGACCGCGAACAGCCGATGACGTTCCTGGAATTCAACTACATGATCCTCCAGGGATACGACTTCCTGGAACTGGCGCGGCGCGACGGCGTGCGGCTCCAGATGGGCGGGTCGGACCAGTGGGGCAACATCATCAACGGCATCGATTTGACCCGCCGCTGCTCGGGCAAGGAAGTGTTCGGCCTGACCTCGCCGCTGCTGACCACGGCGTCGGGCGCCAAGATGGGCAAGAGCGCCAACGGCGCGGTGTGGCTCAACGAGGAGAAGCTGTCGTCCTATGAGTTCTGGCAGTTCTGGCGCAATGCCGAGGACGCCGACGTGGGCCGCTTCCTCCGCCTTTACACCGAGTTGCCCGAAGCCGAGATCCAGGCGTTGGAACGCCTTGAAGGCGCGGCCATCAATGACGCCAAGAAGGTTTTGGCCGACGCCGTGACCACCCTCTGCCATGGTCCCGAGGCTGCCGCCCACGCCCGCCGCACCGCCGAGGAAACCTTCGAGAAGGGCGGCGCGGGCGATGACCTGCCATCCGTGGACGTCCCGGCCGCCGACCTTGCCGCCGGAATCGCCGTGATCGACCTGCTGGTGACGGCTGGAATGGCCGCCTCCAAGGGCGAGGCCCGTCGTTTGGTGCGCGGCGGCGGCATCCGCCTCAACGACGCCAAGGTGGACGACGAAAACGCCACCGCCTCCGCCGCCGACCTGACCGACGGCCAGATCAAGCTGTCAGCCGGAAAGAAGCGCCACGCACTGGTGAAGGCGGGGTAATGCAACGGAGGGGTATTTAATGATACCCCTCCCCCGCCTTCACCTTGCCCCGGAACACATAGTACGTATAGGCGGTGTAGGTGAGGATGACGGGGATGAGGATGGCCACGCCGACCAGCAGGAACGATAGGCTTTCGTCCGGGGCGGCGGCGTCCCAAATGGTGATGTCGGGCGGCACGACCACCGGCCACAGGCTGATGCCAAGGCCAATGAACGACAGCGCGAACAGCGCCAGGGTCAGTACGAAGGGCTGAACGTCGCGGCGCTGGCGTAGCGCGCGGAACAGGAACACGGCGCACAGGGCGACCGCCACCGGCACCGGCGAGAGCAGGAACAGGTTGGGCAGGGAGAACCAGCGTTCGGCGATGCGGGGTTCCACGAACGGGGTCCAGATGCTGACCGCGACGATGGCGATCAGGACCGCCGCCACCAACCCCGGCATCAGGCGGAAGCAACGGTCCTGCAAGTCGCCCTCGGTCTTCATGATGAGCCAGCCGCAGCCCAGCGCAGCATATCCGGCCACCACGGCCAGCCCGGTGAACATCGGGAATACGCCGAACCAGTCGAACGCCCCGCCGACGAACCCCCGCGCCTCGATCAAAAATCCTGAGATATAGGCCCCGAGCACCATCCCCTGGGTGAACGTGCAGACCAGGGAGCCGCCGAAGAACGCGATGCTCCAGATGTGCTTGGCGCGCACGGTCTTGAACCGGAACTCGAACGCCACGCCGCGAAAAATCAAGGCGATCAACATGATCAGAAGCGGCAGATACAGCGCCGGAAGGATGGTCGCGTAGGCCAGCGGAAACGCTCCGAACAGGGCCGCCCCACCCAGCACCAGCCATGTTTCGTTGCCGTCCCACACCGGGGCGACAGAGTTCATCATGGTGTCGCGTTCTTCCTCGGTCTGCCCTGTAATGGGAAACAGGATGCCAACCCCCAGGTCAAAGCCGTCCATGAACACGTACATGAACACGCCAAAGGCAATGATAAGGGCGAATATCAGGGGATAGTCCATGTCATGTGCCCTCCGGGGTGTCGAACGGCTGATCGGCGGCCGACAACGGGCGCATCGGGCGACGGCCCTGCGGAGGCTGGGTCGGCGGCGGCTCGGCCTCGATCGGGCGCCCCATCAGACGCAGGACGTAATAGGCCCCGGTCCCAAAGACTGCGGTGTAGACCACGATGAACACCACCAGCGACGTGGCAACCTGTCCGGTCGACACCGGCGATGCGCCGTCAGTGGTGCGCATCAAGCCCTGGATGAGCCACGGCTGGCGCCCGACCTCGGTGGTGATCCAGCCTGCCAGAATCGCCAGGAACCCCGTCGGACCGCAAGCCACCAACAGGCGCAGGAAGGCCCGGTTGCGATACAACCGCCCCTGAGGCCGCAGGAACACGGCCAGCAACGCCACCGCCATCATCAGCATGCCGAGCGCCACCATGATGCGGAACGAGAAGAACACCACCGCCACCGGCGGCCATTCGTCGCGCGGGAAGGCGTCCAGGCCGCGCACTTCGCCCTCCCACTCATGGGTCAGAATGAGGCTGCCAAGCAGCGGCACCTCGACGGAATAGCGGGTGACTTGGGCGTCCGTGTCGGGAATGCCGAACAGGATGAGCGGCGCGCCCTTGCGGGTTTCAAAGTGCCCCTCCATGGCGGCGATCTTGGCGGGCTGGTGCTCGAACGTGTTCAGGCCGTGCAGATCGCCCGCCAGGACCTGGGCCGGAGCGGTGAACAGGGCCATCCACATGGCCATTGACACCATCATCTTCCCCGCCTCGTCGCCGGGCCGCCTGAGCAGCGCAAAAGCGCCAGCCGCCCCCACCGCAAAGGCTGTGGTAAGGAACGTCGCCAGAACCATGTGGGTCAGGCGATAGGGGAAGCTGGGGTTGAACACCACCGCCCACCAGTCGGCCGGATGGAACCGCCCCTCGACGATCGTAAAGCCCTGTGGCGTGTGCATCCAACTGTTGGCGGCCAGGATCCAGAACGCGGAAATCAGCGTCCCGACGGCCACCAGAACGGTCGCCGTCATGTGCACCCATGGCGGCACCCTTCCGCGACCGAACAGCATGATGCCGAGGAATCCGGCCTCCAGGAAAAAGGCAGTCAGCACCTCGTAGGACAGCAGCGGCCCTATGATCGGCCCGGCGATGTCGGAGAACCGGCTCCAGTTGGTCCCAAATTGGTAGGACATGACGATGCCCGACACCACGCCCATGCCGAACGACACGGCAAAAATACCCGTCCACCGCCTGTGCAGGAGTGAATAGACATCGCGCCCCGTCCTGATCCACAGGGCATCGAGCACGACCAGCCACCACGCAAGACCGATGGTGAAGGCCGGAAAGAGGATGTGAAACGCGATGGTGAAAGCGAATTGAACCCGCGCCATCAGCACCGCGTCGCCAAAAAAGTCCGCCATCTGCCTACTCCGCCGGGGCGCCACCGCCTCAACAACGGCTAAACCGACGGAGACGGTTCCGCGCCCGCTGGAAATGACGCTACTCGGATTTTGGCGCGGGGGTACTCGGTGCCGCGTCGAACGGGCCGAAGATTTTGCGGAGGAAGCCGGGCGCCAAGGCGGCCAGCGGATTCACCCGGATGTCGGGCTTCGCTGTCGGGCCGCGCACCGAATAGGAGGCCGCAAACAATCCGCCGTCCTTCTCGAAACCGGTCAGCAACCCGCCAACCAGCGGAATTTTGCCCAGCAAGCTATTCACCGCATACGCCGGGACCAGGGTGCCTTGGATGGCCATCTCGTCACGCCCAAAGTCGATGGTGCCGTCCCCGGTAAGGCCCAGCGACGGCCCGGAGGTGCGGAAATCCGTCAAGGTCAGGACATCTTCGCCATAGGTGAAAGGCGCCTCCAGCGACTGAAAGGCAATTCCCTCGCCACTTAGCGCATCGAGAATGCCGGTGAGGGCCGCAACCGACAGCAATTGAGCCAGAACCGGCGCCTCGACCAAGCGATAGCTGTCGATGAGCAAGCGGCCTTCGGCCACGCCCAGCGGGTTCACCGAGCCGGATACGTCCAAACGCCCGCCGCGCATGGTTCCAAGCAGGTCCAGCGACCGCAGCAAGGCTCCGGCATCCTCGGTGACGGCAGCGAACACCCGGTTTCCATCCTGCACCGCCGGATCGGCCGGCGTCAGCCGGTACGAAAACGGCGTCTTGCCTTCCAGAAGTCCGTCCACGCGGACCGACCGCCACTGTTCGTCCTTGCGGTCGAAGAAGGCGCGAACATGCTCCATGGTGCCGTTTTCCGCCAGCCACACCACGTCGAATTCGCCGTTTACCCGCAGCGGCGGCAAGGTGGTATCGTCCTCGGCAAAGGCGTCTTCGGGCGACTCGTCAATACCCGGCTTGTCACCAGCCAAAAACGGCGTGGCATCAAAGGCAAGCCCTTTAACGGCGACGTCCCACGTTCCGTCCGGCTGCACCATGACGGACCCGGCCATGGACGTTTCGCCCAGGTCGGCGCGAGTGAACTCGATGCGGTCGAGGTCGCCATTGTCATGCAGAGCGACGCGCCCCTCGGCCACCAGTGGCCCGCCGGATCCGGCCGACGAGCGCACCGTGAAGCTCGGCACCTCGCGCACCGTGTCGCCGGACATGCGGACGGACACGGTGGCCTGAGACGGAACGCCGGGCGCCTTGGTCCAGTTGAAGCCGGGAATGTCGATGCCCGCCCCGGCCAGATCAAGCCGCGCGTTCAGCATCGACAGGGACTTGCTGGTGACGGTCAGATCGATGTCCGCATGGACCGGCCCGGTCAGAAAGGGTGCTGTAAACGGCGGGAAGTCCAACCCGAAAACATCGCGCTTGCCCTCCTCGACTACGGCCTGCGCGACGTAGCGGCTGCGGTATGGCTTGCCGCTGAAGATTTCGCGCCACGCAAAGCCGGTGGGCACGCCGCCAATCCGCGCCTGCCCGCGCGCCTCCAGGCTGTCGGTATCGACCCTCAAGGTCAGATTTCCGGCGCTCAGGTCGCGGTTGAACACCGCGCCGGGCAGGAAGGCATCCTCGATCACCGCAGACGTTTCCACCGTCAGCATGTCGAGCGGCAGGTTGGCCAGCAGAGGAAAGGCCAGCTTGAGGTCGGTCCGCACCCGCCCCTTGGCCCCCTTGGGCGACAGGCCGAGCGTTGACGTATAACCCAGCGGCTGGTGGTCAATCAGTCGCAAGGCCTGATACAGGCCGCCTTCGATGGTCAGGTTGATGACCGCGCTGCTGTCCTCGGCATCCAGGCCATGAAACGCGATCACGCCACCTGAAACGCGCAAAGGCGTGCTGCCCAGGCCGGGCACCTCGCCCTTTTGGATGTTGAGGGTGATGGTATCGAGCGCAAAGGTCATATCGCCCGCCGCGCCGACTGCCTTTGGCATCGGCGGCAGGTAATCGACCGTCATGCCCTCCACCCGCGCTTGGCCGCTGAGGCCCGTCACGGTGATTTCGTCCAGGGTAGGACCGGCCAAGGTGGCGGCCCATTGGCCGTGCGGCACGTACCCGTCGCTCAGTTGCTCGATCACCCATTCGCGGGGGTTCGGACCAACTTCCTGCGGCCACCACAGGGGCAAGGCATCGACCGGGATATTCTCGACGGACGCGGCGATCTCGCCTGCCATGCCGCCCTCGGCGGAACGGCCAAGGGTGCCCATCAAGCGGACCTTGGACGGACCAGGGGCGTCGATGCCCTCGGGCCGGGTGAGCGCAATCTCCAGCGTTTCGATCAGCACCGCGTCGTCTGTCGCCGATGCACTGGCCCGAAACTCCAGTCCACCCACCGCGTACTCCGCCGCGACAGGCTCAGGCAGGCGCACAAACCCGGCACCGCCGGTCAGGTTGACGGAAACGGTATCCAGAACCACACGCGGCGCCAGCATCAGGCCAAGGCTGACGGTCCCTTTGAGCGGAAGATCAACCCCACCAAGGGGTTGCAGCGCGGAGGACAACCCGGCCACCGCCGCCGGACGCAAACCGTCAAACGTCGCCCGAAGGTCGAGGCTCGCCGTGTCGGGGTGCAGTCCGCCGGTGACGTCGAACTGCGTGGTGCCGTTGGGAAGCGCGACCCCAAGCTGCGCCGACAGGTCAATGCTGCCCGCCCTGCCGCGCAGCAACTCCACCGTGGCCTTTGGCACCTGCCACGTGGCGCCCAGGATCTCGTCGACGATGGTGGCGTCGGCCTGCACGATGCGCACCGCGCCGAGGGTGGCCGCCGGTCCCTCGGCCTCGTCGCCCAGGCCGCGCAACAGAGCCTCGATCACCGCATCGGCACCCGGCCCCTCCCCGGCGTCGGATGCCCCGGCGTGCCACAGTCCAAAATGAATGCCGCCGTCCACGGCGCGGCGCAACTGGATGTGCGGGCCGATCACCTCGACCGCCGACAGCGTCAACTCTCCGCGCAGCAGCCCCAGCGGCTCCAGCGAAACGCCGATTTCCGGGACAGCGGCCAGCACCGCGCCAGCGGCATTGACCGCGCGCACGTCGGCGGCGCGCAGGTCGAGTTCCCGATCTCCACGCTCCCACGTTAACTGGGTGCTGCCGATGGTCAGCCGGAAGTCCTCGTCCGGGCTGGTCATCGCGTTTTCAAGGTAGGGCGTCAGCAGGTCAAGCGGCAACGGCCCCTGGCTCAGACGCCAGGCGAGGAGGCCAGCAGTCACCAGCAGCAGGAACAAGACGGCCCCAAGGACGCGAAACAACAGGTGGACGGCCCCGTGGACCACAGACGATTGCTCCAAACAGAATTACCGGGCCAGCCTGCTCCCAGGCCCGTGTTTTGATCTTGGCTGCCGCGCTTGACCCGGCGCGGGGCATGCCGCAGTCTGCGCCAAAATGGGGACGATGGGAACGCCGATTTGACACGCTCTCCTTTCACCGAAGCGGCCTTTGCCGCCTTTCCCCGCGCCCATGACGCCGACCGGCTGGCGCGCGGCCTTGAACGCTGGACCGACGAGGCCGCACGCCACGCCGAAGGCGCCCCCGACCTTGCCGCCTTCATGCGCGGCGCGGCGGCCGAGGGCGCTCCGGCGCGGCGGATTCTGGAGGCCTGCTTCGGCAACAGCCCGTTCCTCAGCCAGTGCCTGCACCGCGAACCGGCGGTCCTCCGCCGAGTGATCGAGCACGGCCCCGACGCCGCGCTGGCCGAGGCCTTCGCCACTGTGCGCGATGCCGTGGGCACGGACCTGGATTTGCCGCGCGTCATGCGTGCCCTGCGCATCGGCAAGCGACAGGTTGCCCTGATCACCGCCCTCGGCGATATGTCTCAAGTGTGGCCGCTGGCCTCCGTCACCGGCGCGTTGACCGATTATGCGGACTTGTCCTTGAGCCTCACCACGGCGCACCTGCTGCGCCAGGCCGCGGCCGAGGGCCATATTGAACTCGCCCACCCCGAGGATCCCAACCGCGACAGCGGCTATGTGGTGCTGGGCATGGGCAAGCACGGCGCGGGGGAGTTGAACTACAGCTCCGACATCGACCTGATCGTGCTGTTCGACCCCGACATTTGCCGCTACGTCGGCAAGCGCACCCCCGGCGAATTCTTTGTGCGCATGACCAAGGCCCTGGTCCGCATCATGGACGAGCGCACCGGCGACGGGTACGTATTCCGCACCGACCTGCGCCTGCGCCCGGACCCCGGCTCGACCGCCGTGGCGATTTCGACCGACGCGGCGGAAATCTATTACGAAAGTTTCGGCCAAAACTGGGAACGCGCCGCCATGATCAAGGTGCGCCCGGTGGCCGGGGACCTTGAACGCGGGGCGACCTTCGTCAGCCACCTGCGGCCGTTCGTGTGGCGCAAATCACTGGATTTCTACGCCATCCAGGACATCCACTCGATCAAGCGCCAGATCAACGCCCAACGCGCCTGCGGCGTGGTAGCGGTGGCCGGGCACAACATCAAGCTCGGTCGTGGCGGCATCCGCGAGATCGAGTTCTACGCCCAGACGCAGCAGCTCATCTGGGGCGGCCGGGAGCCGTCGGCCCGCCCGTCGCGCACCGTGGAAGCGTTGCAGGCCCTGACCGACCTGGGCCATGTGACGCAGACGGCCTGCGACGAACTGACCGAGGCGTACCGCTTCCTGCGCAGCCTGGAGCATCGCCTCCAGATGACCGACGACGCCCAGACCCAGACATTGCCGAGCGAGCCGGACAAGTTGGCTGCGCTGGCAACGTTCATGGGCTTTGCCGGGATAGAGGATTTCTCGACCGCCCTGCGCGACGTGCTGTGCACGGTCGAGGGACACTACGCCACCCTGTTCGAGGACAGCCCCAGCCTGTCCGAGGACGGCGGCAACCTTGTGTTTACCGGGCACGAGGACGACCCCGACACGCTGCAGACCCTGACCGAGATCGGCTACACCAATCCGCAGGGCGTGGCTGCCGTGGTGCGCGGCTGGCATCATGGGCGTTACCGGGCCACCCGCTCGACCCGCGCCAAGGAAATGCTGACCGAACTGGTGCCAACGCTGCTGCGGGCATTGGGCAAGACCGCGCAGCCCGATCAGGCGTTCTTCCGCTTTGACGAATTCCTGCGCAAGCTGCCCGCCGGGGTGCAGTTGTTCAGCTTGTTCCAGGTCAATCCCGGCCTGCTCGATCTGGTGGCCGAAATCATGGGCGACGCGCCGCGTCTGGCCGAGGTCTTGGCGCGCCGTCCCAACATGCTCGACGCCGTGCTGACGCCGGGCTTTTTCGATCCGCCGCCCGGCGCCGCCGAGTTGGGGGCCGAACTGGACGAACTTCTCGGCCAGAGCGGCGGGTACGAGGAAGTTCTAGACCTGCTGCGCCTGTGGGCCAACGGCCGCAAGTTCCAGGTCGGGGTGCAGACCCTGCGCAAGCTGCTTGACGCCCGCCAAGCCGGAGAGGCGCTGACCACCATCGCCGACGTGGTCCTGAGCCGCCTGCTGCCCGCCGTGGAGGAGGAATTCGCCCGCACTCACGGCCACATGCCCGACGGCGCCATGGTGGTGATCGCCATGGGCAAGATGGGCGGGCGGGAGATGACGGCGACGTCCGATCTCGACCTCATCACGGTCTACGATGCCCCGCCAGAGGCCGAGTGGTCGGACGGTCGCCGCCCGCTGTCGCGCACCGACTACTACATCCGGCTGACGCAGCGTCTGGTCAACGCCATCACCGTGATGACCAACGAAGGCCGCCTGTACGACGTGGACCTGCGCCTGCGCCCGTCGGGCAGCAAGGGGCCGCTGGCTGCCAGCCTGGAAAGTTTTGCCAAGTACAATGCCGAGGCCGCCTGGACCTGGGAGCACATGGCCCTGACCCGCGCCCGCGTGGTGTGCGGCCCGGCGAAACTGGCCGAAGCCGCGCGCGGGGTCATCCACGATGCCCTGATGCGCCACCGCGACCCCGACAAACTGCTGGTTGACGTGGCCGACATGCGCACCCTCATGGCCCGCGAACGCAAGGGCGCCAACCAGTTCGACGTCAAGCTGACGCGCGGCGGGCTGGTCGATGTGGAATTCGCCGTACAGTACCTCATCCTGCGCCACGGCCACGACTTCCCCGAGGTCTGTGTCGCCAACGTGGCCGAGGCCCTGGACCGCCTGCGCCGGGCAGGCGTCCTCGACCCCGAGGACACCAACATCCTGCTGGAAGCCCAAGGCTTGTGGCTGGCCATCCAGGGCGTTCTGCGCCATTCCATCGACGGCACCTTCAACCCCGACGAATCCCCCGCCGGCCTCAAGGAAAAGCTTGCCCGCACCGCTGACGAGCCGACCTTCGAGGCGTTGGAGGCCCGCATGGTCGAAACCTACGCCAAGGTCCACGCGGTATTCCGCCGACTGATCGAAGACCCAGCGGCGGAGGCCCGGCAAAGGCTGGGCGCACCCGATCCCACGTCCCAGGAGAACACCCCATGACCCTCGATATCGGCCATACAGCCCCCCCATTCGACCTTCCGGCCAGCGGCGGTCAGCAGGTATCGCTGGGCGCGCTCAAGGGCAAGTCGGTTGCACTGTTCTTCTATCCCAAGGCCCTGACGTCCGGCTGCACCAAGGAGGCCGAGGCCTTCCGCGATCTGCACGACCAGTTTGCGGCGCTGAACGTGGTGGTCCTGGGGGCGTCCAAGGACCCGGTCAAGAAGCAGGACCAGTTCGTGGAAAAGCACGCCCTGCCCTACCCCCTGTTGGCCGACGTCGAGGGGACGTTGTGCGACGACTACGGCGTGTGGGTAGAAAAATCCATGTACGGCAGGAAGTACATGGGCATCGAGCGCGCCACCTTCCTGATCGGCCCGGACGGCGTCATCAAGCAGGTCTGGCGCAAGGTCAAGGTTTCCGGTCACGCCGAAGCCGTGCTGAAGGCGGCCCAGGAGCGCACATGACCGTCTCTGTCCGCCCCGCCACGGCCGCCGACGCCGCGACCATCGCCGAGCTTGCCAACGCCCTGGATGCCGAGCACGGCGGCGTGCTGCCGTTCACGCCCGAGATCGTGGTGCGTGATGCCTTCGGCGACCGGCCGCATTTCTCCGTCCTGTTGGCCGAGCGCGACGGGGCGGTGGTGGGCTACGCACTGTTCACCAACACATACAATTCCTATCGCGCCGCGCCGGGCTTGTGGCTGATGGACCTCTACGTCACCCCCGCCGGGCGCGGCTTGGGCGTCGGCAAGGCGCTGATGGCGGGGCTGGGCCGCGAAGCCCAGGCACGCGGGGCTGAAAGCCTGTGGCTGCCGGTGCGCGACGACAACGCCCGCGCCCTGCGGTTCTACGAGGACCTCGGCAGCTTTGATGACCAGATGAAAGTGCTGGAGTTCAACGGACCCGAGGCCCTGGCCCGGCTGGTCGGCGCCGCATGACAACGCTGACCGACGCCGCCGTCCACGTCCTGACCACCGCCGACCCGGCGGAAAAATGCCGCCTCACACGGCACTATGCCGAGGCGTGGACCAGCGGGACCATTACCGAGGTCGGCACCTGTGCGCCGCCCGACCGCCCAGCCCGGCCGGACACGCCGCAGCTTCTGCCGCCGCGCGACATGCCCAAGCGGTCCAGCGGGCCGATTGGACGCATCGCCCTGATGCACGCCCTGGCCCACATCGAACTGAATGCCATCGATCTGGCGTGGGACATTGTGGCCCGCTTCACCGCCCGCGGTCTGCCGCGCGCCTTTTATGACGACTGGGTCCAGGTGGCGCTGGACGAGTCCGTGCATTTCGAGCTTTTGGTAGACATCCTGGCGACGCGCGGCGCAGCCTATGGCGACTTCCCGGCCCATGACGGCCTGTGGGAAGCCGCCGTCAGCACCGCCGACAGCCTGGACGCCCGCCTCGCCATCGTCCCCCTGACCCACGAAGCACGGGGCTTGGACACCACGCCCGGCAGTCTCGCCCGCCTGCGCGGCCACCCCGGCACCGAGGACATCATCGCGGGACTGGAGATCATCTACCGCGACGAAATCCGCCACGTCGCCGCCGGGGCACGGTGGTTTGCCTGGCTCCACGGCGACAATGTCGCTGGCGCCTACCACGCCATCCTGCGCGAGCGGTACAAGGGTGGGCTGAAGCCACCGTTCAACGATGCCGCGCGCGCCGAGGCCGGAATGCCTGTAGACTGGTACGCACCGCTGGCACGTTAGACGGGGAAGTGGCGGGCTCTGCCCGCACCCGCAAGGAGGCTTGGCCTCCTTGACCTCGGGACGTGACAGAGCACAGCCGCGCGCAACGCATCAAATGGCGAGAGTGTCTACCTGCGGCGCAAGAAGAGATGAGCTAAACTACCGGGTTCAAAGGGCCAATGGCCCTTTGCGGGCATGGGCAGAGCCCATATTTTGGGGAGGCGCAGGTGTTACGCAAGCTGATGACTGGGGCCGTCGCGCTGGTGGCCGGACTGACCGCCGCCTGCGAGGACGCGCCGCGCTCCACCACCGTCTATCTGCGCCCCCAGGGGATCGAGCCGTTCCTGGCCGGTATCACGGCGCACGGGCCGCTGCTGGTTGAAACTATGGATACCGGCTTTGCAGAGGACCGCGACGTCATCGGCCCCATGGTCGCCAGCGCCGTCGTGCGCGGTATCCAGGGGCGGGTGGTTCAGGCCACCCACGAACCGGGAGCGGCCAGCCATCCCGATTTCCGTGTCCGGGTGGCCTTTGATGCCCCGGAAGCGTTCAATCCAAACCGCCTGTGCGCCGGCGAAGTTCCCGCGTCCGATACCGGCCGCGACCGCCTGCATGTGCTGGCGGTGTTCTGCCAGGGCGAGGTTCTGCACGCCGCCGTGGTCGGCTCGGTCCCGCGTCCGGACACCCTGACCCATGACTCGGTGGGACGCCTGCTGACCCAGATGGCCCAGCAGATGTTCGCCAGTCCCGCCGCACCCTAGGGGAGGCCGCAAATGTTTCGTGGTTTTGAACGCCGCTATGTTGCCACCAACGGCGTCCGCCTGCATACGGTACTAGGGGGCGAAGGCCCGCCGTTGCTGCTGCTGCACGGCTATCCGCAGACACATGCCATGTGGCACTCCGTCGCCCCGGTGCTGGCGAAGCATTTCACGGTGGTCTGCCCGGACCTGCGCGGCTATGGCGACAGTTCCAAGGTTCAGGGTTCGGACAGCCATGTCGAGTACAGCAAGCGGACCATGGCCACCGACATGATCGGCCTGATGAGCGCCTTGGGGTTCGA
>Ga0172382_10008767_pt1 | contig 13984 bp, 13 predicted proteins | sample Leawel138RmetaG_FD_122245 | JGI IMG/M metagenome (GOLD analysis project Ga0172382, IMG submission 122245) | Leachate microbial communities from a municipal landfill in Southern Ontario, Canada - Leachate well 138R metaG | ecosystem: Engineered > Solid waste > Landfill > Unclassified | place...
CGGCTCGGACGCGCGCACCGGGGCGGGCGCCGCCGTGCCCGGCGCCGAGCCGAGCAGGGCATCGAGCGGCACATAGGTATCGCCCGCCAGGATGAGATCGAGCGCGCGCTGGATCACCGCCGCGCTGCTGTGCTTGGGCAGGTAGCCGCTGGCGCCGCTGGTCAGCGCCGCCTGGATGTTGGCCGGATCGCAGTCCGCCGAGAAGATCGCCACCGCCTGGTCCGGGAACTGCTCGCGCAGCGTCCAGAGCGCCGACAGCCCATGGTGGCCCGGAATGCCCAGGTCGAGCAGCACCAGGTCGACCGGATCCGCTGCGCCCAGATGTTCCAGCGCCGCTTCCATCGATTCGGCCAGGCTCACCCGCAAGGGAATCGCGCCCTTCAGGAGGATGTCGCGCAGCGCCTCCCGGATCAGGGGATGGTCGTCGACGATGAGGATCGAAACATCGGTGGGCGGGGTCATGAGGCTATCCCTCTCCAGTATCCGGCATCCGGCGTCCGGCTTGCAGTTTCCCATGCTGGACCAGCCGGCCGACAAATGCACCCCCGTTTCTGGGGATCCTGCGACCTAGTTGGCGCAAGACGCCAGAAAGGCAGCCGGTGGCAGCCATTTCTCACCCATCCGGAACCCGTATTGGCGATTCACAGGCCCGGGCCGGCGCCGCAGACTGCGCAGCATCGGACGTGAAGCTCTGCACTTGAGCTGAAGCGCTTGGCCGATACGTGCCGGAGATGTCCAACGGCCGTCTGGTCCCCGGTTCGGGGAATGTCGGCGCCCGACTGGGTGCATTCAACATTTGGAGCTAAACATGATTCGCATGATGAAGCAGTTCTGGAAGGATGAGGAAGGTGTGACCGCCATCGAGTATGGCCTGATTGCGGCACTGATCGCGCTGGTGATCATCGTCGGTGTCCAAGCTGCGGGTACCAACCTGGCGGCGCTCTTCCAGGAAGTTGCGGACCAGCTTTCGAATCTTCCGGGCGAAGGCGGCGGCGGGGAGTAATCCGACGCACGTACTTCTCAGGGGATCCGCCAGTCGAGGGATCTCGTTCGAGAACGAGGATGGTCTGGCCCCAGCTGGCGCCAGACCATCCGAGGATAAGGAGAGAGCGCCGACGATGCGGTCCGCATTCGGCGACCTCTGGACTGGTTGAACAAGCATGGCCTCGATCGACAATCGGCTGATCACGGACGTCATTGCAGTCCTCATTGAAGATACCCATGGCTGAAATCGGATTCGAACTCGCCGTCTGGGCCGCGCGCCTGCTGGTCTTCGGCCTGCTTGCGCTGGCCGCCTGGACAGACTGGCGCGAGCGCCGGATTCCGAACATGGTTTCCGTCGTCCTGCTGGCGGCGGGCCTTGCCTGGCATACCTTCCTCATGGCGGGCGACGGCCTGTTCGCGCCATCGCTTGCCGGCGGCCTGGGCATATCGGCCAGCGCGATCGGCGCCCTGGTGGCCTTCGCCTGCCTGTTTCCGCTCTACCTGCTGCGGGCGCTGGGCGCCGGCGATGTCAAGCTCGCCACCGCCATCGGCGCCTGGGTCGGCTGGCAGGCGCTGCTGCCCTGGGCCCTGCTGGTGATGATCGCCGGCGGTGTCCTCGCACTCGTCTGGATGATCAACGGGCGGCGTCGCTCCCGGGTCGTCTTCAACCTGTACTCGACGGCGATGCGCGGCATGGTCGAAGGCCCGCGCGCAGCCATTGCCGGCTTCGATCCGCAGGCCGCCGCCGCGGATCGCCTGCCCTATGCCTGGGCGATCCTCGCCGGCACCGCGCTTTTCGCGATCGCCCAGTACCAGGGCGGCTGGGGTCTGCTATGAACCTCGCCGCCACCCGATCCATCGACGAGGCGGCGGCGCCGATGCAGCCGCGCAGCATGGCGGAGCTGGGCCTGCCCGAAACCCTGCTGTTCGACCTGCTGCTCAAGCATCTGCTGCGCGCGCGCGAGGCCAGCATCGCCGAACTGGCCGGGCGCACCGCGCTGGCCGGCACGATTCTCGAACCGCTCCTGGCCGGCCTGCGCGAGCAGCATGCGGTGGATGTGAGCGGGCGCGGCGCGGTCGATGCCCAGATGGTCTTCCGGCTGACCGAAATCGGCCGGCAGCGCGCCGCCGAGGCGCTGGCCGCCAGCCATTACTGTGGCCCGGCGCCGGTGACGCTCGGGCAGTACCGGCGGCGGATCGAACACCAGTCGATCGAGCGGGCCATCGTCGGCGGCGTCGACCTGGGCCGCGCGCTGTCCGACATGGTGGTGTCCGAGAGGCTGCTCGAGGATCTCGGCGCCGCATTGAATTCCGGCCGCTCGATCTACCTGTACGGGCCCAGCGGCAGCGGCAAGACCTCGCTTGCCGAACGCATGATAGCGGCGCTGCCGGGCAGTGTCCGGGTGCCGCATGCGCTCTGGGCCGGCGACCAGCTCATCACCGTGTTCGATCCCGCCATCCATCGGGCGCTGCCGCAGGCCGGCGCCGCGGCGCCGGGGCTGGATCGCGCCGCCCGGCCCGACGGCCGCTGGGTGGAGGTGCAGCGCCCGGTGCTGGTGACCGGCGGCGAGCTGGACCTGGAAGCGCTGGACCTGAGCTTCGATGCGGTGACGCGCATCCATGGGGCGCCGCCGCAGCTCAAGGCCAACAGCGGCCTGCTGATCGTCGACGATCTCGGCCGCCAGCGGGTGAGCCCGCGCGAGCTGATCAATCGCTGGATCGTGCCGCTCGATCGCGGGCTGGACTTCCTGACGCTTGCGAACGGGGTGCGCATCGAGGTGCCCTTCGATGTGCGGGTGATCTTCGCCTCCAACCTGGCGCCGGCGCAGCTTGCCGATCCGGCCTTCGTTCGACGGATCGGCTACAAAGTTCACATCGGCGCGATGCCGGAAGCGGCCTACCGTGCGCTTGTTCATCGCGCCTGCGACCGACATGGCATCAATATCGACGATGCCATGATCGATCACCTCATCCGCTGCCTCCATCTTCCCGCCGGCCAGCCCCTGCTGCCGGCGATTCCCTTCGACCTGGTCGACAAGCTGCGCGATCGCGCCAGCTATCTCGGCCTGCCGGTCCGTGTCTCGCCCGAACAGCTCGACTGGGCCTGGGGCCTGTATTTCGGCGCCGGGCAGGATCCGGCCCAACCTGATGGCGCCACCGGCGCGGAGTTGAAATCATGAAAGGTAGCCGCGCAGTAATCGTCCTGTTCCTCGCCCTGGTCTGCGGCCTTGCCGCCATGCTGCTGGGCGCCCAGTGGATGACCTCGCGTGCCGACCCCGGCGCCGGCACGAAGACGCTGGTGGTGGCCGGTCGCGACATCGGCATGGGCACCGTCATCGAGGCCAACATGCTCGAGCGGGTGGGCTGGAGCGCCGAGATGATGCCCGCCGGCGCCTTCGTCAATCCGGCGGCGCTCGAAGGCCGGGTGATCAAGACCGCGCTGCTGCGCGGCGAGCCCATCCTCGAGAGCCGGCTGGCGCCCATCGGCACGCTCGGCGGCCTGTCGGCGGTCATCGCCGAAGGCAAGCGGGCAATCACCGTCAAGGTGAACGAGGTCGTCGGGGTGGCCGGCTTCGCCCTGCCGGGCAACTATGTCGACGTGATGGTCAACGCCAAGGACAATGACCGCAATCCGGTCTCGAAGATCGTGCTCGAGCGCATCCTGGTGCTGGCCGTCGCCCAGGACGCCAGCCAGGACGAGACCAAGCCCAAGGTGGTCAGCGCCGTGACCCTGGAAGTGCTGCCCGAGCAGGCCGAGACGCTCGACCTCGCCCGCAGCATCGGCAGCCTGTCCCTGGTGCTGCGCAACCAGGTCGACCAGCAGCCCACCGGCACCGCCGGCGTGCGCACCAACGACCTGCTGCAGCTCGAAGCCCCGCCGGCGCCGCCGCCCGCGGCGGCCCCGCCGGCGCCCCGGCCCCGGGTGGTGCGGCGGGCGCCGCCTCCGGATCCCCGCGCCAAGGTCGAGGTCATCCGCGGCATGCAACGTTCGTCTTCGGAGCTGTGAACATGATCGCCTTCCGTCGCCTCGCCGCACCCGCCCTTGCCGGCGGCCTCGCCCTGGCCTGCGTCCCCCTGGCAGCGCAGGTGCCGGCCACGCCTCCGCTTGCCGCGGCGGGGTCGGTCGAGATCGGCCCCGAGATGGACCTGACCGTGGGCAAGTCGACCCTGCTGCGCCTGCCCCAGCCGATCGACCGGATCTCGGTGGGCAATCCGACGGTGGCCGATGTCACGCTCATCAGCAACCGGGAGCTGTACCTGCTGGGCAAGACCTTCGGCAGCACCAACGTCATGATGTGGCGCAAGGGCGGGGCGACGACGGTGCTCGACGTCACCGTCGGCCTCGATACCGCCGCCCTGCTCAAGCAGATCCGCGCGATCCTGCCCGGCGAGACCGGCATCGAGGTGCGCAGCGCCGCCGATTCGATCGTGCTCGCGGGCACGGTCAGTGGGCCGATGGCCGCCCAGGAGGCGGTGCAGATCGCCGAGGGCTTCATGAGCGCCTATGCGCGCGGCCTCGCGATGCCGGTCATCGCCGGCGACGGCGAGGCCGAGGAAGGCTCGGTCATGAAGGTGAGCATGGCGCGCCAGGGCGGATCCCAGCAGTTCCGCCCGCGTGTCATCAACCTGATGCGCAGCGCCCAGCCGGCGCAGGTCATGCTCGAGGTGAAGGTCGCCGAGATCTCCAAGGTCGTGCTCGACCAGCTCGGCTCGGCCATGCGGATGACGCGCACCAACGGCAGCTGGACCTACGGCATCCTCAATTCCCTGCTCACCGGATCCGGCGCTGCCCTCGGAGGAGCAACGGGCCCTGGCGGATCATGGCCCGGAGGAATAGCCGGCCCTGGCGGAATCATGGGGCCGGATGGCAAGTTCTTCCAGATCGACGGCGAATTCCGCGACGGTCTGGTGAAGATCCTCGCCGAGCCGAACATGGTCGCGATCAGCGGCCAGGAGGCGAGCTTCCTCGCGGGCGGCATGATCTTCATCCCGGTTGCCCGTGAAAGAGGAGAAATCACGCTCGAGGAGAAGGAGTTCGGCGTCGGCCTGAAGTTCACGCCCACCGTGCTCGATGGAGGCCGCATCAATCTCAAGGTGGCGCCCGAGGTGTCGGAGCTTTCCCAGACCGGCAATCCCTTCACCACCATCGACGGTGTGGTCACCATCTTCCCCGCCTTCACCACCCGCCGCGCCGAAACCACGGTGCAGCTGATGGATGGCCAGAGCCTGGCCATCGCCGGCCTGATCAAGAACAATGTCACCGAGACCCTGCGCAAGATGCCGCTGCTCGGCGACATCCCCATCCTGGGCGCGCTCTTTCGTTCGGCGGAGTTCCAGGCAGACCGCAGCGAGCTGGTCTTTTTGATCACGCCGCGCCTGGTCAAGCCGATCGACGGCGAGCTGGCGGTGATGCCGACCGATAACTTCACACCGCCCAGCCGGTCCGAGTTCATCCTCGGCGGCCAGCTCGAGGGGTCGGGGCATGCCGACATCCCGCCCGACCGGGGTAGCGCGGCCGATCCCGGCTACCAGCCCCTGGAACTTCGCTAAGGAATCCCGATGCCCCAGCCCAAGTCCCTGCGGATTCTCGCAATCGCCGCCTCGACGCTGGTCGTGCTGCTTGCCGGTTGCGCCGGTGCGCGTCCCTTCGGCGCGGCGACGCCCGAATACGACCGCCACTTCGGTGAATCGGTTCGCCAGATCCGCGCCGCCCAGATACTGGACCCCGACGCATCGGCCCGCAATCTCGGCAAGACCACGCAGCTCGATGGCCAGGCCGCCAGCGAAGCGACCGAGCGCTACCAGGACAGTTTCAAGGAGCCGCCCCCGACGTTCACCATCCTGGGCGCGCCGGTCCAGGGCGGGGGCGGCCGATGATGGCCATCCGGCGGTTTGCCATGATCCAGGCGCAGGAGTCTTCGTCCCCATGAGTGTCAAGATCGCATTGCTGGCCAACTGGAGCGCCGACCTGCAGCGGCTCACGGCCGACCTGCCGACCTCGGCGGCGGCGCTGCAGATCTCCACCGTGACCGGCGATGTCAACGCCATGGCCGGGGAGCTGCTCAAGGTGCGCCCGGACATCGCCATCGCGCAGGTGGACAGCCTGGCCGATTCCGACCTCGGCCTGCTCGAGGCGACGATCCGCAACCTGCCCACCACCTCGATGATCCTGCTCTCGCCCGACCGCAGCCCGGAGTTCCTGCTCAAGGTGATGCGTGCCGGCATCCGCGAGGTCGTGCCCCTGCCGCTGGCCAATGGCGAGCTCAAGGAGGTCTTCACCCGCCAGCTCGACCGCCTGCATGCGGTGAAGGATCGCTCCCACGGGGCGCAGACCTTCGCCTTCCTGCCCGCCAAGGGGGGCAGCGGCGCATCCTTCCTTGCCACCAACCTCGCGTATTCGATTGCCGAGCGCGGCAAGCGGGTGGCGGTCATCGACCTGAACCTGCATTACGGCGATGCCGTCATGTTCCTGACCGAACAGCGGCCGATGGCGACCCTGGCCGATGTCTGCCGCCAGATCGATCGCGCGGATGGCGACTTCCTGCTCGCCTCGATGACGCAGGTGGCCGAGCGGCTCTGGATGCTGCCGGCCCCGGATTCGCCCGAGAAGGCGCTGGAGATCCGGCCCGAGGCCGTCGAGCGCATCCTGGCCCTGGCGCGCACCCAGTTCGATTTCGTGATCCTCGACCTGGGCCGGGCGATCGAATCGGTGGGGGTCAAGGCGCTCGATACCTGCGACGCGATCTACATCGTGATGCAGTACACCGTGCCCTGCATCCATGATGCCAAGCGGCTGCTGACCATGATGATGGCGCTGGGCTATCCGCGCGAGAAGGTCCATCTCGTCGCCAACCGCCACCAGAAGGGCACCGACATCACGCCCGACGATGTCCAGAAGGCGCTCGGTACCGTGATCGAGCGCCAGATTCCCAACAGCTACGCCAACGTGACCTATTCCGCCAACCACGGCATTCCGCTGGCGCGGCATGCGGCGCGCGATCCGGTCAACCGGGCGCTGCAGGAATGGGCAAAGGCGGTGGCGCCCAACGAACAGCGCCGGGGCGGCTGGTTCGCCAGCCTGCGTCGCAACTGAGGCATCGGAGAGCACAATGAACCTGAGGGAGAAGCTGGGCGAGGCCCAGTTCAACACCCCCGCAATGGCCTCGGATGCGGCCCGCAGCTCGCTGGGCGCGAGCGGCTATGTCCAGCTGAAATCCGAGCTGCACCAGCAGCTGCTCGACCGCATCGATCTCGATGCGATGGGGCGCATGGGCCAGGCCAGGCTGCGCGAGGAGCTGCGCATCCTGATCGAGCGCCTGCTGGTCGAGCAGGGCGCGGCGCTGAACGCCGGCGAGCGCAAGCAGATCGTCGCCGACATCGAGAACGAGGTGCTCGGCCTGGGCCCGCTGGAATCCCTGCTGCGCGATGTCGGGGTGTCCGACATCCTCGTCAACGGCGCCCGCCGTGTGTATGTGGAACGCCAGGGCCGGCTCGAGCGCAGCGGCGTGCGTTTCGACAGCAATGCCCACCTGATGAAGATCATCGAGAAGATCGTCTCCCGGGTGGGGCGGCGCATCGATGAATCCAGCCCGATGGTCGATGCCCGCCTGCCCGATGGTTCGCGGGTCAATGCGGTCATTCCGCCGCTGTCGCTCGACGGGCCGCTGCTCTCCATCCGCAAGTTCGCGGCGCGGCCCCTGGGCATGGCCGACCTGCTCGGCAACCAGACCCTGACGCCGGACATCGCCGAACTGCTCAAGGCGATGGTGGCCGCGCGCATGAACATCCTGATCGCCGGCGGCACCGGCACCGGCAAGACCACCATGCTCAATGTGCTCTCGGCGAGCATCCCGGCCTACGAGCGCATCGTCACCATCGAGGATGCGGCCGAACTGCAATTGCAGCAGGATCACGTCGTCCGGCTCGAGACGCGGCCGCCCAACATCGAGGGCAGGGGCGAGATCCCGCAGCGCGCCCTGGTGCGCAATGCGCTGCGCATGCGGCCCGACCGCATCATCCTCGGCGAGATCCGCGGCGAGGAAGCCTTCGACATGCTGCAGGCCATGAACACCGGCCATGAAGGCTCGATGTGCACCGTGCATGCCAACACCGCGCGCGACGCCCTGGCCCGGGTCGAGAACATGCTCGGCATGTCGGGCATGAACCTGCCGCTGCGGGGCATGCGCCAGCAGATCGCCTCGGCCATCCATGCGGTGGTGCAGATCGCGCGCCTGACCGACGGCAGCCGCAAGCTGGTCAGCCTGTCGGAGATCACCGGCATGGAGGGGGAGATGATCTCGATGCAGGAGATCTTCAGCTTCCAGCAGCAGGGCCTCGACAAGGAAGGGCGGGTGGAGGGCAGCTTCAAGGCCTCCGGCGTGCGCCCGCGCTTCATGGACCGGCTGCGGGTGGCCGGCCTGCAGGTGGCGGATTCGCTCTTCGATCCGCAACGGGTGCAGCCGCTGCGCCGGGCGGGGACATCATGAGTATTTCCTTCAGCCTCGTCCTGGTGCTGGCCTTCATCGCCGGCGTGCTGGCGCTCGAGGGCATCTACCTGCTCTGGAACGAGCACAAGGGCCCGGAAGCCAAGCGGCTCGAGCGGCGCCTGCGCAATCTCTCGGCCGGCACCCATGGCGAGGAGGCGCTCAAGCTGCTCAAGCGCGACGTCGCCCGCGAGGCGCCCTGGGCGAGCCGGCTGATGCTGGCCTTCCCGCGGCTGGCCAGCGCCGATCGCATCCTCGGCCAGGCCGGCCTGATGATGCCGATCTCGCAGTTCCTGCTGATCATGCTGGCAAGCGGTTTCGGCGCCTTCCTGCTGGTGACGCTGCTGCTTTCGCCGCCCTTCTGGTTCGTCATCGCCATGACCCTGCTCGGCGGCATCACCCCCTACCTGGTCGTGGTCTGGATGCGCAACAAGCGTCTGGCCCGCATCGATGAATCCCTGCCCGATGCGGTGGATCTCATCTCCCGGGCCCTGCGCGCCGGGCATTCCTTTCCGGCGGCGCTGGAGATGGTGGGCAGCGAGATGGTGGGCCCGATCGCGACCGAATTCCGCATCACCTCCGAGGAAGTGAACTTCGGGGTGCCCATGGATGCCGCCTTCCAGAACCTGGCGGTGCGGGTGCCGTCCGACGACCTGCGCTTCTTCGTCATCGCGGTGCTCCTGCAGCGCGAGACCGGGGGCAACCTGGCCGAAGTGCTGGGCAATATCTCGACCCTGATCCGCAACCGCTTCCAGCTGCTGGGCAAGATCCGGGTGCTGGCAACCGAGGGCAAGATGTCGGCCTGGGTCCTGGCCGCCCTGCCGGTGGGCGCCACGGTGATGATGAACCTGGCCGCACCCGAGTTCATGGCCACCTTGTGGACCGATCCGGTCGGCATCGCGATGATCTACACCTGCCTGCTGTCGGCCATCGTCGCCATATTCTGGATGTGGCGCATCGTGAAGATCCGGGTATAGGGAGCGTACGCCATGCTGAACCTGGGATTGCAGCAACTCGTCTACCTGGCGCTGATCTTCGCCGCCGTCACCTTCGCCATCGTCGGCATCTCCCTCGTGTTCACCCGTGCCAGCGATGTGAGGCTGCGGGTCAAGGACATGGCCGGTACGGAACCGTCGGCCCTGGGCGGCGCGGCCGGGAGCTGGCAGCGGCGGCTGGCCGAACTGCTGCGGCCGCTGGCGCGGTTGTCGCAGTCGGACGAGGTTGCGGATGCCTCGCGCATCCGCAACCGCTTCATGCAGGCGGGCTGGCGCAGCGCCGCCGCGCCCAGCATCTTCTTCGGGCTCAAGGCGCTGCTGGCGTTGCTGCTGCCCATGCTCGGCCTGGCCTTCATCCAGGTCTTCTCGCTCAATCTCGGCGGCAACATGCCGGCCTTCGTGCTGCTGCTGCTCGCCGCCATCGGCTACTACCTGCCCAACATCCGCCTGGCCTCCCGTACCGCCGAGCGCAAGCGCGAGATCTTCGAGGCCTTTCCGGATGCCACCGACCTGATCATCGTGTGCATCGAGGCCGGCCTCGGCACCGAGGCCGCGATCGCCCGGGCCGGCCAGGAGATGGCGCTGCGCAGCCAGGCCCTGTCCGAGGAACTGGACCTGGTCGGCGTGGAACTGCGGATGGGCGCGAGCCGCGAGCGGGCGCTGAAGAACTTCGCCGCCCGCACCGGCGTCGACGAGGTTTCGATGTTCGTCGCCATGATCCTGCAGGCCGACCGCTTCGGCACCAGCATCGGCGATGCCCTGCGCGTGCATGCCGAGGAACTGCGGATCCGGCGCCGCCTGCGGGCCGAGGAACAGGCGGCCAAGATTCCGCTCAAGCTGCTCTTCCCCCTGATCTTCGGGATCTTTCCCGCGCTGCTGCTGGTCCTGCTGGGGCCGGCCTTCATCCAGATCTACCGGACCTTCGTGCCGATCGCCGGCGGCTAGCCGGCATCGCGCACCACCCGTTGCGGAGGACAAAGCCATGAACATCAAGCGTACTGCCTCGATGCTGACTGCCGTCGCCGGCCTGGCGCTGGGCGGCTGCGCATCCTTCCAGCCCTCGCCGGTCGCCATGAAGAACCAGGTCGAACCGGTGATGCGCGTGGAGGGCGCGGCGATGAGCGCCGACCGCTACTACCAGGCCGGTCGCAGCGCCATGCGCGCGGGCGACCTGCGCGCGGCGCGCAAGTACTTCTCGCTGGCGCTGCTGCAGGATCCCGACTACATCGACGCGATCAACGGCATGGCGGCGATCCTCACCGTGCAGGGCCGCTACGGCGACAGCCTCGAGCTGATGCGCCAGGCGGTCGAGCGGGCGCCCGACAACGAGATGTTCCGGCGCAATCTCGACCGGGTGGAGAAGCTGGCCGCCCGCGAAAGCCTGCTGGCGTCGGGGGCGGCGCCCGCATCGGCTCCGCCCGCGCCCGCGCCCGCCGAGCCGCCGGCGGCATCGGCTTCGCCCGCGCCCGTCGAGCCGCCGACAGCGCTCGCCGAGGCGCCGGCAGCGCTCGCCGAGCCGCGGGCGCCCGCCAGTACCACGGCGGCGGTCGTCGCGGTGGCGCCCAATGTCTATCAGCTCCAGTTGCCGGGCTACAGCCTCGCCGCAGCGCCGGATGCCGCGCGGTCGGGGCCGATCAGCGGAATCGCGGCGGCCGGCGCAGCGGGCTCGCAGGCTTCGCCGACCACGGCGCTGTCCGCGGCATGGATCCGCGCCAACGCGCGGTCGGCGGCATCATCGCCAGCCCAGCCGGCCACACCATCGACCGCCGCCGGCAGCGGCCCGGCCGCAGCGGCCGCCCCGACCCCCGTGTCGTACCAGCGGGAACTGCAGGCGCCCGGCGAAGTGCGCATCATGGTCACCAACGGCATGGGCCGCGAAGGCTGGGCCGCCCGCCACGCCGGACTGCTCGGCGCCATGGGCCTGAACCCCGCCCGCATCACCAATCATCGGCACTTCGGCGTGAAGCACACCGTCATTCGCTATCGCGCCGGCATGCGCTCCGAAGCCGAGCGGATCACCGAAGCAGTACCGACCCTGGCCGGCGCCGAACTCGTCGCCGACGACAGGCTGCCCCGCGGCATCGACCTGCAGGTGCTCCTGGGCAAGGACTCCGAGCCGCAGCGCCGTGCGCCGGCGGTCTGAAACGCACCGGCGCCCGAGGCAAACCCCGGTGGAGGAAGCAATGCACCGATCAAGCAAACACACCAGCAGAACCAATCGGCGCCGCTCGAAGGGCGTGGCGGCGGTCGAGTTCGCCCTGATCGTGCCGCTGCTGCTCGTCATCCTGTTCGGCATCATCGACTTCGGCTTCATGCTCTACGACAAGGCGATGCTGACCAATGCCGCGCGGGAAGGGGCGAGGGCGGGGATCGTATTGCGGAATCCGTATATGTCGGTGGCCGACATCCAGGGTGTTGCCGGCAACTACTGCCAGGAAAAGATGATCCGCCTGGGTGGCAGTGGCGATTGTGTGGTGACGGTCAACCGGCCCGCCGAACCCAAGTCTCTTGATGACAAGCTGGAGGTGTCGGTCGAGTACACCTACGACGGTCCGATCGTGACCCTGATCGGCCTGATCGGCGGATCGCTCGATCTCGGCACCATGCGCTCGAGAGCCGTCATGAAGTACGAATAAGGGGACGACATCATGACCACCGTCTCATCAGTAAATCCATCCCGCCGCGAGCCTGGCCGACTCGGCCCTCGACACACCCCACGGCGCCAGCGGGGCGCCGTGGCGATCATGGCGGCCATCGTGCTGCTCGCGATGGTCGGCACCGCGGCATTCGCGATCGACCTCGGGCGCTGGTTCGTCGTGAAGAACGAGCTGCAGAATGCATCCGATGCCGCCGCGCTTGCAGGGGCAGGCCATCTCTATCCGCCGCTGCCCACGGGGCCGAACTGGACCGTCGCGGAGACCGAAGGCCATGGTGCGATCGGGCTCAACACCTCGGAGAAAGCTGAGCTCAGGGATGGCACTGTGGAAGCCGGCTACTGGGATTTCAACAATCGGGTCTTCGATCCGAACCAGGGCAGAGTCAGGACGGCGGACGATGGCCTCCTGCCGGCCCTGCGCGTCACCGTCGATCGTCAGGAAGGCAGAAACTCCGGGCCGGTTGCGATGACCTTCGGCAGGATCTTCGGCACGGACACGATGAATTCCGCTGCAACGGCCATCGCGGCCGTCTCGGTCCCGGGGCAAGCTGGCGTCGGAACCTTGGCACCCTTCGCGGTCTCGGATTGCATGCTGGAATCTTCGAGTCCGCAGCTATGGGATCCGGTCGCCCAGGCCCCGGTGGGGAATCCGCCGCCCAAGTTCGTCATCGCGAGCGGAGCCGCCGGAGGCAACCACTGCAACGGTTGTGCTTGTGGCCAATGGACCTCATTCCAGGAGGTCGACAACAGTGCGAGCGGGGCCAAAGAGCGTGTCGAGCACGGTAATACCGAAGTGGTCAATGCCGATACGGGCGGCCAAGTCAACATCGTCGACGACACCTATATCCTGCCTGGCGTCAATGCGAGCGTGTATGACACCGCTGATGAGTACTGGACCGGCAGGGATATCCGCGTGACCGTCGTCTCTAACGATAGCCTGGGCAGCAAGGGCTTCACGCCGGTACTCGGCTTCGCGTGCCTGCACGTTTACCGGGTGGTCAAGGGCGGCAATACAAGCTGCGAATACTACGACGACGAAGGGCCGCTTCCGGGCGGAGTCTCGGGGAACGGCAACAAGTGCGCAATCGTCAGCTTCAGCAACGCGCCTGCCTGCAGGATGCCAGGGAGCGGGCAGGGTGGTGCCGGTCCCTACACTGGGGTTTCGCTGCCGCCGCGGCTCGTTCAGTGAACTGAGGTTTCAGCCATGACGGCGCTCGGCGGGCTGCATCTCCTCGTGGCGCCAGCAAAGACAAAGGCGGGGATATCCATCCGATGGCGATTGGACCTCAAAGACTCGTATTGGAATCCGATAGGCGGCACAGGAATAGAGGCAGGACCTGAGGGGCCTGACCGAGGGAGTTCCGATCGGTCATCGCACTGGATGCTTGATCGCTGTTCAGGGGGAAGCAGTGGAGATTGATCACCTTGTCGCGCTAGTCAGTCTCACGCTATCTGTCTTCTTTTGGTGGAATGCTCGCCAGCAGGCGATATCCGCCGAAAGGACGCTGGAACACGTCAAAGCTCAAATCATCGGCTGGCAAGACCAACTCAACAAGACCGCTATCAGCATGTTGGGATCCCGGCCTGAGATGGTTAGTCGGCAAACGATGCTGTCGGAGGCTGAAAGCGCCGCAATGTTTTCATCCAGGATGGCTGATCTGGCCGAGAAGTTAGCGCTATCTGATGACCCGGAAAGGGCAAAGATAATAGACGCGATTCTCGCCAATCACGCTGGAATAATTCTTGAGCGCCAGCGCATCGCCATGGCAGCAGCCAATGCCCGCTGATTCGTCGTTCAAGGCTCCGCTTTCCCGGGGGCGCTTAGTTATTGAGTTTGGATGCGCAGATCAAATGGATAGGACATC
>Ga0172382_10008770_pt1 | contig 13982 bp, 10 predicted proteins | sample Leawel138RmetaG_FD_122245 | JGI IMG/M metagenome (GOLD analysis project Ga0172382, IMG submission 122245) | Leachate microbial communities from a municipal landfill in Southern Ontario, Canada - Leachate well 138R metaG | ecosystem: Engineered > Solid waste > Landfill > Unclassified | place...
AATTTTTGATGCAGAGGCTGGTATAATGCTCAATTCAAACTTTGTGAAAGTTATATCCTGGTACGATAACGAATGGGGTTATTCAAACAAAGTGCTTGAAATGGTTGCATACATGGATACTGTAAAGTAAACTCCATATTACATACAAAAGGGGATGTCTGGATCTGGGATTTAAGACATCCTTTTGTTTTTTAGCTATATTTGTGACATAAACCAGAGCTATGAAAATTCGTAAAAAGATCTCGTTGGGATTCATTATCATTGGATCCATACTTTTTATTTCCAGTGTGGTGGCATTTGTGGAATTCCACAGGATGAAAAATTCGGTCACCAGTTTGATGAATGCCAATATAAATAGTATTAACACCTCCCGTAAGCTTATGGAGCTAACGGACGAGTACAATTTCAACCTGTTGAGCAGGGTTATCATAGATTCTTCAATAACCTCGCAGGAGATACTTTACGATGAAAGGTTTGACGAGTATATTGCCAGTATCAAAAAGAGTTTCACTTTGGAACGTGAAAGGAACATTGCAGATTCGCTGGCTGTTGCATACTCCGGGTACCTTGCAGCAATCAGCAAGTCCCGTATGGTGTTGGCCGGCGATTACCAATCCAGGCTTGAATGGTACGAGAACAGCCTTAAACCTGTATATTCGGATTTGAGGAAATACAAGAAAGAGTTGGGTGCCCTTACCCAATCTGCATTGCACCAGAATACAGAAGAGTTGCAAGCAGGTTATTACAGGAGCATCATGCCGGGGATAGTCGCTGTAGGAGTCGGTATTGTGCTTGTTATATTGTTCAATTACTTTATAAATGTATTCCTGATAACTCCGGTTCTGAAAATTTCCAAAGGAATAAAGAATTACAGGGAGTTCAGGAAAAGTTACACAGTATCCCTTGACAACGACGACGAGCTGGACGATATGTCAAGCGAAGTGCGAAGCATTATTGAAGAGAACAAAAAATTAAAAAGCAGCTGATGGATCCTAAGGTTATTTCGAGGAATATTGGGATTGCCCTTTTGCTGAATGCACTTTTCATGTACATATCGGCAGGTGTCTCTGCATTTTATGGATTTGATGCTTCTTTCACTCCTTTGATCATAAGTGCTTTCATAACTTCACTTGCAGGTGGGTTCCCTTTGATTTTCGTGAACAAGTATTATGATATCAACCTTAGGGAGGGGTATACGATTGTGGTACTGGCCTGGGTAATCTCTTGCCTGTTTGGTATGTTGCCATTTGCAATGTATGGAGGTGAGTTTTCCATTGTAAATTCATGGTTTGAAAGCGTTTCTGGTTATACCACAACGGGAGCTACAGCATTGGCTGATGTAGAGAAATTACCCAAAGGGATATTGTTTTGGCGTTCTTCTACCCACTGGCTGGGTGGTTTGGGCGTTGTTGTCTTCATGTTGCTCATCTTGCCAACAGTGAGCAGTTTCAGGATGAAACTTTCAAAAATGGAAATTTCATCACTATCCAAAGAGAATTTCAGATACAAAGTCAAACAGACAATCAGGATAATCTCATCTGTTTATTTGGGGTTGACAATAACTACAACTTTATTGTTGTATTTGTCGGGGATGGACTTTTATGATGCAATTAACCACTCTTTCAGTACTGTCTCTACAGGAGGATTCAGTACAAAGAATTTGTCAATAATGTATTATGACTCCTTCAAAATAGAGTTGGTGCTAATGGTATCCATGGTTTTGTCCGGGACACACTTTGGGTTGTTGTACTCTGTTTTTTCTAACCGCCAAGGATCTTTGTTCAAGTCATCAATAGTAAGGTTCTATCTAATGTCCATATTTATAGGTGGATTGTTTGTGTCAATTAATATAAAGTTAGGAGGAGGTGTGGAAAATTGGATCACAGCTTTGAGGCAAGGTTTTTTCCAGGTAGTGTCAATTGGTACAACAACCGGGTTTGCCAACGCAGACTCTTCGGTTTGGCCCTCTTTTTCAATATTATTGTTGATATACTTTATGTTCCAATGTGCTTGCTCCGGATCGACAACAGGAGGATTGAAAGCGGACCGTGTTTTTATTTTCCTGTCATCTTTAAGAGCTCAATTAAAAAAACAGGTTCACCCCAATGCTATTGTTCCTATAAAAGTGAACAACCACTCTTTGGAAAGGGAGATGGTCTATTCAGTCAATTTATATATTGGAGTATATGTTTCGGTTGTTTTTTTGGTTACACTATCCCTTTCATTGATGGGGATTGACATGATGGATTCTTTTTCTGCATCAGCCGCAGCCATGGGCAATGTGGGTCCTGGATTTGGTTCGGTAGGTTCCCTTGGGAACTACTCCGGATTCCCAGTCTTGGGCAAATTGTTATTGACATTGCAGATGCTGCTTGGGCGTCTTGAAATTTACCCGATTATGCTTATGTTTGTTGTATTCCGTTCTAGATAGGAGGTTGGATGTCTGTTGAAAAATTTGTTTTTGAAAAGTTATTGGAAAATTTGTCGTTTGAACCGACTGATTGCCAAAGCAAGTTGTTTGGCAAACTGGCAAGATTCATGACAGACTCTTCCTCTCCCGACATTTTCTTGATAAACGGTTATGCCGGCACAGGAAAAACCTCTTCATTGGCCTCTTTGGTAAAGGTGTTGAAAGGGTTTTCCAGAAAGTATGTTTTGTTGGCTCCTACAGGCAGGGCAGCAAAAGTCCTTTCCGGGTATACGGGTCATAAATCACTTACCATTCACAAACAAATTTACCGTCAGAAATCCGTTAAGGATGGTGTTGGTTACTTCACACTGGACGTTAACAAGAACAAGGAGACATTCTTTATTGTGGATGAGGCATCCCTGATACAATCCGGTTATGGCGATTCGGGGATATTCGGGAGTGGAAGGTTGCTTGACGACCTTGTGGAGTATGTACGTTCTGCATCAGGCAATAAATTGATTTTGATTGGGGACTCTGCCCAATTGCCACCGGTAGGGGAGGAAATTTCCAATGCATTGAACCTTGGATTCTTGAAAAACTACGGAGATATTGAATCTGCGGTTTTGACAAGTGTTGTGAGGCAGGCCAAGGATTCCGGGATTCTTTTCAATGCCACCATGATTAGGCAGAACATTGAAACCTCTTCAAAAGAGTATCCAAATCTGATACTGGAGGGATTCAAAGATGTAGAGAGGATTACCGGCTCAGATTTGATAGAGGCGTTATCTGGGGCTTATGATAGGTACGGTATGGACCAGACCTTGGTTTTATGCCGCTCCAATAAAAGGGCTAACAGGTACAACCAGGGGATACGTTCATCCATCCTTTACCGTGAAGAGAGGGTAAACAGGGGTGACAAGGTAATGGTTGTGAAAAACTGTTACCAGTTCCTGGAGGATGTACCCGATTTGGATTTCATTGCCAACGGTGATGTGGCAGAGATTGTACGTATCCACGATTACCAAGAGAGGTATGGTTTGAATTTTGCCCAGGCAACTTTGCTTTTTCCCGATTACAACGATGTGGAGATAGAGGCAAAGGTGATACTCAACACATTGGAAAGTGAAACAGCTAGTTTGAGTATGGAAGAACAGAAAAGACTTTTTACAGAGGTGATGGAAGATTACTCACATATAAAGGTCAAACGGAAAAGGATTGCTGCAGTAAGGGAAGACCGCTATTACAACGCCTTGCAAATAAAGCATGCAAATGCGATAACATGCCATAAATCACAGGGTGGTCAATGGAATGCAGTATTTATTGACAATCCTTTCTGGAGGGGGGAGCTCTCCCTGGACGATTTGAAATGGCTTTATACTGCCGTCACAAGGGCAACGGAAAAAGTATATTTTGTTAATTTTGACAAGAAATTTTTTAAAAACTGAAAACTTAGATATGAATCCTTTCAAGAGTCTCCTAGCTTTAGCAATTGGACTGTGTGCCACTGTACCGGTGTACACCCAGAGTCCGGTAAAATCAATTCCACTACCTTATTCCTGGAGCAACAAGGACAACGCAGTACTTGCAAGAACCACCATGCGTGGAAGAACCTTTTATGAATACAATATCAAAAAAGGTACTACCAGCAAGATTGATCTCTCTGCCAAGCCTGTTACAGACCCTTATGTGCAACTGAAAGGGGGGGATGTATATTTTTTCATGCCAGATGGCAAAGAAACCAGGTTGACATCAACACCTTTGGAAGAGAAGAACCCTGTTTTGTCTCCGGACTTCCAAAAGGTAGCCTACACAAGGGGCAACGATTTGTTTTGTATGGATGTGGATACCGGCAAAGAGACACGTCTTACTTTTGATGGTTCCGATCTTATTTTGAACGGTTGGGCTTCTTGGGTTTATTATGAAGAGATTTTTGGCAGGGCCGGACAATACAGGGCTTTCTGGTGGTCCCCGGATAGCCGGAGGATTGCTTTTTACCGGTTTGACGATTCGGGAATACCCATGTTCCCGATTTACGATGCCCAAGGTAAACACGGGAAAATAAATGAAACACGTTATCCAAAAGCAGGTGACAAAAATCCGGAAGTAAAACTGGGATTTGTCTCCTGTGACGGGGGAGATGTTATTTGGGCTGATTTCAATCCTTTGGATGACCAATATTTCGGCACCCCATATTGGAATTCCAACGGTGTGGATATCATGGTGCAATGGATGGACAGGGACCAAAGTAATTTTGTACTGTACCATGTAAACAGTTATGATGGTACCAAAAAACCTATTTACAAGGAGTACCAGCAAACCTGGATAGACTGGCTTGAAGATATACGTTTTGGCAAGAATGGGTTTTATTTTGTCAGGGATTTTGAGATGTGGGAACATATCTACTACCAAAGTTACGATGGTGAGGTATTTGAAAGGCTTACTGATGGGATGAACTGGGGGATAAGAATCAACTATTTTGACGAACCAAGCGGGACAATAATTTTCTCTGCCAGGAGGGAGAGTTCTTTGAGGAACGATATATACCGGTTGGAGATTGGTTCCAGTTTGTCACATACCAGCATAACCAGGATATCTTCGGGGGAATTCAATTACTCGATGCCGGTTGTTGCTCCTGATGGATCAAGCGTAATTGCTATCCAGTCATCGCTTGGTGTACCCAACAGGTTGGTATTGATGTCTGATAAAAGAAAGGGGGTAGTCAAGCCAGGTGAATATCGCATAATTGAAGACAGTAAATCGGATAAGTTTGATTCACTGGGACTATCATTGCCACAATTGATGTTTGTCACGACACCGGAAGGGTTCAGGCTTCCCGGAACCATCATTTATCCCACAGATTTTGACCAGAGCAAGAAATATCCGGTTATTGTGAATATCTATGGGGGGCCAAACTCCACGAATGTAATGGATACCTGGAGAAGGCCAACATCTTCACAGATACTTTGGGCAAATGAGGGAGTCATACAAGTTTCACTTGACAACAGGGCCTCTGGTCATTTCGGGAAAGAGGGCATCAATTACATACACCGCAACCTGGGTACATATGAGATGAAGGATTACATAATGTGGGCTGAGTACCTCAAATCGCTCCCTTATGTAAATGGCGACAAGATTGGTATTACCGGTTTCAGCTATGGCGGGACAATGACAGTGATGGCATTGACAGAAGGAGCCGGTCACTTCCGCTACGGTATTGCAGGAGCCGGTGTGTATGATTGGTTGTTGTACGATACCCACTATACTGAGAGGTACATGGACCACCCCGATGATAATCCCGAAGGTTATTCAAACAGTGCTGTGGTAAACAAAGTGAACAAATACAAAAGTGAAGAGGGTTCATTATTGTACCTTACACATGGAACCGGTGACGATAACGTCCATTTCCAAAATACGTTGCAATTGCTGGATGCATTGCAAAAAGAGAAAAAGCATTTTGAATTGATGTTGTATCCGGGCGCAATGCATGGTTACCGCGGATACCAGGGGATGCACTCAAATGAAGAGACAATCCGTTTTTGGCGGAAAACATTGTTAGGTGATTAATCAAAAGAGGCAGGAATCAACCTGCCTCTTTTCCATTCCGGAAACTTAAATAAAATCTAACCAAAACTTTTTTACACCGGAACGTTTTATACGGCTTGGTTGCTTACAAATTATTGGATGCCAGTAATAATATCAGATTACATACATCCCATTGCGAAGAGAGGTTGAAATCCTTGATTTTGTCGGACAATATATCATTGCTTTTGATGATATTGGTTTTGTCAACCGAAAAATTTTCTGCAACAAGGTTGGTAACTACAATTTGGGATTTGACACTGTATGTGTCATAGGTGTGGTCCTGGCGGTTGGACAATACGAAACTAATGTTGGATGTGGAGTAGTCAAAATACCATTTTCCGTCGAATTCCCGGTATTTTACAACATAGTCTGCTCCTGTCATCTTAATGTCGCGTCCTTTTGGTTTTTTTGCAAAGAAAGAATCGAATGAGCCAAACCTGTTTTCTACATTTCTTGAATACTCTATTTTACCAATGGCAAGGGATTCTTTGTCTATGAATATCTTACCTCGGTACAACATTCTTCCTTCACTTGGTTTTTGTTTGAAAAGGACCACATAGAACTCTTTACCTCCTTGATAGACATCATTGTCGTATTCAAAGCTGTAACTTTCTTCTGGATTATGGTTGAAAGTACCCAGGAACGGGTTCTTTACTACATCCATTTCAAGCGCAGATATTGGACCACCCTGTAGTTTCACAACATACTGGTCGTTTTCACCAGGGTTGCAATTGCCCCTTACTTGTTCTACGAATGCCAAGTCTGTTTTGGATTTGAGGTAGGAGCTCTTTTTTATGTTCAGGATAGCCTCGTTGGTTGTTACGCAAGAGTTGTTTTTTTGGATTTGCTCTTTGTAGAAAGCATTCATGTTGTTATCTACACAAGGGTAGTTTTTCCCAATCAAAGAGAGTGATTTCTTTACCAATGCAGTGGCACTAAGTTTTGGATGGACTTTCCCAGACAATTCGTTTCCTGCTGCAAAGGCAGAATTTGAGAAAATCAAAAGCAGCACTAAAAAAATTGTAATTTTTGTTTTCATGATTTGAAATGATTTTTGGTTTTTTTCTGTCTTATAGACGAACCACTCATTTCAAAAGTTGCAAAAAAATCAAAAAAATCACAAAAGGTTTAAAGATTGTTCCTTTATTTTTTCCAGTTCATCTTTCATTTGCACTACCAGTTTTTGTATACCAGCGTGGTTTGCTTTTGATCCAAGTGTATTGATCTCACGACCCATCTCCTGGGCAATGAACCCAAGTTTTTTGCCGGGATAATCTTCGTTTTCCATTGTTTGTACAAAATATTGGCAATGTTGCAGGAGCCTCACTTTTTCCTCTGTAATGTCAAGCTTCTCCAGATAGTAGATTATTTCCTGCTCGAACCTGTTCATATCCGGAGATTCCACAGATTCTTCAATCTTGGATTTTAGCCTGCTTTTGACAGTTTCCATCCTTTCGACGTCATGGACCTCGGTCTGTTTGAGGTAATCTTTGATTGATGATACCCTTTCCAAAAGGTCATGTTGCAACCTGTTCCCTTCGGTCTTGCGGAACTGTGTCAGCAAACTGGCTGCCTGTTCAATGGCAGAGCGGATACTCAGCCAGTTTTCATTGAGAATCTCTTGGTTCTCTTCTTTTGAAGAGGAGTTGTCAATAACCTCCGGAAACCTCAGGGCAGAGGCCAGGAGTGTTTCAAAAGCAGGAGTTTCCCCCGATGCAAAAGCTATTTGACGTAGTTGTTCAAGGTATGAGAGTACAACCTCTTTATTGATGGTCTTGCCAGGGTGTTCCGTTTCGGATTCTGATATTGCAAACAAGTCTATGTTTCCGCGTACCAGCATGGATGAGAGCAGCTGCTTTACCTCTATCTCCTTTTCACGTGGTATGACCTGTGTCTTGAGGGATATATCACAACCTTTGCCATTTACAGACCTGATTTCTACTGTTATCTTTTTATGTCCGCAAATACACTCTGATTTGCCAAACCCTGTCATCGATTGTACCATAAGGGGATTATTATTGTCAATAGTTTGTTATAAAGTGACAAAGTTACAAAAATGGCACAAGGAAATTCTTATATTTGCACAATTATTTGAACATACAGGAAAAACAGAAAGATGGACGAGATCAAAAATAAAACCGGGGCAGATGAGATGGCCGATGGTAAAAGTCTGAATTTTTTAGAAGAAATTGTAGAAGAACATCTTAAAAAAGGTGTTCATAAATCCATATTAACAAGATTCCCTCCGGAACCAAATGGTTACTTGCATATTGGGCATGCCAAAAGCATTTGCCTCAATTTTGGACTTGCAAAAAAATATGGTGGAATGACCAATCTTAGGTTTGATGATACAAATCCAACAAAAGAGGATGTGGAGTATGTGGATTCCATCAAGGAGGATGTCAAATGGTTGGGTTTTGACTGGGCCAATGAATTTTATGCTTCTGACTATTTCGAACAACTATACCAATGGGCATGCGAGTTGATAAAGAAAGGGCTGGCCTATGTAGATGACCAGAGCCAGGAAGAGATCCGTCTGAACAGGGGAACAGTGAACAGGGCTGGTGTTCCCAGCCCCAACAGAGACCGGTCTCCCCAAGAAAATTTGGATCTGTTCCAACGTATGAGGGCAGGGGAGTTTCCCGATGGTTCCAGGGTGTTAAGGGCAAAAATTGATATGGCACATCCCAATATGCTGATGAGGGACCCGTTGATGTACAGGATTATCCATGCCCACCACCATCGCACAGGCAACGACTGGTGCATCTATCCTATGTATGACTACGCCCACGGGCAAAGTGATTCTTTGGAAAACATCACTCACTCGATATGTACTTTGGAGTTTGACGTACACAGGCCATTGTATGACTGGTTCATAGAAAAACTGGAGATATTCCCCTCCAAACAGTATGAGTTCGCAAGGCTTAATTTGACTTACACTGTAATGAGCAAACGCAAATTGCTGGAACTTGTCAGGAAGGGATTTGTCAACGGGTGGGATGACCCTAGGATGCCCACTATATGTGGGTTGAGAAGACGCGGTTACACTCCGGAATCCATAAGGCTTTTTGCCGACAAGGTAGGAGTTGCCAAACGTGACAATATAATAGACCTTTCATTGTTGGAGTGGTGCGTGAGGGAAGACCTTAACAAACGTGCCAACCGTTACATGACAGTGCTTGATCCTGTGAAACTGGTGATAACCAATTATCCTGATAATGATGTTGAGTATTTCCAAGGAGCATTGAATCCGGGTGATGAGAGTGCAGGCAAAAGGAAAATCCCTTTTTCAAAGGAGTTGTACATAGAGAGGGACGATTTTATGGAAGATCCACCAAAGAAGTATTTCCGTCTGAAACCAGGAGGAGAAGTGCGCCTCAAATACTCATACATAATCAAATGTGAAGAGATAGTCAAGGATTCCGATGGTAACATTGCAGAGATACGATGTACATATGATCCTTCCAGCAAACCTGGGGCAGGGGAGTGGCGTTCGGTAAAGGGCACCATCCACTGGGTTAGCGTGGAGCATGCAAAAGAGGTCTCTGTAAATCTGTTTGACAGGCTCTTCACCAAGCCAGAGATGGATGACCTGGAAGAGGGTAAAGAGTATATAGATTACCTTAACCCCGATTCTCTAAAGGTGGTCACAGGATATGCAGAAGAGGCTCTTTTGAAGGATAACTCAGCAGTAGCGGTACAGTTTGAGCGTACCGGGTATTTTGTGAAAGACGCCAAAGAAAGCTTTGAAGGTAAAACAACATTCAACCGTACGGTTGGTTTGAAATCTGCTTGGTGATTTTATGTTTTCACACGATGTTTTAGCCATTTCCCCGATCTGTAATAGAGGTATGCGCCAATAAGTCCGGCACTCCAGCCTATTGGTATTGACCACCATATGCCAGAAGGGCCCATGTACCGGGAAAGCAGCCATGCCAATGGAACTCGTATAACCCAGAGGGATAGGGTAGTTATGAGCATCGGAACGAATGTTGCCCCTGCCCCTCTGGTTACTCCGTTTATTACAAACATTGTTGAGAATACTATGTAAAATGAGGTTACTATCACCAGATACTCTTTACCTATCCTTACTATCTCTGCATGATGCTGGGAATTCAAATCGGTAAAGAGCCTCATGATTTCCCCTCCGAAGAATACCACCACCATTGTTAATGCAAGGCATATCACGGTAGAATAGACAAGAGTGGATTTGAGCCCGTTTTTAACCCTGTCAAGCCTTCCTGCCCCAAGGTTTTGCCCCACAAAGGAAGAGAGGGCTGCTGCCAGGTTCATTGCAGGCATAGAGACAAACATATCTACCCTGCCCGCTGCCGTATAGGCAGCCAGAACTGCTACACCAAACGGGGAGACAATGCTAAGCAGTGCCAGTGATCCCAGTCCCACAAGGGTTTGCTGTATACCTGAAGGTAACCCTATTTTTAATGATAGCCGGAAGTTATCCCAATCGAATTGCCATTTTTTGTAATTGAGATTGAACCTTATAATAGCATCTTCCTTGGAATTGAGATGGTACCATAATGCTACCCAAGATACTACTGTAGCAATTGCCGTTGCCCATGCTACACCCAGGATCCCCCAGCCAAAAACCAATACAAAGATTATATCCAGTACCATATTGAGCACCAAAGACAATACTACAAAATATACGGGGGTCTTTGAGTTGCCGACACCTCTCAAGATTGCAGCCATCCCAAAAACGGCAAATGTTGGTACTGTGGTTGTCAATATTATTGTATCAAAGTAGCGGACTGCATCTGGAAGTACCTCAGGGGGTATGCCTAGCAGGATAAAGAGAGGGCGACTGATTGCAAAAAAGAGCAGGGACAGGGCAATTGAACTTACCAGCAGGAATATTTGTAGGGTGTCGGATGTAATCTTGACCTTGCTATTCTCTTTTGCCCCAAAATACTGTGAGACAAGCACAGAACCCCCTATGGTGACTCCGCCAATCATTGCGCTCATTGTGAATAGAATGGGAAAGCTGGCACCTACTGCTGCCAAAGCAACAGACCCTATGTATTTTCCTACAACAATGCTGTCCACAACGTTGTAGAGTTGTTGGAAAACATTCCCTATGAGCATGGGGATTGCAAAATTAAGGATCTGCAATCCCTCTTTTCCTTGTGTAAGGTCTTTCATTAAGTGTATGGGCGTTTAGAATCTTTTTACATAGGAGTGGCAGTAGGGTTGCGTTCCTTTACGCAGGTAGTAGTCTTGGTGGTATTGCTCGGCAGGGTAAAATGTTGAGGCCGGGCTTATTTGTGTAACAACGTTCAAACCTTTGAGCCTGAGTGTCTCTTTGAGCTCCTCGGCAATTTTTCTTTGCTCCTGGTTTTTGAAAAAGATTCCAGACCGGTATTGGGTGCCAACGTCTGGACCCTGGCGGTTTAACTGTGTAGGATCGTGTATTTCAAAGAAGAGTTTTGTAAGGTCCCGGTAACTAATCTGGTTTCTGTCAAATACAACCTCTACTGCCTCTGCATGACCTGTGGTGCCAGAACATACCATCTCGTAAGTTGGATTTTCAATTGAACCTCCGGTGTAACCACTGGTGACAGAGATAACACCAGGTTTGTTTTGAAGGAGGTGCTCAACACCCCAGAAGCAGCCTCCTGCAAATATGGCAGTATCCCTTGCTTCCGGGACAAATACCATTGAGATGGAGTTAACGCAATGGCGGGTGTCCTTTTGTGTGAACCCTTCGCCAAGGAAAACATGTCCCAGGTGACCGTTGCAGTTGGAACAGACTATCTCTGTCCTACGACCGTCAGGGTCGCGCAGCCTTGTCACTGCACCGGGGATTTGGTCGTCAAAGCTGGGCCAGCCGCATCCGGCATCGAACTTGGATGTGGATTTGTACAGTGGTGCATTACACTGTTTGCAGTGATATGTGCCTGGTTGGTCGTGTTGGTAGTACTCCCCGCTAAAGGGTCTTTCGGTTCCTTTTTCAAGGATTACACGCTGTTCTTCCCGGGAAAGTTCCCGGTATTGTTGTCCGTTGATGGCCATTGGTATCAATAATAATAAAAGGTAAATTACTCTTTTTCCCATTTTCGTAATTGTTCTATCTCTTCTTTCCATATGTCAGGATTTGGTGTTTCCAATATAAGTGGCATATTGTCGAACCTGCTGTCTTTCATGAGCATTTTGAATGTCTCTTCTCCCAGCTCGCCTACACCCAGGGAGTCGTGCCTGTCTACCCTTGAATTGAGCCCTTTTTTTGCATCGTTAAGGTGCATCCCTTTAAGATACCGGAAACCTATAACCTGGTCAAAGTGGTCAAAAGCTTTCTTGAATCCGTCAGCAGTAGAGAGGTCGTAACCAGCTGCAAAGGAGTGGCAAGTGTCTATACAAACACCAACACGGCTTTTGTCCTCTACGTGGTGTATTATCTGGGCGATCTGTTCAAATGTATGTCCCAGGTTGGTGCCTTGCCCTGCAGTGTTCTCAATGACTGCCATAACACCCTTTGTTTTATCCAGGGCAATGTTTATGGAGTCTGCAATTGTGCGGAGGCAACTGTCAATGTCAATTTTGTTAAGGTGGCTTCCAGGATGGAAGTTCAACCTGTCCAGTCCCAATTGTTCACAACGTTGCATTTCGTCAAGGAAGGCTGCGCGGGATTTCCCCAGCCCCTCCTGCTCGGGGTGTCCAAGGTTTATCAAGTAGCTGTCGTGGGGTAGTATTTGCATTGGTGAGAAGCCGTGTTGCTGGCAATTCTGTTTGAATGCCTCAATACTTTCCTTTGCAAGTGGTTTTGATACCCACTGGCGTTGGTTTTTTGTAAAAAGGGCAAAAGCGTTTGCCCCGATTTCGTGTGCGTTCAAGGGTGCGTTCTCTACTCCTCCCGATGCGCTTACATGTGCTCCTATATATTTCATCTTTGTATGGTTTTTCTTTTACAACAGTTCGATTTCAAAACAAGTTTTGGTTGTTATTGTTCATCGTTTAATGTAGTCAGCTAATCAATGAATAATCTTTTTGTTCCCGCTTTAGTTTGCCAAGGTTGTATCTTAACAGTCTGTGTTTTTCATTTTCCAACAGAGGATCCTCTTCCAGTATTGCCTGGGCTGTCCTGCGGGCCTCTTCCAATATTTGCCCGTCCTTTGCAAGGTTGGAAATATGGAGGTCTACGGGTAACCCGCTTTGTTGTGTGCCCTCCATGTCTCCCGGCCCCCTCATTCTAAGGTCTGCCTCTGCCAGTTCAAACCCATCATTGGTAGAACACATAAGTTCTATCCTTTGACGTGATTCCTTGCTAAGTTTGTATCCGGTCATAAGTATGCACCAAGACTCTTCGGCTCCGCGGCCAACCCTGCCCCTAAGCTGGTGGAGTTGTGACAATCCGAAACGTTCTGCACTCTCTATTATCATGACGGATGCATTTGGTACATCCACACCAACCTCTATGACCGATGTGGCTACCAGAATATGGGCTTTGCCAGATGCAAAGAGCTCCATGTCGTGCGCCTTGTCTTCATTTTTTTGTTTCCCGTGTACAACTGCCGTGATATACTCCGGGGCTTTGAACTCTTCTATGATGTTCATGTAGCCATCCTGAAGGTTTTTGTAGTCCATCTTTTCACTCTCTTTGATAAGTGGATATACAATGAAAACCTGTCTTCCTTTATTTATTTGTTCTTTCATGAAGGAGTAGATCCTGTCCCTTTGGGTGTCAGTGGCATGCATTGTTTTTATTGGTTTGCGTCCAGGAGGCAATTGGTCAATGACAGATACGGCCAGGTCGCCGTAAAGGGTCATGGCAAGTGTCCTTGGAATGGGGGTTGGTGTCATTACCAATATATGCGGCATGGTCTTCCCTTTGTTCCAAAGGCGGGAGCGTTGTTCCACGCCAAACCGGTGCTGTTCGTCAATTACCGCCAATCCCAGGTTGCTGAACTGTACGGTATCTTCTATAAGTGCATGTGTGCCAAACAGAATGTCAATGCTTCCATCCAGTAGTCCGTTG
>Ga0172382_10008771_pt1 | contig 13979 bp, 14 predicted proteins | sample Leawel138RmetaG_FD_122245 | JGI IMG/M metagenome (GOLD analysis project Ga0172382, IMG submission 122245) | Leachate microbial communities from a municipal landfill in Southern Ontario, Canada - Leachate well 138R metaG | ecosystem: Engineered > Solid waste > Landfill > Unclassified | place...
AGAATATGTAGCTACATCATTATTTACCATAGTGTTATAATCACCAACATGTAAATAATAATTTGCATCCATCATCCATAAATTATTGGTGTAACCATGAATCAAATATTTCAGATAATCTATATAATTCATATTACTTCTAATCAAATGTGGGTATTTTACATCTGTTAACAAATTATTGTTATATACATATAATCCGGAATCTGTGGCTTTTGATATATCATGTAATATATCTCTTATACTGTTATCTTTATATGCTTTTTGTGGTAGTGTTTCATATATTTTTGGATTCCAAATTCTTCCGGTTAATCTTATTTCATCATTTCCATAACCGGTATAAGAATATAAATCATCAAATAAAATATTAGGTTTCAATGCCCAATTTTCATAACCAACTCTAATAGCGCCGGTTGTTAAATCATTTTGTAAATATTCTCTAATAGTAGAATGTTCATCATTTATTGTTAAATATATGGTAGGGAGAGAAAACAATTCAAAAACTATTTTAAACTCAATGACTTTAGATGATAAAATAGTGTTGTTACCAAATTTTACTATTGGTATATATCTGCCTAAAACATTTTTTTGATCTATGATAGTTTGCTCTGAAGCATATTTATCATATTCTACTTCTATTGTAGATAATTTTATATTGGGTTTTTGTATTACTATTCCTTTTGTTGACATATTTATAATGTTAATATCCCTGTATTGGGATTATAAACTGCCGGTGTCTGTGTTATTTCTAACTTTGTATTTGCCGAAGTATTGTTTGGCTTTGAAAATTTGGATGAAAATTTATTAGTTAATGATGGTGATATGACACCTGGAACATCATCTGTATTAAATATATTTGTATTCGAAGAATAATGCAACAAATAATATATTATATCTGGAATCTCTAAAAGTCTACCAACTTCTAATTCAAAAACATCATTTATACTGTTCCAATCTAAGAATATTTGCATATAATCTATACCTTTAACATCAGAACTTTTGTAATAAGAATTAACTATGAGATCCAATCTACCCCAAGTATCTGCATCTAATCTGATAATATCAAGGATTGGCACTTTTTCCCTGTCAATTATTTGAAGATTTAAAACATTATAAATACCATTAACTCTTTCTAACATTTATTTTTACGTTTTAAGGTTAATTATTTCATTTTTAAATCCTGGCACTATTAATTCCACATCAAATTTATTGAATGTAAATGTTACATCAAAAGTTACACTTTCGGAAAAAGACTCATTATATGAAAATTGTAAACCTGGCATTCCAGAAACATAAGAATCACCTATATTAAAATCTATCATTGGTATTCTGGCACTATCTAACATTATCAAATGAAATCCAAATTCATTAACTGTTCTGGTTCTTTTATAATATTTATAAAGCCATTCAAAAATATAAATCCAATTTAATATTGTATTTTTGAAAGTCATATTTATGGTTATACTATCAATAATATCATTATAAGCTGCTGTTCCAGGATAAACTCTGTTAACTGTTGGGTGAGGAAATCCTTCAGGTCTATTAAGTGCAGGGGTTTTAAAATTAGTGCCTCTTAAATTGGATAATCCTTCGACCAATAATGTTTGAAACTGTTCTCCAGGAATTTCAACACTTTGAATAGTTTCATGAATATATGCTTCTATCGATTTTAGAGGATAATTTCTATTATATAGCCATGCATCATATTTCTCAATAATTTCAGGTGGGAAGAAATTCTTCCCCAACTGAACTTGAAAATTAGACATAGTAGGGTTTAACATGATTCTTTATTTTTTTGTTTCATTCGTTTCATCAAACAAATTTAATGATATTGATGTTTTTCTATGGTGATTCATGTAATTATAATGAATTTTTAAATCATTAGAAATCATGGTTGTGAAAAAAGAAAATATATTGTTGGATCTATCTGGATTATATGTTTTCCATTTTCTCCAAGCTTCACAAACAGCATAATTTATCACTGCATTTTTAAGGTGATCATCTCTTGAATTATATAATACCATGAAATTTTCAGATATTAATCTGAAATCATTTAATAAATCATTATTACATTCTCCAGTTTTTAGTGATGCTTCGAAGTGCTTCATCATTATGTCTGGTTTTAAATATATTGCCATATTAATATATCTCTACACTTTTTAATTGTTTTAATTCTTCTATGTTTTTAAGCATTTTAGCGTTTAATGATGCTAACATAGAATCTAATTTTACCATATATGGTGAATTTTCTTCAGCTGCTAATTTCAGATTGTTAATGTTTTCTATTTCCTTAGAAATGTTATTGTTATTTTCATTTAACTTTTGAATCCTATTTATTTTAGAATTAAATACTTCGGCTTCTCTGCTCAATTCTTCTGGAACTATTGATTCAAAAAGATTTTTGGCATTCATTTTAAGGTTACAATCTTCAACTAATTTGGCATAAGAATCATAAACTTTGTTATCTTCTGTTCCATTGGAAAGAATAAAAGGTGTATTTTTATGTAAAGAATCACTGTACATTATGGAATTGTTTTCGTACAAATTCTTAACAACTTCTATATTGCTGAATTTAATTAAATCTTTGGCATTTGCGACCAATGTATTAAAATTATCAGCGTCTTCCATATATTGGGCTCTATTATAATTGGGCACTAATGAAAAATCGTTTTCGTAAACATTTAATGATTCAATGAATAATTTTTGAACATCGTCTGGTTTTACGTCTACTTCTTCGCCATCTTCTTTAGTAATTTTTACTGTCCCATTAGGATTAAGTGATATTAAGAAATCCCATGCTTCTTTAGGAGTAAATTCATTTGTTTCTGGATTGTAAATACATGAATCAATAGCTTTCATTAATTTATAATGCTCCATTCTTATATCTACTTCTCCGTCTTTTGGATCTACTACTTTTGTGACAATATTTCCTAATGAATCACCTGTAAATTGTAAAATTTTTCCTTCAACTATTGCCATGTTATCACCTTTATTTCCAACAACCATAAATCCTATTGGATTATATTTGACAAAATTATCTTTGAATAAAGCTGATTCATTAAGATTCTGTTGAGGTTCTTTCACTACTGGTTCTTCTGGTTTCAACACTTTCTTGATATTTGATAACAATGTAGATGACATATCATCAAAAATTCCTTCATTGATTTTCTTCACTATTTCACCAGAAGATTTATCGAACTCTTCTTTTATTTTTTCGACTGTTATTTCTGGTGCTATGTGACCATTTTTCATCATGTTAACAAAGTGTTCTTCCTTAACCAAATTAATGAGAAAATTAAAATCCACATTTCCTTCAGTATTCTTTTTTATAAAGTCAATTACATCTTTTAACTTGGCATCATTTTTAGAAAGTTCAGAACCATCCGGTAAAAATTCCCTGATAGTGATAATGGGTGTTTTCGATTCGTTAAGTGCTACATACATTTTTTTCATAAAATCATTACCAACAATGGTTTCTCCTCTTGCATTTTCTAAAAGACTTGCAATTCTCATAACCACTGAAGAATAAGCATTATCTCCTAATAGTATATTCTTAACATATTTCGATTGAATATTTTTATCCATTTTTTAATACTTAATAATTTAATTATACACAATATTTATAAACCTATATATGTTTTTTATTTTAATTCTAAAACTTCAATTTATTTATTCCGGACAAGAAAATTTCGCAATCTTTATCATCTATGTTATCCCTATCATCTATGGTTTTTAATAATGGTTTTATTAATTGTTGCACTATCATGCTATTCCAATTGGGTTCTGGAAGTCCTGGCACATTATCTATATCTACATCATCGGGAACTCCTATAACTTTATATTTATTTCCTGGCATTGTTTTATAATACATCATCTTTTGACCTTCGAATGGTTTGTTATATAAATGTGTTAAATCATTTTCTTCTATGAAGTTTAACCAATTTCTAACTATTTGCATTTGTATATGGTTTTTATCAGATTGCCATATTCCATTATCATCTTTCTTAATTTGATTTACACCGGAAACAGAAGTATAACGTGAAATTATACTTTTCTTTTTTAGATTCTTTATATAACTCATTAATTTAAGACATTCGTTTCTTATATCATTTATTTGTAAATCTTCTCCTAAATATTTATAAATAAGTTTTTCGATTATCTTTTTCATTTGTGGTGATGTTTCACCTCTTTTTATTTCTACACCTTTGTATTTTAATTTTGGTTTCTCTAAATAAATACCATTGTCCCAAATAGATGCCATTATATATTTTTTACTTTTGATAAATCTACAATTTCTAGTTGTAACTTCATGAGACATCTTCAAAAATCCTTTACGACCATTTCTATACGTTAAATCTTTATCTATTGTATCTTTTATTATAGATTTTAAAAAATTATCATCAAAAAATATAGAAAAATCTATCAATTCCTTATCATCTTTAGGAACTTCCATTTTATTTCCATTTTCATCTATCAACAAACTATACACTAATTCTAAATCTATATATCTTGAATCAGTATCTCCGTAAATACATACATCGTTTTTACTATCTGGTTCATACTCTTCAAATTTTCTTAATGATTTTAAATTGGGATAAAACTTTCTCATAATTTCTAACTCTTTATCACCCCAATTTTTCAACATTGTATTTATAGCCCTATCGACTATTATTGCGAAATGTCTACCTATTGTTGTTATGTCTTCTGCTATATCTATATCCATTAATTGGAAATACTCATTGCCAAAAGAACCATAAAGAGAATTACCATTTACTTTAACAGTATTTTGTAACATTTCATATTCGATTCGATTATTTTCTGCAATATACAATAACTCTTCCAATTCATCTTTTGAATAGTTATCTAAGTTTTTCAACTTTTCATTCAAAGAAAAATAATTATGCAAAAACTCGTTATTTTTATCTAACATATTAATATATATAAAAATGACACCGCTTTTTAAGCGGTGTCAGAAAAGAAACAAAAAAGAGGTATTCACCCAATAAAATTATTTAAAATATTCGTCTAAATCAGAAACATCAACAGCATCCGATATATCATCACCTGCTATTGAACTTTGGAATGGATCATCGGTTTTTGTTTCTGTTTCAATGGTACCTATCATACCAGATATTATACATTTTTTGTAATTTGAATTTATGATTACAAAACCTGGATTATAATAAAATGTGTATGAATGATTACCTGTTACAACAAAGTCTGATTTTAAAATTCTAAATTCCAAATTTTCTTTTGGAGCATTTACATCATTGTAATTATTTAATAAAAATGTGATGTCAAAAACCCTATCAGATACTGTTACGGTACCTTTACTAACATCTATGTTAAATTGTAGATATGATGAATTTTCTGGATTTGTTTTGTGTAGATCTTTTACTAATCTTTTTATTTCTTGAATATCATCAATAGATAAAATAAATGAAGCCGCGTTTTCTTCTGGTGTCATTTTGGCTGTTATTTTACCATAATCTTCAACTTTGTTTATTATCATTTCTTCTGAAGTTAATGTAAACGTAGTTTCCAATCTTGAACCTAAAATACTTTTACCAGTTATTTTTAATTTGGCTGCTTGATTTATTTTTCCTTCTCTATTATTTATAGTAAATTCTAAAGTTACAGGATCTTGTGAAAATACACTCAAGTATCTTTTAAATATATCACCTTTTAAAACGAAAACATCGAAAGGGTCGAAAGTAACTATGTCTGGATTATTATCTTCAGCATCGAAATCTATGACTTCCGTATTTTCTTCTTTTTCAACATATTTGAAATTAGATAACGGACTCTGCCACATTTTGATGTAACTTTCAGATCTTGTCATGGCCACGGATTTTACCATATCCATATCAAATCGAATTATTATTTGATTATCTGCCATCAAATTTTGTTCAACAAATGCTCTGAACATTTGCAAATTGAAGGTGTCTATTATAACGTTAGTTGTATCAATCATATATAATGGATTAAAAAATTAATAAATAAAATAAATTTCAATATTATTTAGAAAATAACTCTTTGTTTTCTTCTAAAAATTTAACAAGTAATCTTTCTTCATGACTGTAAGCGTAAAATTTAAATTCATTATAAAATAAACGGATACTATCTAGGTCTATTACCTTTTCATCGCTTATATTTACAAAATCTATGTTTACATTTACGTTTACTTTTTTCTCAAAATGTCTTGCGTAAACTTTATTATCAAAGAAATTAAACTTTTTCAAATGTTCATAACATTTCATTAAAAATTCTTTTTCTTTACTGTTTTCTTCTTCATTTTTTTCATTAGTTTTAGTTTCATCGATTAGATCTCCATCAGACGGTGTTTCATCGATTGAATTTTCAGTAACTGGAGTTTCAACAACAGTTTCTTCAATAATTGGAGTCTCAACCACTGGAGTTTCAACAACAGGTGCTTCAACAACAGGGTTTTCAATAACAGTACTTTCAACAATAGGAGTTTCAACAATAGGAGTTTCAACAATAGACTCTTCAGTAGCTGATTCTTCAATAATTGCAGGCTCAACCACTGGAGTTTCAACAACTGGTTCTTCGGTAACTGATTCTTCAACAACTGGTTCTTCGGTAACTGATTCTTCAATTTGCGAATTATCTGATTCATAAACTATATCTTGTTTCAATTCTACACCTTCTGATGCCGATGTTTTTCGGGTTTTATCCATTTTGGATTCTGATTTTTTTGCCATTACAAATTTATTTTAAATTTAATTATTTATTATGTGTGACCTAATTTTTCTTTTATTTTCGGAATAATATTCAAATATATATCATCCATTGCATTTCGGTAAATTTTACGCTCTTTTAACAAATCTTCTTCTATGGAACCCACCAAATTTTCTGGGTCTGTTTTATAAATTCTTCCCATTGGTGTTACAGAATATCCTGAATTTATATATTTATTAAACTTATCTTCATTATGTTTATCTTTTGGTATTCCATCTACTGTTTCTATTGTATCTGGGAATTTAGTTTCTACAGATAAATATCCAGATATCATAGAATTAGGATACAAAGAATTAAAATCAATACACATTGCCGCCTTCGTAGAATGTTTGGTAGGTGCTTTCACATAACCTCCAATATAATTTCGATTTTTATTATTTGTGTATTCTTCATTTAACATATAGATACCTTTGGATCTTAACTTATTATATATAAGCGCCATAGATATTGGATTTTGATTTAATGAAGTGAAAGGTATTTTACAATAATAACTTTGAAAAAAGAAAATACTTAATAAATTTGTTACTTTATGTAATAACATTACTAAAATTACATCAACTAATGCGTAAGCAACAAAACGATTATAATCATTATAATACAATGACCTTAAATTTCCATCATAAGTTACCTTGTTAATTTTTAATATATTTTCTGCAACAGCATCTAAAGAAAAAGATTCAAAATTCGTATATTTTGTAGATGCTTTAAATATATTCATATAATCTAATGACAACCTATGTTTTGGATACTTTATTGGTATATTCAATGCTAAATTAACAGAATTTTTCGGATTTGATAATTCATTTGTGGGTGATGCTTTACGTATATCTATTCCTATTTTAGCACAACGATTAAATATCCATGGTAAATCAAAATTAATTGTATTCCATCCTATTAACAAATGAAAAAATTTATTAATATAATGTAAAAATGTTGTTAACATTTCATATTCAGTCTCAAATACTATTACAGAATATTCTATTTGAGATTTTCCATCTTTACCACCTTTAAAAAAATATTTACCCAAAGCTGTTTGTAAAACACCATCAATAATTCCTCTTTCTATAGGATTTAATTCATTATTCTTTACAAAATCAGGATATTTATCATGTTTTATAGTTAAATAAACTGCTGAAAGATTTATATCTGCAATTGTTATTGAAAGTATTTTATTCTCAGTTAATTCTGGTGTTGAATATCCATATTCATCTGTTATTTCTGTTTCAATATCAAAAGAAAATGGATTTGGGATTTTCATTAACCTTGTTTTATCAAATAATTCTTTTGATCTATTTTTTAAATCAACATTCAAAAATTCATTAATATGTGTACCTTCGAAATAATGACTTTTTTCTTTTTTAATATTAGAACCTCTAAAAGATTTTAAATTGGGAATTGCTTGAGGGTCATCTTCTGAAGTTTCAATATATTTATAATAATATTCATCTATGTTTTCACTATCCATCGGTACTGCGTCAATATCAATTCCACCATTAACATTGACACTTGAAATTATTAATTTATCTTTCTTCTGACTTAAATCTATGATCATTGTATTATATTAAAATAAATTTTATCGAAGCATACCATTATAAAACTAATGAGTTTATTTATTCCCATTAATTTATATTATGATAATTATTACCGTATTAACGGTTAAATATCAACAGTTTTTCAAAACAATATTATTTTTTTTCTGATTCCGGTACTCTATCATAAGATTTTTTTAATTCTTCTTCATCATGGAAATTACCGGTATCTTCGAAAAGATTAACTATTTTTTCTTTTTTCTCTGGACCTTCTTCATAACTTTTTTCTGGAGTACTAACTTTATCACTCATTTTATTGAAAATTATAATTTATAAACTACAACAGTGAAATTATCTGTTGTTAATGATTTAATCAATATATTGTTAGAATCTATAACTTGAAATGTTGCATTGACAACTAAATTATTATAATCTATTAATTGTACAAAAATTTTCGTTGAATCCAAGTTATGTGTAATGATATTGGCATTATCTGTGACTAATGGATCAGTATAATCAGCGGAAACTTGCAACGATAAATTTTCCTGATATAATTTTACTACATCTGATGTTAGATTATATAAAACTGAATTTATAAAATAATATAAATTTCCTTCATATTCATAATATCTGGCATTTTCAAATGTTTCTTGTAAACTTTCTAAATGTATTACTTCGTCTGTTAATTCTCCTGTTTCAGAAACTATCTTTAATACACCTTGAAAGTTAACTCTTGCATATTGAAATCTGAATATTGAAGGTATTGTATCCCATTCTGTTTGATCTGTTATTTGATACTCTCCTGCGCCATATTTGAAATTTGTTCCATCATAAAATAATAATAATCCTAATGGACTTATATAAACAGATTGTCCTTTTGTCATATAAAGACTTAACAAAGTATCTAAATTTGTGTAATCATAAATTCCACCTGCTAAAGGTACTTCTATATATCTGCTTAATTTATTATTATCTTTGATAGGTAATTCTAAATCAGTTTCAAAATAGTAAAAACTTCTTTCGTTAAGAGAATAAAAATACAATCCAGGATATCTAACTGCTTCTGGTATTTCTGTATCTAAATTACTAATGGATGAAATTAACCATGAATCATCTATTGGACAATTTTTTGTCCTTTTAAAATTACCTATTAATGGATGAGAAAAACTTTTATTTGAAATTATTGGATCTGCCATAATTAAACATGTATCTGATAAAACATTATGTTTTTATAAACCGGATGATTTCCGTAACCAAAAGGAATAAATAATTTTGTATAATTAACACCATTAATGGTGACAATATTTTCTGACAAAGGTGTTCCATCACCTTTTAATGTCAATGTTGAGGGTTCGAAAATTATATCTTCAGATATATTGGTTAAATTTCTATCTACCAATTTACATCTTATAGTTCCTGTCTCTTTTGTTAATATATAATAATCATTTAATGATGAATCAACTATTTCTTTAACATATCTGGATATTTCTATACTACCTAGATTTATTCCTAATTCATCTAATTGAACTTCTGTTAAATCTGATATTATTATTTCATCTGTTGGGATCAATGTTGTTTGACTATTACTAATTAAAGGCAAATAACCGATTTTTATATTGTTTATTAAATGATTCGAAAGATCAGATGTTATCAGTTCTGAAGCATTAAAGGGCGGTAAAGTCGCTCCTGTAACAGCGTTTACTGTTTCTTTAACTTGCAAAACACTGGCAGGATTTAATAAAATAGGATTTCCTGATAAATCTAAACTAACAGTATCTACGTAAAATTTAAATATTCTTTGATTGGATTTTAAAACTAATATATTGGTAAATAAATTTGTTACATCTTCCCCTGCAATAATTGAATCATCATTCAAATATAAATTAGCTTCTGGTACTGATGTCGCAGGTCTAGAATTATATGTTGTTTCTACGCCAACCAAAATAGTGTAAACACAATTAACAAATAAAAAATCAGCATTAAAAAATCTTATTGGATTATCATTAGAATAATTTAAATAAAATACCGAATGAGTTGCTTCTTTTAAACTGTTAGCAGAAGGAATTGCATTTATTTGATTATCTACGTATTCTTTATTAACTAAATCTGAATTATCTTCTGGAACAGTGGTTGTTCTAGCGTTCTGTATTAGATTTTTATTTAAATCTAAACCATAAAAAAGTTTCTTTATATTCATATTTTTATGAACTTAAAATTATATAACCTGATAATATTTTTGGCGCTGATGCTTCTTCAAAAGATATTTTCCATATTGCACCATCATGAATCCCAGTATCACTTGTTAGTTCTACGAACGCTTCTATTAATGATACTGGAATTGTGGCTGTTGAGTAAACTTGAAATTTAGGATATTCTACAGGTGATTCTATTAATATTTCAGATTGATCTGTGAAATCAAATTTTAAAGATACATTACCCAATAATGGTTCCCAATAATCAGTGTTTATAGGGTGTATTCCGGGATCTACGAGAGCTATGGAAATATATAATTTACCGTAATATGTGACTACATTATTTATTGGGTAAGATAATAAAGGGTTGTAAGGTGTTATGATGGCACTCCCAGAAAACTTTGCCCAATGATCAGCCGCATTTCCAGATTTTCCAACTAATAAGTAATAATAATCTGCTTCATCTATGACCCATACTAATCTATGGTCATAATTATAACTTAAAGTTAATAAATCTGATAACGACTGTACTTGAGAATCTTTTACGAGAGGAGCGTTAAAAGTTAATTTAAGTTGCGCTACCTGCTCTTGTATTACTGGGAATGATGGAATTGCCATAATTATTCAAAGTAAGAATTTAATAACTCTGTTTTAACTTCTTCTAAATTTTTATCAACATACATAACATTATGAAAAAAGTCTGAAAGTTTTAATTTAGTATTTCTACCATAATTTAATACTCCTTTATCTACATATCCTTCGAAACGATAAATTATGTCATGTAATACTGGCTCCCAATCTTCGGATAATGCTGATTCAATAACTTGTTTCCAACCTGGTAAATGTGCCTTTTTAACACGTTTTACAAACTCTGCCGTGTTTTCATATATATTACTTATTTTTAAATCCATGATGGTTTAATTTAAATTTAACAATATTATTATAACTAATGTATTATATATTATTATTATGAAAAAATAAAAATCCCGGTCATTAAACCGGGATCTTTATAAAATCAAAATTTTACAGGATTCCTGCGTTGATTAATTTTTTAACAGAAGCATTTCCTTTTTTACGACCTTTTGGTAATTCTTGAACGGCTGATTGAACAGCGAATTGAGCCGGCATACCTTGTTGAATTTTAGCTACTGTTTGCTGAGCAATTACTTGTTTTTCAGCTGGAGTTGCATCAATTTTACTTAAAGCCTTTTGCAAAGATTGAGTAATTGTTAAACCTTTGTTTATATTTTCTTCAATTTTTTTGCTCAAATCTCTCATTAATTCAGTTTTCTTGGTAATTGCTTCCGGTGATAAATCAGAATAAGTACCTAATTTGGCTCTTAATGTTGCTATTTTTTCGTTATTCTGTTTCAAATACCATTTAGCACGAGCTCTTGATTTTGAATCTTCTGCTGATTCTACGGCAGCTAACAGTTCAACACTTTTTTCGCGTAACATCTTTATTTTCTTTTTGATATCTGCTTTTCTTTTGTTCATGATATCAATAGAAGTTGTTGGTTGTTCTTTTAATAAAAGTTCTGCCAAATTTTGATCAGTTCTGTTGATAATGGCTAACAAAGTTTTTCCTTCTCTTTGTTTACCTTTAGCTTTGAAATTTTCCAAATATTCTTTAGCTAATGTTTTGTTTTTTACAGAAGCCATTTTAAGAGCAGATTTCAAATCATTTAGGTATTCAATACTTTTGTTGTCCATTGATTCAATTCCAGCACTGATATCTTCTCCGAAGATTGATGCTAATTGAGATATTTGAGACATTTCACTCGATAAGCTATCTGCTTTTCCAACTAAAAGATCTCTCTGTTTTTTCAAAGCTTTGATTTTTAAATTGGCTTTTTTCTTAAGTTCTGATTTAACAGATGCTGCTGATTTTTCAGGGGCTGCTGCTTTTAATCTACCAGTACGAATTGCGGAATCTCCCATCATTGCCATTATATAAGTTGCATTCAATTTAGTTTGGTCTTTTACAGCAACTTCAAAATTGAAAGCGGTTGATGCACCGGTAATAACTTGATCTTCTAAATCTTCTACTTGTTTATCATCAGGTAAAGCTGCGATTACTAAGGTGTTACCTTTATTGGTAAAATTATTTTGGTCTTCTTCGGGAAGTTGAGAAATGAAATTTTCAATATCTTCACGAGATTCCATAATAAATTGGCCATAACTTGAATAACCTTTAATTTCGAAAACTTTTGATTTACTTAACCCTTTTATTCCCGAACCTGCGGTATTTAAAGAATAAAGTAAAGTCGCCAATTTTGCTTGAACGTCAGGTCTTTCAGCTATAAGTTGGATAACAGCACCTTTAAGTTTGTGCCCTTTTAACGCGGATCTAGCATTTAAGCTAAATTCTTCTAACGCTTTCTCTACGAAACTTTTTTTTGTCATTTTTTTATAATATTTAAACGTTTACAACTTTGTCCTTTTTATGGCTTTCTCCTTTCTCCGATTATATGACTTTTACGGTCCTTCAGTCGAGATATTATCATTACTTACGGCCGTTTCGCAACAATATAGATCTCAGTATACCACCTAAAAGTGACTTTAATTAGGTAATATATATGATTAAATAAAAAAGGCGGATTTTTAAAAAATCCGCCAACAAAAAACATGATGAAAGAATTACTGAAATTTTAAATAACTAAATAACTATAACATTAATTTTCTTTTATTTTAACTAATAATGGTGAATTTTTAATTACGGCTAAAACTTCTTTGGGTATCATTAATCTTATATCTTCTTTCAAACTATATATAATCATATTTAAATCTTCAACTGTTATTGTTTGTTTACTTCTTTTTGTAATAACTTTATTATTTTCTTCTAATTGTTTACTTGTTTTTGCCGTATTTTGTACAACCTGTTGTGTATTTTCATCAACTTGTTTTTGATAATCGTTCATTTTACTTATTAAAAGAATTAACTTATCTACAGATTCTTTTGTCTTATTTTCTAACTTCATTTGAGAAAATAATTTCAATGTTTGATTAAGTTCTTGTGCGTTCTTTAATTTTAAACCATTTATATTTTTTACTGCTTTACCAATATTTTTGGCAAATTTATCTGATTCTGATACTGTTGTTTTCCAATCTATATCATTTAAACTATTAACAAAATTTGTAAATGTTTTTACAGCATATAAATTTACTGGTGGAGCATTTTGTATTTTATTAAGTGTATCAAACATTGAATCTATAAATAAACCTATAGATTTATTCATTAAGGTCATTGTTTTCTCATCAGTTAATTTTTCTGATTGACCTAAAATTTGAATCATAGAATCTAACAAGGGTTTATAAGCACTACCCAATAACCTCATTCTTTCTTCGCCCTTTTTAAATGTTTTTTTCTTATAAAGATTTGGTACTATCACATCTCCAAAAACCCACTGATCTTTATTTGAACCAATTTCTAACATTGGTTTTAATAACCCAGATATCATTAAACCTATAAATTTTGATGCTGAAGCTACATCTTTAT
>Ga0172382_10008772_pt1 | contig 13978 bp, 12 predicted proteins | sample Leawel138RmetaG_FD_122245 | JGI IMG/M metagenome (GOLD analysis project Ga0172382, IMG submission 122245) | Leachate microbial communities from a municipal landfill in Southern Ontario, Canada - Leachate well 138R metaG | ecosystem: Engineered > Solid waste > Landfill > Unclassified | place...
GCGCCCAGGTGCAAGGTGGTCAACGATGCAATGAACGCGTTGCCGATGCCGACAACGAACAAACCGAGCAAGGGGACGGACACCTGGGCGAACAACTGGCTTGGCATAACTGATTCAACGTTCCTTGGGGTGGCCGGTTATATATTGATGAGTCAAAATTCCTGGGGGCGCGCTTTCACGGCGAACGGGCGCAGCCCTGTCAGACATTGTAGCGAAAGTGTTGACCCGTTCTGATCGATAGTCTGAGGCACTGGCGCCTTTGCCTCACCTTTGTTATGGCTGATTGTTGTATGTCCCCTCCTTACTGCTGAAAACTCCCTTTTGCCCCTCGGAAACCTTGATCATGGATGCCTCGTTGCGAGGCGGAAAACGCGCCCTGTGAACTGGCTTTTTTCATTGCGGGCTTCGGCGCGGTGATGGCCGTCATCATCGTGCGTTACTCTATTTCTTATTGTTGAACAGATGCGCGTGGCGCGTCTCGTCCCGTTAAAGAAGGAGTTACGCAATGACCATCCAGGCTTATGGCGCCCAGGCGGGCGATCGCCCCCTCGAACCGCTGACCATTACCCGGCGTGCGCCGGGTGAGAACGATGTGCAGATCGACATTGCGTATTGCGGCGTCTGTCACTCGGACATTCATCAGGTGCGTGCCGAGTGGGCGGGCACGCTTTATCCCTGCGTGCCCGGTCACGAGATTGTCGGACGGGTGTCGGCCATTGGCGATCAGGTGACCCGCTTTGCCGTCGGAGACCTGGTGGGTGTTGGCTGCATCGTGGACAGTTGCCAGCATTGCGCGGAATGCGACGACGGCCTGGAAAACTATTGCGATCACATGGTCGGCACCTACAACGGCCCGACGGCGGATGCGCCCGGGCATACGCTGGGCGGCTACGCCGAACGCATTGTGGTGCACCACCGTTATGTGCTGCGTATCCGCCATCCCGAATCGGCGCTGGCCGCGGTGGCGCCGCTGCTGTGCGCGGGCATTACCACCTATTCGCCGCTGCGCCACTGGCAAGTCGGTCCGGGACACAAGGTGGGCGTGGTCGGGATTGGCGGCTTGGGGCACATGGGCATCAAACTGGCCCACGCGATGGGCGCGCAGGTGGTGGCGTTCACTACGTCAGAATCCAAGCGCGACGCGGCGAAGGCGCTCGGCGCCGATGCGGTGGTGGTGTCGCGCAATGCGGAAGAAATGGCCGCGCACGCGGGCAGTTTCGATTTCATCCTCAACACCGTGGCGGCGCCGCATGACCTGGATGCGTTTTTTGCGCTGCTCAAACGGGACGGCACGATGACGCTGGTGGGGGCGCCCGCCACGCCGCATCCGTCGCCCAATGTATTCAGTCTGATCATGAAGCGCCGCAGCCTGGCGGGTTCGTTGATTGGCGGGATTCCGGAAACCCAGGAAATGCTGGATTTCTGCGCGGAACACGGCATCGTAGCCGATATCGAACTGATCCGCGCCGAGGCGATCAATGACGCGTATGAGCGGATGCTGAAAGGCGATGTGAAATACCGCTTTGTGATTGACATGGCCTCGCTTGCCCGCTGACCACGGGCTCAAGCGCAAGCCTCGTCCACCTCGCGGCCTACATGCCGCTCGGGCGAGACCCCCGATGCCGTCTGTTAGACTTCGGACTTTCTGGACGGATCGAGTATGGGGAAAAACACAGCGGAGAGCGGGGAAAGCAGGCGTTTTCCTCGCCATGGCGCGGCGCTTGATGTGCTGGCGCAGCGCGGCCGCCTGCGCCGCTTGATGCCCGCCACGGGCGCGGACTTTTCCTCGAATGATTACTTGGGACTGGCCAGCTCGGCGCTGCTGCTGGACGCCGCGCAGGGCGCCTTGGCGCGCGGGGTTCCGGTGGGCGCGGGCGGCTCGCGGCTGCTACGTGGCAACCATCCGGAACATCAGGCGCTCGAAGCCGAGGCGGCGGCGTTTTTTGACGCCGAGGCCGCGCTGTATATGGGCGGCGGCTTTCAGGCCAATCAGGCGATTTTTTCAACGCTGCCGATGCAGGGCGATTTGATTGTGCATGACGCGCTGATTCATGCCAGCGCGCACGAAGGCATGCGTTTGGGCCGGGCCGAGGCGCGCCCTTTCGCGCATAACCAGGCTGACGACGCGGCGCGCGTGATGGACGAGTGGCGCGCGGCGGGTGGCCGCGGGCGGGTCTGGCTGGCGGTGGAAAGCGTCTATTCCATGGACGGCGACCTCGCTCCGTTGGACGCGCTGGCTAGGCTGGCCGCGCGGGAAGATGCCGTGCTGGTGGTCGATGAAGCCCACGCCACCGGCGTGTTCGGAGTGCAAGGGCGGGGGCTGGCGCATGCCTTGCCCGCCTGCCCGCTGATTTCGCTCCACACCGGCGGCAAGGGGCTGGGCGCGTCGGGCGCGCTGATTTGCGCGGACCGGCCGTTGATTGAAACCCTGGTGAACAAGGCCCGGCCTTTCATTTATGCCACCGCGCCGTCGCCGCTGTCGGCGGCCGTGTTGCGCGCGGCGCTGCGCGCGCTGGTGGAGACGCCTGAGTTGGTTGCGGATGCCCAGGCGCGCCTGGTTCACGCTCGCGCGGCGGCCCAGCGCTGCGGCCTGACGGTGGACAGCCAGATCATTCCCGTGGTGCTGGGCGAAGATAGCCGGGCGCTGGAGATGGCCGCCGCCTTGCGGGCGCAAGGCTTCGACATCCGCGCCATCCGGCCGCCCACCGTGCCGAAAGGCACGGCCCGGCTGCGGGTCTCGATCACGGGGAATGTCGGGGCCGAGGACATCTCGGCCTTGTTTGCGGCGATTGCCGCCCTGAAGGAAACGTCGGCGTGAAGACGATTATTGTGACGGGCACGGATACGGGGATTGGCAAGACGGTGTTCAGCGCCGGTTTGACCCAGGCCCTGTGCGGCACGTACTGGAAGCCGGTGCAAGCCGGGCTCGACGAAGAAACGGATAGTGAAGCGGTGGCGCGCTTGTCGGGCCGCCCCGTCCTGCCCGAAGCCTATCGGCTGCGTTTACCGGCGTCGCCGCATCGGGCCGCGCAGGCGGAAGGGCGGACCATTGAACCGGCGCGGCTCGCGTTGCCGCAACTCGACGGTCCGTTGGTGGTGGAAGCGGCGGGCGGACTGATGGTGCCGCTGACGCGGCGCGTGCTTTACCTGGACGTGATCGCGGGCTGGGGGGCGCCGGTGCTGCTGTGTTGCCGGACCACGCTCGGCACGATCAACCATACGCTGTTGTCGCTGGCTGCCTTGCGCCATGCGGGCTGCCGGGTGGCGGGGGTGGTGTTCATCGGTGAAGACATGCCGGATAGCCGCGGCGTGATCGCCGAGATTGGCGCGGTGCGCGATCTGGGCTGTTTGCCGCCGCTTGCCGAGGTCTCCGGCGAGGCGTTGAGCGCGGCGTTCGCCCAGATTGATATGGTGGCTATTCGGGAGGCGCTGTGATGCAGGATCTGGAGCTTGATCGTCGCCACCTTTGGCATCCCTATAGCTCCATGCGCGAACCCGGCGCGGTCCATGAGGTGGTGGAGGCCGAAGGCGTCTGGCTGACGCTTGCGGATGGCAGCCGGATGATTGACGCCATGTCGTCCTGGTGGTGCGCCGCGCACGGGCATCGCCATCCGAAGCTGGTGGCGGCCATGGAAGCTCAACTGCACCGTCTGCCGCACGTGATGTTTGGCGGTCTGACGCATCCCCCGGCGATTGCGCTGGCGCGGCGGCTGGTGGCGATGCTGCCCGCCGGGCTGGACCGTATTTTCTATTCGGACAGCGGTTCGGTGGCGGTGGAGGTGGCGCTGAAAATGGCGGCGCAGGCGCAGCTCGGGCGCGGGCAGGCCGGACGGACGCATTTTGCGTCGGCGCTGGGCGGTTATTACGGCGACACCTGGAAGGCCATGAGTTTGTGCGATCCGCAAACCGGGATGCACACCCATTTTGGCAAGGCCTTGCAGATTCAGCATTTCGTTCCGCGTCCCCCGATCGCCTTCCACGAGGACTGGACCGACGATCCCGCCCGGAACGGACTGGGAGCGGTGGAAGCGCTCTTTGCCGAGAAAGCGCATGAAATCGCGGGCTTCATCATTGAGCCGGTGGTGCAGGGCGCGGGCGGCATGTGGTTTTATCATCCGCGCTGGCTGCAAGGATTGCATCGGCTGTGCAAGCACCATGGCGTGCTGCTGATTTTCGACGAGATCGCCACCGGGTTTGGCCGCACGGGCGTCCTGTTCGCGATGGAGCGGGCGGGCGTGACCCCGGACATTGTGTGCCTGGGCAAGGCCTTGACCGGCGGCATGATGAGTTTTGCCGCCACCGTGGCGTCATCCGACGTGGCCGAAACGATTGCGCAGGGGCCGATGCCGGTGCTGATGCATGGCCCCACCTTCATGGGGAACCCGCTGGCATGCGCGGCGGCCTGTGCGAGCCTGGATCTGTTGGCCGAAGGCGAGTGGCCACGGCAGCTTGCCGAGATTGAAACCGGCTTGCGGCACGGGCTGGCGGCGGCGCGGGACTTGCCCGGCGTGAAAGACGTGCGCGTATTGGGCGCTATTGGTGTGATCGAGTTGCATGCGCCGATTGACATGGCGCGGGCCCATGCGTTTTGCCGCGAGCAGGGGGTCTGGTTGCGGCCTTTCGGTCGGCTGCTTTATTGCATGCCGCCGTTTGTCTGTGATCGCGATACGCTGGCGCGCATTGCTGCGGCCATGGTTGAGATGGCGGGATGGACGCAATGAAGCAAACCTGGTTGAGACGGGAAGGCACTTCGGAATTGCTGGTCGTGATGACCGGGTGGGCCGTGGGCGGTGAACCGTTCCGGCATTTGACGGGCGAGACGGACGTGCTGATGTTGTCGGATTACCGCGAGTTGCCGCCGTTGGCGTTGCCGGACGGCTATGCCGCCGTGGATCTCGTGGCCTATTCCTTCGGCGTGGCCGCCGCGTGCCAGTGGCCGACCTTGACGGCGTTTCGCCGCAAGGTCGCGGTGTGCGGCTCCTGGGCGCCGTTTGACGACGCGCGGGGTATTCCCCGTGAAGCCATGCGTGCGATGGCGGAGGGTTTGTCCGACGCGTCGCTCCGGCAATTCTCGCGGCAAGCCGGATGCGCCGTGGCGCCCGGCGCGGAGCTGACGGCGCTGCGCGCGGAGCTTGACGCCGTGATGGCGTGGCCGCCCGGGACGCCGCATGTCTTTGATCGCATCGTGCTCGGCAAGGCCGATCGCATCTTCCCGCTGAAAAACCTGAATCGCGCCTGGGAAAGCCAGGTGCAAAGCCGCGTGCACGTCCTGCGTTGCGGACACAACCCCTTTGCGGACTGGCGCGGCTGGGCCGCCGTCTTGGCATGCACACACTGACCGGGCGCGTGGCGCGCGCGTTTGCCCGCAGCAGCGCCAGTTATCGCGATGCCGCGCTGGCGCAAAAGCAGATTGCGGCCAAGCTGTTCGAGGCCTATCGACGCGTTGCCCCGGACCACCATCCCACGCGGATGCTGGAGGCGGGCTACGGAACCGGCCAGTTGACCGAGCACCTGCTGCGGCTGCGGCCGACGCAGCTTTGGCTCAATGATTTGAATTCCGTGGCGCTACCCGGCGTTGACGCGGTCTATCTGCCGGGCGACATCGCCGAGGTCGGCTTGCCGGTATCGCTGGATCTGGCGGCCTCGGCGTCGATGATTCAATGGGTCAATGATCCCGCGCGGGTGCTAACCCGGCTCTGCGACGCCGTGGCACCGGGGGGATACCTGGCCCTATCGGGGTTCAGCCCGGCCCATTTTCCGGAACTGCGCGCCCTGGGCAGCCAAGGCGGCGCACCCTCCTATATGACGGGCGAAGCCATGGCGGCCTTGCTGCCGCCGGACTGGCAAGTCCGCGAGCTGGGCGCCTGGCGGATTCCCTGCCATTTTCCCGAGGCGCTGGCGGTGTTGAAGCACTTGCGCGCCACCGGCGTCAACGCGTGCGCCGGGCAGTTGCGCACGCCCGGCGCCATGCGTGACTTCCTGACGCGCTATGAGTCGGCCTACCGCGGCGAGCAGGGCGTGCTGCTGACCTATGTGGCGAGCTGGCTGGTGGCGGTAAAGCACGGTTAACCAAACTTCATATTTCCAGCGGGGTGACTCCGGTATAGTGGGGCTGTCTGTTCTCGAACCGGGGAAACCCGTCGCGTCGGGAAAAGCCAGGCCTGGTTTACCGACGCTTTTTAACGTCTGTTGAATGTGAGGAACGCCATGACTGAAGATAAAAAAACCGTGTCGGCTGTCGGCTCGACCACCGGCGCTGGCGCCCCGGCGCCGAGCGACCGCAATTCCCTGACTGTGGGCCCGAATGGGCCCATTTTGCTTCATGATGTGCACTTTCTGGAGCAGATGGCGCACTTCAACCGGGAAAAAGTGCCGGAGCGCCAGCCTCACGCGAAGGGGGCGGGGGCATTCGGCGTGTTCGAAACCACCGCGGATGTTTCCGCCTACACCAAGGCGGCGCTGTTCCAGCAAGGCTGTCAGACCGAGATGCTGGCGCGTTTTTCCACGGTGGCGGGGGAGGCGGGCAGCCCCGACACCTGGCGGGATGTGCGCGGCTTCTCCCTGAAGTTCTATACGTCTGAGGGCAACTACGATCTGGTTGGCAACAACACGCCGGTTTTCTTCGTGCGCGATCCGATGAAATTCCCGCACTTCATCCGTAGCCAGAAACGCCTGCCGGATTCCGGCCTGCGCGACAACCACATGCAATGGGACTTCTGGACCCACAATCCGGAGTCCGCGCACCAAGTGACCTACTTGATGGGCGAACGCGGCTTGCCGCGCACGTGGCGGCACATGAATGGCTATGGATCGCATACGTATATGTGGGTCAATGCCGCCGGCGAGCGATTCTGGGTCAAATACCACTTTCACACCCGGCAGGGCATGCGTTTCTTCAGCAATGAAGAGGCGAAGGACATGGCGGGGTTGGATGCGGACTACCATCGGCGCGACCTGTTCGAGGCCATCGCCAACGGCGAGCACCCGAGCTGGACGCTGTCGGTGCAGGTCATGCCGTTTGACGAGGCCAAGGACTATCGCTTCAATCCCTTCGATCTGACCAAGATCTGGTCGCACAAAGACTATCCGCTGATTGAAGTGGGCACCATGACGCTGAACCGCAATCCGGAGAACTTCTTCGCCCAGATCGAACAGGCGGCATTTTCGCCCGGCAACACCGTGCCCGGCATCGGGTTGTCTCCGGACAAGATGCTGCTGGGGCGGGCCTTCGCCTATAACGACGCGCAGCGCAACCGCATCGGGACCAACTTCCACCAGTTGCCGGTCAACCGGCCGAAGGTGCCGGTCAACACCTATATGTTCGACGGCCAGATGGCGTATGAGCACAGCGGCAACCAACCCGTGTACGTGCCGAACTCGCATGACCGCAGCTGGGCGGACCATACCGGAAAAATGGAAGAGGGTTGGGCGTCCGATGGCGAGATGGTGCGCAGTGCCTACACCTTGCATGCGGACGATGACGACTTCAGCCAGCCGGGTACGTTGGTGCGCGAGGTCTTTGATGAGGCGCAGCGTGCCCAGTTGATTGAAACCGTGGCGGGCAGCTTGCTTGGCGGGGTGCGCAGCCCGGTGCTTGAACGCGCATTCGACTATTGGAAAAGCATCGACCCGGACGTGGGCCGTCGCATTGAAGAGAAAGTCCGCAGCGGCAATGCGTCCGAGCCCGCGGCGGGGATGAGCGAAGCCTGACCCCAGGCCGCCTCGTCAATCGTGTGGTGTCGGCGTCGTTCCTGTCATGGGGCGCGTCGGCATGGGTTCACTTGTGTGATTCAACAGAGGGGTGTTTATGGCTAAGGTTCTAGTTCTTTACTACTCGTCATATGGGCACATTGAAACCATGGCCTATGCCGTGGCGGAGGGCGTGCGCGAAGCGGGGGCGGAGGCCGTGGTGAAGCGGGTGCCCGAGCTGGTGCCTGAAGAGGTGGCCAGGAAGTCCGGCTACAAGCTGGATCAGAAGGCGCCAATTGCCACGGTGAAGGAGCTGCCGGACTATGACGCGATCATTTTCGGCACCGGCACGCGCTACGGCAACATGACCTCGCAGATGAAGAATTTCATTGATCAAACCGGTTCGCTGTGGGCCAGCGGCGCGCTGGTCGGCAAGGTCGGTTCGGTCTTTTCATCAAGCGCGACGCAGCACGGCGGCCAGGAGTCCACCATCCTGACCTTCCATCCGGTGCTGCTGCATCTGGGGTTCGTGGTGGTGGGCCTGCCGTACTCGTTCCAGGGGCAGATGGGCGTGTCCGAAGTCATGGGCAATACGCCGTATGGCGCTTCCACCATTGCGGGCGGGGATGGGTCGCGCCAGCCGAGCCAGGTGGAGCTGGACGGTGCGCGTTTCCAGGGTAAGCACGTGGCGCAGATAGCCAACAAGCTGAGCGTTTGAAGGGACCACCCCCTACGCGCTTCGCGCAGTCCACCTCGCGGCTTGCAAGCCGCTCGGACTCGCCAGGCACCTCACCGTCCTCAAGGACGGTGAGGTGTCCGGGCTCCTCCCTCAAGGGGGCGGCACTGGTGGACTGGCAAAGCCAGATCCACGGTGCCCTGGGTAGGCCGAGCTACTTCTGTAGGAGTGAGCGCTGCCCGCGAACCGATGCTACTTCCGGCTTGGCGGGCGCTCCAGGTCCAGTATTGGACCCAGCGGCACGATGCCATTCGGGTTGATGCTTGGATGGCTGCCGTAATAGTGCTGCTTGATGTGATCCATATTGATGGTGGCCGCCACGCCCGGCCATTGGTACAGCTCCCTTGTGTAGCTCCACAAATTCGGGTAATCAATCAGGCGCTTCAGATTGCACTTGAAGTGGCCATGGTAAACAGCGTCGAAGCGGATCAGCGTCGGGAACAGCCGCCAGTCGGCCTCGGTCAGCGCGTCGTCCACGAGATAGCGCTGGGTGCCGAGTCGGCCTTCGAGTTCGTCCAGGCAGGCGAACAGCGCGCGGACTTCCTGCTCATACACGTCCTGCGTGCTGGCAAAGCCCACTTTATAGACGCCGTTGTTGATCGCGTCGTAAACATGGGCGTTGATGGCATCGATCTGCGGCCGCAGCGCGGCGGGCGAATAGTCGCCTTCTTTTGCGCCCAGCGCGTCAAAAGCCGAGTTGAGCATGCGAATGATCTCGGCGGATTCATTGCTGACGATCGTGTTGCGCTTCAGATCCCACAGGATCGGGACGGTGACGCGTCCGCTGTAGCCGGGCTGGGCCCGCACATACACCTGGTAGAGAAAATCCGCCTCGCCGACGGGATCGGCTATCACGCCCGGGCCGGGCTTGAAGGTCCAGCCGTTCTCACCCATGTGCGGATGAACCACGGAAACGCTGATCAGTTTCTCCAGCCCTTTCAAGGCCCGGAAGATCAGGCTGCGATTCGCCCAGGGGCAAGCCAGCGATACGTACAAGTGGTAGCGGCCCGGTTCTGCCTTGAACCCTCCCTGGCCGCTGGGACCGGGGCTGCCATCGGGGGTGACCCAGTTGCGGAATTGCGCATCGCTGCGGATGAAGCGTCCGCCGGTGCTGTCAGTGTCATACCACTGATCGTGCCATTTGCCGTCAACAAGCAGTCCCATGGTGTGATTCCTCAATGGTTTGCGGGTCTTGGCGTGTCCGCTGCCCAGACCGTGTGATCAGCATTCATACTAACCGATGCGGGCCGACAGAAAAAAACAAGGCCAGCCCTGATGCACAGAAGCTGGCCTTGCCGGGGGAGCCGGAGGCAGGGGGCTCAGGCCTTGCCCGCCACGCCCGCCTCAATGGTCCCGACCGGGGAAACACCGGACTCGGCTGAGTCAAGGACTTGCGTGGTCAGGCCGATTTTGTTCATCAGGTCAATGAATGGCTGCGGCGGCAGTTCCTCGACGTTGACCATCTTGCGTACGTCCCAGGTGCCGTCGGCAATCAGCAGCGCCGCCGCCACAGCGGGCACGCCCGCGGTATAGGAAATGGCCTGGCTGCCCACTTCCTCGTAGGTTTGTTTGTGGTCGCAGACGTTGTAGATGAACACTTCGCGCTCATCGCCGTCCTTCTGTCCCTTCAGCAGCGTGCCGATGCACGTCTTGCCGGTATAGCGGGGCGCCAGGGAGGACGGATCGGGCAGCACGGCCTTGACCACTTTCAGCGGCACCACTTCCAGGCCTTCGGCCGTTTTGACCGGCTTCTCCGACAGCAGCCCCAGGTTTTTCAGCACGGTGAAGACATTGATGTAGTGCTCGCCGAAGCTCATCCAGAAGCGGATGTTGGGGATGCCCAGATGGTGTGACAAGGAATGGATTTCGTCATGGCCGGTCAGATAAGTGTTCTGTTTGCCAACGACCGGCAGCTCCCAGCTTTGGCTGCGCTCGAACATCTTGTTCGCTTGCCATTGGCTGTCTTGCCAGGACCAGACGGTGGACGTGAATTCGCGGAAGTTGATTTCCGGGTCGAAGTTGGTCGCAAAGTAGTGGCCATGCTGACCGGCGTTGATGTCGATGATGTCGAGCGAGTCGATGTTGTCGAAGTAGTTGTCCTTGCCCAGGCGCGCGTAGGCGTTGACCACGCCGGGGTCGAAACCGCAGCCGAGAATGGCGGTGACGCCCGCGTTTGCGCATTCCTCGCGGCGCTTCCATTCATAGTTGGCGTACCAGGGCGGCTGCTCGCAGACCTTGGCCTGGTCCTCATGAATGGCGGTGTCAAGATAGGCCGCGCCGGTGGCGATGCAGGCGGACATGACGGACATGTTCAGGAAAGCGCTGCCCACGTTGATGACGATGCTGGCGCGGGTTTCCCGGATCAGCTGGACCGTGGCTTCCACGTCCATCGCGTCAAGGCGGTGCGCATGGAAATGCCCGGGAATCTTCATGTTGCCGTGACTGTAGACCGATTCAACAATGCGGTGGCATTTTTCCAGTTTGCGTGAAGCGATGTGCAATTCGCCAAAGCGGTCGTTGTGCTGAGCGCATTTGTGCGCAACAACGTGGGCCACACCGCCGGCGCCGATGATGAGTACATTGCGTTTCATGAAGTGCTCCTCTGGGATAGGGCTGCGGCTCAGGACAGACTGGCGCAATAATCGTCGTAGGAAAACTGGCGGACGACCCGGGTGCTGCCGTCCAGTTCGCGGACCACGATGGCTGGCATCCGGACGCCGTTGAACCAGTTTTTCTTGACCATGGTGTAGCCGGCGGCATCCTGGATTGAAATCCGGGATCCCGGCTGCAGGGGTTGTTCAAAGTTGAACTCGCCGAAAATGTCTCCTGCCAGACAAGAGTTGCCGCAGATCATGTAGCGATGCGGCCCGCTATCAGGTTGAATGGTCGCACTGAGTTGATAGATCAGCAAATCGAGCATGTGCGCCTCGATGGAGGCGTCCACAATGGCCAGCCGCTTGTCATTGTCAATCACGTCCAGCACCGTCACTTCAAGCGTGGTGGTATGGGTGACAGCCGCTTCGCCCGGTTCCAGGTAAACCTGGACGCCGTAGCGTTGGGCAAACGCTTTCAAGCGCGCGGCCAGCGCTTCAATCGGGTAGCCGGGTTCGGCAAAGTGGATGCCGCCGCCCAGGCTGATCCAGTTGACGTGCTGGAACAAGTGGCCGAACTTGTTTTCAACCTCGGCCAGCAATTCGTCAAAGCGCTCGAAACTGCGGTTTTCGCAGTTGTTGTGAATCATGAAGCCGTCAATCCGGGACAGCAGCGGCTCGACCTTAGCCGGATCGGACTCGCCGAGGCGGCTATGCCGCCGGGCGGGGTCGGCCAGGGTAAAAGAGGAGGCGCTGACGCCGGGGTTCAGGCGCAGGCCTTTGGGCAGGCCGCCGACTTGCGACTCGAAGCGCTGGAATTGCGACAACGAGTTGAAAATGACCTTGTCCGCCTGGGCGGCCACATCCGCAATTTCATGGTCCGCGTAGGCAACACTATAGGCATGGGTTTCGCCGCCGAATTTCTCGCGCCCCAGGCGAACCTCGTTCAACGATGACGACGTCGTGCCATCCATATGCTGCTTGAGCAGATCAAAAACCGACCAGGTAGCGAAACATTTGAGCGCGAGCAGGACTTTGGCGCCGCTGAGTTCCCGCAAGCGCTCGACTTTGCGCATATTGTCAGCGAAAGCGCGTTTGTCGACGAGGTAATAAGGGGTTTGAATCATCGCATCAGTGAAAAACAGGGCCTGCCGATACTTTGGCGGAACCAGCCGTAAACCAGGGAAATGCAGTCGGGTTCTTGCCGAGGAAATGCCGTCAGCAAGGCGAAAGCCGCCAATGAACCGGTGCAAGCGTCATAACGGCCGGATTCCAGGAATCGGCCGTGAATCAAAACCGGGGGAGGGTAAGCGCGAGGACCGCCTGTCAAACGAGGAGACGCGTCGCTGGCTTACCCGCTTTCCAACAATGCAGGGAACTGCGGGCAGGAAAGCAATCAGCCGTATAGGGTTTGCTGTGGTTGGCTGTGCTTGATCAGTTATGCGCAGCGGCCATGGCGCATGCGCCTAGCATACTTGAAGCGCATGCCCGTACTTTGTACTGGTGCCGTACCTACCTGTATCTACCTGTACCTACTCGTACTGTACCTTGCACTTAATCATGCAATTAGCCATCAGATCATGCACTTTGCCAACAGTAACCGTCTTTTGGAGCAAACCTTTCGATTTTTGCCTACATCGCCCATCTTGTCAAATTGCGGCCCTGTGCCAGGCGCAAGCGGAGCAGTCGCAAAGAGAAAAGACAGGCGGAACGAAAGACGCCAGCCTGAGAAGGCTGGCGTCTTTCAGCATGCCGGACTCACGGTCCGGGCGGGAAATCAATAACGGCCGGGGTAGGCGTTGCGCAGCGTCGTATCGCTGGCCGTGTCGAAGATCTGGCCGGTGCGAACCGCTTCAGCCAACTCAGCTTGAACCTGAGCGCGGGTTTTGCCAGCGGCTTGCGGGGCGGGATAATTGGCCGGATAGGCAACATCCACATACTGGTCGGCGGCGGTGTCAAAGACCTGGCCACTGCGCGCTGCCTGAGCCAGTTCGGCCTGAACCTGGCCGCGGGTTTTGCCTGCCTGCGCTTGCGCGTTCGTATAGCGCTGCGGATACGCCCGGTTCAGCATCGTGTCTTGGGCATTGTCAAAAATCTGGCCGCTGCGGACCGCTTCAGCCAGTTCGGCCTGGACTTGAGCGCGGGTGACCGGCGCATTGGTGTTGGCGGCGAAGGCTTGTCCAGCCAAGAGGGCGGATAAAGCAATGGCAACCGTGGAGATGTTTTTGCGTGTCATGATGGACTTCCTTGTCTGAATGATCTGGCCAACGAGTTCGTGGTGTTGATCTCGTCGATGGGTCTAATTTACTTTTTTCAATCGAATTGAAAAAGACGATAGAATTTAATAAACTATTCCTGTTTCAGGAATAATCAGTGAGAAAAAGATGGATCGCCTACGTTCCATGCAGGTGTTTGAGCGGGTTGCCGACGAAGGCGGATTCGCGCCCGCCGCGCGTGCGCTGGATATGTCGCCGCCCGTCGTGACGCGCCTGGTGGCTGAACTGGAAGCGCATCTCGGGGCGCGCTTGTTCCAGCGGACCACGCGCCGCGTGGCGCTGACTGACGCCGGGACGGAGTATCTGCAGCGGGTCCGGAAAATCCTGCGCGATGTCGATGAAGCCGAAGTGCTGGCCAACGAGCACAGCAATGCCTTGTCGGGCCGCTTGCGCGTCTATACCTTGCCGGTGCTCGCCAGTTATGTGGTTGCGCCGGTGCTGCCGTCGTTTCGCCAGCAGTACCCGGGCATCATGGTTGACATCGAAGTGGGGAACCAGAAAGAAGGCGCCATTGAGGATTTCGACATCACCTTGCTCGGCGCGGACGCCAATTTCGACGGCAGCGTGATTGCGCGCAAAGTGGCCGAGTCCGAAGTCATCCTGGTTGCATCCCCGGCCTATGTGGAGCGCAAGGGGGCGCCGCAAACGCCAGAGGATCTGCTCAGGCACGATTGCCTGCGGCTCAA
>Ga0172382_10008773_pt1 | contig 13977 bp, 13 predicted proteins | sample Leawel138RmetaG_FD_122245 | JGI IMG/M metagenome (GOLD analysis project Ga0172382, IMG submission 122245) | Leachate microbial communities from a municipal landfill in Southern Ontario, Canada - Leachate well 138R metaG | ecosystem: Engineered > Solid waste > Landfill > Unclassified | place...
AGCAGCGGGCCAAGCATTTCCTGGAAGACAGCTAGGAGAATGAGCGGGTCGAGTTCTTTCATGTCGGTTTCCTTGCGTTCAGGCGCGGCCGCGCAGCATGCTGATGTAGGTGGGCTTGAGCGCCATGGTCTTCATGACCCAGCTCACCCAGAGTTCTTCCAGGGGAGCGATGACGCCAGGGAAGGATTGCACCAGGTTGTCGTGGTAGTCGAACTCGATCAGCATGGCGCGCCCCAGGCGCGTGATCAGCGGGCAGGAGGTGTAGCCGTCGTAGTGCTCGTCGCTGCTTGTGCCGGCAATGTCGGCAAGCAAATGGTCGATGGCGACGGGAACCTGCCATTTGACGCTGGCAGCGGTCTTGCCTTTGGGTACGCCCGCGATGTCGCCCACCCCGAAGACGTTGTGGTAGCGCACATGGCGCAGGGTGGCGCGATCGACTTCCATCCAGCCTTGACTGGCCCAATTGCCGGTCTGCCAGGGTAGCGGGCTGTTGCGTACGGCTTGGGGTGCGCGCATGGGAGGAATCACGTGGATGAAGTCGTAGGGCTGCTCTTCGCTGCCATCGGGTGTGCGGAACGTGGCGATGCGCCGGCCCGGATCGAGGGCGGTGAGCACGCGTTCGTAAGTGGCCGGGATATTGCGCTCTTGAAACAGCATGCGGACTTTTTCAGAGACGATAGGCACGCTGAAGAGTACTTTGTTGTTTGAGAAGTACTCGATCTGGATATTGCCGCGCTGGCCACGCCGCTGGGCGTGGTCTTCGGCCAGGAAGGTGTACTTGAGCGGTGCCCCGGCGCATTTCATTTCGGTGCCGGGCCGGGTGAACACCCCCCGGCCGCCATGGTCGATGAATTCGGACAGGGTCTGCCAGCTGGCGTAGGCGGCGTCGGGCCCGTTATAGATGCTGGCGATGCCTTCCTTGCCGATCAGCCCGGCTTCCATGCCCTCGATTTCTTCGTAGTGCAGGGAAAGGCCGGTGGCGACGATGAGATAGTCATAGGAAATGGCCTTGCCCCGGTCCGTGACGATCTTGTTGCCTTCCGGGTCGATCTCGGCCACGGATTCCTGGACCCATTCCACCTTCGAAGGGATGTAGTCGGCGGTCTGGGACACGACGTAGTGGGCCGGCTTGATGCCGGCGCCCACCAGCGTGAAGCCGGGCTGATAGTAATGCGGCATGCGTGCGTCGATGATCGTGATGCGGGCGCCGTCAAGCGAGGCCGCCAGCCGGGAAGCTGAGGCCAGGCCGGCGGCACCGGCTCCGGCAATGACGATGCGTGCCGATGTCTTTATCGGACCTTTGCCATGTTGCGCGTGGGCGGGGAGGGCGGCGCCTGCTGCGCCGACGGCCGCCAGCGTCAGGAAACGGCGGCGGCTTGCATGGGCGCAGTCGGCTTGTGCCGACTGCTTGTTGGAAAGTTCGTTCACCGGATGTCCTTTCAAGATCGCTGGAAGACAGTTACTGCTGTGTTACAACTATTATATTAGAAAAAACTAAAATAGGAATAGTGTCTTCGGCTGATTCATCCGGTGGGTGTGTTGTTATGCCCTGTCTTTCACGGTGAGCGGGATTTTCAGGTAGGACACGCCGTTGTCCTCGGGAGCAGGCTTGCGGCCGGCACGGATGTTCACCTGCACCGAAGGCAGCAGCAGTTGGGGGGCGCTCAGGGTAGCGTCGCGCTCTTCGCGCATGGCGACGAATTCATCTTCCGATATGCCTTCATGTACATGGACATTGCCCGCCAGTTGTTCGGCCACCGTGGTTTCCCAGGCGTAGCGGTCTCGCCCGGGGGCTTTGTAATCATGGCACAGGAAAAGGCGGGTGGCCGGCGGCAGCGACAGCAGACGTTGAATCGAACGGTACAGCGTGCGCGCATCGCCCCCGGGGAAATCCGCCCGCGCGGTTCCATAATCGGGCATGAAAAGCGTGTCGCCAACGAACACGGCATCGCCGATGCGATAACTGACGCAGGCGGGAGTGTGGCCTGGCGTGTGCATGACGGATATCTTCATGCTGCCCAACGGGAAGGTTTCGCCATCTCGCACCAGTTTGTCGAACTCCGCCCCCGTGCAGGAAATGTCGCCCAGATTGAAGGTCTTGCTGAAAATGCGCTGGACCTCGGTAATGTGTTCCCCGATGACGACATGGGCCCCCGTTTCCCCGCGCAGGAAGGGCGCTGCGCTCAGATGGTCGGCATGGGCATGGGTTTCCAGCACCCACTGCAGCGTGAGCCCGGCTTCTTTCACGGCAGCCAGCATGCGTTGGGCCGACTCAGTGGCAACCGTGCCGCTGGAATGGTCATAATCCAGGACGGGATCAATGATTGCCGCAAAACGGGTGGAGGGGTCTGTGACCAGGTAGGACACCGTGTTGGTGGGCTCATCGAAGAAGGCCTCGATCTTGGGCGATTGCGGCATAGGCAGCTCCTTGTTGCGGTGTGTTTATATATTAGATTAAACTAAATTAGATGTGAGTGAATAATGGCAGAATTGGCTTTCAGCGAGAAAGATCGTGAATTCCTGCAGGAAGGCGCCGCAGAGGCGGCGGCTCTGTTGAAAACGATCGGTAACGAGAACCGGCTGTTGGTGCTGTGTCTGTTGATTCAGGTCGAGGAAATGTCCGTAGGCGATATCCTGCAACATATCCCATTGAGCCAGTCAGCGCTGTCCCAGCACCTTGGCCGCATGCGCGAAGCGGGCCTGGTGTCGTACCGGCGCGACGCGCAGACCTTGTACTACCGTATCGCGAATCCCGATGTCGGGAAAATCATTGCCACCCTGAAGGCGATCTACTGCCCCTGATTCTTTCATGTCTCTGGATTCTGCCATGTGCCTCTAGACAATCTGGAAGCAAGTGGCCTGCCATGGCCGACATCGGAAAGCGCACATTCAGCTCGCTGCGCGTTTCCGGGTTTTGTGGGTGCGGGCCGGGTTTTCGCCGCTTTCACCGGCTCGTGTGGCTTGGTCAGGGTGCTGATGAAAGCTCCCGGGAATAGGTGTAGTACAGGGTTTTCAACACAATGAAGGAATCGACATGAAGCGCAATATCGGAAACATCGACCGGGTGCTGCGCATCCTGGTGGGCATCGTCTTGATCGCACTGGCTGCCACGGGCACGATCGGTTGGTGGGGGTGGATAGGTGTCGTTCCCCTGCTGACGGGCCTGTTTCGCAGTTGCCCGGCGTACTCGATTCTGGGCGTGAGCAGCTGCCCGATGAAACCGAAAGGGTGAGCCTCACTCCGTTAAAGGCAGTGGCCGGGCGCATGCTTGAGCCACGGCGTTCCACATATCTTTGTCATGCGACGGCTTGCGCTGCACGCGTTCCGGCCATCGATGCTTAGTAAGGCTGTCGCGCACCGTAATGAGATCGTCTTGCGCGCCGAGCGCTTTCATCGTCCGTCTGATGAACTCGTGGCCGGCCGGCGGCGAGCCTTTTACCATGACGTCTCCGCTGATCTTTCACGACATCCGTAAATCAGTCTGCCTCGCGAACCAGAGGAACGGCACGCTCGACCCGGCGCAGCTTCAGCCCATACGTGGCGGCATGCTCCTGAAGCCAGCGGCCGGAAAATGGAATGAAATGCGCAGAGCCGCATTTCGAGACGGCGTCCTGCTGATGCCTACCAGCACTTCGGGAACATATCGCTCCCTGCGGGTGCAGAATAAATTCTTCCTTTCCCGATATGAACCCTGCGGCGCCGACCGGCCGGGCGCGGTGTTCTGGAATAACCGCCATTGGTCGCTGAAGGAGGGTGTCGCTCTCGCGGCGGTGCCCGGTACGAGCAATCATGGGGGGGCTTTCAGTGGACGTGCGTTTCATCAGCGGCGGCGCCAAGGACTGGTTGCTCGACCTGCATTATCCGGATGGCCGTATTTCCCTCATCGACGAGAGCTACAACACCAACCCGTTATCGATGCGGGCGGCCATCGAGGTATCCGTCGCCAGGTTCGGGCGGGGTAGCCCCCATCGCCGCGTTCTCATCCTGGGCGATATGCTCGAGCTCGGGAAGGAAGAGGCCGAGTATCATCGTGCGCTTGCCAGGCTGCTGAGCGCACATCCGCCAGATGCCCTGGTGCTGTGCGGGCCCCTGATGGCCACCTTGCGGCGACGTTGGCCCCTTGCGCCGCCGGTATCGTCGAAAAGTTTGATTCAGTCGCCCAGGCCAGCGCCTGGGCGATGGCAAACCTTCAGAACGGCGACCTCGTGCTGGTGAAGAGTTCCAACGGAACCGGGCTGCACCAGTTGGTGGCCCGCCTGCTGAAACATTTTGGCCCCACGTGAATGTGGTTGCCGTTTCAGCAGATGCACATTGCGGCGGCGGTTCGAGTGACAAGGTTACGTCACCGCCGCGTAGAGTCATCCGGATACCGACTTGCGGCGTGATTCAATCGGGTTTTCGCATGCGTTTACCACGGCGCCCCACATGTCGGGGTCGTGGCGAACGTTGTTCCGCGCCTTTTGGGGCCAGCGGTATGGTGCCAGGCCTTCTTCTGCAGCTATCAGATCGCTGACTTCGCCAAGGTTCATCAGTACGCGTCGAACGAATGCGTGCCCGGGTACAACGTTGTCTTCAATGACGGGTTCGCCGGTATGGTAGCGCAGTGAATTCAGGTGCTCCGGTATCTCTACACGAGCGGGATTGCTGTCGCAGTGCTCGATCAGGCCATACCAGACCGGGGCCGCAGCGTATGACTTTCCCCAGAATTCCTGTAGTTCCTGATAATCGGCGGGTATGGGTCGAGGTTTACCCTCCCGGTGGCCCACCACGCCCGCACTCCAACGGGCGGTGCCTTCCGTGAACCATCCGCGCTTGAGCATCGCATAGCCATACTGCACGAGATGAAAGAATTCATGCGCGGGCGTGAGGTTGCCGCTCGGGTAGTGCGTGGCGATGTGGATGACCAGCACGCACTCCCCTGAAGGAAGGCGGCGCGGTTCGTCGAACGTGCGGCCGTTGATGCCTTTCAGCTCCAGAAACCGAATCAGTATGCGTGACACACCGTGTTGTCGATACCGTGCGCTTTCCAATGGCAACTGGAACTCCAGTTGTTGCAGCATGTCGCGCATTGCCGTCAACTGAAGGCTCACATCCCCGACGATGTCGGGTATATCCAAATGATTCGCGTGGTCTGCAGAGGGTAAGGCATGCCTGCCGCTGACGGCATATTGATAGATGAAGTCGCCCTTACGGTATTCGCGCCATTCTCCCGCCGGCGTGCGCATTTCACGTTCGCATGCCGATGACAGCCCCGGCGCATACAACCCCAGCAACCCCAGCACGCCCAGCCAGCAGTACAGCGCCAAGCGCGAGCTCTTGAACGGGACACTCATTCGACGCTTTCTTCGCTGGTGGAAGATGCCATGATTGCGCGGGTTGGGGCGGTCGCGGCCGCCTTGCAAAACACCATTCTTGTGAACAAGCCCGCTATGGTATCCCGGTTACGCATCAGAAACTCACGTTCATTCTGAGAGGCGGACTTGAATTGCATGGCGGCGTTGACTTCGAATATCAGAAGCCGGCCATCGGGAAGCAGTGCGCAATCCATCCCGAAGTAGTCCATGTTCATCCTGCGGCCGATCTCGTGGATGGCATCGATGACTTTCTTGCCCAGGTATTCCTCGAAACGCACGATGAAGTCGATCTCCGCGTCGATGAATTCCTTGCGTTGCATCAACGCCCTTGCGTTGGCAGCGTGAATGTTCCAGTCTTTCGCCGCCACGTAGTGTTCAGGGTGGATGGTGCCGCCTATGAAGAACAGGCGCATCTTCCGCCAGTACCCGTCTTGACTCTGAAAACGGTAAAACTCCGCCACGTAATACTCGCCGGCTTCACGGTGGCTCTTGCGGCGGGCGAGGTCTTGAGACGTGTCGTAGTAAAGCAGGCCTTGCCCTGTTTGCGACCCTGTCGGGCGCACGATGATGGGAAAACGCAATCCGGCCGTGCCGACTTCGTGATCCAGATCGGCGGGCCGATTCACTACGACTCGCAAGGTGCGCGGCATGACGACATGGGCGATGCCGTCGATGGCTTCGAACACGCCATTGCGCGTGGTCTGTTGCACGGCCTTCGGCGGATTCACGACAGGCACTCCGAAGTGGGCCGCGAACTGCTCGGCCTTGCCCCAGGCCACACTGTCTATCGCATCGGCATCAGCCATGGTGTTGAATATCACGTCTGGCCGGGGAATCGTCTGCAGCCAGGCGGCATCGGCTTCGAATGCATCGACATACACGTTAACACGCGTTATGGCCGGATCCATGACGAGGGCGTCGGCGGTGTTGTGGCCACCGCGAATGGCGTAACCGGCCTTTCGTTCGCGAAACTCCAAAGTGCTCAGTGCTTTGATGACATGCACCACCAACGGGCGTTCCACCTTGCTGCGTACCTTCACCGAGAACGGTTTTGATGCGATGGCCCGCTGTGCCCAGTGCCTCGACTCTTCATGCCGGCCTTGCTTGCGCAGCGTGATGCTCAGGCCCACCATGGCGTCCCAGTGTTGTGGGTCCAATGCCATCGCTTGCGCGTAATACGAAGCCGCTTGCTCGAATGCCCTTTTCATTCGAAACGCCGAGGCCATCGAGCACCACGCCCGCGCATTGCCAGGATCGATCCTGATGGCGTTCTGGAAATACGTAATGGCTTCGTCGTGGCTTTTTTCCTTGTACAGGCGCCGTCCGTGCCGAATCATTGCGGCGACGTCATCGGCACGTTGATCGAGGTACAGGCCTTCGCTTGCCAGCGCATGCAGCCCGACAAGGGCTGAAATATGGCTTGCCACGTTGTCGATCCGCACCCTGAAAGTGTGGTGGCGGATGAAGAAGCTGCCTACGATGGAAGATGGCTTGGCAAAATACATGGCCAGTTCCGGCCAGAAAAAGCCATTCAGCAGGTAGTGGGCGCGGTGGTGCAGGGCACGATGGAATTTTTCAATGTCCAGGCCTTCCAGCACGTGTTGCATTTCGGGGTGATTTTCGTTGATGCGGCGCAGCATGGACTCGAAGGCCATCGACAGCTCCAGCAGCGTGGGATAAGTGGTTTCGCGCTGCAGGATGAAGTCCAGATAGCCGGCAATGTTCTGCACGCCGAAGCGGAAGTATTTTTCTTCCGGCTTGTGCAGCGTTAGCTCATTGGCGCAGTATGACAGCCAGTGATCGTGGTGCTTCCAGTGGTCGGTTCTGATGAAATGATCGAAGGCGCGTTCCACGATGGCAAGCCAGCGCGGTCTGAAGTCAGGCCGTACAGACGCATGAGGCCGAAAGCCGCTTCGCCATCGTAATAGACGATGCGGAAGGACTCCTTCAAGGTCAGATCCTCGGCGTTCAGCACATGCACGAAACTGCCGGTGTCCGGATCCTGCATGCGGGCCATGCCCAGTGCCAGCTCTTCCATGAGGGGGCGGTACCGGGCATCGCCGGTCAGTTCGTCGTACTTGACGAGAGCCAGCAGGCTGACGGCATTGGCGCCCAGTTTTATTTCGCCATTGATGTCCACGTTGTAGGCGAGCGTGCGGCCATTGGGCTGCGGATAGCGGCGAATGAGTGTGTCGGTCAGATAAGTCAGGGCGCGCCGGGAAGCGGCCAACAATGCATCGTTGCGGGTGAGCTCCCAGCCTTCCAGCATGGAATACGCCGAACTGGCATGGCGCAAGCTGTTGTAGGTGGAGATCTCGCGTCCGAAGCAAGGAAAGTGGCCGTAGATGAATTGCCCGCTCTTCTTCACTTGTCGGGCCAGGAAGCTGGCGCTGCTGTCGATGAGAGCGTAGACCTGCTCCGGATTCAGGGTTTCGATTTGACGACGGCTGGCATTCAATGAATTGGGTTCGCGCCAGCGTATATCCGTTGTGCCTGGGCCAGGCAGCCAGGCAGGAGTCGCGCCCCCCGGTAGCGCGGAAAGTGTCTGGTCCTGGGCCAGGAACAGGCCATCGTGGCTGAATAGATAAACCGGGCTCTGCGGCGAAAAATCCAGTTCCACTTTCTGGCCAAAACGCCGTTGTGCGCGAACGGTGAAATTCTTCTTATTCAGCCCGGCTTCCACTTTGCTGGAGCCGGGGTAGAGCATGGCATTGGCGTTGAGTTCCTGTTCCAGGAAGGCGAAGTGCAGAGCGGCATCCAGCGCCAGGCCCAGGCGGAAGTAGTTGCGCTTGGTGAGGGCCAACCGGACGGCGAGTGCTTCCCATGTGGTGGCTTCTATATTGACGACCCAGTCAATGCGCAGCCAGCGCACGGCCAGTTTGTGTCGTTGGGCTTCACGCTGGCAGAGGGCCACGCCACCCTGCCAGGCCTGTTGGAAATCGGCTCCCGCAGCCCGGTAGATGCGAGCGCGATCTTTGCCATCGCAGAGGGAAAAGAACAGGATGCGGGGGGAGGGCGCTGTATCGTTCAGGCGCGCTGCGAGCAGGGGATGCGCCCGCGCCAGAAGATTGGAAAGAGACATCAGAAGAGCCCTTTACTTGGTATTGACTGGTAACCGGATTGTACGAGCGCGTGTCAAGAAAAGCCGAAACGTTGTTTTTGTCGTTTACATGAAAAATCCCATCCCCTTGCAAGGATGGGAGTGGTGGAGGTGTGGTTCAGATTGGCAATGGCTGCATTATCTGCTCAGTGGAATACATCCTCTATCTGTGCAGCGTCCAGTACGTTCAGCACCCATTGCTGCAATGCGTCGGTGTCGGCTTGGGCGATGCGGGCAGAAGCCCAGTCGGGCAGAGGGCCGAACTTGCGTTGCAGCAGGGTGTTCAACAGGGTGGCCGCCCCTTCATGCAGGCCTTCCTCACGACCTTCTTTACGGCCTTCTTTACGGCCCTTCAGCCTTCCTTCGTGTTCCCATTGACGGGCCCACAAGCCTGGCTTTTCACTGATCAACATGGCGAGCTCCTGCAGGTTTGTGGCAAGAGGCACTGGTTCGTGCGGCTGGGCGCGCGCCAGCACCAGATATCGGATATAGGCGGTGAAACTGCGATTGAGTTCCTCGAAGCCAGAGCCCTTCATTGTTTGTATCAGAGTGTGCAGCAATTCTGGGATTTGCTCAATGGCATTGCTATGTTCCAGCCGAAACAGCAGGGCGGCCAGATTTTGTTCGGGCAAGCCACCCGCGCGCAGCAATGCGGCTTCATCAATCAATAGATAGCGCAACTGCAGCTGATAGTCATCCAGGTCGGAAACGCGGGAATCGATAAGGGCGGAGAGCTCACGTGAAGCGCGCCATGGGCGTTCCCCACTGTAGAGTACTACCGGCAGGATGGGGGGTAGAGGGAGGGTGATTCTCTTGTTTCGCACCAGGGTCTGGTAAAGCAGGCCGGTGTAGACCGCCAAGCGCAGCGCCATATAGCGATCAGGTTGGCTTTGGTTCTCCAACGTCAACAGCACGTATAGGTGGTCGTTGCCTGCTTGGTACGGAATCTGCCAGGCGCCATCGCCCATGCGCTGCTGCAGGCGGTCGCCTACATAGTGAGTATCGATCGCCTGCAGGCTTGCCCAATCGAGGTTCTGCAGCCAGGCTGGATCCATTGCACAGGCCAGCAGATCACGCAGCAACTGGTGATGTCCGAACAGTCGCCGGTAGATGGCATCGCGCTGGCCCATGATGGTTGGCCCCGGGTGAGTATCGAGAAGACCATCATGCCTGGGGCTGGGTCCTGCAGATATAGGAAGTGGATGGCATTGTCTCCTTCGGGACCTGCGTATGGGCGTTGCGGTTCGTCTCATGAAAGGGCGGATTCGTTCCGCCATCGAAAAGATCGCCTGGACACCAGGGATAGCTGAACCACCCGCGCGTTTGACGCTCTTCCTTGCGTGGGCCATAATCCGTCGCCTTGCCCATGTGGCTCAGTGGTAGAGCACTCCCTTGGTAAGGGAGAGGTCGGCAGTTCGATCCTGCCCATGGGCACCACTTTTCGTCCACGCCGTGGTTCAGCGGCAGCCAGTGTTTCTTTTGCCTGCGGGTCGCGATCGGGATCGCGCCATCCGGCCTGCTTCCGCGGCAGCCGCCTGCCCTTTGCAATGGCAATATCTGCCTAATTTGTATTGCTGTATTGCGTTCCTGGGCAAGCGGGATGCTAAGGTACGGATTGACGAAACGCATCAGGGGAACAGCATGTCTATCGAAGCCGATTTCACGCCGCCGCGGCCGGCGTCGCCTGCAGCGGTGGAAGACCACGAAGCCGTTTTCCCGCTCAGCACCAGCTTGAATATCGTGTTCAGCGCCTATGAAGACCGTCTGGTGCTGCGCAGCCGCCGGGTGAATCGCGAGCCGGTCAATGTGTTGATGACTCGTCGCATGACGATTATCGTACTTGCGCAATTGCTGGCGAATCTGCCGGAACTCAGTGGGCTGGACAAGACCCCCGCCCAGTACTGGCAGGAGGTGCTGCAAATGGCGCACCAGAAGGCGCTGGAGTCCGGCCGCAAGGCCCCTGCGGGCGAACAGGGAGCCGCTGCGGATGCGTCGGCTGATGAAGGCAGGCAGGCGGCGGAAGCTGCCGCGAAGCGCAAGGCCGCGCAGAAGAAGTCCGGCAAGCTGGAAGGGGGCATCTATCTGGCCACGTCGCTGACCATGCAGCTCAAGGACGAACAGCTGATCATGGCGATCACCGGTTTGCCCATGCCCTGCGCCATGACGGAACCCTGCGAGCGTGAGCCGTTGTTTGCCATGCCCCTGCAGGTTGAAAACGTGCATCAGCTGATTCAACTGATCATCGACAAGGCGCAGGAAGCCGACTGGCATCTGCCCCTGAACCTGCCGTGGCTGGAAAGCCCTTCCGACGCGCCTGCGACCACACTGGGGCTGCTGCACTGACCGTGCGCCCAAGGCACAAGGCGCGCCCGGCAGTCCTGTGAAGCCCCGGGGCGGGCTGGCTGCGAGACGAAGCGTTTCCGATGGCAGGTGGGTGTGCTTCAAATCACTGCCGAGCTATTCGGGCGGATGCCGTGGCGCTACAATCATTTGCTAACCTTGAAACACAAATATGCCCGGCGTGTCTGGCCGTGGCACAGGACCCTCATGGCAAATATCATCGCTGTTTCCCGTGAGCAGCATGCGAACAAGCACTGGAAACGCTACTCCTCTTATTCTTTTGCCGCTGGCGATGCCGTGGTGCCGCTGGTCGTGCAGGAATTGTCGCGGGCCTGCTTGAGCCTGCCAATCGGCTTCGTCAAGTCGCCAAATGGCTTCCAGATCGTGGCCGTGCAGGGCTTGCAGCCAGGCAGCAACCTACGGGTGGCGCCTGATGGCCGTTGGCAGGGCAGCTATGTGCCGGCCGCCTACCGCAGCTATCCCTTTGTGCTGGCCAATACGGAAGACGGGCGGAAAGTGCTGTGCATCCGTGAAGACAGTGGGCTGATTTCCGAGACGGAAGGCGAACCATTCTTCGATGAAGAGGGCAAGGCCGCCAAACCGGTGCAGGATGTGCTGAACTTTCTCGAACAGGTGTCCGTCAGCGCCCAGCATACAGCGCGTTTGTGTGCTTTGCTGGCCGAGCATGATTTGATCCAGCCCTGGAGCGTTCAGCTGAAGGCCGATACTGGCGAGCAGACCGTGCAGGGGCTCTTCCGCGTGGATGAGGCTGCCCTGAATGCCTTGCCCGCCGAAGCCTTCGAGGCGCTGCGTCAGGGCGGGGCATTGCCGCTCATCTATTGTCAGCTGCTTTCCATGCAGCACCTGGCTGGCCTGGGCAAGCTGGCCCATCAACAGGCTGCGGCCAGGTCGACGCTCGAACCGCATGACGGCGAGCTGGATTTGGAGTTTCTGCGCGACGATGGCAATATCCGCTTCAACTGAGCGTGGTCGCCTGTACTGGGCCCGCTCTTCGGGAAAAAAGCATGCTGCTCTAGTCTCCGTCCGCAAGCCGGTGTCGCCCGCGAAGCGAAAAAAACATCTTGCAACATGCTATAGTGAAAAGCTTTTTCAGGAAATCGGCCTTTTTTCCAATACGGCGTGGCGATCATGCCGTGCCATGTCCGCAGGTTCAACATGAAGCCAACCCGCCGCACAGAACTTGGCGAGGCGCTATATCGCTTTCGCAAGACCTTTTATAGTCTCGCCGCCTTCAGTTGCGTCATCAATATCATCGGCCTCACCCCCGCTCTGTACATGCTGCAGGTCTACGACCGCGTGCTGGCGAGCAACAACGAAACCACCCTGCTCATGCTCACGCTGCTGGTGGTCGGGCTTTACGGGCTGTCGGCCATGCTGGAGTTCGCGCGCTCGTCGGTGCTGATCCGTGTCGGCAACCGTTTCGACATGATGCTCAACCGGCGCGTATTCACCGCTGCCTTCGAGCGCAATCTGCGCAAGCAGGGCGGCAATCCGTCGCAGGCGATTCATGATCTCACCAATCTGCGCCAGTTCCTGACCGGCAATTCCCTGTTCGCCTTCTTCGATGCGCCCTGGACGCCGATCTACATCGGCGTCACCTTCATGGTGCATCCGCTGCTGGGTTTCATCACGCTGGGCGGCTCCATCATTCTTTTCGTTCTGGCGTGGATCACCAATCTGATCACGCAGAAGCCGCTGGCCGAAGCCAACCAGGCTTCCATTGCTGCGGCTGCCTTCGCCAACAATCATCTGCGCAACGCCGAGGTGATCGAGGCCATGGGCATGCTGCCCGGGCTGCGTGGCCGCTGGTTCGACCAGCATCAACGGGTGCTGGGCCTGCAGACGCTGGCCTCCGATCGCAACTCGCGCATCAGCACCATCACGCGTTTCGTGCGCATTTCGCTGCAGTCGCTGATTCTGGGCGCGGGTGCGCTGCTGGTGATCGAAGGGCTGATCACGGCGGGCATGATGATCGTCTGCTCGATTCTCATGGGCAAGGCCTTGCAGCCGGTGGAACTGGCCATTGGTACCTGGAAGCAATCGATTTCCACCCGCGGCGCCTACCAGCGCCTTGATGAAATGCTGCAATCGGCGCCGCCTCGCGGTGAAACCCTGAGCCTGCCGGCGCCACGCGGCGCGCTGTCGCTGGAAAATGTCTTTGCATCGGCGCCGGGCATGCAGACCACCATACTCAAGGGGCTGACCTTCGATATCCCCGCGGGCGAGATCGTGGGTGTCATCGGTCCGTCGGCTTCGGGGAAATCCACGCTGGCGCGGCTGATCGTCGGTGTCTGGCAGGCGCGCGCCGGCACGGTCCGGCTCGACGGTGCCGATATCTTCCAGTGGAACAAGGATGAACTCGGTCCGCACGTTGGCTATCTGCCGCAGGACATCGAGCTGTTCGAGGGCACGATTGCCGAGAACATTGCCCGTTTTGCCGAGCCCGATTCCGCCAAGGTCATCGATGCTGCCCGACGCGCAGGCGTGCATGAAATGATTCTGCATCTGCCTCAGGGTTACGATACCCGTCTGGGGGTGGATGGAGCTTCGCTTTCGGGCGGACAGAAGCAGCGGGTGGCGCTGGCTCGCGCCATTTATGACGATCCGCGTCTGGTCGTGCTCGACGAGCCCAATTCCAATCTCGACGATGTTGGCGAGGCCGCGCTGGTCGAGACTGTCAAAGACCTCAAGGCACGCGGGGCGACCGTGATTCTGATCACCCATCGCATGAGCGTGTTGAATGCGGTCGACAAGCTGCTGGTGCTGCGCGACGGGGCGCTGACCATGTTCGGCTCGCGTGACGAGGTGCTGAAAGGGCTGCGCCAGCAGCAGCTGCAGATTGCCAAGGCCAGGGCAGGCTCCGAGGGGGCGGCTTCCGCACCTTTACAGATTTTAGCCAAGGGCCAGGGTTGACCACGCGCCTATGCGCAAGCCTCGCCCTTCAGGGCGAGGTCAAGCGAGGCAAATTTTAAATACGGCACCACAGGTGCCCCCGTATCGTGGCGGAGAAGCTCCGACCGATACGGTCGGAGTTCTTCACTAACCCGGAGGGACCCGACCAATAGGTTTCTGCTTATTGATGAGCCGGGCGTACTCATCGTAGGGCAGAATAACAAAGGCGGGCTTGCCGTTCATTTCGAGAATGGTGTGGTTGGTATCCAC
>Ga0172382_10008774_pt1 | contig 13977 bp, 7 predicted proteins | sample Leawel138RmetaG_FD_122245 | JGI IMG/M metagenome (GOLD analysis project Ga0172382, IMG submission 122245) | Leachate microbial communities from a municipal landfill in Southern Ontario, Canada - Leachate well 138R metaG | ecosystem: Engineered > Solid waste > Landfill > Unclassified | place...
ACCACTATTTGCCCCTCATCAAAAATAAAAAACACGCGGTAAATGTTCCCATTATATTCCACACGCAATTCATACAAACCATCCCTGATAAATTTAATGAATTTAACAGGTAACCGGTCGTTTGTTTCAAGCAAAGAGAGTATGTAATTGAGCTTTAGCAACTCTTTCGGCAATAGCGTGGCTATAAACCGCTCAAAATACCCGCCGTATGTGATAATTGTCCTTTTCACAGATGCAAAGATAATAAAAAGTTGCACAATTGTGCAACTTTTTATTGCTTTTATTCCTGGCGATGAAAGATGTATTTATCAATAAAGCAAAAGTAATCGAATAACCCATCAAATAAATAAACATCTCCAAACTGGATGAGGCGTTGAGCCTCACGAAAAAATACTGTTCGGGATCACACTAACGTTGGTGAAGGTGTCACACTAACGTTTATAAGGACATCACACCCGCGTTCGTGCAGGTGTCAGATCATGGCCAATTTTTTCTAAAAATCCGGCTGAATATTCCTACTTTTACTGCATACAGGTACATTCATAAACAGTACGCCTGTAAAACTTACAGAAAAAGACTTTGACGATACCGGCAAGGTCGCAGAGTTATGAAGAGTTTTATCGGTTGCTTTGAAACAATTTAGAAGGAAACCCATTAATTGAAGACGCTTATGGCAAGCAGGTTTGATAAAAATTTCACGGAGCGTGGCTACACGATGAGCTATCTCACAATGCCTGACACCGTTTATTACAAAAGCCATGTGCTTCAGTTCCTGATCGAAATAAAAGGCATTAAGCCCCGCATCTGGCGAAGGATCCAGGTCCCCTCCAATTATAATTTCTGGGGTCTGCACGTAGCGATTCAGGATGCCCTGGGTTGGTGGGATTCCCATTTGCATCATTTTGAAATAAAAGGTAAAGGAAAAAGGAAGGTTGAGCGGATAGGCATCCCTGATTTTTCAGGATCGGGCGATCTGCCCGAAGTTTTCCCGGAATGTACTTTTAAACTCAATAATCAGCCTTTTATCCGGATCAATGATCAAAAATCGTTGATAACCGCATTACGGATACCATTGTCATAAAAATACCATTTCCCGGCTTTAGAGACTTCCTTCCGTAAATTGCGGGAAAAAACTCGCAAACGATATTTTACGACACCGGCTTACTTGATCACCTGTTAAAACTTAATGATCCGCAACAGTTGCAGTTACACCCTTTCAAAGGAAGCCTCTTTTAAAATATGATGGTCGCGGTTTGAAGCATTCAGCCAGATTAAACACCCGGAGAATTCGGCGTCAGCGGTGAAAAACCAGTCCTACCGTCAGTTCGATACGGCTGAGGTCCTCCTTCTCGTCGCCTTTCAGCTTTACGGTTCTATAGGCCCCACCCGTGCCAACTTTCATCTTTGATAATTTTCCAAGGGTATAAGATTCGGTAAATGCAAGGGAGAAGGTTTCGGACAAGCCTACCTGATAACCAATGTCGCCGACCAATCCGACTATTGAACCTTTTATCCTTACATCGTGGTCGATCAGCTCTCCCTGGTCGAGGTAGTGTAAATATCCCAGTGCAAGATTGAAGAAAAGCGCATTTTTTCGGTTACCCGAAAGTTAATTCATCCGCAAAATTAAACAATATCCCTGCATGATACGCTTCATTACAGAAATATTGTGTCGTTAAATGGGGCTACCCCTCCCAAAACTATCCCTGCACAAAATGCCTGAGTGCATCTAACGGCATAAAAGTCCGTTTGGCAGTCGCTTCCAGGTCTTTCCCTTCTTCTTCATAAATCCTTTTAAGAAAGATCGACATTTCCTCGCCCACTTCGATCAGGTGCCCGTCGGGATCGTAAAACCGGATGGTACGTTGTCCCCAAAGCTCGGTGTTTATTTCATGCAGAAATTTCACGCCATGCTGTTTAAGCGCCCGATAGATTTGATCCAACCCGTCGGTTTCAAAACATAATTCAAAACGGCTGGCGCTGCCCTGATTGGTAATCTGCTCAGCTCCCAGTGTTTGGAGAATAATATTGCCGGGCCAGATTTGCCAAACCGTAAAGCCTTCCTTAAAAGTGATATTCGCCCCGCCATTGTCCATGACCACCGTAAACTTAAGAAGCCGGGTATAAAACTCTTTCGATACGCCGGCGTCTTTTACAAACAACACCGGCTGACAGTTTTTTAGATTCATCTTTCCCTAGTTTTTACTGATTATATCCTCTTTACCAGTATCGGTCGTCGATCCGGCACCATCCGGTGATTGCCGGATCTGCATCCTGCGGCTAAATTAATTCATCCGGAGCGAATAATATTCAGGATCGCTTTAAAAAAATCGATGCTTTTTAACGTACATTCAGATTTAATTCGTTATTTTTTGGATATCAACCTTAAACCCGCGGCAATGAGATTTCCGGAATCGATCGTTAAAAAAGACGGGGTGGGGAAAGCAACTTTGATCCTCCTCCTTGGATTAAGTTTGACCCTCTTGTTTTCCTGGTTTGAAAAGAAAGATTTGGAGCGGGCAGCCGACAACGAATTACAATATGTTGCTCTTGATGTTAAAAACCGGATCCAAACCAGAATAATGGCCAACGCCCAGGTTTTGTATTTTGGCGCTGCCTTATTCGCCGCTTCAGATAGCGTTTCACTGAATGAATGGAAGATATTCTACGAAAAAACATCCTTAAATAGGTACCTCCCCGGTATTCAGGGGTATGGATTTACGAAAGCGATACCCGGCGGACAGCTTCAGCAGCATATCAGGCAATTCCGGGAACAGGGATTTCCCGCCTATACGGTATGGCCTTCAGGCAAAAGAGATTTCTATTCATCGATTATTTTCCTCGAGCCTTTCGACAAACGTAATGCTCAAGCATTAGGTTACGACATGTTTTCGGAACCGGTCAGAAGAAAAGCCATGGAACTGTCGCGCGACTCAAATATGGCCGTACTCTCCGGAAGAGTAAAACTGGTACAGGAGATTGACGAGGATGTTCAGCCCGGAACATTAATGTATTTGCCTGTATACCGAAAAGGAATGCTGACGGGAACAGTTGCGGAGCGGCGGGCTGCTGTTGTTGGCTGGGTGTTCAGCCCTTACCGCATGCACGACCTGATTGCAGGCGTGATCGAAAGATGGGACGGCGAACAAAAAAAGAAGGTGCAACTGAAGATTTATGATGATACCATCAACGAAGAAGCGCTGTTGTTCGACAGCCGGAGTGGTCAGGGCACAGCCAATGAAAATAAGTATTCCAGAACAGTCTTGCTCCCTGTTGAGTTCCATGGGAAAAAATGGTCGTTGCTGATAGTGCAACCGGAGGATCACTCGCTCTGGTTCGAAAGTAAAGTGTTTTCCATCCTGATCCCCGGGACGATTATCAGCTTTTTGCTCTGGGGCTTGCTGTTGTCGCTTTATTCCACCCGGTCCACAGCCCAATCGATTGCCAGGAAGCTAACCGACGAAATGAAAGAAAGTGAACAAAACTTCCGCAACTTTTTTGAAACGATCGATGAGATGCTCTTTATCGCCGACGAAAATGGCATTATCTTTTATGTCAATCCCGCGGTGGTAAAAAAATTAGGATATCCTGCAGACGAACTGAAAAACACGCATTTTCTGAACCTGCGTCCCGCCAACAGCCGCGATGAGGCTCGCCTCATTTTCAGTAAAATGCTGGAGGGGGAAAAAGAGGTCTGCCTGCTCCCGTTTGTCTCGCGCAACAATTCGATTGTCCCCGTGGAGACCCGAGTTTGCCATGGCAAGTGGAATGGTCGCGACTGTGTCTTTGTGACTTCAAAAGATTTGTCAAAAGAGCAGGAAGCGCTTCAAAAGTTCAACAGGTTTTTTGAAAACAGTCCTGCCCTTGTGATGGTAACCGATGCTTCCGACCGAAAATTCCATGAAATCAACAACGCCTTCCTAAAAACCACCGGCTTCACAAAAGAAGAAGTCATCGGCAAAACTTCGAGGGAACTGCAAATAATCCTCGACGATGATTATCTTGAAAATATCCTCGAAACGGTCAGGGAAAATGTCACGATCAGCGATATTGCGCTCAAGCTGAAAACAAGAACCGGTCAGATCATTGACGGACTGTATTCGGGAACAATCATTGAAAGTCATGGAAACGAATATTTCCTGTCGGTTATCATTGATGTGACCGTTCAAAAGCAAACAGAAGCAAAAATCAAGCGCCAGACGCAACGATTAAACACGTTGATCTCGCATCTGCCGGGTGGGGTGCTGATGGAAACAGCCGACAGACAAATCCAGCATACCAACGACCGGTTTTGCGAGCTCTTTGGCATTCCGTTATCTCCAGAAAACCTGATTGGCGCGTCATGTGAACAGGCGGCCGAAACGGCGAAAAAGGAATTTATTGACGGTGGTCATTTTGTTGAACGGATTCGCCAGATTGTCCGGGAAAAAAAGATCGTTTTAAATGAAGAACTTCAAATGACGGATGGACGGACCCTGTTGCGCGACTATATCCCGGTATTCACGGCCAATAATCAGACAGAACACTTGTGGTTTTACCGGGATGTCACTGAGCGGAAACGGGTTGAAAAGATGCTGGAAAGCCAGTCGGCCCTGCAAAAAATTCTGATGCGTATTTCATCAGAATATATCAATATCCCGGTGGAAGAAGTGGAAATGGTTATCCATCAATCGCTGGAAGAACTGGGGCGTTTTGTGGAAGCTGACCGGGCCTATATTTTTGATTATGACTGGCCCAATGATGTCTGTCATAACACGTATGAGTGGTGTAACGAAGGTATTTCACCGCAAATTCAGGAACTCCAGGACGTTTCAATCGATACGGTCCCGCGATGGAGGGATGCACATCGGCAGGGAGTGCTTATCAATATCCCCGATATCCACACGTTACCGGAACACGACCCGTTAAGGAAAATGTTGGAGCCCCAGGAAATAGAAAGCCTGATCACCATACCCATGATGGATGATGATCAATGTGTTGGCTTTATCGGGTTCGATTCGGTGAAAAAGCATCACCACTATTCGGAAAAGGAAGAAGCGTTGCTTTCTGTTTTTTCACAAATGCTGGTCAATGTGAAAAAGCGGGCCGAGCTGGAAAAAAATCTGATCCTGGAAAGAAGAAAAGCCGATATGGCAAACGCTTCTAAGTCCGAATTCCTGGCGAATATGAGCCATGAAATCCGCACCCCAATGAATGCGATTTTAGGATTCAGTGAAGCGCTTTACTACAAACTGGACTCCCCGCAACATCAAAAAATGATCAAATCGATCCTGAACAGCGGCAATTTGCTGATGTCACTGCTGAACGATATCCTTGACCTTTCCAAGATCGAAGCCGGTAAGATGGAAGTCGTTTCCCTGCCATTTAATGTAGCGGCTGTGCTTCAGGAGATTAACCTGTTGTTTCAGGAAAAGGCCCGGGAAAAAGGAGTTGGTTTGAATATCGGGTTTTCGCCTGATTTTCCGGAGGCTATTGTCCTTGATGAGGTCCGCCTGAAACAAGTCCTGTTTAACCTGGTCGGCAATGCCATTAAATTTACCCATGAGGGCAGCGTGACGGTCAAGGCATCGTTCGCCTATACTTCCAGCGAAGAAGGGGAATTCGTCATGACGGTCGAAGATACCGGTATCGGGATCCATGAATCGCAATACAAATCGATATTTGAAGCTTTCCGCCAGCAATCCGGGCAGTCAAACCGCCTGTACGGGGGAACAGGGCTGGGCCTTACCATCTCCAAGCGGCTGGTTGAAAAGATGGAAGGAGAGATCTCCGTGTCGAGTGTCGTCAACCAGGGTTCTGTGTTTACGATCCGCTTTTCACACGTAGGGGTAAGAAGGAAGTCAGCCGAAAATGACGTATCGGACCACATCGCCGATGTTGTCTTTGCTGATTCCACGATCCTCGTCGTTGATGACTTTTCTTCCAACATTGAAACGATCGAAAGCCTCCTGTCATCAAGTCGTATCAACGTTCTGGCGGCCGAGAACGGCGAAATGGCACTCGATATTTTAAAATACACTTCTCCTGATCTGATCCTGCTGGATATGCGTATGCCGGGGATGGACGGCGACGAAGTTGCTCAAAGGATTAAAGCAGACCCCGACAGAAAACACATCCCGGTTATTGCTTACACCGCTTCAGTCATCGGTTTGGAAAATGAGCTGAAATCGGCAAATTTTGACGGATTCCTTTATAAACCGGTAAACAGGAACACGCTCTTTAACCTGTTGCTCCGCTTCCTCAAACCGGTTGCTGAAACTGCCGGCAAGGAAAAACAGCAACACAGGGAAACTCTCAGTCCGGAGAGTGTTTCATTCGCGTTGCGTTCGAAAATCCCGGAAATTCTGGGTATCTTGAACGAAAAATTTGAACCCCGGTGGAAGGCGATCAAGGGTTCACTGGTACTGTTTAAAATCGAGGCCTTTGCAGATGAACTGAAAACACTGGCTGATGATTATGAATTGGCGTATCTTTCATGGTATGCCGGCCAAATCAAAGATGACATTGAGATGCTCGATTTTGAATCGCTCGGAAAGACCTTGAACGAATTTCCCGTGATCATCAATGAAATGAAACAACTAATCTGAAAAGAATGGAAAAAGATGGCATTATCCTGGTGGTGGACGACAATCATGAAAACCTTCGTATTGTCAGCAATTTCTTAAAAGAAGAAGGGTATAAAATCGCGCTGGCACTCGACGGGAACAGCGCTTTTGAAGTTTTGGACGAAAACAGGATCGATCTGATTTTGCTCGACGTGATGATGCCGGAGATTGACGGTTATGAGGTCTGTCAAATAATAAAAAAGAACGACAAGCTAAAGGAAATACCGGTCATTTTTCTCACCGCGAAAACAAATCCCGAAGACATTGTCAGGGGCTTTGAGGCCGGAGGGGTTGACTACCTGACCAAGCCTTTTATTCGTGCTGAACTGCTTTTGCGCGTGAAAACACAACTGGATTTATACCTTTCCAGGAAAAAATTACAGGATACGATCAAAACCAGGGACAAGCTTTATTCCATTATCGCGCACGATTTGCGCGCCCCTTTTGCAAGCATTTCAATGCTTGTTGACCTCGTGACGGAAGATATCGTCAGCGGAGACAGTTCCGATATCAAGGAATTAATGACCCACCTGGGAAAAATTACCAGTGAAACGGAAGCGCTCCTGAATAACCTCCTGGTGTGGACGAAACTGCAGTCGGATGTGATTACATTAAAGCCCCAGAAACTGGCCGTTTCGCCTGTATTTGCAGACTGTCTGAGTCTTCTGGAAGGGAGCCTCCGGGGGAAAGGCATCTCCGTGGAATCAACGATTAATCCTGAGCTGACCGCCTTTTTTGATGAGATCACCATGCATACCGTTTTCAGAAATATTTTATCAAATTCCATTAAATTCACTCCCGAAGGAGGAAAGATTCTTGTGAATGCCGAACTCTCAGATAAAAATAACCTGACAGTAACGATCAGAGACACAGGCGTAGGAATCCCTGAACCCGTTCTGCGGAAAATCTTTGATCACAATGAGGCCTACTCCTCCCCGGGAACAAAAAGTGAACGAGGGAGTGGACTGGGACTAAAACTGATCAAGGATCTCACCGAACAAAACAAGGGCACCATTCGTGTGGAAAGTGAAGTAGGGAAAGGAACCCTGTTTACTGTATTCCTCCCTGTTGACTTACCATAAACATCCGCCGGCACCAATCTCAGTCCTTCTTATGGTTTTATGTGCCATCATTTCACGGCACAACTGATTGTAATTCTCGATCAAACCCCCAATTGATGATGTTTACAATACGGGGCTTTTCTCCCGCAGTATTGTTCGCTTCTTTATGTTCCTTCACCGGAGTGGTGCAGGAAAAGATTAAGGAGAATGCAAGTATTCCGATAAAAGGCAGAATTGTGTTCTTCATTGATTTCAATTTTATGAGCTTTTCATGAAATGAAACCGGGATTCGCCGGAAACCGGGCAGAAAGAGTGGGGTGTTAACGTGTGATAGAGCCATATCAGTCACTGAATCTTAAATCCTGCTTACCCGCAAACAACTAACCTCATCTGCCAGGGGCCGACCTGCGGGATGATAAATCGCTGATATTCCCCATCGTTTTCCGACGAACGGATAATGGTTTCTTTGCAATCCATATCATAAACGCGGACAACAGACTGCCTGGTTTTCAGCATCAGGGCAACATTTTCAGCCGGGTCGAAGGATGAATTGGTAAACGCCAATGCCACCCTGCCGTCCTGAGGTTCGCGTACCCACAGGTTGATTTTATGAAAGGACCCGATATATGCCGGAAGGTTATCTTTTGAAAGCCAGCGGAAGACCGATTTCATCTGCGTACTCTTTGATAAATTTTCCATAAAAGTCCAGGGATAATAACCGGCAACACAAACACGCCCTCCCAATGAGTTTTCGAAAATTCCAAGAGTACAACCGGCAACTGCCGCACCGGTATAGTCGATTAGCTCCGCCAGGGTCCGGGCTTTGGGACTGACCATTTTTAAGGAATAAGCTGTACTCTTCCAGAACGACTGCCGGTTGTCGCGTTCACGGCCGGCAAATTGCCCGTTTAAGGGATGGCTGGTAAACTTTTCGATCCTGTCTTTTGTCTCTGAGCCTTCAACTTCAAAACCGGTCAACTCGCCAAACCCCATTTCGTTCAACTGCATTAATGTTTCAGCATCCATATAAACCCCACCCGAAAGCAAGGCCCTGATTTCTTCTTTTGAAAGGGCAAAGATATTGTCTTTGCCAAGCAGGGTAACAGCAGCATGCCCGTTTGAATAACAGGCGGGGAGCCCGATATTGTATAATTCGTGACTTACCAGCGGATTTCCTGAGCTGGTCCAGTTCCCGCTTCCGGGTTTCCCGGTTATATAGCTGTTTTTGTTCCAAAAGGTTTGTATGCCGGTTACAGGCAAGCGTCCCAGCGATTTAGCCAGAAGGTCGAAAAACGGCCGCGACTCCTGCAAACGTAAAACCAGTGCTTCAAATTCGTCCAGTGGTTCATCATACATCGAAAGCACATTGAAAGCAGCCCCGGTACAACCCGATGCGATATGCGAGCAAGCTTCCAGTACCACAATGTTAGCGGCTTTCTTCAAACGCTGGTACGGAAAATTTTCAATTTCCGACTGGATTGAAACTACTTCAGGCGGCAATACCGAAACCTGCCGGCCTGTGTCGTGCGATTTCCCGGCTAATTCATCGGTGTTTTTATCCTGGTAATAACCGCCACCGGGGCGCCAATACACCGGTGCATGTTCCGGCCCTGAAAGAATTTTTGCCCAGTTATCAAAATCGTAGCCTTCGAAAAAACGGTCGCCGGTCATAAAACCAAGCGGCATTCCGGGTTTGATTTGGTGTACCGCTCTTTCAATCAACCCAAAAAGCCGGGAAATGGTATTTCGGTTATGCTGAAGCCAGGCAGCCCTGGCCGACAATTTTTCACCGGTTGCGCCCTCATTGAATGCCTTTTTCAAACCTTCGCGTGAGTACTTGATCCCGGTTTCTTTTTCAAAAATCTTCAGGCAGTTGTCGCAAAAACAACCGTTCCCGATGGGCATATGCCCAAAGCGGATATCGTCGTCAATCCAGATATAATCGGGGTCCGCCTGTGCAGCAAGCGTATAAATCGTGCGGATATATTCCTGCATATTTTCGTCGTTCGGGCAAAAAGAGCCACGGCAAATCTCCCCGTCAATGTTGGCCATCGGGGTATAATTGCCTCTCAGCGAATTGTCGAGATTTTCTTCATGGTGCCCGACGGTGGTCAAAATATTGATTCCTGTTCTATAACCCCGTTTCCGGGCCTCTTCCATCCGGGTTTTTAAAACAGCGGCCCGTCCTTCAAAAACATCAAGTGGAACCGGGGCATGTGTGCCGGACGTAAAAAAAGTGATTTCGTCGGTAACTCCTTTATACCTGTCGAATAAGTCAAAAAGTTCGGCACACCGCTCTTCCGGAGCCCAGATGGAAACGCCGACCCGGAATGAAACGAATGCCTCATCGATTTCCGGGACTGTTGCTGCAGCAGGTTTTCCCGGGCTCGAACCAGGATTGCCGGAACAGGAACAAAACAAGAGGAAGAAGGAAAAAATGGAAAAGGCTATTTTCTTCATCCTTATAATTTTTCAGGATTAGTTTTAAAATCTTTCGTTTAAATATTTGCTTTTCGATCCCCTTACAAATTTAATAACCGGAATAATTAATACATCGCGGGGATCCCCAGACGGGTTTTTCCCGAAGGATGATTTTTTACCTGCTCGTTTGCTGATGGGGTTTCGCCCGAAACGGTCCATTCATCCGGTTTCTGCCCCTGGGGCAGGATCACAAATATTTCACCCGGCTTTGTTTTAAACCCGGCAATTTCTCCCGACAACTTAACCGCCCCCTTTTTAGTATTCGGCCAGGCCGAAGCGCTTTGCCAGGGCAGTTGCAGCCTGCAGGGATTTCCAAACAGGCTTTTAATACACACCCATTTGACTTCACCCGATCGGATTTCCGAAGAAACAATAAAACCACCTTCGGCATGGAGCGTAAACCGACCGTTTTTATGTGCGGGAAAAGCAGGGAAAACACGCAGAACCCCGTCGTAACCCTGAAGCAGCGATTCGTTCATTGCAGTTGCCAGCACCGACATCGATTCCATCGACATATGCCGGAAAGGCCACATCGGGAACGGGAATCTTTCTGCTTTGGGGGAAGCAGCATCTTTTACCATATTTGTCCTGAAAAATAATTCAGCATCTTTTTTAACCTCTGACTCTCCTCCGATATGCCCCCATCCGTTGCAGTAGATTTGCCATTTTTCAGGGAAGTTTGAAAGATTTGAATTCAATTCATCAGAAAGCCCCAGGCGCGCCATCACAACCGGAACCGGGTCCCAGCCCATTACATCCGTGCCGTACAAAAGTGCGGTGGTTTTCATAATATCGAACATACGGCTGCCTTTTTGCGACAACCCGATCAAACCGGACGGGAAAACCGGGGAAGAAGGTACCGACGGGAAAATCCCGTCTAACAATTTGAATCCAAAATTGTATGCCGAACCTTCGACCGGATTAAATACTGTCAGCATTTTATTTTCTTTGATTCCCCATCCTGCAGCAAAAATTTCATTGCCTGGCGACGGCTTACCCTTAAAAATCCCGTGGTTTATTTTATATACCAAACCATCGGCAACAATTGTGTTTTTATCCGTTTCCACAACGGGAAAAGGCGACAGGAAGCCAAGGATTTCGTTCCATTTTACGGCTTCAGGCAAATCGGTTCCGGCAATTTTCAGAGCGTCCAGGGTAGTTGAAAACAAAGCCCGGGCATACACCAGTTCAGTTAGCCCGTCCTTCAATTTAATCCATCCTTCGTAGCCGGTGCCTTCTTTGGCATGGTACAAACCGTCGGATTCTTTAACCAGTAGCGATTCGTAAAACCGGGCAGCTTCAAGCATAAACGGCAGGGCTTTTTCTTTCAGGAACTTTTCATCGCCGGTGTATTTGTATTGCCGCCAGAAGTCCAGGGCAATTTCAGCCACCGGAGTATGGTTTCCAGTCTCACTCAAAGAATTATATCCCCTCCGCTCGGTTACATCCGAGATAAAAGCGCCGCCGGCTTTGAAAATTTCCCTGGCATCTTTTTTTGCCTGAGGCAACGAATTAAACCGGAAATTGAGGTACGGAGTAACCAGCTCGTGGAAGCCGGCAGCATTCAACGGCCAGTACAATTGCTGCTGGTTCCAGTGGAAATAAAAGTTCCAGTTCTGAACATCGCGGTTCCAGCTCCAAAGCCCGTTGTTAAACCGTCCGGGGTATTTCCCGCCCTGCGAAGCATGGGCATAAAACATGGTCAGGTACCAGAGGTTGTTCAGGTAGTCGTCGCCATAGTCCATAAACGAACAGCTCCAGATCGATTGCCAGGCTTCGGCATTTGAATTCTGAAAAAACTCAACTCCATTTGCTTTTGCGGATGAAAGGATATTTTTCACTTCGGCAACCGGCCCATTTTCTTTTGGCGAAGTAACGGCAAAAGCAAGCTGGGCATTTTTCTGCCGGTTCCCCGATAACTGAATTTTGGCGCGCCGTGAAAACTCGCGGGAATTTTCTACCGTTAAACCGTTATTCCTGATTACACAGCCGCCAACAGCAAATGTGCCGGACGATAATTTTTGCGTAATAAAAACGCCGTTGTTGCCGGCCAGTGCTTCTGTCCCGTCCAGCCCGATGGAAGCATCGCGGTTGATCTGGCTGTACCAGTGCGAATAGGTCCGGGAGCCAAAATGTTCGAGAGCAATTTCGACCGGCACATCTTCATTCAAATCGCTGTTCAGGCTACAAAATAATGTACCGGTTTTGTGGTCGACAAAAGCTTTCAAGCCGACTTTCCCAAACGGGCTTTCCGATTCCAGGCTTAAAGAAGCGTCGGCCAGGTTAAGTTTTGCTTTAAAACCGGAAATGTACAGTGCATTAAAAACCGGGAACTTAAAATCAACAATAATCCGGCAGGCATGGCGTTGCGTGGTGCTGTAATCTTCCTGCTTTTCATCCCAGTTTTTGAACCGGTCAAACGCTGCATCGTCCCACAAGTCGCTTTTGTTGACAACGGCAATAATCTTTGAATCCTCACACCAGAATAACACCCCGGTTTCGCCGTTTCCGAGCGGAATGCCCTGCATCGGGTCGATTGGCGGGCTGAGGTAAACCAGGTCGTATTGCGAAACCCGCCCGGGCCAGGAAATATTCCATTCTGCGGTCTTCGGGTTGAAAGCCGACTGGAAAAGAGGGCTTTTATATGACGGAGAGCCTTTTGAAAGAGCAATATGCGGAAAGCAAAGCAGAGCACATATTACCCCTGCGAATATCATACATGTCTTTCTTTTCATCGATCGTTTTTTTTAATGATGGACGACCGGAGCCTGCTTTTCTTATCCGATCCATATCGACATTTTGGTTTAACTGCCACAATAGGAATAACTGGTCTTATCAGATAACCGTTTTTATTTCCTAAAAATGGTCATGCGGGAAGAAGTATGAAAAATGTTTTTCAAATCTTCAATGGTTAAAAACGTAATTTTGCATCAGTCCATGATAAACGTTGAACTTTTCCCTGAATTTTCAGTTCTGAAAACGACCAAATTTCAACCCGGTTAATTTCCCGCGGCAGGTTTCCCTGACGCAACCCGGTACGTTTTGGTTTGCGTAAAAGTCTGGCCGAACTGGTCGTGCGCCCGCACCTCAATGGTGTGTTCTCCGTCTTCGAGCGCTGTGGGAACACGCGCCTTCCAAATATGATTGCAGAACACCGGGTTAGAAGGCCTGCGTCCATCCAGGAGCACCTCGGTAAAATCCCACTCGTGCAGGAGGTTGAGGTATGCCGGGTCATAATCGATCACGTTATTCATTCTCTCCCATTCGCCCCCGTCAACACGGAAAAACACGGAATCACGCGGGCTTCCCATGAAAAAGTTGACGGCAATCGAAGCCGTTGTGCGCTTGTTTCGCTCAACCAGCTTGGGTGCGAAAATTTCCATCTGATAATCGGCGGGCTTCCCGGCAACCTGATACCTGATCCGGTACTGGTTCCCGGTAAAGTCAACAAAGGCATATCCTTTCGGAGTGCCGTCGCGCATGGTGGCAAACGGTACCCCTTGCTCATTCAGTCGCCCGCTGTACCAGTCGCCCGAGGTCGTGCCCACGTTAAAGTGATAATGCCTGTCCTTGCCCGGCCAGCCGTCTTCCGGATAAAAGAAGTCCTGCCGTTGCAGGTGCGTATGCGCCGATATGGAAAGCGTATTTGAATAGTCCTTGATCAGGTCAAAGAGCTTTTCCCGGTCCTCATCCCTGAACGAATCGCCTCCTCCGGGTTCACTGATCGGGATGTGGAAAGCCAGCACCACCACATGATCTTTCGGCACAAATTTCAGGTCGTTTTCAATAAACTGAAGCTGGTCCTTTCGCAGTCCGCCCCAATAGCCTCT
>Ga0172382_10008777_pt1 | contig 13971 bp, 13 predicted proteins | sample Leawel138RmetaG_FD_122245 | JGI IMG/M metagenome (GOLD analysis project Ga0172382, IMG submission 122245) | Leachate microbial communities from a municipal landfill in Southern Ontario, Canada - Leachate well 138R metaG | ecosystem: Engineered > Solid waste > Landfill > Unclassified | place...
AGCAAGACTGACAATGAAATGGCAGATATAGTACAAAAACAAAGAAGCAGGTTATTAAAAAAAATTATGCCTGTTTGTGACCCTTAATTATTTCAGGCTCATTATTTGACTGGAAAAGACTCTCTGGTTCCACTTTATTCGCAATCGAAATAATTTCGTTTAAAGTAACAGGTTTAAGAGCGTCTGGTAAACACATATCTGTTATAACAGACACACCAAAAATTTTTAAACCGAGATGTATCCCCGCAATAACTTCTATTACAGTTGACATACATACCATATCAGCGCCTATTAACTTTAAAAATCTGTACTCAGCTTTGGTCTCAAGATTAGGTCCGAGCAGACCTAACAACACCCCTTTTTTTAAAGGAATTTTTTCTTCAAGAGCAATCTTTTCAGCAGTATTTATTATACCAGCATCATAAGGTTCGCTCATATCTGGAAATCTTGCACCAAAACGTTCATCATTAACTCCTACAAGAGGGCTGTGCCCTGTAAGGTTAATCTGATCTGAAATAATTACCAGATCCCCGTTCGAAAACATAGGATTTAACCCACCAGAAGCATTAGATTCAAAAAGTGCTTTTATTCCTAAATGTTTCATAACCCTTATTGGGAAAGCAATTTGTTGAGCGGTATACCCTTCATAAAGATGGAAACGCCCTTCCATAGCAACTACTGTTTTGTCTTTTATATTCCCTACCACAAGGTTTCCAGAATGGCTTTCTACAGTTGAAAGAGGAAAATGGGGTATCTCTTCATAAGGTATAACAACCTTATTATCAAACTTGTCAGTTAACCCACTCAAACCTGTGCCAAGCACTATCCCAACCTGAGGCACAATATCTGTTCTACTTTGTATAAAAGATATTGCTTCAGTTACTTTTTTGTACTCATCCATATTAAATTTTCTCTACTTTTGCTCTTGTTCAAATTCTTTACTTAGTTCTCTGCTTCTTGTTTCTGCTTTATCAATAGCTTCTTCAAAAATATCTTTAAGCCCTCTCTCTACAAAAACATTAAGACCTGCCAAGGTTGTCCCCTTAGGGGAAGAAACCATCTCTTTCAACACCTTTGGGGCTGTTTTAGTATCAACAAGCATCTTACCTGAACCATATATTATGTGAGCTGATATAAGGTCTGCTTCTTCCGCTGTAAAATTTTTTGCCCTACAAACCGACTCTATTATTTCAGCTATAAAAAATATAAATCCAGGACCGCTCCCTGAAATAGCTGTGACAGCATCAAACTTTTCTTCTTTAAGTTCAAATACAAATCCAGAAAAAGCAAATATTTTTTCTATCAGTTCTTTATATTTTGAAGCGTACCTGCCAAGACAGTAAGGTAAAAGACCTGCATTAACTTTTACATTTAGGTTAGGCATTACCCTTACAATGGGAATTTGAATATTTTTAAGAAAAGATTCTATTGTGGAAGTTGAAACTCCTGCTGCAATAGAAATTATAAGTTTTCGTTCATTAATAAAGCATTCTATTTCTTCAATAACAGGCTTTACATCTTTAGGTTTTACCGCAAGAATGATTATATCGCATTTTTTAGCAAGAGAGATATTATCGGTTTCATTTACACCTATTTCAGCAGATAAACCCAAAAGCTCTTTTCTAATGTCAGCTACATAAACAGAAGAAGATGGAAAAACCTTGTTTTCAACAACAGATTTAACCAAGGCTTTGCCCATATTGCCACATCCGATAAAACCTATTTTTTGGAACTCCACCCTACAAACCGCCTTCTTCTCCCTCAAGAACGCCTACTTTAATAACAATGTTTTCTCTATCTTCAACACGCTCTATCTGTCCATCTCTAAGCCAGATAACCCTGTCTGATACGTCAAGCATTTTTAAATCGTGGGTAGCAGTAATAATGCTAACGTGTTTTTCCTTGTTCATCTGCCTTAAAAGGTTAATTATCTCTTTACCTGTCTTCAAATCAAGGTTGCCAGTAGGTTCATCAGCAAGAACTATAGCAGGATCGTTTGCAAGAGCCCTTGCAATAGCGACTCTCTGTTGCTGCCCACCTGAAAGTTCAAATGGTTTATGGTCTAATCTTTCGCCCAGACCAACTGTTTCAAGGTGAACTTTTGATTTTTCTCTTGCTTCATCGGTTGTCAAACCAGCAAAAATCATAGGTAACATAACATTTTCTAGAGCAGTCATAACAGGTATAAGGTTAAAGGTTTGGAATATATACCCTATCTTTCTGCATCTTAGCCAAGCAAGTTCATAAGCATCAAGTTGCGCTATATCTACCTCGTCAATATAGACCTTACCTTCGGTAGGTTTATCTAAACCACCTATCATATTGAAAAGAGTTGTTTTACCACTTCCTGAAGGTCCCATTATAGAGATATACTCTCCTTTCAAAATTTCAATATCAATACCTTTAAGAACATGAAGAGGTATTTTGCCAAGCATAAAGTTTTTCTTCACACCTATAGTTCTTACAATAGCTTCTCTTCCCATTTTTTCCCCTTTCTTTATTTATTGAAAATAGAAAACTAAACTTCCCTTCTAATAGCTTCGGCTGGTTCCATTTTTGCTGAAACGCTCGCCGGATATAGAGCTCCTATTATGGCAAGAAACGTGCCAAGCAGAATAGTAAATGTCATATATTTTAATATTTCGTATAAGGGAAAAACCCTTATTATCAAAGTGCCATGCTGGAAAAGAAAAACAACAACCGTCACTAAAACACCTATTATACTTCCAGCAAGAGAGCCGAGTATGCCGTGGGCAAAAGATTCAAGTAAAAAAAGTTCCACAATAAATCTATCGAGAGCACCAAGACATTTCATAGTGCCTATCTCTTTTGACCTTTCAGTAACAGACATAAGCATAGCATTCATAATTCCTACAACGCATACAAGTAAAGATAAAGAAACAAGCCATGCGTTTTTACTTCTAACCTCTGCCAGGTCAGACATAAGTATAGACCTAAGTTCTTCAGGCCCTTTATTTACAAGAGCCATAGTAAAAGAATGGTTTGCAAGTACCGACATAAGAAAAGCAATACCAAGCAAGATAGACGAAGTAATAATTATAGACCTGCCAAACCGTATTCTTAAGTTGGCTATACTCATCTGCAACGCATTTCTAAAAGGCAGTTTCAACTGTTTTTCTATTTTTTTGTTAGCCATTGTACAACTCCCTTATTTTTTGTTCTGCTTTTCTTATTTAATAAATATTGTAAACATTATTGCCTAAACTATTCTTCTTTTACTCTTACGACAGGGAAAGGTAAGAGCACCTATTCACTATCGTATCAATAACTACCATTAATGATAAACTAGACAGACTTTTTTTATTTTTACAATAGTACATATTAACACTAATTTTTCAATAAGTAAAGTTTTAAGTTATATGTTATTATATAAATATCTTTGTATTAAATCAATTTTTTTATACAAAACCCTGTTGAGCGTATATTTTATATTACAAATAAAAAAAAGTTAAAATAAAATGAAAGAAAATATAGAATTATTATTTAAAAATAACTTTGGTAAAAAAAACGATTTTATGTCTGTAACCACCCCTGGAAGAGTTAATATTATTGGTGGGCATATAGATTACCAGGGTGGTAAAGTTATGCCTTTAGCAGTTAATAGATACATATTTACTTACGGCAGAAAAAGACAAGATTTAAAAATTAAAATATTTTCTTATAATTATAACCAGTTTTTTGAGACCTCCCTCAACAAAATTGTTTTCCAACAGGAGAATTTGTGGGTAAATTATCTTCTTGGAGTTATATATGAATTCCAAAAATTAGGACTGATTAATAGCGGTATAGAGATTGTTTTTGGTGGAAATATACCGTTAGGAATCGGCTTAAGTTCTTCTGCTGCTGTTGAAATCTCTGTTGCTTCTTTGTTACAAAAACTATTTAAAACAGATATTCCTCCTTTGGATATAATAAAACTTTCTCAGAGAGCAGAAAACTTGTTTGTAGGGGTCAAATGTGGAATAATGGATCAATTTTCTGTTTATCTTGCAAAAAAAGATTCTGCTATTATGATTAACTGTAAAACCCTTGACTACCAATATGTACCCCTTGTTTTAAAAGATTGCCAGTTTGTTCTTGTAAATACCCGAAAAGAGAGAAGTCTTGCATCTTCTGTTTATAATGAAAGAGTCGAGTCTGCCAATAAAACTTTGGAAATAGTTAAGAGGTTTGAAAAAGTCGATTGGTTGACCGATTTAACTCCGAAACAATTTAAGAAATATATAAATGACATCCCTGAACTTCTTTATAGAAGGGCTCTTCATATAGTAGAAGAAAACGATAGGGTAACAACCTCTGTAAAACTGCTTAATGAGAACAAGATTGATGAGTTTGGAAATTTGATGTTTCGATCCCACAACAGCCTTAAAGAACTATACCAAGTTAGTTGTGAACAGTTAGATTTTATTGTAGATTTTTCAGAAAAATTTGAAGGCATTAAAGGAGCGCGACTGTCTGGAGCAGGGATGGGCGGTTGTTGTATAGCCTTGATACAAAAAGAGGCTTATAAAACTTTTAAAGAGTTATTAACTAAGGATTACTCAAAAAAATTTGGTATTACACCTGAATTTTTTATAGTTAAACCTGTTGACGGGACATTTTTTAGGTAGTAGAGAAATTTCTCATCACTTAACACTTTACTACCTGTGCGGCGAATATTCTTTAAAGGTTTTCCTATCAATAACAAGGTTTTTCTCATTAAAAGTTATGCTTCCGAGTCCGTAATAATACCAGGTTGGACCAACCCTTTTCTCTATTCCAATCCGCTCAGGCACACCAAGAACCTTTTCTACATCTTCAGAAGACATCCCTCTTGCTATACTTTCCCATTGAGACATATCGGGACGAATTGAAGAGGTAAATTTTACTGCAATCTCAAGACTTCTTACAATTTGAGATAATTTTACATTTGCCTCTTTTAGTTGTTCAACCTCTTTCTTTAGTTCTTCTATTTCTTTGTGTTGCTTGTCAATTTCTTCAATAATCTTTTTTATATATTTCTCTGCTATATCTATCTTCTGTTCTAATGCAGGCGATTCAGCAACCTGTACCTCTTCTTTTTTTGTGTTATCTTCTGCAAAACCAGACCCTACAAATAAAAGTAATATAAAGAATACCACCCTATTTTTCATTTTTTCTCCTAATTTTTGTAAGGCTTCTGCTAAAATTTTCTAAGGAACGCCTTATGTAACTGCGGGAATCTCATCTTTTATCCTTGCCTTGTCGCCGTTTTGTGGCGTTGCGAGGAGCGTTGTATTCCGATAGTTTTCAGAGGAATTGCGACGTGGTAATTCCCTCGTCTTTATCCCTACTATTGTTTATTCCCATTCCTTTTCCGCCTTCGGCGAGATTGCCACGTTATGAAACCCCTCCTACGCCAAGGCTTCGGCGGGTAAAACTCGCAAGACAAACTACAAAAGACGGAATGGGGGGGGCAGAACATAAAAGCGAGATTCCGGATCAAGTCCGGAATGACATAAAGGGGGAGTTCTCATCCCATTAACCTCTTTACAGCCCCCCTCACCCCATACGCTTCTCTTTTATGTATTTAAATTTCAAAAAACTCTTTCGGACCAGAGTAGCATATCCTTTTTGCTAAATTCAGAGATATATTTTCTGGTAGGCTACCTTTTTCTACCATATCTCCCAACACATCGCTCAAAACTCTACGAAACATCTCAAACCTTGAGCCATAAGCAAGTATACGTCGAGAATCAGAAACCATCCCAGCAAAAGAGTATAGCAAGTCAACCGAACTTATATATTCAAACTGTCTTTTCATACCAAACGGAGTATCGCAGAACCACCAAGCCGCTCCCAATTTTACATTTTGCCCAAAAGAACGTGCAATAGTAGCAAAGGTTGATTGATAAGCAAAATCAAGACAATAAAGAATTACCTTTAGGCGGTTATCAAACCTGTTAAGAAAGGTTTCCATAGGAGGAATCATATCTACGAAATGGTCAGAGACATCACAACCAGCATCAGGTCCAAAAGATGAAAAAAGTGAACTTCTAACATCTCTTACCACACCAATGTGCATTTGAAATACCCAGTTTTTCTCAGAATCCATTTCTGCAAGATTAGCAAAAATATAATCAGCAAGAATCTCTTTATCTTCAGTAGAAACCTGTTCTTCGTTAAGGAGTGCTTTAAATATTTTATCTGCCTGTTTTACTTCAGCAACACACGGAAAAGGTGTTCTCATACTATGGTCACTTGCTTTACATCCATATTCTGCGAAATAATCGTGAGATTTACGAAGTATATCAATTAAATCCTGCACAGAAGAGCATCTACTTTCGAATCTTTCTGCCAGTTTCTTTACATACCCGCGCCAATCTGGAGAAGAGACCTTAACTATCCTATCAGCACGCCAAGTAGGAACAACTACACTACGCCCCATATCTTTATTAACCTTTTGATGAAAATCAAGGAAATCTAATGGGTCATCACTCGAACACATAACCTCAACACCTAACTTATCAAGTAATTGCTGGGGACGGTACTCAGGACTTTTCAACAGAGAAGAAGTCTGCTCCCAAATCTCTTTTCCTGTCTTTGGTCCAAGAAGTTGGTCTATACCCAAAAACCGTTTTAGCTCAAGGTGCATCCATTCGTAAACAGGGTTACCAGCCATACAAGGAAAAACCTCTGCCAATTTAAGCCATTTTTCTTCAGGTAAAGCAGAACCAGTAATATAAAACTCATCAATAGAAAACTTTCTCATTAATGCCCAAATATAGTGGTCAGTTCCAATTAAAAATTGCCAAGGGTTATTATAGTTTCTATTTGTTGCAAGTTCAGCAACATCAGCGTGATTATGTGGATCAACTATTGGAATATTTTCAATCTGTTCAAAAATTTTTTTTCCACTTTCATTTCCAAGAAGGTAATCATTATTTAAAAATCTCATCTTTTTGTCCTTTATATAAAATTGCTTCTGCCGACTTAGCTATGCTTTAAGTAGTATTTCAACGCTTTTAAAAGTATTTATAGACCTCACTCCCTTTTTTCCGCCTAACGGCGAGTCTTGTTTCGAGTACCCCCGAGGGAATTGCCACGTTACGAAACACTAGCAAAGACGGAATGGGGGGCGTGTTGCCTTCTACTCGCCAATTTTACCATCCTGAACTTGTTTCAGGATCTCTAACTTAACCCACGCAAAAGTGGTAGCAAAAACGAGATTCCGGATCAAGTCCGGAATGACATACAGGGGGGCAACCTCATCCCATTAGCTTCTTTGCAGCCCCCTCATCCTTTTGCCTTCTCCCTCAAGGGGAGAAGGCAAAAGCGAGAGTGAGTAGACACCACATACTTTTTTCCTCTTTTATCTTTATGTGCATTGTTTTTTTGACACAACCATAAAATTTTCAGTTTAGAAAGTTGTTTTAAAAAAATTCCTAATAAAATATATCCCAAACCCTGCAAGTGTTACACCGCAAATTTTCATTATTATTCTATATACTTTATTAGAGAAGAACTTATTGCCTTTACTTAAAATAAAAGAGACCAAACTATACCAACCTGTATCAGCAAGGATATGTCCCAGAAAGAAAACAATTATAGCAATTATCCCTAATTTTTGTACTGAAAGAACCAGTCCCACCCCTACAGTAAACCACCAGAGTACCCAGTAGGGGTTACTTAAAGTTATTGTTATTCCAAGAAAAGGAAGACCTGAAAGTTTTTTTAAAGAATTATCTTTTTCAAAAGAGAGAGATACGTTACTTCTTAACATACCCACACCCAAAAATATTAAAATACCACCTCCAATCAGAGATATTGTTCTAATAGAGATAGGGTTTTGAATAAAATGTGAAGGTCCCAAGATTATAGCAACAACAACTAACACCTCGACTATAGCGTGACCTATAATAATTAAAGGACCTGTCCTGAAACCATATACAGGACTTTTTGCTATAACCGAAGTAAGAAGAGGTCCTGGTGCAAGGGCTCCTGTAAGGGATATAGTAAAAGAAAATATAAATATAGAAAGCAGGTTATCCATCCTATTATTATACCACTATTGTGAATATACATCAAAGGTTCTTAAAAGATTATAACATTGAAAAATACTTTAAAACTTTTCAACTTGTATAATGGTATAAGGTCAAAATAATTGACAAAATCAAGAGAAAATAGGTACAATACCATAAGAGAGTTTAGTTTAATACATATAAGATGAGGGAGGGTATAAATGGGAAATAGAAAAGGGTTTACTCTTATTGAACTACTTGTAGTAATAGCCATAATAGCAATACTTGCAGCAATGCTTCTACCAGCTCTTTCTAAAGCCAGAGCAAGAGCTAAAAATGCTGTCTGTATGAATAATATGAAACAGATAGGGGCAGGAATATTAATGTATATGAACGACTGGGAAGGTTTTTTTAAAGTATATGCGTGGTTCAATAAACCTCAATATTTCTCAGACTCTGTTACCGTGTGCCCAACTCTTGAACCTTATGAATATGATTCTAAATTAAGTAATGCAAGATATGGAATTAGGTATACTGACCACGGTACAAACATTATGTTTGCAACAGGTGGTACTACTGAATATTATATAAGTTCTGACCAGATAAAGCATCCGACCCACTATTGGATTTTAGCTGACTCTACCACCATACTTACCCCGCCTGCACCTACCGGTTACGGAGCATACTACAGAAAGCAATATGCATATATTCAGAAAGCTACAGGAAGTAGAGGGATGGTACACTTTAGGCATAACCATCGTGCCAATATGCTTTTTATGGATGGACACACAGAATCGGTCAATGTGAACGGTTTCAGAGAAAAACTTGTATCAGAGCAGAGCGGGACTGCAAGCCCTTGGTACTATCTTGATTCGGAATTTGTAAAAAAGAGTGTTACATGGTAAGGAGGTGAATAATGAAAAGAGAAGGGTTTACTTTAATAGAACTTCTTGTGGTTATAGCAATAATAGCAATACTGGCAGGAATGCTTCTTCCAGCTCTTTCAAGAGCTCAGGAACAGGCAAAAAGAAGTCAGTGTATAAACAACCTTAAACAGATAGGAATTGCTTTACAGATGTACGCAGGAGATTGGGACGGTTATTTTCCATACAGGGACCATACTGAAATAAAGTCTGTCTGTAATGTTTCTCTTGCTTTATTGACTGGGCAAACAGACCCTTCTGATGAAGGGACACAGTTTCCTCCAACCTATAGCAACAACAATAAGTATGAGGATGTGAGATATATCACCGACGCAAAAGTTTTTGTATGCCCCAGTTCAATAGATAGAGTTTCCCCTATAGGTATGCTTATGTCAGGAAGCGATGGAGAAGGAGCACCAACCGAACATAGATTACCAACAGCGCCAGCAGGAGCAGGAACCTGTTCATACGCTTATGCCCTTAACTTAAATACCCAGACACACCCTGACACTGCAATTTTAGCAGACAGAAAATATTATTATGTTGGACGTTTTAATTATGACCGTAACTATGGGTCAACAACACCTTTAACATTTGTGAGAGATGGAAACCATAAGTTTGAAGGCATAAATGTTCTTTATGTAGGAGGCAACGTCAAATGGGTTCCTTTTGGGAGAAAATGGGTATATTCATCGCACCCTTGCCGTGACTTGCCACAGGATGCGCTTCCAAATGTAAGAGCAGTTTCGGGAAGAGATTCTACAACTTTAAAAGTTCTCCACTAGACATATTAGTCTTTACGCAAAAGTTGCAATTTTAAAATATGAACGAATATTAAAAAGTATGCGTTACCTACTTATTATATTTTAGTTTTATTTATAAGGGTTAAAACAGCTTCTACTATTGTCCAAACAGTGTTACTGAGAATCAATCCAAGAAAGAAAGATACGCTTCTCTTATAAACATTATGTCCACCAAATCTTAGTATCAATCCTTTTATCAACCAGGCAAGAAATATAGCAAACCAGTAACTACGTAACGGTAATGTTTCTGCTATGGGGAAACCTATATAATGGAGAGGCCACCAGAGAAACTTTGAATGTAGAAGCATAAGTAGACCCATTACAAAAGAACCTATTGCTGTAAAAATATATCTTGATACAATTATATCTTTAGTTATAGGGTTCTGCATATTAGGAATCACTAAGTTAGATACCAATCTGGACATCGCACCACCAAAAAACCACGGACCAGAACCTCCTGTTGAGGCGTTAAGTGCTCCAAATTTATAACCTGAGTGTATGTGTATCCATGCAGAGAAAATATAGGAAACAATAACAGCAGAAATTATTCCTACAAAAAGAAGTCTTGGGGTAATTGTTGTTTCTTCACGTATTTTTAAAGCATGGCCTGTTGAAGCCATAACAGAAGACCTAATATCTGCTGCCCAACTATATTGAAGCCCCATCACAAGGTACCCTTGAGGAGTAACAATATTTGGAGGTAATAGATACGAAGCGTACACAGGTGGAATACATTGTGCTCTTGTTGCTGGTAGCCCTGCCTGACAAACTATCCTTGAAAGCCCAACAAATACCATTATAACAAAAATCATAAAAACAAAAGAGGTAAACCATGGCATACCCAAATACCTCATTATCCCTACCATTGCTAAAAAACTTATTAAAAAACCAAAGACAGACGTTCTATAAGAGAGCATTTCTTGAGAATCGTCAATATCACATTTTGAACCAAAGGCTTTCTTGACACAGTCTGTAAGATGTTTCCTTGCTCTCCAAAACAGTGCTACAACAAGGGTTAACATCCCGCCAGCACCTTCGAATGTTGTTACAATAGAACGGCCTCCATAAGGGTCGTTCATACCAGGCAACTTAAAACCGCTTACACTCAAAATACCGCTCTGTATAGTGAAAAGAACATGAAAAAACCATAACGACAATGACACACTACGAGGAACAAGATAGGCAAGCCCCAATATCGAGAAATGGGGGTTAAGACTAAATGCAATGCTTCTACGGAAAAAATTCATATTGCCAGAAAGAGATAAAAACGGGGAGCCAGTAGCTTTGCGAGATAACCAGTTAGACAAGTAGAATAAAAAAGCAAGCACAAATGCAAACCAGAATAATTTGTCTTTGAAAAGAGTAGGCAACCGCCCTTTGCCTTCCTGTTTCTTTACCATCTCTAATGGTAAAATAGTTAAAGGATAAACAAGCCTTTCTTTTTCTATCCACTGTTTACGAAATAGCACCATTAGACAGATACTTAAAAATGAGAAAATTAACATAAAAGCAAGCATAAAACTCATAGGAGATAACCATGCCAGGTAAGGAATAGATTGTCCAGGAGGTAACCCTTCATAAAAATGTGCAATAGCAGTGTTGTCTTGTACCATTAAAATTGGTCGAGTGCGTTCTATTATAAACTCAGCCCACTGGTTTCCAGGAGTAGCAAAATATTTAAACCCTGTAACTATGGGAATAAAAGAAGACATAAATCCCATACTTGGTAGAACAGAGGCAGTTGATGTCATAACAAAAATTAAAAGAAGTTCAGAAGAACTAAGTTCAAGTTTGCGATGTAACGCAGAAAGAAAAACAAGAATCATAAGAACAAATATGGCTGCAGGTGTCCAATATTCAAAACAAAAAGTTGCGTTTAATCCTCTCATCATAAGGTACGGGTCTAACATTGCTATAAATGCAGAAAATATTATTCCAATAATAAAAGCTCTCTTCCTCATTATTGATTTTCTCCTTATATAATTCTATTTAATTTTTTTAATATAATATTTATCAGTCTAATATACCTTTTTAGCGCTTCCTTGTCAAATATCCGTCTTATGACACTATAGTATTGATATAAAAATTTCTTACTAAAAATTTAACATTCTAAATTGTTGAAAAATTAAAGTTTTATGGTATAATAAACAAAATAAGGGCCTGGTAGCCAAGCGGGAAGGCAGCGGTCTGCAAAACCGTTATTCGCCGGTTCAAATCCGGCCCAGGCCTCAAACCTATTATAAGTAGGTAAAAAAAGATTATGTTGAGAAATAATAGTTGGGATTTTTTACTAAGGAAACAGTAAGAAAGTTTTAAGAAAATACGAATAACATTCTAATAAGCATTTAAAAATAAGCCACAATATTATGTTTATGTAACCGTTTTCAACCTTTTATCAATTGTGAATCTTCAGTGAACCTCGTTTCGCCTATCTGAGAACTTACCTGCACCAATTTTTTGTATAATGAACATTAGTTCGCACTATACAAACAAGGAAAGACCAACAGCCCCCCTCATCCTTGATCCTTCTCCCCCAAGGGTAGAAGGCAAATAAGGAGAGGTTGTCATTGCGAACGAATATAAAGCAAATATCCGAGGTTTGCGAAGTAATCCTCGGGGGTACTCGGGATAAACCCGGAGTGATATGCAAGGGGAGTACCAACTATTTTAGAAGTACCGATGTATAATTGTAGTTTTTATCAAAACAGAAGATTTCGCTATGAGACGCTGTACTACTAATAACAAAGGTTCTTGTTGCCTCAATAAATCGTGATTCCGTAGCACTTTCAACGTGCCCGTCAAGAAATAGAAGGTTGATATTTCCATTATGTCTAAAATGAACTTTTCCATATCTTGCAGTTTCATTTCTCCAGTCAGCAATACGATACTGTTGTCTATAATATGTATCGGTAGTGGCTACCTTTGCTAAACTATCTGCAAATATCCAGAAATCAGATATCGCATATCCTGCCATTTCAAATTTTTTACCATTGTAAATACCATTCGCATCAGCAATTGTTGGAGGTAAATAAGTTTTTCTTGCACCATAGGTAGCATGCGGTTTTGAAGAATCGTATTTATAAGGTTTTTCAGCAGGGCACACTATCACATCAGTAGAGATATAAGGCCTATAGTAACTATCATAAAGAAAACTAGTCCAATAACTATCAAAATCTTGCATATACATAGCAATCCCTATACCAATCTGTTTTAAGTTGTTCATACAAGCGGTACTTTTTGCTCTTGCTCTGGCTTTAGAAAGAGCTGGTAGAAGCATTGCAGCAAGTATTGCTATTATGGCTATTACCACCAACAACTCTATTAATGTAAAACCTCTCTTTTTCATATTTGCTAACCTCCAATTTTATTAAAGTTGTTACCTAATACGCACTATGAGGATCTCTCAGAGTATGTGGGTTCTTTGGGCGACAGTTTGGAAAATCTTTCTGGTACAAATATCTATATATAGAACTGCCACTTCGGGTTACATACGTAGGAACCCATTTTGCGTGACCTCCAACATAAAGAGCGTTCACACCAAACCAGTCGTGATTTTCTCTAAGTTCTCCCATTCTAAGATTCTGAGTATCCTTAGTCCAGGCGTTATAACCATCTTTTCTATCTGCCATTATGGCTGTATCTGGGTGTGTTTGTATAGAAAGACCGTAAGCATAAGCGTATGAACAAGTAGAAGTGGTAATTGAACCTGGTCTAGCAGTTGATGGTTTCTGGGTTGTACTTGGACAAACAAAAAGGTTACAGTCTGTTATATAGGCAGGGGTTTCTAACGCAGGACTGGAACTACCAGTTTGAGTGTTAGTTGGGACTGTCTGTCCTGTAAGTAAAGCTAAAGACCTGTTAGTTTTGGAGGCTGCTCGAGCAACTTCGTCTTCAAAATCCATATCTTCTCTTGGTTCAAGAAGAGGAAACCATCCACCCCAGTCCTGTGCATAAATATGGAGAACAAGACCAAGTTGTTTAAGGTTGGCAAGACAAACACCCCGTCTTGCAGTCTCTCTTGCTTTGGCTAAGGCAGGTAGAAGCATTGCGGCAAGTATTGCTATTATGGCTATTACCACAAGCAACTCTATAAGGGTAAACCCACCCTCTCTTCGTTTCATTTCAGGAAAAGAGTCTCCAAGAAGAGGCATACCTTTTTTCTCTAAGCATTTATCCATTTTTACCTCCTGTCTTTTGTTTGGCGGTTTTTAGTTTCTACCGCTTTTTAATTATTACCTTAACTTA
>Ga0172382_10008778_pt1 | contig 13970 bp, 14 predicted proteins | sample Leawel138RmetaG_FD_122245 | JGI IMG/M metagenome (GOLD analysis project Ga0172382, IMG submission 122245) | Leachate microbial communities from a municipal landfill in Southern Ontario, Canada - Leachate well 138R metaG | ecosystem: Engineered > Solid waste > Landfill > Unclassified | place...
TGTTGATTTATATTAAAATTATAAGAAATAGATTGCAATACAGATAATTCGGCTTGATTCAAATTCCCGTCAACATAAGCTAATTGAAATAAATACCTGAGTATTTCTGTTTTCTCGGTATAATTTAAAATCTTATTTAATGGTTCACAGCTTTCTTCTATAGAAATAACTTCGTCTTTAATATCTTGAAAAATATCGATAGCTTTCGCTGCGGCGGTTTTCCCGAAATTATTCAGCATAAAATCCCTGAATAAATACAATTCCGATCGCATGATTGAGGAATCGGATTTCATAAGTATTACCGAGAGCGATGTAATGCCATATAATACCGTTTCGGGAATACCTTTTTTCTTAGGAATAAGGCTTTCTAAAAAACTACCGAGAAAATAACCTGCCAATGCCCCGAATGTTCCTCCGACTGAAAAACCTATCAGCGCAAAAACAATACGTATTAAACAACCCGGATACATTCTATATATTTAAATTTGTTCTTGCTAATGAATAATTGGTAAACATGGCTCTGCGTGCAACCGAAATGGCAAGGGTGAAAATGGTTATTCTTCCTATAAACATCAATAATATTAAGGTAGATTTCCCCACCACCGAAAGCGATGGAGTGATTCCCATACTCAAACCAACGGTCCCGATAGCCGAAAAGACTTCAAATGTAATATTTATAAAATCAAATTGCGGATCGCTGATTGATAAGATTAAAATTCCGGTAAAGATAAAAGCAAATGTAAATAAAACAACGGCATAAGCCCTATCTACCAAATTAAAAGGGATGGCACGATTGCAAACACTCACTTCTTTTTTCCCTTTTATGGTGGCTAAGGCAGATTTTATTAAGATATAAAATGTGGTGATTTTAATCCCGCCTCCCGTCGAACTGGGTGCCGCTCCGACAAACATCAAAAAAATAAAGATTAATAATGTTGATAAATTTAAACTTCCCGTATCAACGGTTGAAAAACCTGCAGTTCTGCACGAAACCGTATTTAATAAAGCCGTACAAAAACGATCTCCTATACTTGTTCCTTGCAAACTGTTGTTTGACTCGAATATCAAAAATAAAAGGGTTCCACTAACGATAAGAAACAAAGTTACTTTTAGCGTTAATCGCGACATAACTTGCAAACGCGACCAATATTTCAATTTATTAGGATTATAACGCACACTAAACAACATATTATGAATGGTAAGAAAACCTATACCTCCCATAAAAATTAGTATTGCTGTAATGATTTGGACATAATGATCCCAACGGAATAATGCTGCTGTCATCCCTCCTTCAATGAAAGAAATACCTGCATTGTTGAATGATGATATAGCATGAAAAACAGATAAGAATATATTTTCAAACAACGAATCACTATAAAAATGATAATGATTCCAATATAAAAAGAAAGCCAAGGCACCGATAAGCTCTATGGCAAAGGTATATATCAATATTTCTCTGATTAGAGATTTGGTTCCGTGCAAACTTGTACTGAGCATTTCTTTCATTACAGATTGATAGCGTAATTTCTTTTCAACATAAAAAGAAGATAAATACGTAGCAAAAGCAACAATATTGATTCCGCCGAATTGTATCAATAACAGAATAACGATATAACCTTTAAAGGTAAATGCAGTAGCCACATTAAGAGTTAGTAATCCGGTAACACAACTGGCACTGGTAGCCGTAAATAAAGCATCGATAAATGAAATGCCACCGGTTGTCATTTCGGGCAATAGCAATAAAACCGTTCCTAATGAAATTAAAAATATAAATGAAGAAATCATCCATCCGCCGGGTCCAAATTTTAATTTGGAAAACAGTTGTCCTATACTCGAAAAATCAAACAGCATCATCACAAAAAAGTAAAGCTGTATGACAAGCATGGTCATACTCCCTATGTTTTTAATATCAATAGCATTGAATAATTTATGTTGAAAATTAAAACCATATGAAAACACAAACCAAAGAATAATGATGAATATCATAATCCCTTGATATTTATGCTTAAAGATATATTTCTTGGAATGAACGGAAAAGAATGCACTTAAAATATACTTTAACACATAAAAAATCAAACTGCAATGAATGACTATATTACACAAAAAAGCAGATTGAGGTGTTTGGGGAAAACCATAGAAATAGGCAATCACACCCATGGTGAAAAACGACACAAATATACTAATCATTTTCAGTGTGTTGTTTACACTGTCGATGTAATCCCAAACAAACAGTTTGATGTTTTCCCTAAAGCGGCGAAAAATTCTCACGATTAGTTATTTATTTCAACAAATTTTTCAATGTCTTTGTTTTTACCAAACAGCACCAAAGTGTCTCGCGACAAAATAACGGTTTTAGTATCGGGAACGCCTAAAACATGTTGGGTGTTTTCTTTTTTAACAGCATTGTCATCGCTGAAATCACGTTTAATGGTTATCAAACTTAATTTGTATTTATCACGGAAATTTATTTTTGCATAAGGGAGTCCGCAAATATGCTTTGGTGCCACAATTTCCATCACGCTATAATCGTCGGGCAGATCAAGCGAAGAAACCAAACTAGGATTTATTAAACGGCGAGCCACCAAAATGCCTACTTCCTGTTCGGGTGAAATAATATCGGTTATTCCCATTTTTTGCAGAATAAAACGTTCGTTGCGTCCCATAGCCCTGCAAACAATGCGTTTCACTCCTAAATCAAGCAATAAAGCGGCACACAGCAAGCGCTGTTCTAAAGGATTGCCTATTGAAATGATTACCGCATCAAAACTTGTAATATCTTGCGACAACAAGGCTTTTCTGTCGGTAGCATTCAAAGTTACGGCATAAGAAACCTCATCGCTTATATTTTCGATTTTTTCATAATTGCTGTCGATAGCCATCACCTCCGCTCCTTTTTGCGTTAGATTTAAAGCTATTGATTTTCCGAAATGTCCGATACCTATAACGGCAAACTTAAATAACTGCATCTCTTTTCCTTTTTTTTATTGCAAACGTATATAATTTTTTAATTATAATTACTTCTTACAGCTAAATAATATGTAAAGAAAATAACGTCACCCTATTTGAATGACGCTATATTCTTTTGATAGATAATTATTTTTATTACTTTTTAATATTGGGCAATTCCAAACCGTAACCTTTTTTCTTGTCTTCGATTTTCAGCATAATTCCGAAAATGAAAGCCAAAACGCCTAAACCGGCAAAAATCAACATAGGCACGGTATAGTTATAATCAGTTGGATTGGCAACACCTTGATTGGTAGCGGACAAAGCCCATCCTATTAATATCGGGAAGGCCATCAGACCAATGTTCTGTATCCAGAAAATCACCGAATATGCAGAACCTAAGTATCTGTTTTCAACCAATTTTGGTACCGAAGGCCATAAAGCGGCAGGAACCAATGAAAAGGAAACGCCTAAAATTACGATGGCACCGTAAGCTACCACAGGAGTAAAATATTGTTCTGGTGTAATGGCAAATATCATATGACAAACAAACATTAAAACAGCTCCTATTATCAACATGCTGGCACCTTTTCCCTTGGTATCAAGGAATCCTCCTAAGAGAGGTGTCAACACCATGGCACCTATCGGAAACCAACGGAAAATGTCGCTTGCCGCTTGATTGCTAATACCCAACCGGCATTCCAACATATTGGCTGCAAATTTCTGGAAAGGGAAAATAGCCGAATAATACAACACACACAAAAAGGCTACCAATAAAAAGGTTTTACTGGTAAACAATTTACCGATATCGCTGATACGGAAAGGATCGTCGGGCACTACGCCGCTTTCGCCTAATTGTTTGTCTAATTTTCTATCCATTAATGTATAAACCGTAACACAAATAAAACCGATAACCAATAATAAAGTGGCAAAAAGAACGGATTTATCAATATGAATACCTTGAGCAATACGAGGCGACAAACTGAAAACGGCAAACACACCTAAACGGGCAATGGCCATTTCTATACCCATAGCCAAAGCTAATTCTTTTCCTCTAAACCATTTCACAATGGCTTTCGACACCGTAACACCGGCCATTTCCACACCGCAACCGAAAATCATAAAACCTAAGGAGGCTAATTTGGCCGAGGCCGGGAAAGAAGGCCACCAGGATGACAAGGAAGCTTCTAAACCGGTACCAATAAAAGCATTGCTTATGGCATAATATTTTATAAATGCTCCTAAAACCATTAATCCACCCGATAACAAAATGGTAAAGCGAATACCCATCTTATCCAGAATAATACCCGCAAAAATTAAAAAGAACGCAAACACATTCAATAAGTATTCCGAGCTGCAAAAAGTCCCGTAGGTTTCAGGAGTCCAGCCTCGTTGCGACTCTAACAAACTTTGTAAAGGGGATAAAACGTCCATAAACATATAGCCGAAAAACATCAAAGAGGCTAATAAGACGAGTGCTGTCCACCGTAAAACCGGCGAATCTTTCATTAATTTAATTGTCTTCTCTGTCATTTTTTTATTTTTAAATTATTAAAATTATATATATGATTAAGTTAATTACATACTTATTAGTTTTTATACCTTATCCACTTCCATAATTCTTTATAAGTGATTTTTTTACCATACATTAATATACCCGTACGATAAATCTTGGCGGCAATCCATGCCGAAGCCACACATCCTAAAACCATTAAGGAACACGACAATATGATTTCCCAGCTTTGCACCGCTTCCATACCGAAAGGCATACGAATCATCATGGCAATAGGCGAAGTGAAAGGTATGATAGAAAACCAAAACGCCAAAGCTCCGTCGGGATTTTCGGCTATATATTGGGAAACGATAAAAGTCAACAACAAAGGCAAGGTCAGCGGGAGCATAAATTGTTGTGTGTCGGTGTCGTTATCCACCGCTCCCCCTATGGCGGCATAGAGCGAGGCATAGAAGAAATATCCCGTTACAAAGAAAAATAAAAAGAACACAATTAAGTAAACAAAATTTATTTCCATTAAGGATGTAACGAATTCATTATCCATTATGCTTTCATCGGCATCAACTCCATTTTGTGCATCGGAAGGAGTATATTTATAATAATCGACCGGCATTTGTTCACTAACAGCAATCGAAGTATTGTCCTTTTCAAACATCTCAGGGAAACTGCTCCTGACAATGCCCAATATGATAATCAGCGATATTATCCATATCATCAATTGGGTTAACCCAATCAGTGCCACTCCCACTATCTTGCCTATCATTAATTGTATGGGCTTGACCGACGAAACAATGATTTCGACGATACGATTGGTTTTTTCCTCCAACACATTGCGCAGCACCATGGAGCAATACATAAAAATAAAAAGATAAATCAAAATGCCCGATATATAACCTATCACCAATTGAATTTCTTTTAAAAAAGAAGCCTTTTTCGATTCCTCTCCGTTTTTATCGATGAATGTTTGTCCTAACATTATCTTGTTGGTCTGATTTTCAATATACATGTACAGCGAATCCTGACTGATATTAAATTCATTTAAAAGAATCTCGTTCGAGAGGTCTCTTTTCATGGCAGCTAAGACACTTGAAATCACTCCTGTTCCAAGTGAGGAAGTTGAATAAATCATTCCTCCTAATGTGGTGCTGTTGTATGGAATGTATAACAAAGCATCGTATTTCTTATCGATTAATTCTTTTTTCAAAACAAGCAAATCCTTGTCGACATAAGTGAAATGTATGCTTTTGTCGTTAGGGCTGTTTAGTTTTGAAAACAAACCCGTTTCGTCTAAAACGGCAATAGTTTGATTATCTTTACCGTAATTCGCCAATAAAGTAGGAGTTATGATTAATCCGGCCATGAGTAAAGGGCCTAAAATAGTCATAACAAGAAATGTTTTCTTTTTAACGGCTTGTAAATACTCTCTTTTTATAATGATTAAAATCTTATTCATAAGTCAAACCGATTGCATGTTAATTATTCATTGGATTCATTTTATTGACTTGTGAAATAAATATTTCGTTCATACTCGGAAATATTTCCTGAAAGCCTTGTATGGAAACATGGGGAAGCAAAGCCGCCAGTAAATCGTTGGCGGAAGTATGTTCCACTTTAATAAGCGCCGTAAAAACACTATCGGCATCAGTGATTGATTCAATGTGAAAATCTTCCGGCAGCAGGGACGATAATTCCACTTCGTGTGAAGCGGTAAACACAACTTCAAACATATGCTGTTTGAATTGGTTTTTAACCTCTCTTAAACCGCCTTCTAATATCTTCTCCGATTTATTAATCAGCACAATATCATCACATAATTCTTCAACCGAAGCCATGTTATGGGTAGAGAATATTATGCTGGCACCGTTTTTCTTCAATTCGAGGATTTCATTCTTTAACATATTTACATTGATGGGATCGAAACCGCTGAAAGGCTCATCGAAAATAAAAAACTTAGGTTGGTGTAAAATCGTTACAATAAACTGCAATTTCTGCTGCATACCTTTCGAAAGCTCTTCCACTTTGCGGTTCCACCACGAAGCGATTTCAAATTTCTCAAACCAATATTTTAATTTTGTAATGGCATCCTGCCGCGACATGCCTTTTAATTGTGCCAAATAGATTGCCTGTTCACCCACCTTCATTTTGCGATACAAACCCCTTTCTTCGGGAAGATAACCTATTTGAGCCACATGCTCCTGTGTTAGTTTTTCTCCTTTAAAAAAAACCTCTCCTTCATCGGGAAAGGTTATATGGTTGATAATACGAATCAGGGTGGTTTTACCGGCTCCGTTTGGTCCCAGTAAACCCAATATATTATTTTCTTTTACGGCAATACTCACCTTATTCAAGGCACGAAAATCCCCGTAAAGCTTAGTAACATCGTGTGCTTCAACAATATTCATCAATACATGAATTTAAAATTCAAGGTTACAAATGTATGAAAATATTATATATAAATATGAAAATAATTTATTTCTTTTGTAATAGAAATACAATCCTTTCCGACAATTAGTTTTTTAATAAAAGTACAAGTTTCCATTTCCTCCGATTAGTATAATAAAACGAATCCACTAAATTTGAAAAATAAAACATAACATTTACGAAGTACATAATTAATCATTATGTAATGAGTTTACGATTGTTAACTTCGCGTAATACATTTATTTGTTGTATAGCAATTTTGTTTAATTTCATTAATCTTTCGCTTTGAGGAATATTTTCATTAATAAATACTGCATTTAAATTCTCCATATTTGATAGACAAATAAGTTCGATAATATTTGCATAGTCTCGAATATTTCCTTTGAGGTTAGGATTAGCTTCTCGCCATTGTTTAGCGGTAATTCCAAACAGCGCAACATTTAGTACATCTGCTTCGTTAGCATACAAATGATTTATTTGGTCCTTAGTAAGCTCCAATGGAACAAGGTTTTGTTTAATGGCATTGGTATGAATATAGTAATTGATTTTTGCTAGTTCACGTTTTGCTGTCCAACCTAATTGCTTGTACTCCTCTTCTTTGAGGCGTTGGAACTCCTTAATAAGATAAAACTTAAATTCGGCACTTAACCATGACGCAAACTCAAATGCAATATCGCGATGAGCAAATGTTCCACCATATCTCCCTGTTTTAGAAACAATACCAATAGATCGAGTAGTTTCAATCCAACGTTTTGGAGTTAATGCAAAACTATTTGATCCTGCAAGATTTTTAATTCCATCGAATTCGATGGAATTAAAATCCGGATTATTGAACAATTCCCAAAGTCCAATAAACTCAATTGTACTGCGATTACGCATCCAGTTTTGAAGAATATAATCACTTCGCACGGTATCTCTATACCTTGCAATATCTGTTAAACTGATATATTCATCATCTTTTTCAGTAAAAACGACTATTTCTGTACCTTGTACATTTATTTTTTTACTTTTTACCATAATTATCTAATATTAAAATCCATGTGATTAAGTATTACCCCCCCCTTTTTAGAAAAATTTTTCTCAAAAAACGCTTTATTATCCATAATTTATTTATCTTTGCACCGCAGTCCCGGTCATTCCTCTCCCAGATATTAATACTGGTGATGAATCCGGGTTTTTGCTTTTAAGTTTATTTGCAATTTGATTTTATCAATTTGATTTTTTTGGCAAAAATAATCTTTTTTTGTATTCATCAATACGTTAATAACTTCTTAGTATTGAAAATTTATAATTTGCCTTTTTCACTTGTATTGACAACTTATTTATTCTCGGGATATTCATTTTAACACCTTAGCTCAATGTTTCATACATGTGCCTTATTTATTAAACAAAATTTAGGAAAGAGTAATAATAAGTAAATTCCTTAGATTTCACCCGATTTTTTAAGCAAAATGCCGTATAACGCGTTTACAGGCCTATTTTCAGCACTTTATATCAAACCTTTGCTATAGTATTACCAAGGGGTAAACGTGCCGTAAATCGCCTTAAATCAAGTCGTCGAAAAATATGGCTTTTTTCTGTAACGAAATAATTTTCGGCACTCAACACAAGTAAAATGTATCCTGACATCCGATCTTTTAATCTATATTAATGGAAAAATAACATTGAAAGCAATACAATAGTAAATCATAACAATTTTTCGTGTACTTTTGCAACCTTAAAAATAATAAAAACAATGGAAGACAATCAATGTCCGAATGCAGTGGCTTGCATATTAATTCATACGGAAGGCTTTGTGGCTGAAAGCAAAAAAGCTTTTTATACGGCTCATTATTGTTATGCCGATGGAAACGGATATAAAGCATGCAAACGCTATCAAACCGCTTTAACACTTCATTTTTGTCCGGATTTCGTTTTACCCGATTCCTTATTCACTACGGATGAAATCCTCGCAAAATACGAGGAAGAAAATGATTAATAACATATAAAAATATAAGAGAATGACAGCATTAGAATTCGACGGAGACGGTTTTTTGAAGGACCCTCAAATATGGACGGAAGACATTGCACTTAAAATTGCAAAAGAAGACGGCATCAACGAGTTGACAACACAACATTGGTCGGTCATAAACGTCATACGCGGCAATTACTTAGAAAAAGGAATGGCTCCCATGATACGGACCATTTGTAAAGAAACCGGACTGAAATTAAGAGACATTTATGAACTCTTTCCCTTAGGTCCTGCACGCGGAGCTTGTCGTGTGGCCGGCTTGCCCAAACCCGACGGTTGCGTTTAATCGTCGCACATAATAAAATACATTAACATATAATAACGTCGCATTATGTATTGGTATCATTGGATTACGATTTTAGCATTAAGCATTTGTATAAGCGTTCTTTTTTGGCATTTTATCCGTCTGATACGTTTAGGGAAACCCAAGGACTATTCCCGTAAAAGCGGTAGTATAACTAAAGGGGTTGTCTACTCTTCGACCAAAGCCATGGTCGACCACAAAGAGTCGGCCTATTTACATATCCCTACTTATTTTGCCGGCATGGTGTATCATATAGGTACATTTGTTTCCTTGTTATTATATGTATTTTTTCTATTAAATATACTTATTCAAATAGCATTACCCCAATGGCTAGTATGGATAATAGTAGCAGGTTTGCTGGTATCGAGCATTTGCGGTGTCAGTTTACTTCTTAAACGCTTATTATTAAAATCCATGCGAAACCTCAGCAACCTCGACGATTACTTATCCAATCTCCTGGTTACCCTCTTTCAATTGTTTACATTACTAAATCTGATATGCGGTACTTGTATCGAACCTGTATATTATATCATTGCCAGTATAATGTTATTGTATATGACGGTAGGAAAACTTAAACACGTGGTTTATTTCTTTGCTGCACGTTATCATTTGGGTTTTTTCTACGGATGGCGTAATGTTTGGCCTCCTCATAAAACGAAATAAATATGGAAAAGTTAACAAAAGAGCAAATAGACAAGGCATTAAAAATATTAAAAATGCCTGCCGACAGTAAATTGGTAACGCATTTGAATGCTTGCGTACATTGCGGTTTATGTGCTACGAGCTGCATGTATTTCATCGCTTTACAAGACGACAAATACACCCCGGCACGAAAAGTGGAATTGGTAGCTTCGCTCTACCGCCGTTATTGTACCTTGACAGGTAAAATCGTTCCCAAACTTGTCAACGCCCGCGAACTGGACGAACAAATGGCCGAAGAAATGATCGATATCCTTTTCGGTGCCTGTACGATGTGCGGACGTTGTGTAAAACATTGTTCCATCGGTGTTGATATTGCTTATATTGTGCGTGTGGGCCGTCAAATGCTTGCCGCAATGGATTTGGTACCCGCCACCTTACAAGCCACCGTCGATGCGGCTTTGACAACGGGAAATAATATGGCCATCCCTACCGAAGAATTTGTGGATACCATACAATGGATGGAAGAGGAACTATTGGATGAAATGGACGACGAAAACGCCCGCATTCCACTGGATGAAAAAGATAAACATATCTTGTATACCTTAAACCCCCGCGAACCGAAATTCTTCCCTCTTTCGATATCGGCCATGGCCAAAATATTCTATGCCGCCAAAGAAAGCTGGACTTTATCCTCTAAGATGTATGATGTTACCAACTACGGTTTATTCAGCGGAAATGACGAACATGCTGCTGTTATTGCCAAACATTTATATGATGAAGTAAAACGTTTGAATGCCAACACCCTCGTATTGGGAGAATGCGGACACGGTTCAAGAGCCACTCGATGGGAAGGTCCTAATTATTTAGGAATGGAATATGATTTTGACGTTATTACCGTTGTGGAACTCATCAACGATTATATACGCTCCGGCAGGATTAAATTAGATAAATCATTGATTAAAGAACGTGTTACCATGCACGACCCCTGCCATTTATCGCGTAACGGCGGACTGGAAAACGAATTGCGTTATGCCGTGAAGAGTGCTGTGAACGATTTTGCGGAAATGACACCCCACGGCTTCGATAACTTTTGCTGTGGAGGCGGTGGCGGTCAGTTGGCCATGAGCGAATACAACGACAGGCGTATTAAAATAGGTGAAATAAAAGCCGAACAAATCCGTAAAACCGGTGCCTCTATCGTCGTTACACCTTGCCATAACTGCATCGACCAACTGATGCAGATTAATCACACCTATAAACTGAATGTAAAGATTAAAAGTATAGCCGAAATCGTCGCCGATGCCTTAGTGATAGATAAATAAGCAATCCATCATTTCCTTTTTTCTTTCACGATAAAAGCATCCGACACTTGTTTACGATAAAAAACTAATCGCTCGCGGGCTTGTTTTTCCGTTTCAAAAGGACCTACTATATATCTGTATAAACGTCCGCTTTTCTCTACATATATTTTATCCCCCTTATGCAATCGATAATCTCTTTTCCTGTCGTGGTTACTCCCCGATCCTACTTGGATATAATAGGCATATTTTGAAAGCGTATTTGTCGGCGTTTCTTCTTTTGATTGTCTATAAATGTTTTGAGCTTTTGTTTTTATTTTCCTAATACCTTTTACACTGTCAACATACAACAAGGCACCTTCTCCCCAAGAAAAAACAGCAGGCAGACTATCCGTAAACAGGACGGTGAAAGTATATACAAAAGTATCCGCTTTCGGAAAATGCGGCCAAATGACAGTGATAATCCCGTCGGAAGTATCGCTTAGGGTTAAAACGCTGTCGTAAGACATAAGTTTGGCTTGCGGATGCAGGTGTTGCTGCCATCGCAGGGACACACCCTCCGGAATGTTGATAAAACACAAAGAAGTTTGAAGTGTTTGAGCAAAAGTATCCATTTCCGTTTTAATTATAACGGATTGTGCATTAAGCCTGTGAAACGGGAAACACAGGCTTAACACAAAAAGATAACAAACAGTTTTTCGCACCATATAATCAATAACGCTCAACACTTAAATTCGAAACCCCGCTTTCGAGCGTAATATGAATAACTCCTTTAACTGTATCCGACTGACTTTCGGACACATATTCCTGTTTCGACAGTTGAGTGAATCCTTTGAAATTCAAACCGCTCAATGCCGATTTATTTTCGATAACACATTTCATGTTCAACGGTACTTTCATGGATAGATTCGTAACACCGGTCGACACTTCCACCTCAACATCGGAATATTTATCTCCCAATGTCAATGCGATGTCGGAAACCCCGGCATCGATTGAGAGGGATTGTATTTTATAATCGCGCATATCCATGATACTTCTACTTGCCCCCATATCCAAATCCATTTCCCAAACCGGTGTAGGATTCAGTAGAACATACATTTCTTTTTCCTGATTATTATCAATAATATCAACAAAAGGATGTATGTTTAACGTTATTTCGGCCGAACGCATATTGTCTTCTTGCGATTCAACTATATTCAGATAGCGTTCACTCATTTCCAATCCTTTGATTTCGATCAAAGCATTGCCCGGAGCAAAGATAAAAGTCCCTGCACCCGCATTCATCGATAATTCGGCATAAGCATATTCCAAACTATCGAGGGTTTCGACAGCTACCTTATCCGTTATTCGTATACCGTCATTGCCAGGCTTGTTACATGGAAATAACAAGACGAAAAGGGCGACACACAAGGTAAGTATATCCAGTATGATTCTTATGACGTTTTTAACGGGAATCACACTGATACCCGTCCAAATCAAAATAAAAGGCCACAAGGCAAGCACATCATGCCAACCAAAATCAACGATTTGCAAACTCTTCAACAACCATAATAAACCGGCGGTTATAAAAAGAATACCCCAAAACACACTTTTGTAACGCATAGCTTATTCTTTTTTTGTTTTTTTACCAAAGAAAATTAAAATCAATCCCAACATTACCAAGAGTAAAGGAAACCAATACTCAAAGCGGAAAAAGGGGAAAAAGTTTCGGAGGAAAAAGAAAATCCCGAGAAAAATCAATAACAAACCGAAGACCAAAGCCCCCGCATTGACGGCACCGGATGCCACTTTTTGAATGGTTTCTTCTTTTATTCCTTTATTTTCGGCTTCATCCACTCGTTTGGCTTCACCTTTTTCGTCGACTTCTACATAAGGGGTAAAATTCACATCCCTTTCATCTTGCATTACTAACAATAACACAAAATACAATACAAAACCGGCTCCGCCAAAGAAAATCAAGGCTATAAACAACACCCTCACAATCAATGGATCAATGCCGAAATAGTTGGCTATGCCTCCGCATACACCCGCTATTTTACGATCTTTACTTCTGACAAACTTTTTATCCATATTAATTATTTTTTTAATTAGGCTTCGGGAGAAACTATCCAAAATATTAAATAAAGAAGCAAACCGCTTCCGCCAAAGATTAACAAACAAATAAACAATATCCTGACGATAGTCGGATCCACATTAAAATAAGCACCCAAACCGCCACATACACCGGCAACCTTGCGATCCGTTAAACTGCGCGTAAACTTTTTATAATTCATTATAACATTTATTTTATATATAATTCTCCTTTTTAACGTCGTTTTTGAATATTTATTTTATGACGCCTTACAGTTGTCAGTTGTCAGTTTTAAGAAGCTCTCAGCTGTCAGCTATCAGCTATCAGTTTTTCAGTGCGTTGATGGAACACTGATGACGCGGATGCTGCCGATTTTCGCGGATTATTGAGATTTATTTGCCCACAGATTATCACAGATTTTTGTTTTTATATTAAAGAACCGGTGTACCGATTTCTATCGGTTCTTTTTTATTAAATTCACATCATTTTTAACATTCTAATTGCAAATTAACCATGAAAAATACAATCTTATTTGCCTTATTTAGTGTATTTTACAACATGCTGCATACACCCCCCTTGAACCAAGCTTGCTTGCGTAAAATAGTGCCTTGGTTGGAGTTCCAACCAAGCTTGGTTCACGCTCGAACCAAGCTTGGTTCAAAAGCAAACCAAGGCGGTATTTTTTTGAACCTAACTTGTTTCAAGGGGGTCTTATGCCGCATAAATACATTTGTATGTATTTCAATATCAAAAATATACAAAAA
>Ga0172382_10008779_pt1 | contig 13969 bp, 10 predicted proteins | sample Leawel138RmetaG_FD_122245 | JGI IMG/M metagenome (GOLD analysis project Ga0172382, IMG submission 122245) | Leachate microbial communities from a municipal landfill in Southern Ontario, Canada - Leachate well 138R metaG | ecosystem: Engineered > Solid waste > Landfill > Unclassified | place...
CCTGAATCCCGGATGGTGGTATTGCATCACCTCCAGCTGGTTCCTGAAGTTGGTCAGCTTCTCCGTTTGAAATGCCTGTAATCCCAGGAAAAGCGGAAAGTTGTAATAGGGACTTGTACTGTTACTTTTGAGTGTTGGATCATGCCTGATGCCCAGGTAAACACCACCAATTTCCAAAGCAGCAAAAACAGTTCCCTTCAGATAATTTTTCTGATAAAAACAGGAAGCCCCCGGAACCCAAAGTGTCCAGTTGGGTAGCAATTCCGGCGGGGCATTTTGAATCGAATCAGACGTTTGCGCATAAAATACGAACGGCAATATTATCAAAAAAATACTGAAAACAAATCGCTTCATCATGATATGCTTTTTTACAATCTAAATATAAACAATGTAAGCAGAATTGATCTGCCAAAAGGCTAAGAATAAAAAATATCAGTTACTCAAATTAAAAGGTAAATATACTATGCTTCACGAATGTCAAGTTTTATCCGATCTTCTTTTAATCAGTATGGAAAATCCAAAATCTGCAACTGTTACGCTTGAACAAATGAAAACACATACTGTTCTGCTTTAATAAATTCATCCACTTTTTGTTCAGAGCAATTATAGTTTTTTATTTTGCCGGTGTAAATTATTTTTTATGTAATTTTGTAATATAAGAGAAAAATAATGAATATCATGAATCTTCAAGCAAAAAAACTGGAATTGGTGCAGTTAATATTAAATACTGATCGCCCAAAATTACTTGAAAGTGTCAGCCAATTGCTTAAACAGGAGAAAGAAACTGACTGGTGGGATGAGTTGCCTGTGTCTGTTCAGCAGGCCATCGCAACAGGAAATAGGGAAGCGGAAAAGGGAGAGACTGCTCCTCATGAAGAAGTTATGAGAGAGGTTCGTCAAAAATATGGCTTGTAAAATAAAACGAGCAGGAAATGAGCTTGCGAATTCTGTCGAACACCGCTAAAGTGAGGCAAATAAAATTATGCGAGTTCCATGGTCCTTGAAATTGCATCATGAACGTAATCATATATTTGATTGAATGAAAATGCTTTAAGTTTACTTTATCCGAATGAAAATTATCTGGTCAAATCAGGCAAAAAATGATTATAACAAAGTATTGACCTATCTTCATGAAAATTGGGGGATAAATGAAGTGAAAAATTTTATTGATAAGACAGAAAAAGTTGTCAGCTTAATTAAAAGTCACCCTCAAATTTTTACTGAATCATCAAGGAAGAAGAATATTAGAAAAGGCTTTGTTAGTAAACACAATAGTTTGTTTTATAGAGTTAAGCCTTACAAAAGAGAAATTATCTTACTTACTTTTTGGGATAATAGGCAAAATCCTGGAAAGCTCAGATATTAATTTCGGCAATACGGTTATCAGTAAGAATTTATTCGCTATTACACATTATCAAGTCTGGCATCTGATTATACAAGAAGAATTTTGCAATAAAATGACTGTGTTAAAACCAGGCCTTTAAAATGGGATGAAACGAGCATGGTTAAAAAATCGCCCAAGGGTATGATAAGGATACTCCTTAGAATAAATCTATATAAATAAACCTGCTGAATAACATTTGTTCTCCTAATCTACTGTATTTCAAAAAAATGTAAAATTGTTTACTGGTTAGAATCCGATTTATAACATATTCCAATATTGGTATATTTATATAATTGGATATTTTTGCATGAAGATTTTGATTTGGAAGCGGTTATAAGTGGATTTAAATATTGGACTTATGAAGAGAGTTATTGCAGGCATCATCGTTTTTGCAGTTTTTATGCTGGTTATCATTCATTTGTTTAATACGGAAGAGGAGTACTACAATTTAAAACTGGAAGAGCTGAAGCAGGAATATGCCATCAAGCCTGTTTCGTCGATTGACCACGCGAAACTCCCGGAACTTCAGCGTGAATTTTTCACACCTCAGGAGGTAACCGAGGCTTGCAATGCCTGCCACACGGAAAGGCACAGGGAGATCATGGCATCGGCACACTGGAACTGGGAACGGGTTGCCTACATTGAGGGACGGGGAGTTCTGGCTTCCGGCAAGAAAAACGTACTGAACAATTTTTGCCTCGGAGCACAGTCGAACGAATTGGCCTGCGCTGTCTGTCACATCGGATTCGGCATGACCAACGACCAGTTTGATTTTGATAATGCCCGGAATGTAGACTGCATGGTTTGCCACGACAACAGTGAGGAGTATCACAAGGGGTCGGCGATGGCCGGGTACCCCGACCGCATGGTGAACCTGACAGAAGTGGCTCAGAGTGTTGGGAAGCCCGATAAGATCAATTGCGGAAGTTGTCACTTTTTCAGCGGCGGGGGGAACAACGTGAAACACGGCGACCTGGAAGCTGCCCAGCTGGCCTGCGATCGCGATGTTGATGTTCACATGGCTGCCAACGGCATGAACATGTCCTGTGTGGAATGCCATACCGCCGAGAACCACCAGATAAAAGGCCGGCTTTATTCGGTTTCCTCCGACAATTCAAACCGCGCCACCTGTGAACAATGCCACACCACTACGCCTCATTTCGATGACCTCATCAACCGCCATAATGCCAAAGTTTCATGCCAGGCCTGTCACATTCCAATCTATGCCAAAGCAAACCATACCAAAATGGCCTGGCAATGGTCGGATGCCGGAAAACTCCGTGACGGTGAGCCCTATAAGGAGTTCAACAGCGACAGCACCATGGAATACCAGTCAATCAAAGGAACTTTTATCTGGGCCAAAAACGTAACCCCCGACTACTTGTGGTTCAACGGAGCGGCAGACCACTATTTGCTGGGTGACACCATTAAATCGGTACCGGTGCAGATGAATACCCTTTTCGGTGCGCACGCCGATCCGGAGTCAAAAATTTACCCGGTTAAAATTCACCGGGGCGACCAGATTTACGACAAGCAGTACAACATCCTGATCCAGCCCAAACTCTTTGCGGAAGAGAAAGGAGACAGCGCTTTCTGGATGGATTTTGACTGGCCGGCGGCTGCCGCAGCAGGGATGAAGCGCGTGGGACTGCCTTTCAGCGGGGAGTTCGGATTCGTGGAAACCGAAATGTACTGGCCGGTGAACCATATGGTGGCGCCAAAAGACCAGGCAGTGGGATGCGCCGAGTGTCATACCCGCAGCGAGGAAGGCCGCCTCACATCGCTGGCAGGCTTTTACCTTCCCGGCCGGGACCACAACAGTACCCTCGATTCAATCGGAGCCATCCTCTTCTTCGGGGCCCTCGCGGCAGTGGCTTTGCATGCCGCCGTCAGAGTGCTGGTTTCAATACGCAGGAATGAATACAAAACAGATATCATCGATTACCAAAATAAATCCGAATAAAACAACAGAGTCATGAGAAGAGTGTATATTTATAAAGGATTCGAACGCTTCTGGCACTGGTCACAAGCGTCGCTCATCATTTTTCTGGCATTCACGGGTTTTGAGGTGCATGGCACATTTCACGTCCTGGGATTTGAACATGCTGCCCGGTTCCATCGCGTGGCCTCCTGGATGCTCATCGCACTGGTCATCTTTGCCATCTTCTGGCACCTGGTAACCGGAGAATGGCGACAGTATGTTCCCACCACAAAAAAACTTTTTGCCCAGATCCGTTTCTACAGCATCGGTATGTTCAACGGGGAAAAACATCCCACGAAAAAAACCGAGGTAAGAAAACTGAATCCCCTGCAACGACTGGTTTACCTCGGATTTAAACTCATCCTGATCCCGGTTACCGTTATTTCAGGAATTCTCTATATGTTCCACAAAACGATCGACCGAAACGACATGGTGGTAATCAGCAACTTCTCCCTTGAAGGAATCGCTTTCTGGCATACCCTCGGAGCCTTCCTCTTAATGGTTTTCCTGGTGGTCCACGTGTACATGACCACAACAGGAAACACTCCTACCTCCAACATCCAGGCAATGATCACCGGATACGAAGATCTTGAAGAGGACGACGAGGAAAAGAAAACAGATTAACATAATAAATTTTTAGCAAGCATGAAAATCATTTTTTAACATAAAGCAATATGATTTCTCCCAGATAAATTCTTCGTGCCAATATGCATTTGTGTTTAAAAAAATTATATGAAAAAAAGAAATCTTATGAAACCGAAACCGTACATGAATCCTTACCTGGCTGGCTTCCTGCTCGGTCTGGTGTTGCTGGCCACAATCTACATCTCCGGCAGGGGGCTGGGAGCCAGCGGGGCGTTCAAGAGTGTTGTCATTGCCACGGTAGAAGAGGTAGCGCCGCGTCACGCCGAAAACACAGCTTTCTACACTGACTTTGCCGCTGAGAATCCGGGGGGCCCCTGGAAAAACTTCCTGGTTTTTGAGGTCATCGGCGTTTTGGTGGGTGCGTTCTTTTCAGGTGTTCTGGCAAACCGCACGGGACTGAAGCTTGAAAAAGGTCCGCGGGTTACCAACACCGTGCGGGTGGCCGGGGCCATTCTCGGCGGAGCACTTTTTGGTTATGGATCGCAGCTGGGCAGGGGATGCACCAGCGGCGCCGCCCTCAGCGGGATGGCCGTACTCTCCCTCGGGGGCATACTGACCATGCTGGCCATCTTTGGCGGAGCATATGCGTTGGCTTACTTCTTCCGTAAACTTTGGTTAAAATAATACGCTATGGGACCATTAGTACCTTTTATCGTCAGTGAGGAGTTTAGCCTCGTCCTCGCCTTTTTCCTGGGCATTGGCTTTGGATTCATCCTTGAGCAGGCAGGATTCTCTTCCACCAAAAAGCTGGTAGGATTATTTTATGGATACGATTTTACCGTGTTGCGGGTCTTCTTTACAGCAGGTGTCACTGCCATGGCCGGTGTTTTGCTTTTAGGTCACTACGGATTGCTTGACACCAGTGTGATCTATGTGAATCCGGCTTTCATCAAAGCCGCCATATTGGGTGGTGTCATCATGGGCGCCGGGTTTATCATCGGTGGATTCTGCCCGGGAACCAGCGTTTGTGCCCTGGCCATAGGCAAACTAGATGCCCTCGCATTTGTTTTTGGATCTGTCCTGGGCGTATGGGGATTTATCGAATCTTTCCCTCTGATAGAAAATATTTATAACGCTAATAATCTGGGTCAGCTGCGAATTTCGGAGTACCTGGGGATGTCAGACGTGGCTTTTGGATTCTTGCTGGCCCTCATAGCTGTAGCCGCCTTTGTTGCCACCTGGTTCATCGAAAACCGGGTGAACCGGCGCAAGCCTGACCTGCATCCGTTTCAAAGGAACCGATACGCGCTGGCTGCAGCCTCGCTCTTTGTCGTGTTGGCCATCGTGGCATTCCTGCCCGGCAAACAAGATGTCATCAACATGCGCATCGCTGAAGCCAAACGTCAGCAATCCTGTGTTTTCAAAGAGATTGCTGCAGATAATCTAGCGCAGGAAATTGTAAACAATTATTACACACTCAATATCATTGACGTTCGCACGCCTGAAGAGTTTGAAGAGTACCATCTTCCCATGGCCATTAACATCCCGTTCGAACAGATCATGGAGCGGCAGTATGAACCTATTTTCAGGCAACGGCTGAAGACCAATATTTTTTATGCCGACAGTGATACCCTGGTAAGGATGGCCTGCCTGAAAGCGAAATATATTGGCAAATCCGAAAATATGATTCTTAGGGAAAGCACTCATGAATTCCGGGAGATGTTTACCAATTTGGAGCATCCGGCGGCAGATGTTTCCAAAGCAGAGCATGAAACATACCACTTCAGAAGCTCGGCAGTCCAGAAAATGGATGACCTGGTCAATGCCCTTAAAAATATTGGTGCACCCGTGAAACGCGAGGTTATCACCGTTAAGGGAGGATGTTAATCCGGGCTGTCCCCCTTTGAAAAAGGGGGAGGCAGAGAGGGGATTCAACTGTCCCTTAATCCCCCTTTGAAATTCAGGATTGTACTCCGTGGCATAATTATTTCCAAAGAGGAACGAGCCCTGAGGAATCGCCTGCTTTGCAACAACATGCTAAAGCCTGATGATGGGTTTTCCATTTCACCAACGGCCTGGTGCCTCAAATCAAAATAATTTCAATTGGCTATACTTTTCTTCCAACCTTTTTGGGGGAATATTCTTTATTTGTTGCAGGAGGTGTTGCCTTATCGGTTTCAGGAACTGACTTTCAGGCAGGCTAAAGGTTCGTCCGCGAAAAACCCGGCTCCTGGCATGTGTAAGGTACAGAAGCCTTTTGGACCGAGTCATACCCACGTACAGCAGCCGTTTCTCCTCCTCCCTGTCAACGTCGGTCTTGTACAAATTATACGGGATCAATCCCTCTTCGCATCCCGGAATAAAAACACATCCAAACTCCAGACCCTTGGAAGCATGAAGTGTCATGAGCGAAACAGCCTCCATCTGCCGGAAATGGGTGTCAGCCCCTGATCCCAGCGAAAGAAACTCCAGAAACGGTTGAAGGTTGTTGTAACCTGCAGCCAGGGTGATAAACCTATCCCAAAGTTCAGAACCTGCCAGCTCTTTTCCAAAAAACTCTCTCCTCACCCACTCCAGATACTCCAATAGATTACCGGAACCCAGCTTCTCTGTGGCACGGTCAAACTGATGCAGTGTGACCTGCTGTTTACCCAGACGGAAAACCGGAGTGGCCTGGTCAAAAGATTTCATATTAAAGCCTTTCAGCAGGCTGGTGAAAGAGCGAAAAGGCTCTTCCCGGAAAAACGGGGTGGTACCTGTTTCCTGGTAGGGGACATGGTGGTCGCGTAACGCGTTTGCGATGGCATCGAACTGGTTGCGGGTGCGGCACAAAACGGCCAGGTCCGACAAGCTCCGGATGGTTTCGTTCCTGTCGCCCGAGGTAACCCCGCTGTCGATGGAATAGAAGCTGACCCCGCCAACCAGGCCGATGATTTGGCGGGCTATGAACTCCGCCTCAGCTGCCCCGGTGGGTTGTTCCGACACAGAAATCCGTACCCCCTCCGTGAGGCCTTCCAGCAACCCGGAACCATCCTCAAGCACATCGGCCGAAGCGGAAAGAATGGTCTGCGAACACCGGTAGGATTTGGTCAGTCGGAAAACAGCCGCCCCGGGATAATCCTTCGTGAACCGGCGAATGTAACCGGCATGGGCTCCCCGGAAGCCGTAAACCGATTGGTTGGCGTCGCCTACCACACAAAAATTTGACCCGGCACCAGGAGCAAGCTGCCGTAAAAGCCGGTACTGCACTTCGTTGGTGTCCTGGTACTCGTCCACAAAAAAATAACGGTAGTGCTGCTGAAATTGCTCTCTGATGGCCAAATTCGTGCTGAACAATTGAAGTGGTCTGGCAATGAGATCATCCAGATCGAAGGCATTGAGCTTTTTCAGCTCTTCCTCATATCTGTGGAACTGCGGAGTATCGGGTTTGTCTCCGTTTTTGATCCCGGATATATCCTCTGCCAGCTTGCCGATCTTACCTGATTTGGTCTCAAACAGAGCCCGAATGATCTCTTGTTTCAGGGATTCATCCACCAGGATAAAGCCTCTACTCCGCTGAAATTCAGTGCAGTACACCTTCAGCACCGAAAGTCCGAAGGCATGAAAGGTGGATACAGTAACCCTGGAGGCCAGGGATTTGTCTTTCATCAGCACCTGCAGGCGTTCGCGGAGCTCTCCGGCAGCTTTATTGGTAAAGGTGATGGCCAGTACCTCATCCGGATTGACATGCTGCTCATTCACCAGCCAGGCAATTTTCTCTGTAAGCGTCCTGGTTTTCCCTGTACCCGGACCTGCAATGATCAGCGACGGTCCGCCATTATGCCGCACAGCGGCCAGTTGCTCCGGATTCAATCCGCCGGTCCCGGATATATCTGCCATTGAATTGCGGTACTCACTGGCCTGTTCTGCAGCCACATTCCCCATTTCTTCCTGCTGGTGCCGCAGTTGCCGGATATCCTTTAGATCGAAGTTGATCAGTGCTCTTTTTTCAGGAGGCGGCGGAGTCTCTATTTGAAACAGGGAACCGGTCGCTTGAAAATTTTTCGCTTCCCCCTCCCTGAACACACGGATCACCCCATATTCCCCGTCGTATCCCTCCTGAATATAAACTTCGCGGTTACGCATCCTGCGTATGGCTTCGGACAGTGTCCGGGAGGTTTTTGTTTCAATGACATCCAATGGGATATCCAGCAGGATATCCAGCTCTTTACCCAGCTTTTGCAGGGTAAGAAGGTACTCGTTTTCGACCTTTGCAGTACCTTCGCCCACCCCGGCAATCTCAGCCAGGAGCTCCTTCAGGGGAATGATGGAACGATACGGCAACCGGTTGGGCCGCTCCAGGATATCCTCCCGGTCGGAAAGCTGAATGATCCTGTTCATCACCCCCACGGTGACCGGTTTTTTGCAAACCGGACAGATGGAATTATGTCGCAGTGTTTCGGCCGGATCCCAGCAGACGTTGCATTTCCGGTGGCCGTCGTAATGGTACTTTCCCTCCTGGGGAAACAGGTCGATGGTTCCATGAAACCTCTCCGGGTCGCCCGATTGCAACGCTTCGGTCAGTGCGTGATAACTCAGTCCGGTTTGAAACACGTTGGCGTTTCGCCCTAGCCGTTCCGGAGAGTGGGCATCGGAGTTGGAAACCAGGGTAACGTTATCGAGAAATGAGCAGAGCCAGTTCATGGCCGGATCCGTGGAAAGGCCGGTTTCGATGGTATGAATATGATGCGACAGATCGGCAAAACATTCATTCAGCGAATCGAATCCCGACTTTGAGCCGAGCATGGAGAACCAGGGCGTCCAGATATGCGCCGGGATGAAATAGTTGGACTCGCCGCATTCGAGCACAATCTCCAACAGGTCGCGCGAGTCGAGCCCCAGGATCGGACGCCCGTCGGAGGTCAGGTTTCCGCCCAGGTTCACCAGATACCGGTTGATTTTTTCCGCCTCATCAAATCCCGGTACCAAAACCACGTTATGCACTTTTCTCACCTTTTCACCCCGCTTGTATATATTGCTGATCTCGGCTGTAAGCAAAAAACGGGTTTCGCTGTCACCAAACGGGGAATTCAGGAGAAACTCCTTTTTCAGCCGGAACAGTCCTGTGCCGTCGGAAACCAACTTCTCTTTTAACTCATTCAACCAGCCCGGATGGGTGAAATCACCGGTACCAACCACCTGTATCCCTTTCAGTCCGGCCTGGTAATCCAAGTGTTCCGGATCCAGCGCCTTACTCGTCGCCCTCGAATAATGGGAGTGAATATGTAAATCAGCAACGTACTTCATATTTCAGAATTGTGCCCTAAAAGATAAAAGTTTTTTCTGTGTTCTCTGTCCAATCTATGGTGAAAATTGGTGAATATTTTTACTAACTTGCGCTTGAAAACTATAATTGATCAAAACATGTCAAGTATAAAAAGGTTAAAAAAAGAGATAGACCTGATTATGACACAGGTACTGAGTGATTGTTTTTACATGGTGGAATACAATCCGAAGGTAGATGCCAAAGCAGTGATGGAAATTGCCGGGGAAATGATAGAACAACATCGTGATTTTCGGATCCGGGCAAACCATCCTGATGGGAAGGACAATCCAAAGCTGGTAAAAAAATATTTTAACGAATTAGCGGCTGATGTAATAGACACAGTTAACCAAGCCCTGGAAAAGCTTTCAGCAGAAGTAAAAAAAACAACCTGATTTTTTTTTATCCCGGATTATACTATTTTTGCAGATGAAATTCAGTTCAAGTGGTTTTTATCAGGAATAATAGTAAGCTGTTTTATTTATTTGTGGTATTGTTGTACATTTTCATAGTACAACAAACCTTGAATAACAGGCATTCACATTTTTATACAAATGGGTTGGTTGTTACTCATTCACATCCTACAAACCGTGAGGAGGGTAAACCCATCCAGGATCATCATCACACAACCAACGAGATCTATTTTTATCATCAGGTTAATTTTGATTATTTCACTCATACCGGGGTATTCCAGATTACTTTCCAGGTTTTCACATGTCCGCAGGACTATCTCCTTACAGACGATGCCATTCATTTTCAATATGCTCTGCAACACCCGGAAACCCGGGGCCCGCCTGCTTCCCTTCACTACAACGGGTAAATATATGGCATGAATGATTTCAGAAAATTAACATCCCGGAGTTTACGCAGTTAATTACAACAAAGAAATTCATTCCAACCACATTCCAGAAAATAAATCCTGCCTGTTTCAGGGAATTAACTTAATAGCGTACAAAATATATTGAACTAATGTTCAACAATAATGGAATTATATCCATCCAACTTCATATGATAAGATCAATTCTTCTATTCGGATGTTTATTATCATTTAGCATATTATTGGCAAGCGCCAACGATCCGGAGAAAAAGCCCAAAACAGATGCCATGTTGTTTGGCGGAGTAAAATCGGAGGGTGAACACATCCCGTTTGCCACTATAACGGTTAAAGGCACCACTATAGGTACTGCAGCTGATGCCACCGGCCATTTTAAGCTGGTGAATCTCCCATTGGGAAAGCAAACGGTGATGATCACCGCAGTGGGTTACAAACCCTATTCTGAAGAAGTCATTTTTAAAAAAAACACAAGCATAACGATTCATGCCGAGTTGGAACCTGACAATATTGGCATAGAGCAGGTCATTATATCAGCCGACCGAAATGCAGGGAGCCGGCGCCAGTCAACCTCTATTGTGAACAGTATTAATCCGAAGCTTTTCCAGCGGGTGCAGGGGTTAACAGTAAGCGACGGGTTAAATTTTACTCCGGGATTAAGAATGGAGAATAACTGCCAGAACTGTGGATTCTCACAAGTCAGGATGAACGGCATGGAAGGTCCCTATACCCAGGTATTGATCAATTCCCGTCCTGTTTTCAGCGGATTGGCAGGTGTTTACGGACTGGAACTGATCCCGGCAAACATGATTGAACGGGTAGAAGTAATTCGCGGAGGAGGATCTGCCATGTACGGAAGCAATGCTATCGCCGGAACAATTAATCTGGTGACGAAAGATCCCGTTTCCAACGCCTTTGCCCTGTCGGGCACTTATGGTTCCCCTGGGCATCCCGTTGCGAATAATCCGGCCGGAGATTTCAATCTGAACATGAATGGTTCATTCGTGACTGATGATTACCGCACCGGATTTACCATGTTTGGATTCTACCGGAACCGGAATCCCTTCGATGCCAATGGCGATGGTTTTTCAGAACTGGCTTTGGCAAAAAACAACACGTTGGGGGGCCGGTTTTACCAACGGATGGCAAACCGCGGGAAACTCACGGCCGACTATTTTTACATAAATGAATTTCGCCGGGGCGGAAATAAATTTGACGTGCCGCTGCACGAAGCAGACATTGCAGAAAGCGTTGATCATGATATTCATTCAGTTGCTGCTACATTTGAACAGTTGTTACGTGAAACTGATGAACTTTCGGTGTTTTTTTCTGCACAGCAAGTGAACCGCGATTCTTATTATGGTGCGAACCAGAATCTTTCGGCCTACGGAGAAACAGGTGATTTTACTTACTCTTCGGGAGTACAATACCTGCGGCAGCTGGATCACTTCCTTTTTGCCCCAGCATCAGTCACAAGTGGCATAGAGATTGGCGGCAGCCGGTTACAGGATGACAAGCTGGGCTTTTTAGACACCGAAACAGGCACTCACCAGGGTAATACCCGGGTAGCCGACCAGCAACTCTCTAACCAGGCTGCCTTCTCACAACTGGAATGGAACGCTGTAAAATGGTTACTCACCGCCGGCTTAAGATATGATCATTACCTGGTATCAGACAAATCGGCTCAGGGGAAAGACATAAAAGGCAATGTATTGAGCCCCCGGCTGAGCATTTTATATAATCTCAATAACCACTGGCAGGCCAGGGCAGGGTTTGCCAAAGGATTCAGGGCTCCCCAGATTTTTGATGAAGACCTGCACATAGAAACCTCCGGATCGCGACAGGTACTGCACCGAAACGATCCTGACCTGAAGCAGGAATCATCAAACAGCTACTCATTATCTATAAACTATACGTCAGATGAGGGCAAATGGCAATATCAATTTCTGGCTGAAGGCTTTCTTACCCGTTTAAAAAATCCCTTTTCCAACGATTACGGCACACCCGATGAAAACGGAGTGGTTATTTACACCCGCACCAATTCTGAAAGCGGAGCTCAGGTACACGGAGTCAATATTGAGTTTAATGCCTCTCCTTCCAACAGGTGGCAGATGCAGTCGGGATTCACCCTGCAGAAGAGTTTCTTTGAAGAGCCGCAGGAATTCAATGAAACCCGCTTTTCCCGGTCGCCCGGAAGCTACGGATACCTGAGTACCAACTACAAACCCGGAATGAACTTCAACATCTCCCTTACCGGAAATTACACCGGAACCATGCTGGTGCCCTATTTCGGTCCCGCACTGGCAAATCCGGCTGAAGGTGAACTGCGAAAATCAAAACCATTTTTCGATGCCGGAATAAAAGCAACCTATACCATCAGAATCACTGACCTGATAAAAACAGAACTGAGCGCTGGAATAAAAAATCTTTTTAATTCATATCAAAACGATTTTGATACCGGCATCAACCGTGATCCTGCCTACATGTATGGCCCCACCCTTCCCCGAACTATATACATTGGTATAAGGTTGGGAAATATGCTGTAAATCCGTATTTATATTCAAAAAGAAGGTTATCCGGATGCTGGTAACCTTTTTTTGTTTGAAGCCGTTAAAAGATTATTAATTTTGCAGCGTTCTTATTAGGAAGTAAAATCTGGAAAATGGAAGAACAGGATATACATAAAAAGATAAAGATAAAAGAAAGGAGAAATAACATCATTGTCATCATCCTTTCAATTATACTTGTGGGGTTAGGAGTATTATATTATATGCAAAACCGGGAGCATCAAGGGATTGTACGGGAGCTGAACGCAGAAAAAGATTCTATTCAGATAGAGTTGAACGAACTGGTTTTTCGTTATGATTCACTTGAAACCGAAAATGATACCATTAATGAACAGCTCTTTCTGGCTCAGAATAAGGTAAAGGACTTGCTGGTTGAAATTGAGCAGACCAAAAAGATTAGTATTGAAAAAATTAATTCCTATCAGAAGCAGGTAACTACGCTGCGTAGCATCATGCGTGATTTTGTGGTGCAAATCGATTCCCTGAACCGGCGCAACCAGGAGCTGATGGCCGAAAACCTGGAAGTAAAGGAACAGTATAAGCGGGTTGAAACGGAAAAGCAACAGTTGAGTCAGGAAAAAGATCGGCTGGAAAAGAATCTTGAACGGGCAGCGGTGCTTCAGGTGCGCGAAATGTTGGTTGAAGCACTGAACAGCCGGAACAGGGAAACCCGTTTTGCCAATCGTGCAGAAAAACTTCGCATTTATTTTATTATTAATGAAAACGTTACTACGAAACGCGGCACAAAAAGCATCTATGCCCGGATCATGCGCCCCGATCAGCTGCTGATGAGTAAATCGGCCGACAACCTTTTCAGGTTTGAAGACCTGATGATCCAGTATTCAGCCATGCGCGAAGTGGTATACGAGGGCCACGACCTGCCTGTGGCAATTTTCTGGGACAATTCAAATGAACCCGATTTAATGACAGGAACCTATACGGTTGACCTGTTTGCCGATGGTCGTAACATCGGAACCACTACCTTTGAACTCAGGTAGATCAATATTCCTGCTCACGCATGCATGAAAAGAGGCTCGGTCACATTGGACAATTCCTGTAGCCGTGCTATCTCCTGTTCTGTCACGGGTTCAAATTCGTTCATGAACTCCAGCGCTTTCAAAAACAGTGTATTCTGTCCAGGAGGAACGGCTGCCGTGATGTTTTTCGACAATGTATATTTCAGGGCCATTTTCATGATCTCCTCATCCAAAACAGGTCTGTACCACACGTTTTTATAGATTTTCTGCTCTCCCTGGGACAAACGCGTAAGGGCCATAGCCTTCAAAGCCAGGATACCCATTCCTCTTTTTTCGGCCTC
>Ga0172382_10008780_pt1 | contig 13969 bp, 10 predicted proteins | sample Leawel138RmetaG_FD_122245 | JGI IMG/M metagenome (GOLD analysis project Ga0172382, IMG submission 122245) | Leachate microbial communities from a municipal landfill in Southern Ontario, Canada - Leachate well 138R metaG | ecosystem: Engineered > Solid waste > Landfill > Unclassified | place...
CGACCTGGTTTTAGACGCTTATGCGGCGGCATCGGTAGAAATCGGGCTGCTTTTTACAGCGATTGCCAATTTTACCGGCATGATCTGGGCCCGCCCGGTCTGGAATACCTGGTGGACCTGGGACCCACGCCTGACAACCATGACGATTATGGCCTTTACCTACATTGCCTATTTTTTGCTGCGCAGGGGACTTGACGACCCGCTGAAGAAAGCGCGTTTTGGAGCGATTTACCTGATCATGGGCTTTGCGACCGTTCCATTGACCTTCTTTTCCGCCCGACTGCTGCGCACAATTCACCCCACCGTTTTTGGCAGTGCCGGTACTGGCGACATGGCGATGACTCCGCAGATGTTCCAGACCATGGGGTTTAGTATCTTTGCTTTCTCTGTGTTATTTGGGCTTCTGCTGGTTGTGCGCACCAGGCTGCGTCTCAGCGCTCAGTGGCTCGATGAGCAGGAAGCCCTCCAGCAAGAAGAGGAGTTTGGGGAGTTAATCAGTGGCTGATACTTTCATTTACTTTATTGCAGGCTACCTGGTGATCTTTGGCCTTTTGGGGGCTTATATTGGATGGCTGCTGGTCTTGAGCCGCCGGCTGAAGATGAAAATTGGTCAAAGGGAGGAAGAGAGCCGGCAGGGAGATTGCCGGGAAGCATAGATATGCCAGTTTTGGGCTAGAAAAGCGCTATGCTTATCCTGACAACCATTGCCAGGGTTCGATATTCCCGCGGCGAAATAGGTCCGAGTAGCATGAAGAGACCACAACATAAGGTTTCACCTGTAACCACAGCCAATCTGCAAAAAACAACCTCTTACGCAATTCTAAAAAACCCATTTATGCACTATAATACTTATTGAGAAGAATTGAAGAAGAAATCCACGAGTCGCTCAGATAGAGGCTAAGTAACCGTGTCAAGAGCTCTTCGCGTAACACTTATTACAATCGGGGTCATCCTTTTACTTTACGCTGTTTACACAGTTTTCGGCAGACCCGCTATTCCCTTGCCTGCTGTGCGCTATCCTGTGCCGGCTGGCCAGCCTCTTCACAATATCATCACAGCAACAGAAGCAAACCAGGTTAGGGTTACCCTCAACACCAAGGGCAAACTCGAAATGCTCAGTGAGGAAGACGAGTTGGTCAGGCTCGATTACACGCCGGAAACGCTGGCAAATACGGTCGATCTCGCGCTGCGGCTAGCCCCAGGACAAACTCTCACTGCTTACCAGGGATTTGTGCAGAGGTATCCTATCTATCCCCATCTGGCGAGATATGTCACCAATTTTTTCTATACAATCTTGCCGCTACGTATATCCGTCATATTGACACCCAACCCATAAAAGCTTAAATAGTTAATTTTCAACAACAGGGAGACAAAGGAAAAAATGAAAAACAAACAAAATCTACTCAAAATTATTATCGCGCTCGTGCTTGTTTTAGGTATCAGCCTGCTTCAGCACACCCCCACAGCCATTGCGGATGTTCCCTTGCAGGAAGACATCAGCAACGTTATTCACATCGATGTAACTTATGACCCAGGCACCAAGACCTACAGTGCCGGCGGCTTTTCTTTCGAAGAACTGCAGCAATTTGGCGCGCCTGAAATCCCTGATGAAATCTGGGCCCTGCTGACAGTCTTCAACAATCTCTCCATCCGTGTCATTGGTGATGAAATCCAGCTAATGACCGATGACGCCATGCTCTTCAGCATGGCTTTTGACGAGAATGCCCGTCAGTTTGTTTACGACATGCTCAACGTTTATGTGGAAGGCGGCAGGATTGACCGGGCAAGAGCAGAATCCTGGCTTGAACAGGCTGATTTTGAATTCAGCTTACGGAAGACTAAAGCTGTGAGCGAACCGCTGCGCATCCAGCTTGCCACGCTGCTGCAGGTAAAGATTGCGGAAGATGGCGCCATATCCGTTGAGGGGATCCCCACGGGCATGGGTCTGGCCGGCGACACCGCCGCCCTGATGGAAGCCGCAAGCATCGAAAACGCCAAAATTTGCTGGAGCAAAGGCGTCGTGAATGGCGAAGTCAATGGCAGTCTCTTGCCGCAAATCACCCTTTATGAAGACGGTGTGATCGTGATCGACAGAGCTTTTGGTCTGAAGCTGGGCGATTTGTCGCCAATCTTCGAATCAAGCTTTGGTGCCGGTATCGTCTTGGGTGATGGCGCGCCGGTTGTGGGTGAGTGCTTGCCGTAGAACAAGCCCGCCGATAAAAACAAGTATCTCGATAAAAAAGAAGGCCCGCCCCCTGCGCGAGGCGGGCCCCAATTTGGCGAGATCCCAAAGAAAAACCGGGCTCCCAGTAGGAGCCCGGTTTTGTGTAAATTTGAACAAATCTCACCCCTTGACGGAGCCCTGGGTCAGGCCACCTACGATTTGATCTTGCAAAATCAAATAGATGATCATAATCGGCAGGGCGGCAATCAACGCTCCAGCGGCGAAAACGCCCCAGTTTTTGGTGTATTGCCCCGCAGTGAAGATCTGCAAGCCAACCATTACGGTCTGCATCTCGCGTTGAGTCAGCAGGGTTCTGGCGATAATAAATTCGCCATAGGTGCCGATGAAACTCAATATCGAGATGACAGTCAAAATCGGGCGCAGCAGCGGCAAGATTAACTTTGAGAAAACCTGCCAATTGGTGGCACCATCCACATGCGCGGATTCGTCAATATCGCGAGGGATGGTATCCATGTAACCTTTCATCAGCCAGATGTTCATGCCCATAGCACCGCCGGAATAAACCAAAATCAGCCCGGCATGGGTGTTGAGACCAAACCAGGGGGCGATATCGCCGATCTGTTTGACGATGGTAAACAAAGCCACGATCGCCAGTAGATTCGGGAAGCTCTGGACCAATAAGATAGCTTTGAGCATGCTCTGTCTCCCCTTGAAGCGGAAACGTGAGAAGGCAAAGGCCGCCAGTGTGGTCAACGCGAGGGTCAGCAGCGTCGAAATGGTGGATACCACCAGCGAGTTCTTCAACCAGGTGAAGAAGGGAAAAATAGGGTTGCTGACCAACTGCCTGAAATTTCCAAAACTCCAGTTGTCAGGGATCAATTTTTGGTTTGCCAGGTCATTGACCGGGTTAATAGAGGCTGAAATAATCCAGAGCAGCGGGAAGATGCTGAAAAGGATCAGCACCACAGCCAGCGCCCAGCGCCAGACCAGCCCAATGGTTCGGCTGCGTTTTATGGATGATGGATGTTTAGACATTCTCGCCAACCTCCTCCCACATATTGGTAAATCTGAATTGCAGCAGAGACATCACCGCGATCAATATGAACAGTACCAACGAGATAGCTGAGGCATAACCGTATTGAACCCCGCGTCCGCTGGCAAAAGCCAGGTTGTAGACGTAACTTATGATGATGTCGGTGTAGCCAGCCTGGGTGGTTGCTGTTGGGATTGGCGGTCCGCCATTGATGAAGGCGTAGATCAGGTTAAAGTTGTTGAAGTTGAAGATGAATGAAGCGATCATCAGCGGGCCAACACTGACCAGCAAGAGGGGCAGCGTGATAGCCCAGAACTTCTGCCAACCGCTGGCGCCATCAATCTCAGCAGCTTCGTAAATGTCCCCGGGGATGGATTGCAGCGCGCCGCTGGAGACCAGCATCCAATAGGGATAGCCCAACCAGGTGTTTACAATCAGCAGGGCTGCGCGGGCAAGCCAGGGCTCCGTGAACCAGCGCGGGGAGATGTTGAATACACTTCCGAGCATGCGGTTGATCACCCCCAGGTCGGGGTTGAACATGCCTCGCCAGATCAGAATGGTGATCAGGCTGGGGATGGTATAGGGAATCAACAGCAGTGAACGCAGCACCTTCTTGCCTTTGAACTTGGGGTCACCATAAATTATGGAGATCACTAAACCCAACGAGAAAGTTAACAAGAGACTGCCTGTGGCGAAAATGAAGTTCCAGATAACAATCGTTACCAGTGGTCCGCGCAGACCGGGACTGTTGATAAATTGCACAAAGTTCTTGGTGCCCACAATAGCGGTGTAACCCGGGATTAACCGTTCTCCATTGCGGGCAATATAGGTACCTTCCTGATCAAAATATACTCTGCCTGTGGTTTGATCGGTAAAGGTGTTGGTTTCGGCATCGTAAGCGTAGAGTGGTTGCAGCTCTGCCGCCTCAGATGGGGAGCGCACTTGAATGGTGTTCTCCGGATCGCCAAAGCGGATATTGGTCAGGTTCTTATCGGTAGAAGCGAGAATGCGGTTGAGCCGCGTGTAACCTTCAATCGTAACCGGGGCGCCCTCCTCGTCAAGTTCTCCAATGCCATTTTCCCCGCTAACCAGGGGGATCTCGGCATCGCCTTCGATGTCCACCTGAGTGACCAGTGTGGTGTTGCCTTCGGCATCCTTGAGCCAGAGCAAATACTGATTGTCAGGCGATCGATAAGCGATCCATTTATATGCTTTGCCGGTTTCTGGTAAATAGGTTTTCGCTTCAATCTGATCAATTGCCTGTGCCTGAGTAATCAGGTGGCCGTCACCATAATTGGTGAAGGCGTTATAGATTGTGTAAACAATAGGAAAAATCGAAAATAACAGCCAGGCTGAGAGTCCAACAGCCATCCATTTGAACATATGCGCTTTTGGGACCAGAAAGGCTACACTGATCATCAAAATGATCAACACGAAACAAACCCCCAACGGGATATAACCCAGACTAAAGAGTCTAAACGCGAAATAACCCAGGGCGATATCGACGATGATAACGATCAGATAGGTGAATAAATTACCAGCGCTAAAGAGAGTTTTTTTGGCAAAATCGCTGGTGGTAGACGCCTGATTCGTATCCATCACATAAATCTCCTTTCCCTGTTGAAAAAAGGAGGCTTGCTACTGCAAGCCTCCTGAGAGTCTAACTCTTACGGAAGTTGGATATCCAGTAAGTGGGTTTCCGGATCGTAAACAAAGGTTACTTCGCCGTCAACGGGGACTGTGAACATGATGTTGTCGCCACCCGCGACGCCATCGACACCATAGTTGGTGTCCCAGCCGCCGTCATGGGCAACTTTGACTTCGTATTCGCCAGCGGGGATGGTAAAGGTGGCGGTATAAAGACCGTCATCTCCGAGGGTCATAGCGGTCTCGGCGCATTTGGGATCCCATTCGCAATCAAAACCAGCAGCCGATTGCCATGAGCCGGGCAGGTTAACCATGCCGGTGGTGTCCAAACCGATCGCGGCAACAATGGCTTCCTGAGCAAAAGTATAGGCTTCTTCGGGGGTTTTGGAACCATCGAAGATGAAGTTCAGGGCATTACCCCAGTCACCCCAAACCTTACCCATTTCGGGGATGGCGGGCATGGGCTGGGCATCTTTACCAGCTTCGCCGATGGCTTTCAGGTCAGGATCATCAACCAGCGCCAGGGCGGGCAGGTAGGCGGGAGCGCGGGGATCAGCTTCGTAGAGAGCGATCATAGCATCTTCGGTTGCCACAAACTCGGTCAGGAAGGCCTGGGCAAGCAGGATGTTATCAGACATGGAATTGACAGCAAAACCCTGGACGCCCATAAAGGGAACACCGCCATCGGGGAAATTGGTGATACCGTAATTGGTGCCGGCGTTTTTGAGGTTATTAATCTCCCAAGGGCCATTCATGAAGAAGGCCACGTCGCCATTGAGGAACATGGATTTCGCGGTGGTGTTGTCGAGGTTGTCAGACAGAATTCCGTCTTCTTTCCACTGCAGCGCCATTTCGCCAAACCTGATCATACCTTCTGAACCAACGCCGACATCAGTGGGGTCGTAGTCGCCATTTTCGTCCAGACCGAAGATGTAGCCACCCTGAGAGGTCATCCAGGGATAAGCGTCGTACGAAGTACCAGCCAATACGATACCGTATTGAACTTTGTCTTCGTCAATCAGGGTTCTGGAGAGGTCATAGACGCCCTGCCAGGTGGTGGGGACAGTCTCAACAACGTCTTTGTTGTAGAAAAAGCCCAGGTTTTCAGTAGCGTAGGGCATACCGTAGAGTTTGCCTTCGTAGCTAAATGCCTTCAGTGCCTGGTCAGTGAAATCATCGGCCTTCTCGCCAAGGTCAAGTTCGGCGATCAGACCAGATTCGGTCAGGGCAGGCAGCTGGTCGTGAGCCAAAACAATAATGTCCGGACCTTCACCAGCGGGGGCAGCCACGAGGAATTGGTCGCGAATACCAGAGATATTCTCGACAACGACTTCGACGTTGTATTCTTCCTTGAACTTGGCGCCCAGTTCAGTCAAAACGGGGGCGCGTTGTTCGTCAGCCCAAATACGCAGGGTAGCGGCTGGCGCTACAACTTCCTCGGTCGGCATCTCAGTGGGCTCTTCAACGACGGGTTCTTCGGTAGGTACATCGACCGGAGGTTCCGTTACGACAGGGGTCTCTGCCGGAGTGCTACAGGCTCCCACCAGCAGAGTCGCAATCAGGGCGATTGCAATCAACAAATAACTTTTCTTCATTGGTTTCTCCTTTTGAAACTATTGAATTGTTTGGCAGTTTTGCCAGTTAGTAGCGTTATCATCCTTACCCCCGCTTGTTTCCATTATGCCAGTTCAAGACCTGCGAATTGGTCAGGCTGAGAAATGAGCTGGGGGAAAGGGTGCTTTCAATGTGTTGGCTGACATCCAGGAAGTGCGAGGTCTCGCTTTTGCTGAAACGAGACATGAGTGAATCAATTTGACCTACAAAACCTGGATAGACTTCAGCAAGTAAATCAGTTCCTTTTTCAGTCAGGTAGAGATGAAAACTTCGGCGATCATTGAGATCGTTCTGGCGGGTGATCAAGCCCTCTTTGTGCATACCCTGCACGACACGGGTGGTGTTGCTCTTGTTGCAGAGCAGCCGGCTGCTCAGGTCGATGTAGTTGATGCCGGGGTTTTGAGAAACATGCAGGAGGATATAGAAACGGGCGACATTGAGACCATACCCAGACAGATAGGCCTTCTCATGGTTATCAATATGAAGGAAAACTGCCTTCAATGACTCATAAAGATGCATCCGTTTCTCCGACATATCACCCCAAACTCTAATGGTTGACTTGGAAACTAATTATATTAGATTTTAACAACATTGGTGGGTTTGTCAAGGTAGATATATAAAGCCCACGATTTACAACAGAATGGCGAGCACACTGTGGGCCCCAGGGGTGCTTGTTTCGCCCCTGCACTGTTCACTACTATATTAAAGGGGCTTAGCAGGCCGTTCAACCAACCTGCCCTTTTTTGTTGGTAATAACGCGGTTAATTGAGGGTAGATGGTATAGTTAATATCCAAAATTATACTTGGAGAGATCAATATGTTCACACAGCCCAACGCCGAAATCTACATCCCCGATGGCTCAGACGCCATCGAAGCACTAAGCCGGACGACCCATCTCAGCATCGCCGCCCATCAGGACGACATCGAGATTATGGCGATTGACGGCATCCTGCGAGCCTATCAGCAGCCGGACGTCCATTTCACTGGCTGTGTCGTCACCGACGGTCATGGCTCCCCCCGGGCGGGGGAATTTGCGCAGGTGAGCGACGACGAGATGGCGCGCATCCGGGTGGAAGAACAGAAAGAGGCAGCCCGCATAGGTAAGTATTCCGCCCAGGTCTTTTTGGGTTACCCCAGTGCTGAAGTCAAGAAGCCGGGCAACCAGGACCTCAAAGATGACCTGCAAAATCTGATCAGGCAAACCCGCCCACAGGTGATTTACACGCACAACCTGGCCGACAAGCACAACACACACGTTGGCGTTCTGCTGCGGCTGTTGGAAGCTCTACGCGATCTCGAACCCGTAGAACTGCCTGTAAGTTTGATTGGTTGTGAGGTCTGGCGGAATTTAGACTGGCTGCCTGATGAGAAAAAAGTGGTCATGGATGTATCCGCGCACAAACATCTTCAGGCCCAACTGGTGGATGTGTTTGTTTCTCAGGTGCAGGGAGGTAAAAATTATACCGATGCTGTTTTGGGTCGGCGGGCTGCAAACGCGACCTTTTTTGCATCACACGCTACCGATCTGACCACCGGGTTGAGCTTTGGGATGGATATGACTCCTCTGATAACGAATAAAGACCTGGATCCGGTTGATTACATCAGAGGATTCTTGCGGGAGTTTCAGGATAATGTGGTTGGGACGATCGAGTCCATGCGTTAAAACCACGCAAAGGGCAGGAAAACTCAACCCACCAAACGCAAATAATGCGCTTCGCCGCAGCACCAGACCTGCCGGTCAGGTGAGATGCGAAACCAGCCATTCCTGATTTCGTAAATGGTGACCACCTCGTTTCGAATCAAGTTGCCAATGATCTTATACTCTTTTCCGGGCCCCTCCCGCGTGAAGAGTGCTTTCACTATACACTGGGCGCGCTGCTTTTCAGGCGTATTGACCAAAGGCATTTCAGCCGGCAAACGCTGCATGTAATTCCCCGCTCCGGAGCACCAGACTTCGTCTTTTGGGTCAAGCCGAAACCAACCTTCATCCTCTTCATAGACCGAAACGATTTCACCCAGGTTAAGTTTGCCAATAATTTTGAAAGATGTACCCGGGCCCTCGCGCTTGCGCAGGCTGTTGACCATGCATTTGGCCCGAAAAAGCACTGCGGGTCCGGGAATGTCGAGGTATCCTGTGGGGTTATTGAAATACTGCCTGACCGCATTGCTGTCGCCATTCCAGCGGTTGTAATCCATGTAGTGGCTGAAGGCGCCGATCGCTTTTCCGCGATCGCTGGTCTGATGGATCAGGTAAGTGCTCACCCCTTTGGGCAAGAAGGGCGGCCCTGGGTGTTCACTGGTATAGAAAGGCGAAGGAGCAGAGCGGCGGTAGGTCGCCAACCACCAGTCCAGTTTAGGCAGATCGCCTAGCTGCAGGTTAGCGTCCACCCAATTGGCGCGTGAATACACGATGGGAAAACGACCCGTGCGCGATTTACAGATTTCCAGGCAGTTGAGCGTGGTTGAGGTGATGCGGGCACGCGTGTTGATACCGGCTACTTCGAGGTCAAGGGCAATGCGGTCGTGAGCCCAGTCGCTCTTATTTGCCAGCATTTTAAAAAGGGAATCCATTTGCGCGACAGCACTTTCACCGAAGTAAATCACATGGTAGGCAATCCTGCCGATTTTGAGTTGACCCATTTGGGACCAGTGATAACTGAATTGGGGATCGCGATAACCCCAGGACACGCCCGAGCGTGCGGCGATGAAACTGACGGGCTCAGCGTGATTTTTGATGATCTCAAAATTAATCCGCCGGGTTCCTTCCGCGTTAGCCTGATGCTTGCTGATGTCGATTCCAAATGCTCTCGTCATGCTTCCTCCTGGTCAGACGGAAACCAATATCACAAAATACCCGTTTTAGAGGGTTGTCAACCAGTTAGGTGCAATTAGAATGCCAGCAGACTTTACGCACAGGCGGCTATCTCTGCTTTCAGTTGGTTGAGATGTTGTACACTTCCAGGCTGGCAGCAGGCACGGAAATATTTAGCTGGACCGTGAACCGACGAAACTTTCAGGCGTGTTCAGCCTGAAGCCACGAGCGGACTTTTTCTTTGGATACCGGCAGGTCATCTACCCGCAAGCCGATGGCATGGTAGATGGCATTTGTGATTGCAGCCGGGGTGGGGATGCAGACCAACTCGCCCACCCCTTTGGCACCAAACGGCCCCTCACTGGCTTTGGCCTCAACGATGATTGATTTGATCTCAGGCAGGTCCTGCATGCGGGGCACCTGGTATCGGGCGATACGGTCGCTCTTGATGACACCATTTTCAACTTCGAAATCCTCCATCAAGGCATGCCCAATGCCCATGACGATGCCGCCTTCCACCTGAGAGTGGAACCCGAGGGGGTTGATCACGCGACCCCCATCGTTGGCAGAAATCACCTTCAGAACCTTTACCTCTCCAGTGGCTGGGTCGATGCCCACTTTCACCGCCTGCGCTGCGAAACTATAGGCGACATGGATGCGACCGCCGACGGAGATCGGATAGGTGTCGGGGGCGCGATAGCAATACTCCTCTGCCAGTCCCAACGGAGTTTGCTGGAGCTGGTCATGAATTTCCTGCCAGGGGATCAGCCTTTCACCAACTCGCGCCCCTTCTGATGAGAACAGAACTTCATCCGGATCGACATCACAAGGTTTGCTAAGCATCTCCAGAATGCGCTTACGCAGCGAAATGGCAGCCTGGCGTACAGCGTTTCCGGTCACGTAGGTCTGCCGGCTGGCAGTGGTTGGGCCACCATCAGGCGTGAGATCGGTGTCCATCAGGTAGACATTGATGTTGTCGGGTGGGATGCTCAAGATCTCCGCGGCAATCAACTGCAGCGTGGTGACCAGGCCCTGACCGACTTCGGAAGCGCCGCTCTTAATTTGCAAACGCCCGGCAGGCAGCAGTTTGAGGATCACCCCGCTGCTGTCTTCTGCACCAGTGCCCAAACCGGTATTCTTAAACCCACAGGCAAGCCCCCAGCATGTAATCAATCGCTGACCCGAAAGCTCTTCCGTCTGCGGGGTGTAGGGAGCGCTGACGCCGTTATGCGCCCACCAGTCGCCGATGGCGTCCAGACAATCGGGTAGCCCCACGCTTTCAGTCAGATAATGACCGGTGTTGGTAGTGGAGCCAACCTGAAGGCAGTTTATCTTGCGTATAGTCATCGGATCGAGGTCAAGCCTTTCAGCAAGGATGTCCATGGCAGATTCAATCCCAAAGGAAGCCTGGATCACGCCAAAACCCCGGAAAGCGCCTGCGGGCGGGTTGTTGGTGTACATGGCGTAGCAGTCTGCATGCGTGTGTGGGATCACGTAGGGTCCGCAAGAGTGGGTGGTCGCGCGGGTCATCACAGGGACACCCAGCGAGGCGTAGGCACCGGTATCACCGTAAAGCTCAGTGTGGACAGCTGTCAGCCTTCCATCCTGCCTGGCTCCCAGGCGCAGTTTGATGCTGGTGGCATGTCGTTTGGGGTGAACCAGCATGCTCTCGCGGCGGGTAAACAGCAATTTGACCGGTCTGTCCGTGGCCAACGCCAGCAGGGCGGCATGGATTTGACCTGCGATATCTTCTTTTCCCCCGAAGGCGCCGCCAATTTTTTGTCCGCGCACGCGCACCTTTTCAAGCGGTAGTCCGGTGGCTTCGGCCACCTGGCGGCGATCTTCAAAGGGGATCTGGGAGCCAACGTAAATATCCAGCCCCCCATCTTCCCTGGGAACAGCGATGGAACACTCCGGCTCCATGAATAAATGCTCCATGGAGGGCGTGGTGAAAGTATGCTCGACCACCACATCCGCCTCTGCAAAGCCGATCTGTATATCGCCCTTATCGAAGTAGATGTGTTTGAGCAGGTTGCCCTGATCGTGTATTTGCTCGGCATCTCTTTCAAGTGCCTTCTGGGGGCTGCTGACCACCGGGCGCCCTTCAAATTCAGGTTTAATCAGTCTGATTGCCTCATCAGCGATGGCCTGGCTCTGGGCAGCGACGATGGCTATCGCGTCGCCCTGGTAACGCACGCGTTCGCCAATCCCGACCAGGACCGGCCAATCCTTCTTGTAGATCCCGTGCAGCCGTTCGTGTTGCAGATCTTGCGCCGTCAATATGGCCACAACGCCGGGCAATTGGCGGGCTTGAGAGCTGTCAAGTGAGCGCAGGATGGCTGAGGGAACACCGGCGCGCAGCACCCGGGCGTAAAGCATGCCCTCAAAGTGCAGGTCATCGCTGAATTTCGCGCTGCCAATTGCCTTGCCAACTGCGTCGGGGCGTATAAAGTTCTTACCGACATAGGTCAGGTCCTGTTCGCCCAGCGGAAACTGCCGGGACTGCACGTAACTTTCTTCCCGGATCGCCTTTGCCGCTGCCTGGATGGCGGAAATGATGGCTTCATAACTGCCGCACCGACATATCACGTCGTTCATGGCCTCCCTGATTTCGTCAAGGCTGGGGTCAGGGTTGTTTTGAAGCAGGGCATGGGCTGTCAGCAGCTGGCCTGGTGTGCAAAAACCACATTGGATGGCGCCATGTGTGATGAAGGCCTCTTGCAGCGGGTGGAGCGCTTTGAGGTCTTCACGCTGGTCTTGCTGGTGGTTGGGGCGCAGTGCCCGCAGTCCTTCAACAGTCAAAACCGACTTGCCATTCACTGCCGCGGCGCGGGTGATGCACGAGCGCGTGGGTACGCCATCGACCAACACAGTGCATATGTTGCAGTGTCCTTCACCACAGCCGATTTTCGTGCCGGTCAGCCGCAGGCGTTCTCGTAAAAGGTCGCTCAGTTTTTCACCAGGGATTTCCTGAAGTTGATAAGGGACACCATTGACATTTACTTCCAGCATTGCGCTCTCCACAGGTACGATCAGGTGATCGATGAATGCCTAATTATAAAACGAATAGAGCAGGATGAGCTCATCAAACGCGCCTCGTCTTGAAAGACAGAAATCAAAGCAGTTTGGGAGTCTCTTGCGTGGCCGAATCTGAGCCGGCCATCCTTCAGGATAAATTCGGTGTCAAGCTGCGGGCAGCAATGCCTTGCATGCCAGAGGTGCGCGCTTCTCAAAGTTTTAACTACCGAAGACACCGTTTTCATCAGGCGGTCTCAAAGTGTTTAATCTGCGTGAAAGCCAAAGACTCCGCACTTAGCTTGTACGATAATGGATTAAAAGCAGCGCTTTGTGACATAATACCAAGCGACAAGGCAGGTACAACATGGCCAAAAGAAGACTCCCATTTAAAGCAAAGAAACAAAATCTGACCCCAGTGTGGATCATCGTTGCAGTAGTTGTGGCAGTGGTTGTGCTTTTCGTTTATCGCGGGCTGCGTGACTTAAGCGGAAACCCGATCTTGCACTCGCAGGACGATGTGCCCCGCCTGACCGCTTCAGAAGCCATCAGCGCGCTCGAGCAAGATGGGGCGATTTTGCTGGATGTCAGGCAAGCCAGCCAATATGAGCTCAGCCATATCAAGGGAGCGCTCAGCATCCCCCTGGGTGAGATCGAAGCCTATCTACCCGGTCTGGATAAGAAAGCCTGGTACATCACCTACTGCACCTGACCGGCCGAAAATACGAGCGCCCGGGCGGCGTTCCTCATGTTGCGCGAAGGTTTCGAGCGGGTCAATCCGGTTTTGGGTGGTTTTGAGGCTTTAATTGAGGCTGGCTTACCACTTGAACCATAGAGATTATTGTCTTGTTGCTCCTGCGGGTGATTAAAAAAACCGAGCCCTAATTTAGGGCCCGATTAACCTGATTTGAATAACGATTACGCCATGGTGTAGTTTTCTTCATGCACCTGAGATTCAGAAACACCCATAGCATCGAAGTGTTTTTCGATCGCGCGCAGCATGGGAGCCGGACCGCAGACAAAGTAGAACAGGTCCTGGTAGTTTTGCGGCAGGTGTTCCCGCATAATATCTTCGGTGATATAGCCTCGATGAGGGTAATCTTCCTGCAGGGGTTTTTCCAAAACCTGGACGAAAGCGAGGTTAAGTTTGGGCTTCAACTGTTCGAATTCATCCTCATAAAGGGCGGTATTTTCGTTCAGATCACCGTAAAAGACATAGGTTGGGCGTTTGTCGCCGCGATCTGCCAGGGTATTGAGGATGCTCATGACCGGAGCCAGACCGATTCCGCCGGCAATCATCACCAGCCCGCTCTGCATGCGCGGGTCATCTAAATTGAATGTTCCATAAGGGCCGTCCACATAAACACGTTGACCTTTTTTCATGTGTGGCACGGTGGATGTGAAATCCCCCAGATTCTTGATCGAGAAACGCAGCTCACCTTCGCGTTCTGAACTGCCGGAATAAGAGAAAGGGTTTCGGCTGAGCACGAAGGGTGAAGGACCGGTGCTGATCCAGGCCACCTGACCCGCCTCGAAAGGAACACCTTCATGACCGTCTGGAACAAGGGTGAGGGTGTAGGTGTCAGCAGATTCACCTACCACAGATTCGACCATGTACGGTTTCTGACCGATTCGCAGAGGTCGGATGATACGGATATACAGA
>Ga0172382_10008782_pt1 | contig 13967 bp, 11 predicted proteins | sample Leawel138RmetaG_FD_122245 | JGI IMG/M metagenome (GOLD analysis project Ga0172382, IMG submission 122245) | Leachate microbial communities from a municipal landfill in Southern Ontario, Canada - Leachate well 138R metaG | ecosystem: Engineered > Solid waste > Landfill > Unclassified | place...
AGCACAAGTTCAACCGGTTCAATGACAAAAACCAGTCTGGCAGCCCTCGACAGTATCTTTACAGTAGAAGTAAGCGTTGCAAAAGCAAGCGGAACAACAAAACTTACAAAGAATTTTATGTATATGACCTACGATCAGACGCAGGCATATATAAGAGAAGTTTTGGCAGGAACAAAATCAATAACAGAAGCACAAACAGTTCTTTCCTAGGATTTACCTAATGTTTATAATGCAACTGCTCTTGATCCGATTGTTCGTGCAGCACTTAATAATACATACGCTTATCAAGTTGAAAATGCCTATGATCCATATGATCTTTTGACTCATATAAATGATTTGGATTTTTGCGCTAATGTCAAAAGTGAAGTTTTAAATGCAATGATCAACAGCCATGTTGCATCAAGTATTCAGGGTGTATTAACCTCGTATTATGATGGTGCAGGCATAACTTTAACAGATAAAGCGAAAGTTTGGTTTGAAGACGGAACTGCAGATAAATCGGCAGTATCCGCAATCCTTGCAAACTATACATACGTTTCGGTATCTGATTTTAAAAATCAGTTTGAAGCGGCTACTTTCCTTGATGTTGCGTCAAAGAAATATAACACAGAAATTATTAGCTTCCTCAGAAGTGAAAACGGTAATTATAAAAATTACGGAACTGCGACAAATCTTTCCGGTGGCGGAACAACCTTTACGTTAGATTTTACAACATTTGATTCTCTTGCAACAACTCCTACAAGACTCGAATATGCAGGGGCATATATGGCAGGTACATATACAACTCTTGATGCTCTGCAAAACAGATTCAATGCACTGCTTGCGGCATTGCCTTCGATTTCCGAACCTACGGCACCATCTGACTCTTCTGCCGGTCCATCCGGAGGAGGATCAGGCACATCCGTATCGGTTGGACTTGTTAATCCTATAGTAGGAGATAAAGTTCTTCCGTTTACTGACCTTGCCGGTGTTGACTGGGCAGTAGAAGCAATCCGAGCGCTCTATCTTGAAAAAGTTATCGACGGTGTTTCTGAAAACCGGTTCGATCCTGATGCAAATGTTACAAGAGAACAGTTTGTTAAAATAATAGTAAATGCATTTAATCTTGTTGGTACAGGCAAGAAAGCTTCGTTTGATGATGTTGACCAGAATGAATGGTATGCACCTTATATTAATACAGCTGTTGAGCTTGGAATTATCAACGGTATATCAGCTGATGAATTTGGTGTTGGCCAAAACATCTCAAGACAGGATATGACAGTAATTATGTACAGAGTTGCTAAATTCAAGGGTATTGCAATTAATGCAAAATCGAATAAGCAACCTAAGGATATTTCATCCGTTGATGATTATGCTGTTGAAGCGGTAAATGCACTATATCAGGCAGAAATCATTAATGGTGTTTCAGAAGGTGTTTTTGCAGGTTATCAGACGGCTACCCGTGCACAGGCTGCAAAACTCAGCTATGACCTTAGAAAGATAAAATAAAAGTTTCATAAAATAAGCTTACTAATATGTTTGGCGATTGAAAAACTATAGGACAACAGTTCGCCGGGCATCAATGAAGAGATGTTTTTGGAGGATTAATAATGGACTTTTTAAAGGCATACGAGTTATGCAGAAAAAAGTTTGATGTTCACATGGAGAAATTCCATCAGACAGTTCCCGAACTCGGAGGACAGAAGGACGGAAATTACTACGTTGAAGGAAAAACTTACACACCACTTGTTGATAAGTGGGTTTGGCTTGGTTCATTTGTAACGGGATTGGCTCCTCTATTCTATAAAAATGAAAAGGACGCAAATCTATTAAAATGGGCTAATAAATTTAAATACGAATATCATAAAAAGATGTTCGGTGACGGAATGAAATATATGCACGACCTTGGATTTTTGTATATGCCCTACAGCGTAGAGCTTTACAGATTGACAGGGGACCCGATGCATAAGGATGATGCCATTAAGGCGGCTGATGAGCTATGTAAGAGATTTGACATAAAAGGCGGATATATCGAAGCATGGTCAGATCTTGACGGCAGCGAAATGAATCATCGTTGGATGATAGCCGACTCTACCATGAACATTTCACTTTTGTTCTGGGCATGGCAGGAAACCGGTAAATTCTATTATAAAGACATTGCCGAAGCACATATAGAAAATGTTGAAAAACATCTTATAAGAAGCGATTGGTCTGTGGCTCACGCATTTAAATTTTATGAGGACGGATCTCCCAAATACGAGCAAAACAGCTGTGGATACAAAGAAGGCTCACATTGGGCAAGAGGAACAGGTTGGGTAGTTTACGGACTTACAATCGCAGCAGCATATACTGGTAACAAGCACTATCTTGAGCTTGCCAAAAACGTTCTTAAAAAGTGGATAGAAGAGAACAAGAATGCTGATCTTATTCCTATCTGGGATTTCAGACTGCCCGAAAACGAGCCTGCAAGGGCTTGCAGCGCAGAAAAAGCTGATTGGGATGGCACAGACCCTGCAAATCTCGATAAAAATATCGACACATCAGCAGCGGCAATCATTAGTTGTGCAATCCTTTTAATGAACGATATTTCACCTGAACCTGAGCTTACGGAATATGCGGACAAAATGCTGCAGAGTCTTTGTGACAAGTATTTAAATAAAGACGAAAGTATTCCCGGCTTGTTAAGCCATTCAAACGGTAACATGCAGTATACCGTTTATGGAGACTGGTACTTTATTGAAGCTCTTGCGAAAAAAGTACATGGTACGCCCAATTGTTGGTATCAACCAAAAAACTAAATCATCAAAATAAACTAACCAAATTCATTCTGCATAATGCAGAAGAAAGGGGACAACAATGAAAACTAAAAAAATTATTTCACTGGTAGTTGTTCTTACGCTTGTATTATCCTTCTTCACTATAGGCAATGTACAGGCAGCTGAAGATGAGTTTGCAATACTCAAAACACTGGGTATAAATACAGACTTCAGTGATGACACAACACCTATCACAAGATATCAGCTTGCTGAAATAGCAGTTGAGTTGACAAAAATCAGTCTTGATCCGGAGGGGGAACCAACATTCCCTGACGTTCCGCAGAAACACAAATTCTTCCCGCTAATAAATGCGGTAACAAAAGAAGGACTCATGGGTGCACTTGCTGACGGTTCTTTCTCTCCGATGGCAAATGCATCTGCAATGGACGGCGGCCGTATTCTCCTCGCAGAACTCGGTTATACAGCATTTGCAAAACAGGCAGGATGGACAGACGCTCAGTACAATAGTAAGGTACAGACTCTTGGTCTTACCAGAGGAGTTCAGAGCGCAGAAGGTCTCACATACTATGACATCGGTAAAATGATGATCAATATGCTAACTACAAAAATAATGGAAATCGTTTCAATTGATGCTGAAGGTATCCAGTTCAGAGAAAGTGACCGTACATATATTGAAGCTAAATATGGTTATGTTCTCAGAACAGGTGTTCTTCAGGCCAATGGTGACGCAAGTATCGCAGGTGTCACACCGGTTACTTCAAAACAAGCAGTAATCGACGGAAAGATTTACAAAACTAACGGTTATGACTATTCTGACTATGTAGGTTACAATGTTAAATATATTTTAACAAGTGCATATGCAGATGCTCAGCTAGTTCACGTTGAAAAATACAGAACTTCACAAGAGCTTGTGCTCGAAGCTGAAGATATTGTAGGTTATAATAACCTTACATATCAATACACAGATGAAAATGGTGCTACTGAGGTTGTATCCTTCCCTTCATCTGCAAGAGTAATTATCAACGGTCAGAATATGGGCACACCTAATAACGCATATTTCAAACCGGATCACGGAAAAGTTACACTTATCGACACAAACGGTGACGAAGTTTACGATGTAGTTAACATTAACACTATGGTTTATTTCAAAGTGGGCGGTACCGGTGCTACAACAATCAGCGACCTCTTTACAAGTTCTACAATTGACGTTAAAGATATTCAGTCATATATTTATTTAGGCGGAAAAACTGTGGATATAATGGCTATCCCAACCGGTAGCTATGTTGAGGTTGCAGCCGGCAGTGTAACATATAACACAGTTGAGAACAATGTAATTATGGCTCCGGATATTGCAAACAGTGATGTAATTACAATTAATGTCGTAGATACTACTACGGTAAAAGGAAAAATAACGACAAAAAGAGGTAATGCTGTAGGTATAGACGGCGTTATTTACGAATTCAACGAATACTATTATGACCTCATTAACAGTGGTTATGTAAATGCAGTTGCAATTGGTTCAACAGCTACTCTTGTTCTCAATGAAAAAGGTCAGGTTATTGACATTGTAGATATTGTATCTCCATATGCAGACTCTAAGGTAGAAAAGAAATATGGCTATATGTCAGGCATTAGTGAAGCTCGTGGCGGCACAGGTCAGGCAGTTATAAAGATCATTGATTTTACAACTCTTAAAGAATCAGGTTATGTAACAGACTTAGATTGTAAGGTTAATGGTAAAAAATTCAAATATCAAGATGCTACAAGAATTAATTCTAATAGCAATACAAACTTCTTCACACCTGATGGCTACTTTAAACATCAGCTTGTAAGATATGTACTTGATGATGATGGTGAAATTTCTCAACTTTATCTTGCAGTTGACAGAGCAAATGAAAAGTTAATTAATCATATTCTCCCTGTCAATGAAAAGGACGCAACACCGTCTACAACACTCGGTTATTATTCAACAACAGATAACCCTGATTATGATCCGGCTTATCTCGGCTATGACAAAAACAACTTTACTCTTGATAAAGAGGGATTCCTCTATAGCAGAAGTGAAATTGACGGTCTCTACCAGGTTGCAACAGACACTCTCCGTGTTCAGGTGTATGTTGATATGGTTCCGGGCACAGTTAAGAGCAATGGCAAACTTCCTGATAGTGCTGCTCCAGGTTGTTATGATACATTCCCGACTCTTCAGGACACAAGATATTGGAAGGTTGAGCTTCCCGGCAAAGCATTTGACAAAAACGACTCCTTCTATATTAATGCGTTCTACAACGGTGAATATCTCCAGCTTTATGATGTATCTGAAGCGTATGTGCCTTCAGTATTAATTGAGTACTATGCTGATTCACCGAAGGGTGGTTCAGATCCCATTACAGCCAATGGCTTTAGTTCTGGTTACTATAATAATGACCTTAAATACGGTGTAGTAATTGACGTAAAAGATATCTTTGATGATGTTTCACAGGAAGAAAAACGCCAGATTACAGTTCAGCGTCCATCAACAATGGGAGTTGAAACAAAAATACTTCTTCCTTCCGGTAAGCTTAAAGAATCATCACTCCAGTATAAGAGACAACCCGGTTATACATTTGAAAATGACTTAAATTTCTCGGGTTCACAGCAGACTGCTATTAACTGGACTGATATTGAAAAGGGTGACATTATTGAGTGTAACTTCAACAGTATCGGTGAAGTATCAGGTTTCCGTGTAATTGTCGACCATGAGTTTATTGAAGATATAGAAAGTCTCGTTTACGGAAAACTTTGGGGTGAATATTGGAACAATGATGCTTCTTATACTCACGTTAACCTTGGTTATGTAGTAAAAACTTATGGCGTAGACGGTGCTCTTGTTAACATTGGAGGTCCTAACGGTCCTGTTTCAGGTCTCAAATATGTTGGTAAGCTTAATCCTGTACCTGGTGGTAACGCAAGTATTGTCGGTTCAGGTGTAATTTTACATCTTAAATCAGGGCTCTGTGAACCAGCTACTCTTGAAGACCTCAAAGTAGGCGACAGTGTTATTTACAGAAAGGTTTCAGCAGCAACTTGTGAAATCTTTATTCTAAGACCTTAACATTAACAGTCGCTTAAGCGGCTGATAAGTTCAAAAAACTCCTCTATAAAAAAAGACGGACTTTCTTTTGTCCGTCTTCCCCCAACGGGGGAGAGAAGTGCATGGCTTATTTTATTTAACAAAATAATAGGAGGAAATAAATATGAGAACAAAAAGAATTTTGTCACTCATGCTTGCTGTATTTATGCTGGCTTCAGTTACTATTTTAGCTGAGCAAACTGCTAATAATGTTTATGTATATGAAGATTTCGGAAAATATAACAGTGTAACAGCCATGAAAAGTGTCAGCGGTGACAAATCAGGTGCAGGCATATACTGGGTCGGTCGTGGTAGCTATGGTGATTTCCAAAACGGAAGACTAGATGGTACGGGGAATAAGATTTCTGCATCCCTCCCAGAGCTTCGTGATAGAAATGCCGATCGTTATTTTTTGGACTGGAACGAAGGAACTACTGCCGCAACAACATTTCCTAAAATAGGAAATACAACATTTTATAAAATGTATAAGGTTGATGCAGACGGTAATTTAATCGGTACAGGTTCGGGTTCATCTGTATGGGCTATGTTTGGTGATGAATGGACTGCATTAGAAAATACGGATGAGATTTATGTTGTTTCAGTTGATTACATTACTTACGGGAACCCGAATAAAACAAGCAACCTGTATTATAATCCTATTGAAATACTGAGACATAAAAATGAGACAGACGGTTCAAAGACTTACGGCAACAGATCTTTCTTTGGTCTGACTGAAGCCAAAGTGGGTGATGCATTTACTGATTATTTGTATCTTGATCCGAGAACTGGTGGAGGAAACTATTCAACAAATATTACCTTCCCCGTTCTTGAAAACGGAAGATTACAGCGTTATACAGCAGCTATTAAAGCAAATGGAGCCAATACAGGCATTGTTATAGATAGATTCATTGACGGAGCTCCATGGTATAACCCAAGTTCTGTTACTGCAACACTTGGCAACCCGGTCAGAGCAACTCACACCGAAATCGGAAACTATACTATTGACGGCGTTGCAGTTATTTTTAGACACGCTAATCCGGGTGCAGTTGCAAATGTTCTTTGCTATACAATTAAAAATGAAGCAGGGGCATTCTATGCTTCATCACACGATACTGAAATTGCAACCTCTGCAACATCTGCAAAAGTTAAATTTTCACAGCCCGTTGGCAGTGCAACACTATCAAGGGAAAGTGTAACGGTAGAAAAAGATTCAATACCATTACCATCCGGCTTATATGAAATCGGTGATACCGAGATTGTATATGATGAAGATACAAACGAAGTTTATTCATTGCTTGAAATCAAATTCCCGTATGGCGTATCAGCCGGCGCAACCTACACAGTAAGCTTTGATTCAACGGTTACAAATGAAGTAGGCATGGCGATTGACAGTGCAAGAGATTCTGCTTCCTTTGATGTTGCGGCTGCTCCTACAAACGTGATTTCTTTCTCAGCTAAATCTGGTCTTGGTGATACTGCGGGTTCTGCAATTACAACTTTAGAGGTTGGCAAACAGGCTAACTTCACAGCTAAAGTCAGCACAGCTGCAGAAGGTTCATATCTACTTATAGGTATATACGATTCTGCCGATAACCTCGTAGGCTATACTTATACATTAGCTAACCAGGGCGATGAAATATCTTTTGCAAGTAAAATCACAGCGCCGGGTATGAAGGTAAAAGCTTTAAGCTTTGGTAACCTGTATGACTTTGATGCTTCAGCAGCATTTGGCTCATCCAGTGCAATTCAGTAAAGGAGGAAAGAAAAATGAAAAAAATAGTTTGTCTGGCGCTTGCGCTTGTATTATCCCTTTCATTTGCAGCATTAGCCTCCGGTGATTTTGTTTGCACAGCAACTTCGGTTGCAAATGGCGCTACAAATGTTTATTACAAAGAAGGAAAAGTTTCCATTACATTTAACGACGAGGTTAACACCGTTCTCGTTTCAATGAAAAAAGCAGGAGCGGCATTTGTTGACTTTACTGCTACAAGAAATGCTGTTAACACAAATGTTGTTGATGTTGTTTTTGATAATGATTCAAACCCGGCAACTCCATACTATCTTGATTTTAACGTAAGATATGAAATTGATTTCAGCGGATGTAAAAAAGCAGGAGACATTGCAGTATCAGGAATTAATAAAATTGAGTTCACAGTTGAACCTGCTCCGATTTTAGAAGTTGAATCATCAACCTTAATTTCAGGTGTTGGTACTTCAACAATTACACATCCATCATATTTTACAGGCGACAACTCTCTTCAGGGATGTACAATTAATCTTAAAAACAAAGATGCTTCAAACAGTAAAACGGTTACAATCGTTTGCGCACTTTACGACGACAACGGTCTTATTGACAAAATGGTTACCTCAAAAAAAGTAATTGCTGCGGGATCTTCTGACACCATCGGTCTCGGAACGATAATTCCGACAACAGTTTCGGGCGGCAAAGCTAAGTTATTCATTTGGAATGACGTATCGGAAAAAAGACCATACGTTGGTTCAATTGAATACGATATCCAGTAAAATTTTTTAGAATTGCCGTACAAATTCAAATTATGACTGACGGCTTGGGGTAGGGAATAATCCTGCCCCAAACGTCGGCCTTCCTCGGCAACAAAACATAGGAGGCTTACATGAAGTTTTTAAAAACAGTTAAAAAAAATGGTCCTTTGCTTGCGATGGTCTTTCCCGGCGTAGCATTTTTTATTTTATTTAACTACATACCGATGTTCGGACTTTTAATCGCATTCAAAAATTTTAACTTTGCAAGAGGCATAATTGGCTCAAAATGGGCAGGACTTAACAATTTTAAGTTTCTTGTTATGTCAGGTGACGCCTTTCTTATTTTAAGAAATACAATTCTGTATGCGTTATTCTCACTGATAGTTGTTAAAATTATTGAAATATTCCTTGCTATTATGTATGATAGCCTTTCCGGTAGTAAACTAAACAGATTCAACCAGACAGTTTCTATTCTGCCGCACTTTTTATCGTGGGTTGTTGTCGCTTACTTTGGTCAAGCTCTTTTAGATTCGGAAAGAGGTCTTTTTAACCAGATACTCGGAACTAACATTCAGTGGTATTCTGAACCTAAATATTGGCCTTTTATACTGACGTCCTTCCAGGTTTGGAAGGTCATAGGGTATGGTAGTATTATATACTACTCAAATATCAGGGGTATTGACTCCGAACTTTATGAAGCAGCAAGAATTGATGGTGCTACTTGGTGGCAGCAGGTTAAATATATAACCATACCGCTTCTCCAGTCAATTATCATTATCATGGTAATTATGGGTATTGGTGGTATTCTTTACAGTGATTTCGGCTTGTTCTATAATGTTCCAAGAAACTCAGGTGCACTTTACTCTACTACTCAGACACTTGACACTTATATATACAACGGCATTACTCTTGCAGGTGGTTCTCTCGGTATGTCCTCAGCTGCAGGCTTCTTCCAATCAACAGTTGGTTTCTTGCTCGTTATTATATCCAATGCTATTATTAAAAAAGTGTCACCCGAAAACGCAATGTTTTAATAAGGAGGATTGGAAAGAATGCAAGTTTCAACTACTGTAAATACCAAAAGAAAAAAGAAAAAGGATTTAACAGCTGATATTCCTATTCTTGTGAAAATTTTCTCAATAATTTTTACAACCGGACTTTCAGCACTTTGTATAATCCCCATGTGGCTCACATTATCCATTTCATTTACGGACGAGTTTTCTCTCGCAGCTGATGGTTATGGATTTATCCCAAAGGTTTTCAGTACAAAATCTTATGAGTACATTTTTGAAAACGGCAGCATGGTATGGCGAGCTTACGGTGTAACAGTTCTTATCACTGTTGTTGGCACAATTCTTACTCTTGCAGTTGTAAGTATGTTTGCATATGCAATTTCAAGACAAAGCTTCCCATGGGGTTATCAGCTCAGTTTCTTTGCCTATTTCACGACCCTATTCTCAGGTGGTATGGTATCTTCATATATTGTTAACACCACAATGTATAATCTTCGTGATAACCCGCTTATCCTCATTCTTGCAGGTGCAGTTGGTGCGATGAATATCCTCATTGTCAGAACATATATGCGAACGTCCATTCCGGACTCGGTTATTGAATCGGCCAAGATAGACGGGGCGAGCGAATTCCGTTGTTTCTATCAGATTGTTCTTCCAATGGCCGTTCCTGTTCTTGCAACAATCGGTCTTATGAGAGCAGTTTCTTTGTGGAACGACTGGAATACATCCTACCTCTATATGCCAACAAATAATGCCTGGGCGCCTATTCAGCTGGTGCTTAAGAAAATTGAAAAAAATATTGAATACCTTGCGACTAATGCAAACAATATGACTCCGGAAGAATTAGAGCGCATGCAACGTGAAATGCCTTCTGACGGTTTCAGAATGGGTCTTACAATGATGGTTGCTATGCCGCTTGTAATTGCTTACCCCTTCTTCCAGAAATATTTTGTTAAGGGTATTACAGTCGGCGCAGTTAAAGGTTAAAAAGCATAATGAAGCGGTGGAATACGATAAGTATTTCACCGCTTTTATTATTCATATACACCGTTATTACGGATTTGTTTTTCAAGATTTTTCAAAGTTTTAAGCTCGGGGTTTTTCATATATTTTTCATATAGATAGAGTGGAGTTACAATAGAACTTACTTTCCCTTTTTTGTCCTTTACCACCCCGATAGAATTTACAGGCAAGCTCCCGGCTGCTTCTAGTAATGACAGATTATCACTCAGAACAAACACACTGCTTTTTTCAACCGCGGAGTGTTCGGCAGAGGTCACTTCAATTACGAGATTTTGCTGGTTTTTTGCAGAGAAAAAAACGAAAAGACCAATATAAATCAAACTGATATTAAAGGTTGAAACATAAAGAACCAATATTCCGCAAAAACTAATTACAAGTCCGATGAACTGACCGATATTCTTCATAACTTTATAAATACTTTTGCGGCTTAAAAAGCAAGATAATATTCCTGAAAATATGTATCCTCCGTCAAGCGGATAAACGGGCAGCAGGTTTATTGCGGTTATAGATATATTTATCAGAAAAAGGGTATTAAGATTCAAGCAGTATGCAAAGGCTGATACTATCAGACTCGCAATCGGACCTCCTGCCGAAATAAAAAGTAATGTTCGAGGGGAGGGGGATTTGCCCGGAAAAGATATCTCTACACCAAAGCCGTGAAGCGTGAAATTGTCAAGGTGCGCGCCGCATATTAACGCAAAAAAAATATGCCCGAGTTCGTGTATTACAAGCGAAAAAAGAAGATAGTAAATATTTATGCCGCTTACTGCAATGGAAAGAGCAGCAGCGGCAAGAAGTGATATTTCTATTAAAAGATTTTTATGTAACCAAAAAAAGTTTCTCATGGTTTAACAACATCTGTACCGGCAGGAAGGACTGCATCTTCTTTAAACCGCGCTATAATTTCAGGCAGATTTACCGTTGTAGTCAGTATCTTTTCAGCGTACTCGCGCGGAGTTTTCCCGTTAGGTAATGCAGAATCCTTAAACATCATAAATCCGCAAATTATTGCAATACAAAGAATAACCTGAACAAAAATTTTTCCGTTTCCGCTAGTTTTTTTCTGTTGAGGTCTGCTTCTCGATGACCTTCTTTGCATAATACAACCTCTTTTCTCTTTTTGTATAATATATTATAAATCAAGTAAAAATATGAAAAAAAAGTCGCACACTTTTAAGTGTGCGACTAAACCTTTTCAGTTAGGTTTTGCATAGTCGCGATGTTTTTTTGTAACACGGTAATTTTTTTCAGATAAGAATTTTGCAACAGCTTCAGCAATTGCAACGCTCCGATGTTTACCGCCCGTACAACCTATTGCTATAACAAGTTGATTTTTCCCTTCCTCAATGTAATGACCCATTAAAAAATCAAGCATATCATTCAGCTTTTCAAGGAAAATTCCTGTTTGAGGGAAGGAAAAGACGAAGTCTGACACTTCACTGTCCAGCCCCGTTTTATCACGAAGTTCATCAACATAATATGGATTGGGGAGGAATCGAACATCAAAAACAAGGTCAACATCAATCGGCAGACCGTGTTTGAATCCAAAGGACATTACCTCAATTACAATTCCTTTGTATGCAGATTTTCCGCTGAACACGGACACAAGCTCGTCCTTAAATTCAGCAGGACTAAGTCTTGATGTATCGATAATATATGTTGCGCGACTGCGGACATCTGCAAGTATTTCCCGTTCCTTTTTTATGCTGTCCAATAGTTCGCCGCCCGAGGATAGCGGGTGATTTCTTCTGTTTTGTTTATATCTGCTTACAAGTGAAGTATCACTCGAATAAAGGAATAGAATATCGTATTTTATATTGTTATTGGTAAGCTCGTCGAGAGAATCAAAAAGCTGACCGAACATATCTCCGCTTCGCAGGTCAATTACAAGTGCGATTTTATCAATTTTTCCCGACGATGATGTAAGCACGCGGGCAAAAGCGGTAAGCAGGGCAGGCGGCATATTGTCAACACAATAGTAGCCGATGTCTTCAAGAGCACGGATAGCACTACTTTTTCCAGCTCCGGACATTCCGGTAATAATCAAAAAATCCATAAATTTACCTCCTGCCGATTAACTTAATCTCTTCTTGTATCTTAACGCCAAATTTTACATATACCTCTGTTTTTATATATTTAATAAGCTCGGTTACATCTTTTGCGGTTGCACCGCCTTTGTTGATTATAAATCCGCAATGCTTATCGCTGATCTGAGCGCCGCCGATTGAAAAACCCTTTAGCCCGCAGTCCTGAATCAGTTTCCCTGCAAAATGCCCCTCGGGACGTTTGAATATGCTTCCTGCGCTGGGGAATTCCAAAGGCTGTTTTTGCTTACGTCTGGCGGATAAATCGTGAACCTTTGCTATAATTTCCGAATAATCCCCCGGGGTGAGCGAAAAAGATGCGCCTATTATAATATCTCCCGACGATTGAAAAATGCTCGAACGGTATCCGAAATTGCATTTTTCGCAAGGTAAATCGACAATTTCGCCCTCGCGAATTATGCGGACAAAGTTTATAGTGTCTTTAAGTTCCCCGTCATAAGCACCTGCATTCATGTAAATACCGCCGCCTACCGAACCTGGAATACCTGCTGCAAATTCAAGACCTGACAAAGAATTTTTGGTTGCTTCAGAGGCAAGTGCGGACAGCTTGGCACCTGCATCGGCATATATTTCGTTACCCGTAACGGTTATGTTTGTTATTTTTTCGGTTGAAATAACCGCACCTTCAATACCATCGTCTGATACCAAAAGGTTTGAACCGTTTCCGACAACCATATGGGGAACTGAGTGTTCTTTGAGCTGACGCAGTATTCCGGCCAGCTCGTCTACCGATTCGGGCGTAATATAATAATCGGCATTTCCGCCTATTTTAAAGGTGGTATGACGCGACATAGGCTCATTTATTAAAATATTTTTTGCAGAAGTTATTTTTTTTATACAATCAATCATTAAACTACTCCGTTTGATTTGCCAAGCATCGCGGCGCCAATAATGCCTGCATCGTTACCGAGTGAGGCTATTGTGATTTCGGGAATGTCCGCAAAGGCACCGCCGTAGGATTCTCTTTGACAATATTCTTTTATAGGATTTAAAAGGTAATCGCCTTCCTTAGAAATTGCACCGCCGATAGCGATTACCTCAGGTTGAAAAATGTTTATGATATTACAAATTCCCACCGAAATATGATTTATATAATTTTCCACTACCATGGCAGCGGTTTTATCACCGCTTTTTGCAGCGTCAAACGCTGTTTTTCCGCTGACTAAATCTATATTGCCCGAAACAAGAGAATGCATTATTGTGTTTTTATCTTCTTTCATTGCGGCTTTTGTCTGTCTGATAAGAGCGGAAACAGAGGCGTATGATTCCCAGCAGCCTTTTCTTCCGCAACCGCAATTCTCGCTGTTTTCATTTATTACAATATGCCCGAGTTCGGCAGCGATACCGTTATGTCCGGAATAAATTTTCCCGTCTAAAATTATCCCGCCGCCAACTCCTGTTCCGAGTGTAATTGCAATAAAGCATTGGGCAGGCTTGCCATATTGACAATATTCCGCTA
>Ga0172382_10008783_pt1 | contig 13966 bp, 18 predicted proteins | sample Leawel138RmetaG_FD_122245 | JGI IMG/M metagenome (GOLD analysis project Ga0172382, IMG submission 122245) | Leachate microbial communities from a municipal landfill in Southern Ontario, Canada - Leachate well 138R metaG | ecosystem: Engineered > Solid waste > Landfill > Unclassified | place...
AGTCTCTCCGTGTCCGGCCCAGAGGTCGAGGACCTGGGCATCCTTTGCACCCCCGGAAGGAATCGAACCTTCACAGCCGGCTTAGAAGGCCGGCGCCCTATCCGTTAGACGACGGGGGCATTCGGGAGGCCGTGCAGGAGTTGAACCCTCGGCTCCCGTTTCTAGCACGGGTGGAGGGAAACCGCCCCCTGAGCCTCACGGCCCAGATGGTAGCGGGAGTGGGAATCGAACCCACCTGATACGGCGTATGAAACCGCTACTCTCCCCAGAGAGTGATCCCGCCATTGGTGCTCAGGAGAGGACTCGAACCTCCACGACCTTTCGATCACAGCGCCCTCAACGCTGCGTGGCTACCAGTTACACCACCTGAGCAGACTTTCTCGCACGATCCCGTTGTGCTCTGCGACACAGATCACAACGACAACCGTAACGGTACATTGTACTCGTTCCGTGTTGGCGTGTGCTCCTGTAAGGCCCTCGTGCAGAAGCACCACGTCGTTCAGCATTGCGTGCATCATGCCAAACCCTCTTAGCAGTGAGGCATAGGGGACACACACATTTCCTCTTCATCCAGGCATACAGTGTTCCGTGTTTCCAACCCCTCTCGACCCCCTTCTGAGGCCGTGGGTGTGTGATCAAAGACTTCAGTGCGTTCTCCGCCGGAGTTAGGATCTGCAAGTTGTCAAGACGATCATCTTGTGGGTCTTCATTCCTGTGATCCACATGCTCGTCGTCTCTGAGCCTACGACCCAACTCCTGTGTCATCAACCAACGCGCATAAGGCATACTCGTCCGTGACCCATCAGCGAGTTGAAAAACCATCTGTCTTCGACTCACCCCACGCTTGTATTTGCGCAAGTAAGGTCCGTAGACTTTCTCGATCTCTTGATCAAAGGGATTGAACACTGGTACTCCGGGAGGGAGTCGAACCCTCATGCCCTTGCGAGCGCCTGTTTTTGAAACAGGTCTGTATTCCGTTTCAGCACCGGAGCATATACCTTTCCGCCATGGACGCAAGTACCTAAATACAACCCTTTGGTGCTCAAGAGAGGATTCGAACCTCCACGGTATTTCTCCGCTGCAGTCTGAGTGCAGGGCGTCTGCCAGTTCCGCCACTTGAGCATAGTCCCAGTGCAGTCCCCACTGTCTTACGGTTCAGCGGGGACTCTACCGAATCGGTCCCTCCGCAAAGCCTCTCCTGGCGCTTGCAAGACAGCAGGAAAGGAGCAGACAGGCCGACCACCGGGGTCGGTTTCGGCCCACAGCACTCGCTAGCCGTGGGTGTCGCTCACCTGAGTCGTCTGTCGTCACTTTGCGAGAGTGGCTACAGGCACGACTCAGATTAGTCAGAGTGGGGAGACTCGGACTCCCAACCTCACGGTCCCGAACCGTGCGCTCTACCAGATTGAGCTACACCCTGTTATTCTTCCTGATGTGACGGTCACTGAGTACCGCTCAACTTCCACCAAGCCTCATGGGCTTCTTCACACGCCGCAACAACAGCACGGTTGTTCTCGAAGTCCCCCCACGAGAACACATAAGCGGAATCTGTTTCAAGGTCGTACCCAACCAGAAAGTCGAAGTCTGTCCTTCTGTAAGGCTTGCGGCGAGACGTTTTCACCGGCAGAAGCGGTTGTCCGTAACGACCACGGTGCATGAACTTCACCTGCACACGTACAGAGTGTCCTTCAACAACAGCCACTAGGTCTACTTTGCTTCCGTCGAAAACAGGCTTCAGTACATCCCCTCCCAACAAAGCTAACCGAAAAAGTATTGCAGCTTCAGCGATGCGCCCTTTGCTAAGGGATGAAAGGTCTTTTCCGGCTAATTCCCGGTACTTCCTCGTAGCTTGAGGAGGTGCCCATGGTTGAGGAAGCGATGCTGATGATACTAGCTTCCCTTTAACCCCGTTCACACGCAAGCGACGCTTCAATTCTTCAGGTGAGAGAGGGTTCCCTCGAACCCATACACTGACAGTTGATTTGGCCACGCCAAGCGTGGCTGCTATCTCACTCAAGCTAGCCCCTTGCTCGCGTAACGCCAAGGCTTCTTTTGAACCAGACATGAGGGAAGTATACACCCTTAGAGGCCGATCAACCACTAACAATTGGTGTCAGCTAGGGGGTCAAAATAGCAGGTGCCATGCGGTTCAGCCGTCGCCTACCTCGCATGTGCCGACCCGGCCCAACCCGCAGACCGGACACCCTCGGCTTCACGCCCCCATGCACTGCCTCGGTTACTGGCTTGGGGTCGTGCTCAGTCGCTAACAGAACCCAGCGGGCTGAGGCCAGGCTGGTGCCGGAGCGACCGGCTTCATGAGCGGCCTACCAACGAGGCTCTTAGCGGTCAGTAATGACGGCATCGGAACCTCATCTGGTCAGGGTGGCCGGAATCGAACCGGCGGTCTCCGCACCCCCAGTGCGGCGCTCTAGCCAGACTGAGCCACACCCTGATAGTAGTGGCACCCGCCAGCGTCAACGGGGCAAGCCCCTCGGCCACTAGGCGTTCCCGTTCGGGCCTATACCTCGACGCTTCAACGAGCTAACGCCCTCGACGACGAAGCGGTTGTTCCCTCGCGGCCCGGCACCACCACACCGGGGCTCGTTCGAGCAGACCGTTTTTACCGGAGTCACCCGGCTTCTTTGTAGGTGCTCAGCTCCTACTAGCCACTGACTAGGTGGCTCGGGTTGGACGGACAGGACTCGAACCTGCAGCCTGAGCCTTGTAGGGGCCCCGCGCTACCATTGCGCCACCGTCCAGTGTGCACAGGAGGATTTGTCGGCCAGGACAGAGTTGAACTGTCATTCCACGCTTATCAGGCGTATTTCCTTACCCTTGGAAGACTGGCCGGTTTTGATGGCACCCGAGATGCGGAGCAGTTGCTTTTGCCGGTGTTTCAGACCAGTGCGTTTGCCACTACGCCACATTTCCCCGAGGGGAAACGATGGGATTCGAACCCATGTGTTGCTTGTATGCTTCGCTGAGTGGATACCATCAGTTGCGGAGGTTGGATTTGAACCAACGGCTTTCGGGTTATGGGCCCGACGTGCTTCCTGGCTGCACTACCCCGCAATGACCCAGCACTAGGCTGGGGAAAGATTCAAGCGTCACCCGAGATGCGAAGCAGAGTGCTCTTGCGAGCCAGCGTATGGTGCTGGTGCCCAACCGTTGGGCATATCCGCCATGGGATTGAGCCTTGCGGCTCAGCGGCGGATGCTGGAGTCGAACCAACTAGTGCGTGTATGCTTCACTGAGTGGATAACGCTTGGTTGCGAGAGCAGGATTCGAACCTGCGACCTGCGGGTTATGAGCCCACCGAGCTACCTGGCTGCTCCATCTCGCGACAACCCAGCACGAAGCTGGGGAAGATTTAGACGTCACCCGAGATGTGAAGCAGATTGCTCTTGCGAGCCAGATCCTTAATCTGGTGCCCTTCCGTTGGGCGACTTTCCCCCCTCGCTGGAGGAATGCGAGACTCATCGAGCGAGGGGGGAAAGGTAGGAGTCGAACCTACTTGCTTGTATGCTTCACTGAGTGGATAACGTCTAGTTGCGGAGGCTGGATTCGAACCAGCGGCCTTCGGCGTATGAAACCGACGAGCACTCCGGGCTGCTCTACCCCGCAATGTACCGGCACGAGGCCGGGAAGATTTGAGTGTCGCCCGAGATGTGAAGCAGAGTGCTCTTACGAGCCGGAGTAACTGTCCGGTGCCCCGCCGTGGGGCGTCTCCCTCATTAGGTAGGGGCCTGAGAGCCCCGGTGAGGGAGGTTGGAGTCGAACCAACGATTGCGTGTGTGCTTCACTGAGTGGACAACACTCGGTGGACTCCCCCGGTTACGATCCGGGCTCTCCTACTCTTCAGGCAGGCGCTGTCACCAGGTCAGCTGGGAGTCCATTCCAAAGGCACCCGAGATGTGAAGCAGATTGCTCTTGCGAGCCGGATTGGAATTCCGGTGCCCCGCCGTGGGGCGTCTCCCTCGTGAATAGAGCCTCGCGGCTCGGAGAGGGAGGCGGGAGTCGAACCCGCTATGCGTGTATGCTTCACTGAGTGGATACCCTTGGCTGGGGACCGAGGAGTCGAACCTCGATCAACGGAGTCAGAGTCCGTTGCCTTACCATTAGGCTAGTCCCCAATTCGCCAACCTCACTGCTTCTTCAGCCGGTCAGCTTCTTCAGTCATCGCCTCCGCCAGTTCACCTATAGCACGATGGACAGGCGAGTCAAGTATTTCTTCAGCCACCTCGTTCGTTTCTCGATCCGTAACCTTGGCCAGCTCTTGCAAGACGAACACGTTGACCTGCTGCTTGAGCCGAAAGTCGGTCCGAGCCTGATGAAAGCGCAAGGCAATTCGTCGAGTCATGGGGGTCACACCCCCACCAACCTACAAGAGGGTTAGTCTTTCATGTAGCCCCACTCCAGGTCCGCCGGGGGCGGGCCGTAGAGTGCCGTCTTGGCCTCGATGGCCTTCCGGGCGTCCTCGGGCATCACACCCCCACCCACGAAGGCGGAGCGCCCGCTATCGCTCCAACGGGGGTCCGAGACGGAGCTGATGGGCCAAGACCCCGAGCGGGGCATACAGAGGCGAGCGAACATGCTGCCAGAGTCCGGGGGGTTGTCGTCGTGGTCGAGGAAGGTCACGCCCTCACTCTACACCGTTTCGGCATCCTGAAGGATGTTTTTCTTTCGCGGAGCCACCAGTCGGGATCGAACCGACATCTCGTCCTTACCAAGGACGCCTTCTACCGTTGAAATATGGCGGCAAACTCACTTCAACTCGTAATCCTTAGCCCAACGAATAGGCATTCCGTTAGGGTGGGGAGAGGGTTCCAGACGAAGGGAGTTGGAAGTGGTCTCCTGATCTGAGACAGGAACCAAGTAAACTTTGTCCAACTCAGGGCAGTACACACCAAACAACTCCACCTGCCCGACGTAAAACTGTCTACCTCGCCCTCTGTGGTTTTGGGAGCTACAAGTGTAGAAGACGATACTTCCTTTTCGTAACCTTCCAGTCTTACACTGTATACGAATGAACTTTCCTTGTCCCTCATCGACCACAAGGTCGTACCTTTGATTATCCCCAAAAGGCAGGAGCACTACCTTACCTGCCCTGAGTAAGGCAGCCAAAACCAACCCCTCGGTTCTTTCTCCGATCGTCTTGGTGTTCTCTGACATGGGTGTATGGTAGCACACACCAACCGGAATGTCCTCGAAGTCGAGAGGGGCCTCTCGGAACGAGGGCCCCTCCCCTGTCGTCAGCACGACAGTCAGAGGGTAACGCGCATCGTACATCTCCTTGCAGGTCCCGACAGGGTGTGCCGAGACTGTTGGTACGGGGCGTGGGGATCGAACCCACCTAAACTAGCGTGTCACGCTAGCGGAATCACCAGACGCCGAGCCCCGCTCTCGATCTCGCTTGATGCAAGTCGCCAACTGCTCCAACACCTCCTTGTAGTCGTCCCCGGAAACTCCGGGACTGCCGTCAGGAAGGATGTTGGTGAACTCTCCGGTGACCAGGGACACACAAGGGTTGTCGTAGACCTCGAACAAGGGGATCTCCACACGCTTCTTGTCGTCCATGGTACCTCCAGTGGAGCCGTCGGGAGTCGAACCCGCGAAGCCAGCTTGCAGGGCTAGCCTGTGACCCGTCACACGACCCCGTGCTTGGAAAACCCCAATCCGAGGCATTCCAGCAGATGGTTGTCGGCACACACCCACCATGCCTCGCTCCTATGGTGCCCTAATCCGTGCCTAGGCACTATATTGTGACCCCGGGGGGACTTGAACCCACCATTGGAAGATTGAAAGTCTCCCATCCTGACCTTTAGAAGACGGGGCCAGTGGAGCGAGTGACTGGAATCGAACCAGCATCTCAAGGCTTGGAAAGCCCGCGCACGGCCGTCGTGCTGCACTCGCAGACCTGATCGGTGTCCTCCATCCTAAACGACCTCGCCCGGCGCGGACCCTGTCGGATCGTTGCTGTAGTGAGCGAGGGCCCACTTTGAAGTGGGCATTTCCGATCATGGAGCCAGCCGTGGGAGTCGAACCCACCTCAATCCTGATTACGAAACAGGCGCAATCCCACGATTGCTAGGCTGGCGTTGGCCTCCCCGGTCCGATTCGAACCGACAACCTCTTGGTTCGTAGCCAATTGCACAATCCGTTGTGCTACGGGGAGATTGGCAGGCCCGGAGAGAATTGAACTCCCTGCAAGTGGACTTGGAAACCACCGCGCGACCATCGCTCGGACCCACTAGCTCCAGGGGAGGGAATCGAACCCCCATAATCTCGCTTAACAGGCGAACGCACGACCGTTGTGCTACCCTGGAATGAGAGCCGGTGAGAGGAATCGAACCCCCAACCTTCGGACTACAAAACCGCTGCGCTACCTGATTGCGCCACACCGGCACTACTCGTGACCCTGACGGGAATCGAACCCGTATCCCGAGGTTGAGAACCTCGTCGCCTCGCCGTTAGCAGACAGGGCCAACTGGAGCTTCACGACCTTCGCGCGAAGATCGCCTGGGAACTCCACCCAGCGATCAAGAGCCGCAGACCGCTTACATTCCCTCGCCGCATCCTTCTGATCTCTTGACGGAGCAAGTGACGGGAATCGAACCCGTATCTGAGCGTTGGCAACGCCCTGCTCGACCGTTGAGCTACACCTGCATTACTGAGGCACCCGAGATGCTGTGCTGGATCGTCTTGCGACGACGCCGGATTTGAACCGGACCTTTGGTTTAGCAGACCAACGCTCATCCATTGAGCTACGTGTGAGCACAACTGAGTGGATACCTCAGAGCGAGCGACGGGAATCGAACCCGCTTGTTCAACCTTGGGAAGGTTGCTCTCGACCGTCGAGAATCGCTCGCATGTTTTGGCTGGGTTGTGTTGCGCACACCTAGGCAGTGTCCTCGCTTTCAGAGGGTTCGAACCTCTACCCCTACGCCGTGCAGGGGCGCTGCCAAGCTACTCACGAGGGCTTTCATCCGGGCTCCTAACCGGGACCTCCCAGCCTTAACACGAGGGAAAGGAACGAGACGCTAGCGGCTCTCGGACACGCTTGCGTGTCCGTCCTCTCTCTCAGCCTCCCCGACAAGACTCGAACTTGTGACCTTCGGTTTAGGAAACCGCTGCACTATCCGCTGTGCTACGGGGAGAGAGATTAGCACGATTGAAAGGTTTAGGGCACCCGAGATGCTGTGCTGGATCGTCTTGCGACGACGCCGGATTTGAACCGGACCGTTTGCTTTTCAGGCAAATGCTCTTCCATTGAGCTACGTGTGAGCACAACTGAGTGGACACCCTAGCGCTCTCGAAGGGAATCGGACCCTCCTCGTCGGCGTGACAAGCCGATCGCCTCACCAGATGCGTACGAGAGCAAACGAATGGGCCCGTAACTTTTCGTGTGACCGGGCCCCAGGAGAGGAAACAGCATCCACGCCTCGTCCGCTGGAGCCCCCACCATCGGGGTCGATCACGCCACGAGCGCTTCACACCCTTGCGGGCGTTGCTGCCTGTTTCCAGGTCCTGTCAGATTGTCAAGGAGCGAGAGGACTAGGTCCTCATGCTTGGTGGGCCACCAGGGAATCGAACCCTGTCCTGACGGTTAAGAGCCGCCTGCTCTGCCTTAGAGCTAGTAGCCCGCAGTGGGGATGGAGGGATTTGAACCCACGATCAGCGGATTAAAAGTCCGCAGCTTTGAGCCTCTAAGCTACATCCCCGTGATGTCGGGAAGATGCAGCCGTTTCACTCGTACCTCCTGTTCCATGTTCGTTGGTTTTCCTGAGTGGCGCCGTGTGGAATCGAACCACCTAGCCCAAGGACACCTGGTTTACAGCCAGGGGGAAGTCCCAGCTTCCTGTTCCGACGCCGTATGTTTTCTGTTTCTCTCTACACCGGACCCCTGAAAGCACTGAAGGCCACCTGGTTTCCCGGGCGGCCTTCGTGATCCCTTTGGGTATCAGTTCAGCCGCCTTACTTGCCTGCCTCCGGGTTCTGGGTGCGGATCGCACAGAAGTGGGAGGCAGGCTTCGTACCGTAATCCAAGCTCAGCCCTAGTCCTTGGAGGACGCACCACGCCGCCGACATCGTTTCCGATGTTCTGGCGAGCCGTGGTGAGAGTTTGGTGAGCGAGGACACGTTTACCTTCTGCTTGGGCCCCTCAGCGGGGCACCCCTTCCTTATACGCTACCTTGAGCCGTTTACAACAACTTTTTTCGCGTCCCTTGTCGATTTCCCACAAGACCCCGAAACTACTCGGGTTTTTTTTGAACGCTGCCCGGCTCTACCCCCTGGGGTTTCTCAGCGTAGCAGGGTCGGTAGAGGTATGCAAGGCTCTTTCTCGCAACGACACGGGGGCGACGTGCTGCCTCGTGCAGCCGTCCCAGCAGGGCTCTGAAGCTCCTTCCGCGAGGGGGCACCGGGAGGGTGCATCCTGCCGCAAACCGAGCCCCTGGCGCCCGCCAGGGGTCAAGGAACAGTGATCTGTGTCGAGGAGGACCCAGCCGGCGTGAGCTAGGTTGGTCAACACCCGCCAGACCTCCTCCACGGGAGCTAAGTCCGAGCACAGCACGAGGAGCGAGATAGGGGACGCCCAGGACCGGTACTCCAGGCACTGGCCTATCCGGTCCCGAACCGCGTCCTCTGTCCGCATGGAACCCCTACGTAGGCATGAAGTCACTAATGAAGTCTCGGTACTCCCGATCCTCCTCTTCCTTCGTGACCACTTTCTCCACCCGTGCCTTGGCGATAGCGACATAGGAGTCCTCCCTCTCGATGCCGATGAAGTGCATCCCTTCAGCCAAAGCCGCCACCAAAGTAGACCCTGACCCCGCGAAGGGATCCAACACCACACCCTCCGGAGGGGTCACGAGGCGCACCAGATGACGCATGAGCTTCTGGGGCTTCAGGGTTGGATGAAAGTTCTTCACCTTCGAGCCAGCCGTCTCTTCCCACTCAGGCTCCTCACATTCGCAATGGGGCTGCCCGAACTTCACCTCGCCGCAGAGCTTGCACCGGCGGTTGGACTGGGTGCTGATCGACTGGTCCTCGATCGAATGCATGGCCTGAGGCTCGAAGCCCTCCAAACCTTCGTTCCGCTCCTTCGTCGTGGCCTTCCCCGTGTAGAAGAACGGCGGGGCGTTGGGATCGGGCTCGAAAGCGTTGAAGAACCGAGAGGCTCCCCCTGCATCGCCGTAGAAAATCTGAGGAGAATCCGCCGGTCTACTCTCGGTGTGCATCGTGTTCGCTTGGTACCCCTTAGAGGAAGCGCGTTTGATCGTGCCTGAACCACTCTGTAGCTCACCGCTCTGCTCATCCAACGCCTTCACAGGGCATCCCGGAGCGCACTCGTAGACCGGGGTTTCCGACTCGAATGTGTTGAAGAACCGGGAGGCTCCCCCGCTGCCCCCATGCTGATTAGAGGGCCCAGATCGACCCCGAAGGAAAGGGGTGACCGACTCACCCCCGTAGGCCGCCACCTCCCGTTTCATCGCCCCAGACGTTGTATCCCCGCTCTGTTCGTCGACAACGGGCACAGGGCATCCCGGAGCGCACTCGTAGACGGGGACCTCCTGGTCACCGTAGACGCGGGCGTTGGGCTCCCCTGAACCTGCCTCCGACCCCGGAGAGAAGAAGCCTCCAGGACGTTCTCCCTCGCACTCCCCACGGGGGTCACCCTTTACGGTCTTGGTGCCAACGATCTTACAGGCCGGGCTGTGTTGGAGGGTCAAGTTCGAGGGCCATCTCCCCGTCGATCTTGTGGCCTCGAAGGTGTCTCTTTCGTGCGGCTTCATCCCGCAACCAAGGCCACCCCCAGTGACCTTGCGTGAAGTGGTTGCACCTCCAGGAAAGGCACTGGCTTGATCTTCCTCGCTGACATAACCAACCCGGCACCCATCGATGTTGATCGCTCCCGTACCCGTTGCCAACACCTGCTCCGCGATCGACTTCTCCCGCAGAGGTTTGCGGACCAACCACCAGATTTCTATGGCAGGCTTGAGTGCCGTGCCAAAGCCCTCCCACTTCTCGGCCTCAGGTGTACCCGGAGCCGTCTGTTGGTGGTACCGTTCCTGAGCCACCTCATCGTGCATCCAGGGGCGGTCGAACCCCTCCAGCGCCCCCTCACGAAAAGCAGTGATGTGCCCTCGGGTCTTACGTCCAGCAAATTCTTCGTGGCCCGGCTTCACACCCACGACCCTACGTTCGGCACCCTTGAGCTTGTCGATGGCTTTTCCGACGGATAAGGATTTCGGGAAGCCCACCCCAAAAGCGTGTAAAATGAGTGAATCCGTCGGTTCCGCCCGCACCAGCAACTCGACCTGTTCCGGAGTCAATGACCGTAAGAATGACTCGACCTCCGCCGATCGGTCCTTCACGTTGTTGATGGCATCCCTCGTCTCGAAACCAGCCCGTTCGAGGGCCATCGCCGTGTGGTGGCTCGTCCTCGGCAAGGACCACACGAGAGCATGTGCCCCCGGCTTGAGTACCCGGTAGGCTTCCGTGAACACCCCCGTGAGGAAATCCTGGAATGCTTGAAAAGACGAGAAGGAGTCCCACTTGGACCCCATGAAGGCAACAGCCGCGGGCGGGTCCGTGACCATCGCATCCACAGACTCACTTGGAAGCTCCTTCAGAACCTCCGAGCAGTCCCCGTGGTATAGCTGGCCCAGACTCGAATCGAAGACGACAGGCATCCCCGGAGGCTACACCAGGGAATCCCGCACTGTCACGCGTTGAATAGTGCCCACGAGCGCAGCGAAGGCCCCGAAAGCCTCCCCCGCCAGCAGAGTGTCCGGCTTGAACAGCACCCACCCCGATCCAGGGGTTGTCGACCACAGAGCTGCCGCCACCGCCACCTCGTTCACCCGAGCCATCACCGTCCCCGTCACCGTGTTCCACTGGAGAGACACTTTGACCGGCCAGCCAGCCGTTAGTTCCGGGGCGCTGCCACTGGACAAGACCGCCACATCCACCCCGAGGGCGTTGGTGACGTAGACTGAGATCCGGCCAGCAGCTGAAGTAGCCAAGGTGATGTGGGCCGACCCCAGGACCAAGGAGACGATGTTCGAGATGGCCGCCGCCGTCCCCGGCGTCCAGTATGCCTCCAGAACCCCCTGGCGGCCCGATACGCGGCCGTTCAGCGGGTGGGTGCCCCTGGTCACCACAGTGAACGAAAGCGCACTAGGACACGGCACAGCGGACCGGATGGCCCCTCCGGAGTAGCCATAGTCGATGAGCATCCCGGGAACAACTGTGATAGGAGCGACGGGCTCGGTCATAACGTAGCAAACGCAAAAGCACTTTTGCGATCCACCCTAGAAGATGGCCCTCCCCACTGAAGTCCGGCGGCAACTCCGCACTGCTACCCGCAGAGTCGTCCGAGGACGGCAAAACTTCACCTGCCAGGTCTTCAACCCCGAGTGGAACGCCTTCGTCACCCACTGGGCGCCCATCGTACACGACTTCGTAGAGCACGCCCTTGGACCCTACGCCATCCAACCCCATCCTGTGATCGAACGCCTCCACGACGGGGATCACTCTGCTGGAGCTACAGCCAGCTTCTCCATGCAGGACGGACGCATCCAGCTCGCCACCTCTATGGAGGGGCTCCCGGGCATGACCTTGGAGAAGCTGACGCACGAGATGACGCACGGAAGCCTTGCAGCTTTTCCTGAGGGGGACATGTTCTACGAGGAGGGCTATGTTGACTACTCCGTTTGGGTTATGGCCCATGCTCCGGTCTGGGGTGAGCACCGTGAGGCCATGATCCAAGCTGCTGCCTACAACATTGCCCAACGTAGAGATCGAGGGCTCCGCGACACCAATGACTACGACCGCAAGCGTTGGGCCGGCGGACTCTTCGCCATGTTGGTTCATGGTCCCTGGATCATTGGCAACCTCAAGATGAAGAAGCTCCAAGGTGATCTCACCTGGTAAAGGAATGGCATGGCCTCCCACGCGAACTACACCACAGTCATACGCACCCTGGGCTTCGACCTCACCAAAGAGAAAGAGGGCCTGCTCGTTGCCACCGGGAACATGCCTGAGTTCCTCTGGATGGACAAACCCGAGGAGGTTGAGGAGTTCGGGAAGTTCTTGGTCAAAGAAGGGCAGAAGCTGATCGCAGCTAGCAAGAAGCAGAAGACCGCGGCTGGGGATCCCTGGAAGGCATAATGTGGTACGTGTACGTCCTCTACAGCGTGACGACAGGGAGGACGTACACGGGCATCACGACGGATTTAGCACGACGACTGGCGCAGCACAACGCGGGGAAGGGGGCCAAGGCTACCCGAGTCGGTCGACCTTGGTGCATCGCGCATCGAGAACGAGCTGAGTCCAAAGGCGCCGCTTTACGCCGCGAGTACGCGATCAAGCAGCTCGGACGCCAGCGGAAGCTCGTGCTCTGCGGGCTCTCTGCCTAGGCCGCTTCGGCCAGCGCACGTAGCTTCGGAGCTACCTTCTGGCGCAGCATCTTGAGCCAGTTCTGGTACGAATTGGAGTAATGCGGCAACTCCAACATCACCTGCTTCATCCCCTGCCCTGGATCATCCAGGAGCTTCTCGAAGAAGAGAGGTAGATCCGGATGGATCCTCGCCAGCTCCGGGATTACCTTTCGCTCCCACTGACCTTGTCCGAACAGCTCCTCTAGCCGGGCGTACGCTCGGGGGTCCTCCACGAAGTGGGGGTTCAGCATGAACCGGGTATCCTCCAGATCACGGGTTTCACCTTCCGTGTCCACGAGAGACTCCTGCGGCATGTGCCGGCCACGTTGCCGTTGCTGCCGAGCCCAAGATTTGGCGGCCCACAACACCTTCGTGGTGACGTAGGACATCACCTGCGAGAAGCCCCCCTTCAGCTCAGAGCTGGTGTAGAGCTTCATCAGGACATCCTGCATCATGTCCTGGACGGCCTCCGGGTTGCCCAAGATGCGGAGCGTCGAGTTGTAGATCCGTCCCGCTTCTTGCTCCAAGTAGTCCGTAGGTAGCCGCCGCGGGTCAGCTTTCTCTGGATCCCATCGAGGACCTGGATCCGGCATACCTTCGATCCCCTCCCGCAACAGCAGAGCCCCTAAGGCTCGTCCCCACTCCTGGAGGTAGCTGCTGGACAACACTCGGAAGACATGGGCCAACCGGTAACCGAACGGCAGAGAGGCCCATATCTGACGGCGTAGAATCCGCGCCCGATGGACGAGGGAAGCGAGGTGGGGAGGCATCACTCTCCCCATCCGATAGAAAGACTAGAGGACGTCGGTGACCGAGGATTGCTTCCGGAAGTGCTTCTCCCGCTGCCGCTGCCGGCGTCTCTCTATTCGACGCCACTGCTCTCTCTCCCCCAACTTCGCATTGAGAGCCGCAAAGTCTAACCCACCTTCTGGGGACTCGATGTAGAGATTTGCCTTGGCCAAGACCTCTTTAGTCACCAAGACTTGTTCCGGAGTAGGGTCATCCAAGCTACTGGAGTTTATGAAAACATACGGGACACTTCCCGTCTCCACCACCTCATGGAGGCAGTGTATACTCAAGAAGGTGGTGATGTTTACCTCCTGATGGTGCTTCTCCTTGTATCGGTACACGTTCGCAATGGAGTTACATACCGCTCTAGCTAGGTAGGTCCGCCACTGACACAAGGTTGGCCCATCCCCCAGGGAAATCCCCACATCCTCCCGGAAGGTCACCCGGTCCTCCGGGTAGTGATCGGCCTGCCAGCTGATCACCTCCGACTGCAGGAAGTACAACGGATGCTCAGCATCCCCGTGCATCGTTCTCTGCCCCGTAGCGGTACGGGTTGACGGCCGAGGGATCCCCATCTCCCGGCACTTCCGCAACCGGTAGTAGAACTCTTGGGGCTTGATCCCCAAGAGGCCCGCCACCTCTTCTGCCTTCAGGAGGCGGTCGTTCTCCACGTACCGCTCCCAGAACTTCTCAACGACCTGAGCGTTCACCACAGACAAAAGGATGTCCTGAAC
>Ga0172382_10008784_pt1 | contig 13965 bp, 10 predicted proteins | sample Leawel138RmetaG_FD_122245 | JGI IMG/M metagenome (GOLD analysis project Ga0172382, IMG submission 122245) | Leachate microbial communities from a municipal landfill in Southern Ontario, Canada - Leachate well 138R metaG | ecosystem: Engineered > Solid waste > Landfill > Unclassified | place...
AGGCCGCGCATTCTACATTAGATCGCGACACTGTCAAGCTGATTTTCAAGTTATTTCCTTAAGAATCAAACTCTTACGTTAAGCTGTGAAACCTTGTTCGCCTAACGAGGTGCGCATTCTACAGCACAGCACCGACCTGTCAACAGTATTTGTAAAAGAATCTGTAAATACTCATAAACGCGCTATTCAAGCCTAGATAGCACTAGGTTTAACTGCATACCGTGGCCAGACCAACACTACGCGAGCCCCCCCTAAGCGACTGCTACCTTCTATACGCACACGCCCTGAATGCCAATACATGATGCGTTTGACAATAGCTAGCCCTAGGCCATGCCCACCAGAGGACCGAGTGCGACTGTCATCCATCCGGAAAAACGGAGTAAACACCTTGTCGCGAAGCTGTTCATCAATCCCTGGCCCGTCATCTTCAACTGTTATATAGCACAACTCATCCTGAACCCAACAAGTAATCGAAACTCGTCGGCGTGCATGACGCTGCGCATTGCTCACCAAGTTCTGTATTGCGCGGTGTAAATATCTGACTTCTGCATCAACCCTACATTCAGTAACGGTTGTATTTATAGCGCTTAGCTTTATTTCTGCATGCAGTGGCTGCAGCTCTTGAATGACTTGAGTAATGAGCTCATTCAACTCAACTCGACTGTAACGAATCGATGGCATGCCCGCCTCAAGCCGCGCGTAAGTCAGCATCTCATCAAGCAAGGCATCCATTTCGTCCACATCTTGATCCATGCCCTGCAAGTATTTACTACGCGCCTCGTGCACGTGGGCGCTAGCTGCCATATCCAAGCCAAAGCGCAAACGCGCTAACGGCGTGCGTAACTCATGGGCAACAGCGCGAACCATATCACCCTGCACATTGATCAAAACTTTAAGGCGCGCGGCCATCTCATTAAAACGCACTGCTAGTCGTCCTACAGAATCACTGCCATCTTCCACAACCCGCACATCTAAATGCCCTTGAGCAATCCTAGATGCAGCACCCTCTAAATCCTGCAAACGACGCTCTAAATGTCGCACTAGCAAATACACCAAAACACCAACCATGCTTAAGCCCAGCGCGGCGATAAACAATAGTAGAGAAGCTGGATAGGCATTGACCTGATGCACAGGTCCCAGCATAAGCACCCAAGGTGTTTCATTAACCCCAGCAAATACCCGAACTGCCGCGCCACCTCGATCCAGCGCCATCACTGTCTCGCCCTCTTCAATCCTACGTAATTGATCAGCATCTAAATCTGTTTTATCTACAGTCAGCAACTGCAAATCAAAACCAAACTGATGCTCTTCAGCAAGCACTGCGAGTTTGGCCGCCTGCTCTGCAGCAGGATAACGCACCAATTCATCAATCAGCAAATACACGGTAGCTCGGGCCAATTGCTCACTGACACGCCGCACTTCACCAGTCAGAACCTCTCGTTCAGGCGCACTGATTAGACTGTAAATCTTAGCGGGGCTTGTATCACTATGCTTGACCACCACGCGGCCACGCATGACACGGCCCAATTCTGATCTATCCAGCTCTAGAGCCTGAGCCGACTTAATACGCAGCGGCACACCAAGCAGTCGACTCCAAAGTGCAATGGCGCGCTTTCGCTCTACTGCATCAAACGCAGTCAAATTAGACGCCATCAGCCGAAAGGTGCCTGTCGCCAAACGCTCTCTGTGCTGGTCAGCACGAATCTCGCTGGTCAGGTGCACGGCCAACACTGCAAAGCCAGCAGTCAATATAAGCGCTGCGAGCAGACCACCGTAAATTCTTAAGAAAATCGAGTTCACAATAACTCTTGCGCCGCTTCGCGCACAAACAAGTAACCTTTATTGCGAATTGTCTTAATAACTTGCGGCTGTTCACTGTGATCACCGATACGCGGCCGTATTCGCGAGATACGCACATCTATTGAGCGATCCACACCATCATATTCAATGCCACGCAACTGACTGAAGATAGTTTCTCTCGACAAAGGCGTGCCAGCATTCAGCGCCAACAGCCATAGCAAATCAAACTCAGCCCCAGTCAAATCAATCTGTTCGCCAGCTAAAAAAGCGCCGCGCCTACCATGATCAATAGTCAGCCGACCAAACTTAAGCACTTCAACCACAACCCTCTTATCATCAGAGTTATCAGTTCGGCGTAACAAAGCTTTGATACGCGCCAGCAATATTGATGGCCGCACCGGCTTGCAAACATAATCGTCAGCACCATCCTCAAACCCTTGCACTTGATCCGCATCGTCAGTGCGTGCGGTCAACATTAAAATCGGCCCTCTATAGCCTGCGCGCACGCCACGACAAATTGAGAACCCATCTTGCCCTGGAAGCATTAAATCTAAAATAACCAGATCAGGCTGTTCTTTTAAAATTCGTTGTACGGCTAGGTCGCCATCACGCTCAAGCTGTACTATAAAACCTTGTGCCTGCAAGTACTCACAGGTTAATTGAGCCAAACGCACATCATCTTCAACGATTAAGATAGTACTCATAACATCCCTAAAAGCAGCAAACTACACAGCCAATATATTCATCCCGTACCGGCAATGGTGCCACCCATGAATCAAAACTGCGCAAATTTTAACGTACAATATTTAGCAAAAAACCAGCATACGCTAGTGCATAAATTTTATCGTAATCACAACAGTAGGATGCGAGTCACTCAGCAAGCAGAGGTTTGGGTTGTACGCGCACCGCACATTATTGCCAGCGTTTGCCTTTCACCTGTAGCGCACGGCCATTGGTTAACCAGTTTATTTACTGCACCTGCATTTCGTCAGCAAGGTGCCGCCCGACTTCTAATCAAACACCTCCAACTCGCTTACCCCGATGCGCCAATTTGGTTATTTTGCCACCCAGAGTTATTCAGCTTTTACAGTAGCCTCGGTTTTAAATTGACACAACACTTACCAGACGCTCTAAACAGCCGGTTAACTCGATATCAGCAACATAAGTCATTAATCGCTATGTTCTATGCTGAGTCATAGATAGTTCAAATATAGCCTTTGGCCAGCACTCATATTTCACTATCGCGAGTTTATGTGCATACTCAAGAAAACTAGAACAATAAAATAGGCTAAAAGCATATGCTCTATCTTGCAATAAAACGCTTAAGGCACAATTTTCAACTCTCAATTATTACCTTAATGGGTTTTATTGCAGTTTTTACTATCACACCTTATGCGGTGTACCGTTTCTACACAGAAAGCTTTATTACAGCCGTCGCCGATACCGTTGCTGTAGTGTCAATTATTATTGCTGTAATCTATGCATGGCGTACCGGCAACGCAGCTAAACCGGGCATTTATCTCGCAATAATTTGCTCAGCCGCGGCTACTATTGCAGCTGTAAACTCAGGTATTAATAGTTTCTTTTGGATCTACCCATTAGTGTTGTTCAACTTTTTCATGGTCCCACCTTCTCGCGCGTTGAGTATCATGCTGATCGTTTTATCCAGCATTGCCATGTATCACACATTAAAGCCCAATACTGTATTTGCCAGTAACTATCAGATGTCTGAATTTTTAGTCACCTGCCTATTATCTAGTCTGCTAACGTTTATCTTTGCCTATAGAACCCAGCATCAGCGTGAACGCCTCGAAGTTCTTGCCGCACACGACCCTCTAACTGGTATATATAACCGTCGTATCATGACAGACGAGCTCAACAAAGCAGTACACGACAATAGAAATACGCGCGCATACAGCCTGCTCATTATGGACTTAGATCATTTTAAAAATATTAATGACACTCTAGGCCACGAAGCAGGCGACCAAGTCCTTATTGATTTTGTCCACATTGTACAAAAAACAATACGTAAAAATGATTTGTTTTTCCGTCACGGTGGAGAAGAGTTCGCCTTATTACTACCTGACACGAATAAACAGGGTTTAACTATTGTAGCGGACAAGCTGCAAAAACAAGTGTTTAGCAATCCCCAGAGCCAAGTCGGCTCAGTTAGTGTCTCCAGCGGTGGTGCTGTATTGAACGAAAATGAAAACTGGCAGGACTGGCTTAATCGAGCAGACGCACAACTTTACTTATCAAAGCAATCTGGCCGCAACCGTTACCATATTGCTGACTGAGCACAATCTGAACCCTGCCATCTAAATGTCTGTCACGACAAACATACTCAGCCTTAACGGCAACATACGCTATCTTCTACGAATACTTTTCCTTAACATAAGCGCGTCTTATCCATGTTTCAGGTTATATGATTAATGTCTATCTCTACAGGGCTTATCGCACTCGTTGCACTGGGTTATATGGCAATTTTATTTGCTATTGCATTTTACGGCGACCGCAGCAGTACAACAATCAGTCCTCGTATGCGCTCAACGGTATACAGTTTATCGCTGGCCGTGTATTGCAGCAGTTGGACATTTTTTGGTTCTGTAGGCCAAGCCGCTGAACAAATATGGTCATTTCTGCCAATTTATGTCGGCCCAATCTTACTGCTGACATTTGCACCTTGGGTGCTGAAAAAAATGGTCATTATCAGCAAGCAAGAAAATATAACCTCAATCGCTGACTTTATAGCTGCACGCTATGGCAAATCACAACGCCTTGCTGTTGTTGTCACTCTGATCAGTGTAGTGGGTGTACTGCCCTATATTGCCCTACAGCTTAAAGGGATCGTGCTAGGCGTTAACATCTTAACTGGCTCATCGGCAAACGCGACAGGCATGCATGCGCAAGATACTGCCCTCATTGTTACCGTGGCCCTTGCCCTATTTACTATTTTATTCGGCACCCGCAATCTCGATGTGACAGAGCACCATCGCGGGCTCATGTTTGCGATTGCCTTCGAGTCTTTAGTTAAACTGATGGCCTTTATAGCCGTTGGTCTCTTTGTCATCTACGGTCTCTATAATGGCTTTGGTGATTTATGGCAACAAGCCAAACAAGCACCAAAACTTGAGGCCTATTGGAACGAAACAACCAATTGGCCGGCCATGATAGTGCAGACCTGTGTTGCAATGATGGCCATTTATACATTGCCGCGACAGTTTCATGTGACCGTGGTAGAGAACAATGAATATACCGATCTACGTATAGCACGCTGGGTGTTTCCAACTTACTTACTGCTAGTCGCCTTATTCATTATACCGATCGCTCTGGCTGGTCAATTGCGTTTACCAGCGTCAGTCGTGCCTGATTCATTTGTCATTAGCCTACCCCTAGCGGAAGGGAGCCCAGCCCTGGCTATTCTTGCTTTTATTGGTGGCGCATCAGCGGCAACCGGCATGGTTATCGTTGCAGCATTAACCTTATCCATTATGATTTCAAACCATATTTTATTGCCCTCAATGCTCGCTGCACGCACCACAGACCGACCTTTTGAAGCATTTCGTTATTGGATGCTCACCGCTCGGCGCCTAAGTATTATTATTATTTTATTACTGGCCTATACCAGCTATCGGTTACTGGCTGCCAATACCAGCTTAGCCACTATTGGCCAGATTGCTTTTGCTGCACTCACGCAACTAGCGCCGGCTATGATTGGTGCCTTAGTTTGGAAACACGCTAATCGCCAAGGCGTTTTTGCGGGTCTAATTGCAGGTTCAGTGTTATGGGCTTACACCCTTGTTTTACCCTTGATTGCCAGCAGCTCGGGCTGGTCGCTGGCATCATTCCCTGGCCTTACCTGGCTGTCAAGCGAACCTTTTGGCCTGCCTATAGATCCATTAACATTTGGTGTTTTTCTCTCATTAAGCGGTAACTTTGCGCTCTTTATATTAGTGTCTTTATTCTCCAAGACGCGGGTATCAGAACACTGGCAAGCCAGTCGTTTTATAGGCCAACATGTTGGTGGCCGCCAAACCTTCACAGTACAAATTAATGATTTGCTCACATTAGCCGGTCGTTTTGTTGGAGAAGACCGCGCCAAGCAAAGTTTTATTCGCTTTGCTTATAAGCAAGGCTTGGATTTCAACCCAACAGAAACCGCCAGCAGTGAATGGGTTGCTCATACAGAGCGTTTGCTCAATGGTGTCCTAGGCGCGTCATCAACGCGTGTCGTGGTTAAAGCTGCGATTGAAGGACGCGAGATGTATGTTGAAGACGTCGTGCGTATCGTTGGTGAAGCATCTGAAGTTTTGCAGTTCAACCGCACACTGCTACAAGGGGCAATTGAAAACATCACCCAAGGTATCAGCGTAGTGGACCGTTCATTGCGTTTGGTGGCATGGAATAGTCGTTATTTAAAACTATTTAACTATCCAGATAATTTAATCCAAGTAGGCCGACCTATTGCCGATATTATTCGCCACAATGCCAATAACGGCCTTTGCGGAGCAGGCGATGTCGATACACACGTTAATAAGCGACTGTATTGGATGCGCCAAGGCAATCCTCACACCTCTGAGCGCTTATTCCCCAACGGTCGGGTCATTGAATTGATTGGCAACACAATGCCCGGTGGTGGTTTTGTCATGAGTTTTACCGACATCACTGCTTTCCGTGAAGCGGAAAGAGCATTAAAAGAAGCCAATGAAAGTCTTGAACAACGCGTTATAGAGCGTACCTTTGAGCTTTCACAGCTCAATCTTGCCCTCAGTGATGCCAAACATGTTGCTGAAAATGCCAACCAATCTAAAACGCGTTTCTTAGCGGCTGTCAGCCATGACCTTATGCAACCCTTAAATGCTGCTCGTCTATTCTCAGCGGCATTGTCACACCAAGAAGCACTCCCAGAAGATGCACAAGAGTTAGTCAAAAATCTCGACAGTTCTTTACGCTCAGCTGAAGATTTAATCAGTGATCTATTAGATATTTCGCGACTCGAAAGTGGGCGTATCACGCCACACTGCCAACCCTTAGCGTTAGGGCCTTGGCTCGAAGCGCTAGGTGCTGAATTTACTGCGTTAGCAGAGCAGCAAGGTATTGATTTTCGCTTACGCAGCACTTCACTTAAGATTATCAGCGACCCTAGGCTGTTACGTCGTATTGTGCAAAATTTTCTCACCAATGCATTTCGCTATGCCAATGGCAGTGTTTTATTGGGCGTTCGACGCCAAGGCAACAACGTACGCATTGATGTCTGGGATAGAGGTCAAGGCATTCCGGAAGATAAATTGCAGTTTATCTTCGAAGAATTTAAACGTCTAGATAGTCATCAAACCCGTGAAGAAAAGGGTTTAGGGCTCGGTCTTGCTATAGCAGATGGACTCAGCAAAGTGCTTGGCCACCGTATAGAGGTGCGCTCTTGGTTAGATAAAGGCAGTGTATTTAGCATCACAGTACCTATGTTTCACGGACTGCTGAGCAGCAGCGCTGTGCCAGCTAATATAGACAACTCATCAACACAACCGTTAGCTGGTTTACGTGTACTCTGCATTGATAATGAGAGCAGTATTTTAGTCGGGATGCACAGCTTGTTATCGCGCTGGGGCTGCGAAGTTATTACCGCTAGTAACCGCGAGGAATGCTCAACTCTGATTAAGGGTGGTATTACGCCTAACATAGCATTGGTAGATTTTCACTTAGACGGTGGCGACACCGGCATTGCTTTGATGATGTGGTTACGCCAGCAACTCAATACCTCCATACCTGGTATTGTTATCAGCGCTGACGGGCGCCCGGAACTCTTGAAGCAAGTACATGTTGCTGGGCTCAGCTTTTTAGCTAAGCCGGTAAAGCCTGCTGCATTACGCGCTTTGATCAACCGGCATATACCCAGCTAAGTATTAGAGAACACTCTGTGCCGCTCGAACGAAAGGGTCTAGAGCCTGTTAATATGCGCACCTAAACAAGGGATCTCGACCACAAAGTTATTGTGTTTTACGTTTTCAGAGAAAAAATATAGGGCGCACAGGTCAGACGATCAACAATGATAGCGGCTTATTAAAACCTATAATAATGCTAACCTGCTGCGAGTTATGGCGTCAGTAGTTACAAAATAAAGATACAAAAAAGGGAATACCCACTACAGGCATTCCCTTTTATAACGAGACTTTAATTATCTCGCAGGTGTGTTCTTATTTGTTTGCGGCAGCTTTAGGCTGTGCGGTCGCTTGGCCAGCAGCGGATGCAGCAGCAGTAATGCCATCTTCAGCCATCTTGCTTGCTTGCTTGGCAGCTTTTTGCACGCTTTCATAGGTAGTACCAACGCTTTCTAGCGCTGTTTTAAACAGAGCAACTGCAGGCTCAGCACCCGCTGGAGCATTCTTGACCAATGTCTCGAGCATTTCTTGAGTCTGCTCGCTAGTAGCATTAGCTTGGCTTTCAGCAAGCTTAGCGATCTCTGCATGAGTGCTAGAGATTAATTCATACACTTCGCGGTTAAACTCAGTTAAACGCTCAACTTGAGCGGTTGGCTGGGTCAATGATGTCTGCAATTTAGCAAAATCCTGTGGATTGCTCACTGACAACAACGCACTTAAATTTTCGAACTGGTCGCTGCTGGTTGCACGCAGGTTTTTGAACTGTAACTGAGTCAGCTGCTCAACGCTTTCAAAAATCTTGCCGTTGATTTGCTGCAGCAGTTCGAGTTGAGCTTTTTGAGTGTTTTGTAATTTTTCTGAATTGAATAGAGTCATAATGGTATTACTCCTAACTGTATTGAGTTGAGATCTAATCAGGCTTTATATACGAGATTTGTGAAGCCCTTATGTGTTGTTATGATGCACCGCAAAAAATAATCTTGCAACTATTATTTTGCATCGCACAAAAACTTTCTTCAATTTGACGGACTCGTCATAAATGGAGGCACAGCAAGTAGCCTATTCCTGCAACAGGAGTAAAGTAGACTTAAAGCAATGACTTCAATGCATGAGGTATATATGAGCAATAAGAGTTTTTTTGCCAAGCGCGAAGAGCATTTCTCCTCTGCTCTGGCACTATTCAAACACTTAGGGCAGCTGCATCATCTGCAATTTGATAGCATCACGAAGGCCTCTGATCAGCATTATAAAGCGATTCTCAGGCCTCTACATGAAGGACATCTACGCCAACCTAACGCCGCTGATTACTGGGAGTACTGGGTCGATTTCGGTCAGCGTAGTCTGTTGTATTGGGATGCGTTGCGCCAACGCGGCGATAACACATTGGCCTATGAGCGTGCAGGATATCCATTACTGCTTAAATTTCCTTATGAAGTATTGATCGATGGGCGAGATCTGTCCAGTCCAGTGAACTACTCTTTGTTAAAAATAACTCCTGCGCCTAACCAACCGACCAATGAAGAATACGCTCCAGTCATTATTATTGATCCTCGTGCAGGGCCTGGCGCCGGAATCGGTGGTTTCAAGCAAGCTTCAACGGTTGGCGAAAGCCTACGAGCTGGGCGCCCAACGTACTTTATTGCATTTAGCTACGCCCCTGAGCCCAGCCAAACCTTACATGACATCAATGTGGCTCATGCTCATTTTATTGAGGAAGTAATTCATCGCCACCCAGATACAGATAAACCTATTGTAATCGGCAATTGTCAAGCTGGCTGGGCGCTCATGGGGCTCGCAGCATCACGCCCAGAACTACCTGGGTTGGTGATCATCAACGGTGCACCATTGTCTGCCAGGGAGAGCGTTGATGAACACAACCCTATGCGCTACGCAGGAGGGCTACTCGGCGGCGCTTGGACGACTCGACTCGCGAGCGATCTAGGCAGTGGCCGTTTTGATGGTGCTTGGTTGGTCAGCTACTTTGAAAGCTTGAATCCAGCCAATACTCACTGGAACAAGTATTACAACCTCTTTAGCAAGGTCGACAGCGAAGTCTCGAGTTTTCTTGATTTTGAACGCTGGTGGGGCAACCCAACCCTACTCAATAGCGAGGAGATCGAGGCGATCATCGATGATCTATTCATTGGTAATCGCTTAGCTGGCGGCTTAGGGCGACACAGTAGCGAGATCGACCTGAAGAAGATTGAGGCACCCGTCGTAGTATTCTGCTCCTACGGTGATGTTATTGCACCGCCACAGCAGGCGTTAAACTGGATTGCCGATATTTACCCCAGCGACTTAGCACTGCGCAATGCCGGTCGCACTATTGTTTATCTGAAGCACGCTTCAATTGATCATTTAGATATTTTTGTGTCTGGCGACGTGGCTCGCCGTGAACACCGTGAACTTCTTGCTGCCAGTGAGGCCATAGCACTCTTGGCGCCTGGACTGTACGAAATGACCATCGATGATGTGCCGAGCACAAGCGAGTCTGAGCACAGCTATGAAGTGCACTTCGAGTCAAGGCAAATCGCTGATATCCTGGGTGATAACGAAGACGCGCGGAAACGGGACAGCGAGCGCGAGTTCGCTATGGTTGATCAAATCTCACAGATTAATAACGCTCTTTATGAAAGCTATATACGCCCTTGGCTGCGCGCTGCAATCAATGAACCTTTTGCGGAACTGATGCGCAAGACACATCCATTACGGATGCGACAATACGCCTACAGCAGCTTGAATCCAGCATTTAGCTGGCTGGCTAGCAGTGCTCCTGTGGTGCGCGCAAACCGTCAGCCAGCCTCTCTTAGCAACCCACTATTGGTTTGGCAAGAAACATTCTCAAATTTAATCGAAGCGCAGCTAGACAACTATCGTGCTGTTCGTGATACCTCGCAAGAGATAAATTTCCATGCAATCTATGGTGGTCTCAGTGCTCTAACCAGCGTTCAAACAGCTGATGCCCAACAAAACGATATCCAACAACAGGATGAGGATTTAACTGAACATTTGCGTGAATCCCTATCTCAGGGCGGTGGCACGGAAGCCTTGGTGCGGATCTTGTTTTTGCTGAGTCAAAAAAGTGGTAAGTTCAGCAAAGATCGAGTGGATCTGTTAGCTGAGCAAAGTCGTCATCTGATCAAAAAACACGATATAGACGTGGATAGCATTGACGATATTATCGATCTGCAAGGGCAGCTAGCCTTCGCTCTACCGGTAGAAAGTTTAGAAACTTTACCACTGCTACTTATCAGCGATGCTAAACGAAAAGAACTGCTTGATAACATTGCGCATCTAGCGCCCGAACTGCTGACTACTGACGGAGCTGTAGGCGAACTGTGGCACCAATTGTTACAGTTGTTCGAGCAGCCCGAGTCGGCCCTCACTCAGCCCAAATTAGCTGCTGCACCGAGTAATGCCGGCGTCAGACCCGCTACTGAACTATCCGCTTCAGCGGAGAAAAAAACAACTCAAGCTACAATTGCTGCGGAAAAGACAACAGATTCAGCAAAAACAAAAGCGCACCCAACAGCAGCGAAGCAACAGGATCTACCAATCACGGCACCCCAGATTGACGACTCAGCCTTTTCGGATGAAAAAAGGGTAACTGAAGTTAAGACTGCAGTAAGAAAGCCGGCAAAATTTAAAGCACGAAAAACAGTAACCAAGCAACAGAAAAGAGCTGAAATAACACCGCAGACCAGTAAAGGAGATCAGAAAAAGTAACTCGAAATCAATTCTAATACCTGCTGTAATGCTGCGCAAACCTTGTCCAGCATCAACTGGAGCCCCATTTCTCTGAACAGAACTTGCGCCCTCAGAACAGCAGCGATATAGCGCGAGAACGCAAAGTACTAAATCACTCGCGATAAAGAAAAGTTGTACAAAAAATAAAAAAAACTCATTCGAGCAACGATAATTGCGGCTTATCAATTGAGTTTACAATGACAGGCACAAGGCTCATGGCAGCATAGCGACGAATGAGCTGAACATTTGCCACCCCACGGCAGCGCGGGCAAAGGTCAACAGCTGTGACAATAAAAAGGCTCGAACCTGTAGAACAATGACGAGCCTGTAAATAATTCTGCGTAACTACCCATTCTTTAAAGGTGACCGCCCAAGCGATCACCAAATTCAACAATAAAGCGATTTAGTACAGACTTCCAATTCTTGATTCATTACGCGCTAAACCAAGGTACTCAGGCCTTTACCTGACTCCATATTTCTGGCCAACTCGGCGGCCATTGCTTTAAGTTACTCCTAGTCCATGTGCGCACCCATGATGGCATCCTTTTAAAAAAGGATTATTCAATCATGAGCAGTTGCACAGTTTAATTTACACTCTTGCTTACTTACGATTTTGCTCTTCTTTTTTAACAAAATAATAAAGACCAAAAAAGAAAGCGACCATAAGGGCGACTGTCCCAATGCCTGCAAAAACAACTACATCCATAAACATTGCAATCTCCTTACGCTTTAAATTTAACTGTTAATAAAGATACATCACAACACCCTGCTGCATATTGATAGAGGTCAATGAACCCCCTCTCTATGCATTCTAGTAAAGCGCAGTACTGCACACACAATAAAATCTACTTTTAACGCTTTTTCTTGATCTTTTTTTTAGGTTTTGCGCCTACTCCCGATAAAGGTAGCACGCTGACAAATGCAGCTCGTACATTTTGTAAGCGTTTTTCATTTAAATCATGCACGCGTCGCTTACGCTCACTCGAAAAATCTATAATATTTTCTACGGTATCATTACTCATACTGTTACCTACCAATTTATTCTGTCGCGCCAATGGCTGCTTTAATAGTGACCATCCGCACCGCACTATCTTAAACACTGATATCCACCCATAAACCTTTTCGAGACATCTCCCCCCCTTCAGTCTCTTCTGACTGTGCTGACGGTTCTTGTCCTTCAGCTGGTTTTTCCTGCTCTGCCTCGCGCTGCTGCTGTCGCCGACGCTGCTCCTGCCGTGCCTTTTCTTGTGCAGCCGCCACTTCATCTTTGTCCAAACTTATCGCACTGCCTTTAGCACCTTCCTGCACTGGAACGACCGGTGCAATAGCAGGCTGCGGCTTAACCACATCATGCTGTGATGTCACCGGCACAAGGCCTTGAGGGATAGGAGGTAACATAGGGCCACTCCAGTAATAAGCAGGCAAGTTGTACTATAACCAGCCCAGATTAGATTGTCTCTTAAATAACTTTGCACTGTGTCACAACGATTCGACCGTGTCCTCTGCCTAAGTATCCGTTATCATGACGCGCTTTTTACATTACACGGAGACAAGCATGACGCAGCAGTATCAACCTGGACAACGCTGGATCAGTGACGGCGAGGCTGAGCAGGGCCTAGGTACCGTTCTAACCTGCGATGGTCGTCTACTCACCATCCTCTACCCGGCCACAGGGGAGACTCGTCAATACTCGCAGCGCAATGCCCCTTTGACCCGTGTTCGCTTTGTACCGGGCGATGAGATCAGTCACTTTGATGGCTGGACCATGACTGTTCGCGAAGTCAGCGAAATCGACGGCTTGCTAATATACCAAGGTTTTAATAGCACTAACGATGAGTGTGTGTTGCCAGAAACACAGTTATCAAACTTTATTCAGTTCCGCATGGCCAGCGACCGCTTAGTGGCAGGTCAAGTCGATCCCTTGCCATGGTTCACCTTGCGCTATAACTCGTTACAACATAATAGCGACATGCAACAGTCGAATCTCTGGGGCTTAGCTGGCGTACGCGCACAACCCATTGCTCACCAGCTACACATTGCTCAAGAAGTGGCTGACCGTATTGCCCCACGCGTACTCTTAGCTGACGAAGTAGGCTTAGGTAAAACCATTGAAGCCGGTTTAATTATCCACCGTCAATTACTCAGTGGCCGTGCCAGCCGTATTTTATTAATGGTACCGGAAACACTGCAACATCAGTGGCTGGTGGAAATGCGCCGCCGCTTTAATTTAGATGTCGCTCTATTTGATGCCGAACGCTTTCAAGCCAGTGATGCCGACAACCCCTTTGATGACTGCCAAATTGCTTTGGTGGCGATGAACTGGCTGGTTGAAGATGAGCGCGCGCAAGACGCTCTGTGCAATTGCGACTGGGACATTATGGTGGTCGATGAAGCGCACCACTTGGTCTGGCACCCAGACCAACCCAGCCCGGCTTATCAGCTGGTCGAAACTTTAGCTGGTACTATTGCTGGTGTGTTATTGCTAACTGCCACACCTGAGCAGCTCGGCCAAGACAGCCACTTTGCCCGTTTACGTTTACTC
>Ga0172382_10008785_pt1 | contig 13964 bp, 12 predicted proteins | sample Leawel138RmetaG_FD_122245 | JGI IMG/M metagenome (GOLD analysis project Ga0172382, IMG submission 122245) | Leachate microbial communities from a municipal landfill in Southern Ontario, Canada - Leachate well 138R metaG | ecosystem: Engineered > Solid waste > Landfill > Unclassified | place...
TGAAGAATATTTTATCGGTAAAGAAGGTGTTTCCAGCAAAGATCTGGTGAACGCTGTTCTTGCTGAGATGAAAAATAAAAATGCTGATGTGATTTACCTGCGGGCCGACTACGGACTGAAATATGAGAAGGTTGCCCAGCTGATCGCTTCTTTAAAGAAAGCGGGGGTAAGTAACATTGCACTGGTAACTGAGACCGAAAGTGATAAGTAAATATGCTTAGTGCACATTTAGATCAAGATATTAAAAAATCTTTTTTGATCTCCTTTGGAGCTCATTTGCTTCTCTTGCTCTCTGCTGTGCTGGTTACAAAATTTTTAATGGGCCCTTCAACTAAAAGAAGTTTGGAGATTGAGATTATTCAATCTTCTGTTCGGGTTGATGTTGTTGGGATGCCTAAATTTACAGTTCAAGAACTTAGAGAAATGCAGAAGAATGCAGCCCCTGCTGAACCTGACGCTAAACCAGTGGAAGTGGCTAAAGCTGCAGAAGCGCCAAAAGAAGAACCTAAAGAAGATGTGATTAAAGAAGGTGACCTTGTTATTGAAAAAGAAAAAAAACAAGCAGACTTTACGAATCTTCTTTCTTCTTATTCATCTCAAAAAGTAAAAAAGAAAGAATCTCCTCGTGCGGCGAGACCCACTAATACAGTTGTCTCAGGTAAGGGGAATCAAATAATTGATAATTTGATTCTTGAAGGTAATAAGGTTTCAGCAGGATCTGCTTTAGTTGGAGATATCACCAGTGAGACAAGTTCTGAGTTCTCCGCCTATGTACAGGCCATGCCGGAAAAAGTAAGAGTTCACTGGAAACTTCCAAGCTATCTGATGAATCAAAATTTAAAGTGTCGTATCAAAGTTTATCTTAATGCTAATGGAAATCTGATTAAAACAGAAATAGTAGAGTCTTCAGGGGTAGAGGAGTTTGATTCTCGTGCCTTGAGAGCTATTAAGGATGCCGCTCCTTTCCCTGCTCCTTCCAAAGATGTGGGGACTCGCTTAGCAACTTATGGAATCATTCTTGGTTTTCCTATTTAGGAGTTTCAATGAAATACATTATCTCTCTTTTTGTTCTTATATTTTCACTTCATTCTTTTTCCCAGGAAGCCGTGATTGCTGTTGGTGAAGCTGAGCAAGAAAAAGACAAACTGGTTATTGATTCTTCTGAAACTCATAATCTCTCCAATACTCAGAAAGTACTGGCAAATGAGTTACTCGATATTTTGAGAAATAACTTCATCTTCTATAAACATAAGTTTAATACCGTTCTCTATAATAAAACGGCAAAAAGCTATACGACGGAAAATCTGGCGAAATGGAAGGAGGATGGGATTCAGTACTTTGTAGCTTCCTCTATTACTTCCACTACTCAAGGTATTGAAGCTCGCTTTAGACTTTGGAACGTTCGTGAAGGAAAAGTCATACTTAATGAAAGTGTAACTGTAAGTAACACTGACTTAAGACCAAAGGCCCATGACATTTCAGATAAGCTTTATCGCGCTATGACTGGTAAGCCTTCTATCTTTAAATCAAAAATTGTTTTTATCTCTGATAGAACGACCAAGTCCCGTGACATTGAGAAAGAGCTTTATATTATGGACTTTGATGGAAGAAGAGTAGAGAAGTTAACAACGTTTAACTCTATTGTTCTTTCTCCCTCTATCTCTCCGGATAATACCAAGATTCTTTTTTCTGTGATTGAAGATAAAGCCGCTCTGTCTTCACGTAATAAGAAGAAGATGATTAAGAATATTAACCTTAAAATGTATGACCTTCTCACCAAGAAGATGACTACCATTTCCAGCAAACCAGGTCTAAACTCAGGGGCCACTTACTCTCGTGATCCAAATATTATTTATCTGACCCTTACTCAAAGTGGTAATGCTGATATTTATGAAATGAATCTCACTACTACTCGTATGAGAAAAGTAACTTCACACTTTGCCGAAGATGTTGACCCTTCTATTACCCAAGATGGTAGCATGATGACTTTTCTTTCTAACCGGGCCGGTAGGGCCCATATCTACACAATGGATCCTTCTCAGACTGAAAAGGACGTAAAACGAATCTCTTTTGTCGGGAAATTCAACGCCACTCCTCGTTTTAGTCCCGACGGCAAAGAGATTGTTTTCTCTTCCTGGGTGGATAATGGCTTTGATCTCTATAAGATTGGGGCCAATGGCCAAAACTTGGTCAGGCTCACAAAAGACTTCGGTTCTAACGAAGACCCGGTCTTCAGTCCGGACGGGGAATTCATTGTTTTTACTAGCAAAAGGGTCATTAATTCCCGCAAGGCCGTCCAAGATTTATACATTATGAATAGGGAGGGTGAGGTTTTAGGGCAATTGACCCAGAATTTCGGGAAATGCTTCTCTCCTCAGTTCACTAACATATTGGATTAACTGGAAAATTTGCAGAAAATTTAAACACCGCAGCAAAATAGTCTTGTAAATTTTTCAGGCAGAATGTAATATCTACCCATCTTAACGCACTGAGTAATTTTTAATCACTCGGTTTTTAAAAGTGTAAAGGGGATAGACTATGAAAACTGCTTCAATCCAAAACGAACTAGCTACTCTTTCTTCAGTTCTACTTGCTAATCTTGATGAAGTTGTGTTTTTCTCAAAATTAACCGAGTTCGTAGCTCAGATTTTCCCAAATCACTCTGTCCTTGGTTTTGAAGTTCTAAATGATGGTTCAACTCGTCTTATCGCTCAAAACGGAAAGGCCCTTTCATCTGCTAAGCTTTTAAACAAAGGCCAAGGTCTTTCTGGATATGTAGCTCGTATGAAAAGAGCTTATTATTCTAACTCTGCTAAGAGAGATCCTCTAGCTACAACTGGTATCCGTGCTGAAAATGTTGAAGCTGAACTATGTATCCCTGTTATGTATGAGTCTTCAGTTATTGGTACTATTAATGTTCAGTCTGAAGATGCTAATCGTCAGTTCTCAGAAGCTGACATTACGGCCATCAATAATACTCTAGTAGAGCTTGCAGCTCCAATTAAGAATATGCACCTTTTCCTTATGACTAAGAATCTTAACCGTGAGCTTCTTAGCCGTATCGAAGCAAAAGAAAAAGAACTTTCTAACCGTGTAGAAATTAAGACTGTTTCTCACTTTGAAGACAAGTCTCAAATGGTTGGTGTTTCTAAGAACTTCCTAAGTGTTGTTCAAGCCGCTAAAAAAGTTTCTACTCAAGATTTCCCTGTGCTTCTTGAAGGAGCTCATGGAACAGGTAAGAAACTTCTTGCTAAGAAAATCCATGCTTGGTCAGGTCGTAAAGGTGACTGTGTTATTGCTAACTGTTCAGTACTCAATGAAACTCAACTTGATCGTGAACTATTCAGCTCTAAAGGTCTAATGGTAAGAGCTAATGGTGGAACACTGATTATGGATGACATCGGTTCAATTTCTGCTCTGATCCAGACTAAGCTTCTTCGTGCAATCGTATCTGGTGAAATGACGACTGTCGATACTGATGAGAAGATTTCTCTTAACGTAAGAATTATTGCTACTTCAAAAACTTCTCTTCGTGAGCAAGTTGAAGCTGGTAATTTCAAAGAGGATTTATTCTACCGTCTTAATACAATTGCTCTTAACGTTCCTTCTTTAAGAGAGCGTTCAGAAGATATTAAAGTTATGGCCGAGTTTTTCCTTAACAATGGTAAGTCTGAAGCTAAAATCTTTACTTCAGCAGCTATTGAAAAGCTTAACTCTTACTTCTGGCCAGGTAACGCTCATGAGCTAAAGAACGTAATGGAAAGAACTTATATCCTTTCTGAAGGTCAGTACATTGAAGCAAGCGATCTTCCTGACTTCCCAAGAGAGGAAAAAGTAGAAGTAGTTGAGGCTCCTGTTAAGTTTACTGAATCAACTCTTTATGATCTTGAGAAGAAGCATATCATTGACACTCTTGATCATTTAAACGGAAACAAAACTCGCGCAGCTAAAGCGCTTGGAATTACAGTGAAGACTCTTTACAACAAACTTCACTCATACGGACTTATCGAAGCTCGTGAAGTGTAAGAGTGCTTGAAGAGTTGAATGAGAAAAAGTAAAATTAATAAATAGGAGAAAATATGTCTAAAGCAGAAAACACAGAAAAAGCTACGGATAGTATCAACATTAAAAACTTCCGTGGTAATACTGATATCGAAAACTTTTATCGCTACATCCATGAAAATGGACTACGTCGCGAAGCTTTCATACTCATGGAATATGCCATCGGTAAAGTAGCTAAAGTTAAGAAAACCAGAAAAGCTAAAACACTTCAGTAATTTTTTTAAGGCCGGGTTGATTCCTGGCCTTTTATTTTTTCAAAATAGGCGCACATGGAAGTTGCTCAGAAAACAAAGATCGTCTTCGATCCTCTCTACGGCTTTATTCACCTAACAAATTTAGAATGGGAAATTATCCACACTCCTTTTTATCAAAGGCTTCGTTGGATTAAACAACTTGGTTTCACTTTCTATACCTTTCCCGGGGCTGAACATTCTCGTTTTGGTCACTCTATCGGAGTGATGTTCAATGCTCATAAAATTCTTCAGGCCTTAGGTTCCAGAGGGGTAGGGGATAAAGAATTATTCGACGAAAACTTTAAGTCAGATACCAAGACCTATCATCAAAGTCTAAGACTAGCGGCCCTTCTTCATGATCTGGGAACATTTATGTTCTCTCACACCACGGAGATGGCCTATATCCGCTATGGAGAAACCACTAACGATAAAAATGGTAAGGGTCATCCGGACGATCATGAACATCTGGGATCTTACATTATTAAAAACACCGATTACGAAGGTGGGATTACTTTTATTCTTAAAAAGTATGGCATTGATCCACAACATATCTCTGACTTGGTGAAGGGAGTTGATCCATCCATTCTTGCTAACCAGATTCTTCACTCTGAAATTGATTGCGATCGAATGGATTATCTTCTTCGAGATGCTCATTACTCGGGAATGAAGTATGGGACTTATGATCGAGATTATCTTCTTCATCACTTTCGAATCGCTAATATCAATGGTCACGATATTTTGACCATCAATCATAATGCTCTCCATGCAGTGGAAGACTTTTTGATGGCCCGCTTTGCCTGGTACTCACAGGTTATTCGTTCGGCCAGAGGTGCTCGCTTTGATGCCATTGCCGAAGAAGTCACTTACTACATGTTAGAGAAAGGGCTTATTTACTCTTACTCTCAGTTAATGGAAATGATTGCCAATAGTCCCATGGAGTTCTATGGATTTAATGATCAATACTTTATGAGACAAGTTCATAAGCATTATCTTGAAGGTAACTTTGATAAGTCTCCTCGAATTAAAGATATGGCCTACTGTCTTCTTTTTGAGAAGGCTCCCAAAACCATTCGTTTGGAAGAGTTTAAGCAAAGAATTCTGAACCAGGATGAAGATCATGTGAATGATAAGATCATTAAGCATGCCGAAGATAAGGCCAAACAAATCCTGGATGTTCTCAAAAAGAAGGGAACCGAGAAGGATTGGGTACTTGTGGATATTCCTAAAAAACATATTGTGTTTGTTAAATCCATGAGAAAAATTGTAAAATCAAAAAGCAGTGAGAATATTTTATTGGAGCGAGACCCGGTTAAGATTTTAACGGATACTGGGGATGTTAAACTCCTGGGAGATATGGAGAATTCTATTATCTCCAATCTGCAGAATAAGTTTAACTTTGTTCCGAATATTTTCTGTTCTGAGTCCGCTTATGAGATTTTAAAAGCCGAAGGAATAGTAAGTTGATTTAAAAAATCAACCTTTCTAACTACTTTACTTTTTTACGCTAAATTCGGTACAATGATTGCAAGCTAATAGATGAAAGGGCCATGATGGCCCTTTATATACAAAAGGCAGGTTTCACGGATGCTAACCGGTCGAAGTCTTCCCCACCAAGCTGGGCAAAGTCATCAAAACTATTTATTTCATTTGGATAATCTCAGTGTCGAGTACGGAAATGTACGTGCTCTAAAGTCTGTGCAACTCACAATTCAGCCTGGTGAAATTCTCTTTGTAACAGGTCCATCGGGTGCCGGAAAAACCACTCTTCTCAATGTCCTTGGTGGTCATATTGAACCAACTAGTGGCAAAGTGATACTACCTCATCAAAAATCATCCAAGCATTTTGTTTCCACTGTGTTTCAAGATCTTCGTCTATTACAGAAGAAAACATGCGAAGAAAATCTATGGATGAGTTATGATCCACAAATTTATAACTCAAGAAATGACTTCCATCGTGAGATGGAGGATCTCTCTCGTTTGCTTTATGTAAGTGACTTTTTAAATCGTAAAATTGAAGACTGTAATGGAGGTCTTCGTCAAAAGATCGCGATGATTCGTGCTCTGCTTTCCAAGCCGACAGCGATTCTGGCCGATGAACCGACAAGTTCTCTTGATAAAGATAACTCTTATCGTCTCTTTGAAGTTCTTAATCACTATAATCATAAAAAAGGCCAGACCTTAGTGTGGGCCACACACAATAAAGATTTGATTAAACAGTTTCCTGGAAAGATTGTTCATCTTGATGCCGGGAGATTGGTCTATGCGGGGCATGCGTGTTTTATTTAGTTGAATATTTCAAGTGTTTAAATGAGTCGCTCATTCGTGGAGTCAGTTTTCTTCTTTTGACCTGTGCTCTCTGTTTTTCTTTAACCCATAGAGAGTGGGTAGCAGAAATGTCGACACGAATTACTCCGGAAAGATTAGTAAATCCTTATTTTGTCGCCGTCCTGGATGGCTCAGTTGATGCAGAAAAAGTTGTGAGCTTCATCAATAAGCTTCCTGGAGTTATTTCTATTGATGATCAAGACTCCAAGAAATCAAAATCTAAAATCAATGCTCTTGTTAAAGAACTAGGAACTGGCTATCAACTTGATCAGAAGTTTTTAAACTTAAAATCCGTAAGAGTCGTTTTAAGTCCGACTCTTTCTGCAGAAAGTTTAAAGTTTGTTCGAGATCAGGTTGTTAAAGTCGGAGGGAAGGATCATATTTCAGCTACGGAAGTGAAATTTCCAGAAGTCACTAAGGTCATGAAAAGTCATCCTTTCTACGAATTCATTGCCAAGGCCGGAGATTGGGGAATTATTGGCTTCATTGCTCTATGCTGGGTGATCAGCTTTTGGCTCTGTTACGATGTTTTTAGATCTCGTTCTTACATTATAGAAAAGTTTCAAAGAAAAAGGTTGGTTGCAGCTAAAAGTCTTGCTTGGGGATTAGGAGTCATCATGGTTTCTTTCTCCCTTATGGGGCTCTGGAATGGAACCCTGAGATTTTTAGACATGATCATTCTTTTTATGATCTTTTCTATTTTCTGGACTTTTACTCTGCAAGAATGGAAGTGGAAACCAACTCTATGAAGTTTTGGATTTTCTTTTTGACCATATGCTTTTCAATGGAAGCTTTCTCTCAGAGAAACAGACGTCCTGCTGATAAGCTGGCAGTGCATCGTCGTGAAGTCACTCAAATGGCCGCTCGACTCTCATCACTGGAAAAAGAAATTCAGGCCAAAACAGATCTTCATAAGTCGAATGTAGAGCAAATCACTAAGTTTGAATCGGATATCGCGCTCTATAAAGAAGAACTTCTCAAGCTTCAAAGAAAATTAAAAGTTACTGAACAGGAAAATAAGCAAATCGTTACCAACTATCTTTTGGAAACGGAATCAGAAGAATCTCCTTTGTGGCAGAAAAAGATTCACCTGGAACTTTTGAAGCAGGCCCAGGAAAAGCTCAAGTTTGAACAAGAAGAGCTTCAAAGCTTTGCTGATAAAGTGGTCAGTTTTGAAATCAAACTTGATCAGTTAAAAAAAGAAGAAGAGTCTCTGGAAGGAGTTATTCAGGACTTAGAGGAAATGAAAAAAGAAGTCTTTAATAAATACCAGATTGCTTCTCAGAAAAAAGCAGAGCTAGAAAAGAAAGTAGAGAAGGATAAAGTTAGAGTTAAGCTTTCAGCTATCAAGAAGAATTTGAATCCTTCGCCACTCCCTTTAAGAAAAGCGGAAAGAATTTTTAAGCGACCAATCGATCAATATATTTCCATGACTCCTTCCGCAAAAGGCGTGACTTATAAATATGATTCGATCCAGCCGGTTAAAGCTGTGGCCAATGGTAAGGTCATGTATGCTGGAGACTTAGCGGCTTATGGCCAGGTTCTCTTAATCGATCATGGAAATGATCTGAGAACAGTCTTCCTGGGAAAAATGAATATCAGAGTTAAAAAGAATGATAGTGTAAAAGCCGATGATATTCTAGGTTATACCTACAAAGATACTACTCCTCAAAATCTTTATTTCGAAGTTAGAAAGAAAAACACTGCACAGAACACTATTTTGTGGTTAGAGGACGAAGGAGTAAGTAAAATCTAATAGTTTATAATTTATTAGGAGTTACTCCCATGCTTGCTCGTTATCTTGCTATTATAGCGCTTTCTTCTTCTTTTATTTCCCATACAGTAAATGCTCAAACTCCTGCTCCCAAAATCTCAGAGAATAAATCACGCTTTGAACAACTGGAACTCTTTAACAAGGTTTTACACCTGGTAGAAACCCAATACTATCGTCCGGTTTCTACAGAGAAGTTAATTGAAGGTGCCCTTAAAGGAATGATGGATACTCTTGATCCACACTCTTCGTTCTTGAATAAGGAATATTTTGAGAAAATGCAAAATGATACGAGAGGAGAGTTTGGAGGTTTAGGACTTGAAGTAAGTCAGAAGGATGGTGTGATCTACGTGATTACTCCAATTGAAGATACTCCGGCCTTTAAAGCTGGACTGAAACCTAGAGACCGAATCGTTGAGATTAACCACGAACCTGTTGTAGGTATGAACCTGGATCAAGTGGTTGAGAAAATGCGCGGAAAAATCGGGGAGAAGATTACCCTTGGAATCCTTCGTGAAGGAAGTGAAGGCATCAAGCAATTCACTATGAAACGTGAAGTGATAAAGATTAAGCCTGTGAAGTATGAGCTTATTGAAGATCACTATGCTTATATTCGTTTAAGTCAGTTCCAAAAGCATTCTACAAGCTCGGTGGTAGAAGCTTTAACCAAATTAAAAAAGCAGGCCAAGAACAATATCAAAGGTATTATTCTCGATTTACGATCTAATCCGGGTGGACTTCTTGATCAGGCCGTAGATATCGCTTCACTCTTTTTAAGTGATGGAGTTGTTGTATCTACAGAAGCAAGAGATCCCCAGAATAAAGAAATTCGTTATGTTAAAAAGTCAGGGTATAAAGACTTAACAACTCCTCTGGTTGTTTTGATTAATGGTTCTTCAGCTTCCGCTTCAGAAATTGTGGCAGGAGCTCTGCAGGATCATAATCGTGCCGTTATTATGGGCTCTCAATCTTTTGGTAAGGGCTCTGTGCAAACTGTGGCCCAACTAGATAAGACCACAGGGGTTAAGTTAACCATTGCTCAATACATGACTCCAAGTGATAAAAAAATTCAGGCAGTAGGTATCATTCCTGATGTGAAGCTTTTTGAAGTAGATCAAGAAGCTTTTGAAAAAAGTCTGAAAGAAGATCGTTTCCTTAGAGAGAAAGATTTAAGAAATCATCTAACGGCCACTATTGAAACTCCTGAAGAAGAAAAAATGCGACTTAACTTAGAAAAAGAAGAGCGTGCAAGAAGAATTAAAGAGATGGAGGAGAAGAAGAAAGCTGCTAAAAAAGATAAAGAAGATATTTTTAGGGCCTTCAATCCTAAAGAAGATTATCAAGTGCTTCAAGCAGTACGATATATTGAGGGTGCTGCAGCTTTTGCGAGAACAAAAAACAACAAATGATAGACTTTAATGCAGCAAGTGTTTCAGAACTTGTTAATGCCATCAAAAGTTTATTAGAGGATGATTTCCAGGAAGTTGTTGTTCAGGGAGAGGTCTCTAATTTCTCTTCTTCATCTGCTGGTCATTATTATTTCACACTATCAGATGAAGATGCCTGCCTTTCCTGTGCGGTCTTCAGGCAAGATGCTCTAAGAAATCCCTTACTAAAAAGTCTCAAGGATGGTGATAGGATAACCATCCTTGGTCCCATCAGTGTTTATCAAAAACGTGGAACCTTTCAATTAGTAGGGAAAAGAATTTTCCCAGCTGGAGAGGGACAGTTAAAGATCCAATTTGAAAAATTAAAAGAGAAGCTTTCTCAAGAAGGGCTTTTTGATCTAGAAATCAAAAAGAAAATACCTCTGTATCCTAAAAAAATAGCAGTGATAACAGCTCCTCAGGGAGCGGCCCTGCAGGACTTTCTGAATGTCATTAAGAGGCGAAGCCTTTGGTTTGATATAACGATTATTCCTGCTTTAGTACAAGGAGATGCTGCTCCGGTATCACTTATAAACGCTTTAAAAAAAGTACAAGAGTTAAAAACTTTTGATCTTGTTGTTTTCACCAGAGGTGGCGGAAGCATGGAAGATCTTTGGGCCTTTAATTCGGAAGCGCTTGTTCGTGCTATTGCTGATTGTCCTATTCCGGTCATTAGCGCCGTCGGGCATCAGGTGGATTTTACCCTTTGTGATTTTGTAGCTGACCTAAGAGTTGAAACTCCGACAGCTGCAGCTGAACTTATTTCTCAACCTCAAACTCTACTGAGGGATCGTATTAATTATGCCTCTTCTCATTTAAAAAATGAGATGATTAAGTTTAATCAGAAAGTTCAGATTCTTACTCATCGTTCTCATCCCAAACAAATGCTTCAATTCATCTGGCAAAAGTTGAAAAAAGATGAACAAAGATTATCTCAAATTCATTTGATCAATCGTGGTGAAGAGTTATTAGGACTAAGCGAATATGCTCAGCAGTTAGATGAGTATATGATTCGTCTTGAGCATTCACAAAAGCTAAGAACAAGTTCTCTGAAAGAGAATCTCAAAAGGGTTGAACAAGTCCTGAAGGCCCTGGACCCTTCTGGAGTTCTGAGCCGAGGTTATAGTATTGTAAAATCCGATAGACGAGTTTTGAGTTCTTACGAAGATTATAGTAAGTTAGAAACAAATGAGACTATTGAGATCACTTTTCATGATGGAGTTGGTCTTGCAAGAAAGGAATCTTCTAAATGAAATTAGTTCAATTCAGTATATTAGCTTTTATATTGGCCTGTTCAACTCAAAAAGTGTCTGGGCCCAAAGAAGAAGTCTCTGAGAAAGTCACTGAGAGAGAAGTCTTATTCATTGAGGAAGAAATCAGACCTGGCGATATAAAATTTATTAAACTTCCTATGTTCGACAACGTCAGCTTTAGTTGTCGTGGACAAAAGCAAAATTTATCTCATTTCTCTGATGGAGCAGTGGGAGTTGTTATTGAAACTTACTTTACCGACTTTAAACCTTTCCAGTGTGAAGTTAGGGTCGGGGAAGAGTTATCATCCGTTTATACTTTTACTGTCGTAGAAAGAAAGTTTAGTGAAGAGACGTTAAGGGTTAGTCCAAGAACCATTAAACTATCTAAGCCAGATCAAGACCGAGTTTGGAGAGAGCAGCAGATACTTAATAAAATCTATGCCAGTTCACTTCCTGAGCTCTTAATTAAAGAACCGTTCATTAAGCCTCTAGATAGTAAGATCACCAGTATCTATGGAGTGAGACGGCTTTATAATAATGTTAAAAGAGGTCAGCATTTAGGTACGGACTTTAGAGCTGCTATTGGAGTTAAAATCCCGGCAACCAACCGCGGTAAAGTAGTTCTGGCACGAGACCTTTTCTATACAGGGCATACTGTTATCCTGGATCATGGATTAGATATTTTTACAGTCTATGGTCATCTTTCAAAAACATTGGTAAAAGAAGGGGATATTGTTGAAAGGGGAGACCTCATTGGCCTTTCCGGAAATACCGGCCGAACTTCAGGCCCTCATCTACACTGGGGTGTGAAAGTCCAGGGACAGTACGTTGATGGTATGGTCCTTGTTGATGAGAGTGAGAAGTTCTTTTTACCATAAGTCATGATTGAATTTTCTAATCTCATTGAATTTAAGTTCGACCCAAATCTCGACTCAGAGCTGGTGTCGAATCTTAATTTAATGCTACTTCAGTTTCATAATGCTAAAGTTCTCAAGAACGAAGAGACATGGACTGAAGGACTTTATAGAATTGAGTTTATTCCAGAGAGCTCGGCCTACGAGTTATCAAAAAAGGATTCTCATTTAAGAATCTGCTTACTGGAGTCTAATCAAGGACTTTTTAGTTTCAGTCAGAATCTTGATGAAGCAGATATCGATTATATTCTTGATGCTCAACCTCAATTCCAAGAGGTGACCTTACTAGTAGCTCCACACTTTAATAAATGGCTTGCAGGGAAACGGACTACTCTTAATAAACATTTGCAAAAAAACTTAAAGAAGTTTGAAAGTGTGGTTAAGCAAAATACCACGAAGTTTGTGAGTGCTAATAAAAGTTTTAGTGTGGAAAACTTATTGGCCTATGCTCAGGATTTAGTGGAGCTTGAAAAAGAACTTATTCATGCAGATATTTCTAAGTTCGAGAAAATTTTAAAGCAGTTTATTAAAACTCATATTGAAAAAACGAAGCTGACTCTTTTTCACTTTAAGAATCTCTCCAAACTCAAAATCACACAGAGTCTTCTCCCTTTACCTGGTTATAAAGGTGAATTCCTGGTGCTAGATTTTCAATGGGATGAATCTGATATGGAGAGACTGGTTAAACAGTTTTTCTTCTATGCCACTTTGATTGGTTTTTTTAATTCCCAGATCGAATCCGAAGATCCTTTCTTTGATGAGGACCTATGGGAAGAAACGCTGGATGCCATTCCGTTTCCTGTTGTTTTAATGGGAGAGCATGGGGAAGTTCATCAGCATAATGCTCTCTTCTCAAAATTAAATTTTGCTCCGATTGATTGTTTGAAACTCACTATCAGGCAGAAAATCATTATTAACGATATCCCTTATAATATTTTTAGAAAGGATATTCTCCATCTCGATGATCGTCGTTCGCTTTTTGTTTTTTTCACAGAAAGTTTTTTCTTAGGAGATGAAGGGCACTTGAATCCTACCGGACAAGAATTAGGAATTATCAGTTCAAGTATTGCCCATGAACTCAATAACCCTATTGCAGGAATTCAGGCGGCCCTGTCTTTTTTACTTTTGGATGAGGCCCTTGATCAGGAAGCCAGAAGTGTATTGGAAGAAATGAAAAATGGTTCAACCCGCTGTAAGCAATTAGTTGAGACTTTTCTTGGTTTTTCTCGGGCAAGACCTAACAGTGTCCAAAATTTAGACACTTCTCATTCAATGGTAGAACTTTGTTTTGAACAGGCCCAAAATCTTCTCCGATTCAGGACAGTGGAGAGTGGTATTAGATTCTCCTTAGAATTTTCTCAGCATACAAAGTTCAGACCTTCGGTGAATTTAAGTCTTTTGACGATGACTTTTTACCTAATTATGGGGGAGCTTATGACTCTTTACTCCCATCATATGTTGGTGGCAAATCGACACCAGATTGAAAAAGTTATACGCGGAGAAGTGATAGAATCCTCTCAGGAGATTCAAATTCAGCTGCATGAACTCAATATATCATCCCTAACTCTTTCAAAATTGATTCAGAACCTCCTTAACATAGAAAACTTTGTCTTACAGGTCTCTGATTACTCTTTACGCTTTATCTATAATCCCTGACAATACTGTTCAACTTTTAGACACCCTTTGTAATACCTACAAAGCTAATCGTTAGGGCCCTAATCTAAAGGTATATTTAGGGGGCACCATTTCTAGATAATCGAGGTTGAATATGATGAAAATCGCACCAAGTCTTGCTCTTCTTTCAGTACTAGTTTCATGTGGAATGAACACATCTCCTAAAGATCTTGGGAATTTAAAACTTGTAAATTCGAATATCATTTCAATTCGTAACATTGCTGATGATGCACAAACCATTATGGTTCGTCTTAAAACTCCAGCTCTTATTGAAACGGCTAAAATCGAAGGTAAAAAAATCACCA
>Ga0172382_10008786_pt1 | contig 13964 bp, 16 predicted proteins | sample Leawel138RmetaG_FD_122245 | JGI IMG/M metagenome (GOLD analysis project Ga0172382, IMG submission 122245) | Leachate microbial communities from a municipal landfill in Southern Ontario, Canada - Leachate well 138R metaG | ecosystem: Engineered > Solid waste > Landfill > Unclassified | place...
GAGAATACTGGTCTCACGGCGAAAGTGGGCCTGCTACGCCGCCGCTTCGCCAAGCAGTATGGCTTCTATCTGCCAAAGATCAGGGTCAAGGATAATGGCTTCCTCGCGCCCAAGGCTTATGAAATCTCGATTCAGGACGTGGTTGCGGGCAAGGGCGAGATCTGGCCGCGCTATATGCTCGCCATTGATCCCGGCGGAAAGGCACCGCCAATTGACGGTCAGGAGACGAGGGAGCCGACTTTCGGCTTGCCGGCTCGCTGGATAACGCGTTCTGCGGCAGAGAAGGCGGAGACGCTCGGCTATACGGTGGTCGATGAAGAGAGCGTGGTGGTGACGCACTTGACTGAGATCATCAAAGAAAACCTCAGCACGCTTCTCACTTACTCGGCGCTGCAAAAACTGATCGACGGGCTTTCCGCAGAATATCAGAAGCTCGTCGCCGAACTCGTGCCGAGCCAGATCACCAAGGCGGCGTTGCAGAATGTATTGCAGAGCCTTCTCGCTGAGCAGGTATCCGTCCGCAATCTGCCGCTGATCCTCGAAGCGGTCGCCGAAGCGGTGCCGCATTCACGGAATGTGAACCTCATCGTAGAGCATGTTCGTGTGCGCCTCTCCCAACAGATTTGTCAAACGTTGGCGGGTGAGGACGGGTTCATCTCGGTCGTTACCTTGCAGCCCAAATGGGAGCAGGCTTTCCTCTCGCATATCGAGCAGCAGGGAGAAGACCGTGTCTTCACCATGCCCCCTTCGCTGGTCCATGACTTCGTGATCGCCGCTCGCTCCGTCATTCAGGACCAGCTCGCTCATGGCAATCCTTTCGCGATCATCGTCAGTCAGGAAGCGCGGCCATTTGTTCGTTCGCTGCTTGAACGGGTAAGCACGACGCTTCCTGTGCTCAGCCACGCAGAGCTTCACCGCAAGACACCGGTGAAGACGATCGCGCAGATTTGAGGCAGTGCTCATGGCTGAAACAGGTGACGGATCAGCATCGCCAGTGGTACGAATTCCGGGGATGGCGGAACAGATCGGGCTGCTTGCGCGTGACAATGGCATGACCATCACGGATGAGACGGACCTTCATGAAATGCTCGGAGGTCTGGCGCAGGGCACAGGTATCAGGGTGTCGCTGATGCTCGCGCTTGGCGAAATACTGAGTGAAATCTTTCGCTACGAGAAAAAACTGGACGCTGACGACAAGAAGGTCGGTGGCGCTCTAACACTCCCTAAAGAGGATTGAAATGGAAGAGCAAGTGAAACCAGGCGCAGAAGACCGGTTGCTGAGTGGGTCCGAGAAAGCAGCCGTCATTCTTTTTTCGCTGGGTCGGGAGCGTGGTGCCAAGCTGATGGAAAGGCTCGATGAGGATGAAATCCGTATCCTCAGCCGGTCCATGGCGCAGCTTGGCAGCATCACGTCGAGCGTCTGTGAGAGACTGCTTCGGGAGTTCACTGATCATTTTGCCAACAGCTCTGCTGTTGTCGGCACATATGATTCCACAGAGAAGATGCTGTCTCTCTTCCTGCCCGATGAGCGGGTCATGGAGATCATGGGCGATATTCGCGGCGCAGCGGGTCGCAGCATGTGGGAGAAGCTTTCGACAGTGAACGAGCAGATGCTGGCAAGCTATCTCCAGAGCGAGCATCCGCAGACGGCGGCTGTCATTCTTTCAAAGATCCGCTCTTCGCATGCGGCGAAGGTTGTGAACGTTCTGCCGGGTCAGTTCCGGGCAGAAGTTCTGCGCCGCATGATCGAGATGGAATATGTGCAAAAAGATGTTCTGAAGGATGTAGAAGAGACGCTCCATTCCGAGTTCATGGTCAATTATGCGCGCATGCTGGGCAATGACAGCCATATGCGGATTGCCGAAATTCTCAATCAGGTGGATCGGACGCAGCTTCCCGAAATCATGGGTGAGATTGAAGGTGAGGTTCCGCAATCTGCCGAGATTATCCGCTCGCTCATGTTTACCTTCGATGATCTCGTGAAGCTTGATGCGCGCTCCTTCCGCACGATCATTCAGGCGATCGAGATCGATACGCTCATTCTGGCGCTCAAGGGCGTGAAGGATGAGGTGAAGGAAACCTTCTTCGAGAATCTCTCGGAGCGTGTCAGCGCCATTGTTCGCAGTGAACTGGAACTGATGGGGCCGGTTCGCGCCACCGATGTGGAAGGCGCGCAGGCGCGTATCGTTCGTGTTGCGAAGGACCTTGAGGCGCGGGGCGAGATTGTGCTGGAGCAGAACGAGCGAAAGGCGGCGATGGTTTACTGAAGCGCCGCGCAAGCCTTATCCGGCAGTATTCGCTTCTATGACCGGCGCCACTCTGGCGCCGGTTTTTTTGTGTCCCGCCTGTTCGTTCTGCGCATAGACATAGCTGATGATTTCGGCGACGGCGCGGTAGAACTCGCGGGAGATGGGCTGATCCACCTCCAACGCAGCGTGAAGGGCGCGGGCAAGGGGGGGCTCTTCCACCACCGTGACGCCGTTCTCTTCCGCAATCTCCCTGATCCGCAAGGCAATGAGATCAAGCCCCTTGGCCACGCAGACTGGTACCGCATCTTCGCCGCGCGTATAGCGCAGGGCGACGGCATAATGTGTCGGGTTGACGATCACGACCGTGGCATTGGGCACCGCCGAAAGCATCCTCTTGCGCGCTCGCTGGCGGCGAATTTCGCGCAATCGGGCTTTCATCATAGGGTCGCCTTCAACCTGCTTGTGCTCGTCCTTGATCTCGCGATGGGACATACGAAGCTTCCGCCGCCAGTCGAAGCGCCGCCAGATAATGTCCACAATAGCGATGAGGCTCATCGCCGAGGCCACCCCGATCAGCAGGCGTATGGTGAGGTCGCGGAGGGCTGACGGCATTGTCGAAATATCGGTGAAGACAAGGCCTTGCGCGTTGGCAAAGGTGCTCCACAGCATGAAACCGGTAATGGCGCCAACCATGGTGAGCTTTGAGAGGCCATAGCCGAACTCTACCAGAGCGGTGGTGGAGAAGAGGCGCTGCACGCCGTTTTTCAGGGAAATGCGTTCGGCCTTTGGGCGGATGCGCTCGCCTGTGAGCACGACATGGCCTTGAGCAAAGGCAGCAAAGATGCCTGCGCCGATGAAAATGAGAAAAGCGGGGGCCAGCACCGCTCCGATTTCAAAGATGAAGCGGCTGAATAGCTGTGTCAGGTCGCCAATCGAGACCCCCGAGATGAGGTCAGCCGAGTTCTCGATAAGGGGCGTCATGGCTGTCGAGATCGTCATGGCGATCTTGGTGCTCAAGCCCGCAGCTATCACGAAACCTGCGATCACGCAGGCAAGAGACCCAAGCTCGCGGGAGTTCGGCGTGTTGCCCTTTTGGCGGGCATCCAAGATCTTCTTCTCAGTCGGTTCTTCGGTTTGGGACGATTTATCCTGTGTGTCTTCAGCCATGGATCACCCTGTCACGCTGTAGAGCCAGTCACCCATGGCATTGGTGAAGGCGATGAGGATGGAGCCGACACAGGCGAATAGCAGCAAGAGGCCGCCCGCCAGCATAAAGGGGGCGCCGATGAAGAAGACTGGCAGAGACTGCATCATCCGATTGGTGAGGCCGAGCCCGAGATTGAAGAGGAAGCCGAGCACCAGAAAGGGCGAGGCAAACTGGGCGGACAGCATGAAAGAGCGTGTGGCGGTGCGGGCAATACTTGCGGCGAGATATCCGAAATCGGGCACCTCTCCCATGGGCAACAGGGCATAGGACGCAACGATGGACTCGATCATCACGATATGGAGACCGGTGACGAAGAGCATCAACACGCCGCTCATGACCATGAAGTTTGCAACGGCAGCGCCGCTTTCGAAGCCCGCACCGGTGGGGCCAGCCAGGGTTGCGAGCCCCATGGACTGACCGGCGATTTGCCCGCCTACATGAAGCATGGCGAAAAGAATACGGGCGGACGCACCGATAAAGGCACCCGCCCCGAACTCGATCATGAGTGCGCTTGCAAAGCCGCCAAAGTCTGAAGGGGGGACAACACTCCCCAGCGGCAGGAGCGGCATCACGACGAATGAAAGGGCGAGCGCGATGATGAGCCGGATATTGGGCGGAATGGATTGCTCGCCATATCCCGGCATCATCATGAGCGCGGTTCCCACACGGGCAAATACCAGCATGAAGGTGAAAACCTGTGCAGTGGCGAAAAGCTGGAGACTTTCCATGCCGGTGGTCCGCTAGACGAATGAACGCACAAGGCTTGTGGAGAGCAGATACCAGCCGTCGATCAATACGAAGAAGAGAATCTTGAAAGGGAGCGAGATAACGACAGGAGGCAGCATCATCATGCCCATCGCCATGAGGATGGTGGCAACAACCATGTCAATCACGAGAAAGGGAAGAAGAACCAGAAAGCCGATCTCGAAGGCGCGCCGCAGCTCGGAGATGAGAAAGGCGGGTACGAGAATCCTCAGGTCCACGCTTTCGGCGCTGCGATAGGGCGGTACTTCATCTGCCAGCGCTTCTGCCTCTGCCGCGCTGCCGCGTTTGTAAACGGCATCGAATAGTTCCGCAAAAACGGCCAGATCCTTCTCTCTCACATTCTCCATCATGAACATGCGGAAGGGGTCAACGATCCGTTCAAAGGCCTGCTCCTCTGAAATCTGGTCGCTGACGAGCGGCTGAAGCCCGTCCCGCCATGCGCGGTCGAACGTCGGTGCCATCACATAGGCGGTGATGAACAGGGCAAGGCTTACAAGCACGATGTTCGGCGGTGATTGCTGGAGGCCAAGGCCTGAGCGCAGAAAAGACAGAACGATCACGATGCGCGTGAAAGAGGTCACCATGATGAGAATGCCCGGGGCGATGCTCAGAACGGTGAGGAGACCCAGAAACTGGATGATGCGGCCGGTAAGGGGGCCATTTCCCTCTGTCCCCAGAAGCTCCTGAATGTCCACGCCCAAGCCCGAGGGCATCATCTGCGCCTGTGCGGCCGCCGTCGTTGCCAGAAGGGCTGCTATTCCTATTCCCGTCGCTTTCAGAGTTCTTCTGATCATCTGACCATGCCTTCTGACATGAATGGTTTACTGGACGACGAACTGATCGACATAGACAGCTTCCACAAGCCCGGCCGGATCGATCGCCGAGATGCGGCGCATGATCGCCTCCTTGAAAGCGATCAGCGCGGCGCTTCCCTGAATGTCGTTTTCATCAAGTGTGCGCAGATAGAGGATCACGAGATCGCGGATATGCGGCGTCATCTCCTTCACTGCTGCCTCATTTTTGCGAAGCACACGCAGCGTGAGAGATAGCTGAAGGAGACGGTTATTCGGGCTGCTGCGCATATTGGTGACAAGCGGCTCCGTGGTGAAAAAGATGGGTGCCAGCGCGGGGTCCGGTTCATTCTCGCCTTTGAGGTCGCGCCAATAGGCGTGAGCGATTTCAACGGAGGAGGCGCTCTCCATATCTCCCGTTTGAGTGGCGAGGAAGAAGCCACCGATCACACCGGTGAGGAGCAGTAGTGCCAGGCCGGCAGGCATCATCAGCCGCTGAAGGTGAGGGCGTTCCGTATCGCCGTCCTTGCCGCGTCTCTCTTCATTCACGTTGTCGGGAAATTCCGCCGCCACCCACTTCTCCGCCAAATCTGTAAACGTAAATCGCGCTGAAAACATTGGCCGATAGCTTTCTACCGACGGACGAAGCCTACGTTTCGTCGATATCCGGAAAGTTTAAAGAACGGACGTTTCGTGAAGTCTCTACTGAATAATCTGCGAGATCTGGGGACACAGCGGCTGCTCATTCTGGGCGGCGTCGGCGTCGCGATCATTGTCGCGATTGTCGGCCTTTCGATCAGCATGTCTCGCTCATCGATGACGGTCCTCTATTCGGACCTCCAGAAGAATGAGTCCGCGCGCATCGGGCAGGTGCTGCGCGAGATGAACATTGCTTTCGACATTCAGAATGACGGCACGGCTGTGCTGGTTGCGCCTGAAGATGCGCGTGTGGCGCGAATGCGCCTTGCCGAAAGAGGACTGCCTTCGGGTGATGCGGTAGGTTACGAGCTTTTTGATGATACCGGCGCGCTCGGGCTTACCTCCTTCATGCAGCAGGTGACGAAGACACGTGCGCTTGAGGGCGAGCTTGCTCGCACCATGCAGACAATGGAAGGCGTCGTTGCAGCGCGGGTGCATCTTGTTCTGCCGGAGCGTGAAGCTTTCAACCGGGCCGCTTCGCGGCCAAGCGCTTCCGTTTTCATTCATGTTGAGGATTCGTCCTCTAAGGCGCGCGAGAAGGCGATCGCTATTCAGCGTCTTGTCTCATCGGCTGTGCCTGGTCTCAAAGCCGAGGATGTAACGGTGCTTGATCACACCGGCACCATTCTCGCAGCGCAGGGAGATAGCGGGCCGCTGGCGGCGCGAGGGATCGACCTCAAGCGTGAAACGGAAGCCAAGATGGCAGATACCGTATCGCAGCTCCTCACGCCTTATCTCGGACATGGCAATTTTCGCGTCGCTGTGACTGCCCAGCTCAATATGGATCGGGTTGTGGTCGCGGAGGAAACTTTCGATCCGGAAAGCCAGATTGAGCGTTCCCGCCACAATATGACGGAAAGCGAGGAGTCGAACGACAGAAGCGTCGACCCACCGACGACAGTGTCGCAGAACCTTCCGACACAGGATGTTCCAAACGCGGCAGGGGCACAGTCGACCTCGAACACGCGTCGCCAGGAAGAAACTATCAATTATGAAATCTCAAGCGTGCGTCGTGAGCGCATCAGCGAGGGTGGTAATATTGAGCGCGTAAACGTCGCCGTTCTCGTGGATGGTGTGCGGGGAACAGGTTCCGATGGTGCGGAGAATTACGCGCCGCGCACGGAGGAAGAGCTTTCCAAGATCGCAACCATTGTGCGCACGGCAACCGGTTTTGATCAGTCGCGCGGCGACGTGGTAACGGTCGAGAATGTGCGCTTTCAGGAGCGGGGCATGGATCTCATCGCGATGGGTGAGCCCGGCTTCACGGAAGTCGTCATGCGGAACATAGGCACAATCGTGCAATCCGTGGTTTTGCTTGCGATTGTTGGCCTTCTTGTGATGTTCGGTCTGCGGCCTCTTCTGTCGCGCCTGTTGGCAACGACGCGACGCAGCACGGACACTGAGACAGCGCTTCTGGCGCAGCTTGCGCCCGTCGACGGGGAGGCGGTTGCCGCGTTGGGCGGACCTCAGGGGCAGGCTTTGCCCGGAGCGGATGGCGCGCTGAAAGCCTTGCCGGGTGCTTCCGACACAGAACGCTTTGTTGAAAACATGATCCAGCTCAAATCGGTCGAGGGGAAGGTTCGCGAATCCTCTATCGCGAAGCTTGGCGAAATCGTGGAACAGAACCCCGATGATGCTGTCGCAATCCTCCGGTCGTGGATTTATGAGGAGGCGCGCGCATGAGCATCCGCAATGAAGATCGCCATCACCCCTATCGTTTCCGGGTATTTCATGATGGTGAAGAACATGTGGGCATCACCCCGGTTCATCCGGCGTCATTTGTGGATGAGGCGACGAATGAAAGAGTGATTACAGAGCGTGTCGAGCGGGGAATTTCTGACGCACGCCAGCAGGCCTATAAAGAAGGTCGAGCTGCAGGCTTTCTTGAGGGACAAGAGGCGGTTCGTTCCGAACAGCGCGCGAAGGAAGTGGCCGCGCTGGAGCGGATTATCGGAGCTCTTGCCCATTCGGAGGCCACGCTGCGTGGTTCGATCTCGGAAATGGAACGGCAGATGCTGTCTGCCATGCGCGCGCTTGTGCGGCGGCTTGCACCTCGTCTCTTGGAGGCGGGCTTCTTTGACCGACTGGAAGAGCTGATGAATGAAGCCTTTGAGCGGATCGGCGACGGCGTTGCGGTAGAGCTTCGGCTCAATCCCATGGATGCCGCTATGGCAGGGGAAAAGCTCGTCACGCTTGCCGAAGAAAACGGGCACACGCTCGAAGTAATCGGCATTGCCCGCATTCCACAAGGAAGTTGTGATCTGCGGTGGGGCGATGGCGGCGTGCGCTTCGATGCGCGCGATCTCTTCGAAGAACTTTCGGCTGTGCTCGACCAGAGCGAGAATTTTCAACTGAAGGAGATGAGGAAATGACGGATCAGCACGATGAAATGGACATGGCAGTGTCCGGCGCGGCTGACGTCGCCGCAGAGGCATCGGTTTTGCCGGAAGGTACCGAAGCGCCTATCAAGACAGCCGCCACAGGCGCGCGAACGGCGCAGACCTTCGCAAACGCTCAGACGGAGCTTCAGAACCTTTCCCTCATCATGGGTGTTCCCGTGAAGATGCAGGTCGTTCTCGGCGCGGCTGTCATGCCGGTTGCCAATCTTCTCAAGCTCGGTTGCGGCGCCGTAGTGGAGCTTGACCGCAAGGTGGGTGAGCCCGTCGCCATCACCATCAACGAACGCGTAATAGCGCGAGGCGAGGTGGTGGTCGTGGATGATGACCGCTTCGGCGTGACGTTGACGGATATCGTCTCTGAGCCCATTCCGGGCATGGCGGCAGGCTTCTGAAGGCGGGGTTAGATTATGCCGACTGGCAAGAAGACAGTGGCCGCTCAGCAGAGAGACATTGAGGCGGGGCTTGCAGAGGCGCTGAATCGTCGCCCGGACTCTATGAAGAATGATGCTCTCTCCCGCTTGACGGGAGCAGCGGGCGTTTATGAACGCTTGCCGATGCTGGATGTGATTGCGGACCGTCTGGTGCGGCTGCTCACATCTGGCATGCGCCAGTTTACCTCGCGCACCGCCAAGATCTCGATTGAGCGCTACGCGGTGATGAAGTTTGGTGAGGCGCTTGGGACCTTTCCCGATCCCGGCCTTATCAGCGTCACAGCTGCGCGCAGTTGGGATGGAAAAGTGCTGATGGCCGCTGATGCCGAGATGATCTTCGCCCTGGTCGAAGTGCTCATGGGTGGTCGCCAGCAGCCAGTCAGCACAGAACCCCAACGCGCCTTCACGTCCATTGAACGCCGCCTTGCGCAGCGGACACTCAACGTCGTTGCGCAGAACCTCTCCACGGCATTCGATCCGATCGCGAAGGTGGATTTTGAGGGTGAAAGGATCGAGACAAACCCTGAGTTTGTGGTGATCTGCCGAGAGAATACGCCCACTGTCCTGCTCACGCTGCGCATAGCGTTTGAAAGGGTCGGTGGCCTTGTCAGCATCGCCATTCCCTATTCCACGCTGGAGTCGGTGCGCAAGGCGCTGCTCAAGATGTTTGTGAATGACAAATTCGGACGGGACCCTGTTTGGGAGCAGCATCTGAACACGGAAGTGCGGCGCACGGAGCTCGCCCTGACCGGCGTGCTGCATGAACGTATGATCCCGCTTGGTGACGTCGCCAACTGGAAGCCAGGCATGACGGTCATGCTGCCTGTTTCAGTTGGCAAGCCTTCGGCGCGGCTCATGTGCAATGGCGTTCCCCTCTTTGAGGGTGAAATGGGCCAGTCGAATGGCTCTCTTGCAGTGCGGATAGAAGAGCCGACCGACCAGAAGAAGGAGTTTTTCGATGCTATCGCTCGTGATTAACGGTGTGCTTCTGGGCGCGCTGGTTGTCTGTGCGGGATATATGTTTGTCGTCTCGCGGCGGTTGCAGGCGCTGCGGTCGGGGCAGGATGGCATTGCGCCTACGATTGCCCGCTTCGCTGATCTGACTGTCGAGATGTCGGGCACGCTGCAAATGTTGAAGGAAGATGCGGGGCAGGCCGCTCATGCGCTTGAGAACGCGATTTCACGCGCGAGCGCAAAGCAGAAAGACATTGAACGTGCGCTTCTCGATCTGAAGTTTGAACAGAAGGTTACAGAGCGCGCTCAGGCGGCGAAGCCTGTTTCATTGCAACAAGCCGTCATCGAAAAGCCGGTCGCGCCTGTTCGCGATATTCTGAGCCTCAATACCCCGACAGATGAACCTGCGGAACCGATCCGTGCGCCCGTCTGGGCGAAGGCGATGACGCGCGCCGCCGTGCACCATCGCGCTCGCGACGTGGATGCCGGGCACGGGCATGGCGCGGTTCTCAGCGAAGCACTCGCCACATTCTACGGGCAGCAGGCTGCGTCGCCGGAAGCGGGGGGCTGAGATGAGGGTCAGCGTCACTCTGATTGCTTTGACGGCGATCCTGCTTGCATTACCGGTTCATGTGGAACTGGTCGTGCAGCAGAGCAAGGCCGTTGCGAAGTCCGCTGCGGTGCCCGGTTTCGGTGATCATCCGCGACCCTGGGCGGAGAACCTCGCCGTCGCCGAGGAAGCTGTGCCCACTGTAGAGGTAGTGGCGTCGAAAGAAGAGAAAATTGCCGCTCCGAAGACGCCGACGACCTGTCCCATGACGGCGTCTGCATCTGAAGACAGGCTGGTACAGCTCAAGGCTGCGGAGCTGCGGGTCAATCAGCAGGTTGAGCAACTGACGGCGCTGAAGGCCGAGCTGGAGAAGCTGCTTGAGCAGCGCAAGGCAGCAGAGGATCAGGACATTCAACGCCTTGTTAATCTGTATCGTAATATGAAAGCAGTGGAGGCGGCTTCCATTCTCGCCGATCTCGACATGCCAATCGTGGTGTCGATTGTCATGACGATGAACGAACGCGATGCGGCGCCGATCCTTGCGCAAATGCCTAAGGCGGCGGCGCAACAGATCACGCGCGAGATCGCCCGCCAGCGAAGTCTGATGCATCTTGGTGGGAAACTCGGCTAAAGGCATATTCGTATGGCGCAGCACCATCGCAGACCCACTCTCACGCTCATCACCGGCAGCCGCGACAGTGGTGAAGCATCATCTTCCAGCCATTCCTATGACGGGCTGATCTGCGCCGGGCTGGAGCAAGTGCTTGGCGAGGCGATGGCAGACATATTTGATGTCGATCTTGCCCATTTTGTGGGCGAGTTGCGCAATGGCTATCGAGATGTACTGATCGATGTTGTCGAGGATGTGCTGAAAAGCACACCGGATTGCGGCCCCGTCACCTTTGAGGGAAAGGGCATGTTCGGCCTCGACTGGAATTCACCGCCTATGGTGCAGCTTGAGTTCACTTGGCGTGGCCCTTTCTACAACGTCATTTTCTACATGACGCGAGAGGGTAGCCGCCGCTTCTGCGCGCTGGAACGGATCGAACCGGAAGAAGGCTACGATATGGAGCGGGTGGTCGCCCATTTGCTGCGCGATTTGTGGCATCGCCTCGGCCAGGATGGGCCCGCAATTTTCTGATTACTATTCATCGAAACGACAAAAGAGAACGGGCCCGCTTGGGGCCCGTCTTTCTTTTTCTGGTCGTTCAGCCGACAGCGTGTTGCTGTTCGACTTCCTCGACGGTTTCCTCTGCTGCATCAGGCAAATTCACCTCTGCGGGGGCGTCAAGCTTGTAGCCGCGGCCATAGACTGTTTCGATGTAGCAGCCACCAGAAGTGTGCGTCGCGAGTTTCTTGCGCAGCTTGCAGATATAGACATCCACCACCTTGTCGAATGGCTGCGTGTCACGCATGCCGTAAACAGCATCATAGATCGTCTCCTTGGAGACGACGCGGCCAACGCGCAGGGCGAGCTGCGTGAAGATCGTGTGTTCGCGATGGCTGAGCTTGATGCGCTTTCCATCCACCTCAGGGTCGTGCCCGTCGAAATAGGCGGTTATTTCGCCGATCTGGATGCCGGTTGTCTGGTGGCCGAAAGTCCGGCGCGTGATGACGGCCATTCGCTCCAGCACTTCGGCGGCATTGACAGGCTTCACCATCACATCATCAGCGCCTGCATTCAGGAGTTGAATGGTGCTCTGGCTGCATCGGTGATCAATGAGAACGATGATGGGAACGGTGCAGCCACCAGCCCGCAAACGGCGAACAAGCTCTTCGGAGTTCTCCGTGGCACCGATGAGCGCTCCGAAGGAGTGGTTGAGCTCATAAGCCATTTCATCGTCAGGGCGTTCTGCGAAGTCTGATGGGAGATGGTGGATCTCGGTTCGCTCCTTGAGAAACAATCTCTCCAGCGCCGTGGCTACAATCTGGTCGGCCTCGATAAGGCTCACACTCGTTTTCTTGCGTTTCATCACATACCCGCTTGTTCGAGTTCTGGAACGTGCGAAGTGTCATGGGCATGCCCCAGCCCCTCTGCCGGGTGAACCAATCCTTGGTGCTTTCGGCAATGACGGTGCAATTAAGTGGAGTAATGGCTGAACAAAGGGTAAATTTTGAAGATGATACACGCAGTTTATGAGAAATACTTCTGCTTGGTTCAAAATATACCGTGATGTATTCTGTTTGTATAAAGTTGTATTCAAATTTCTATACAACTGTATTGTAATTCGCCGCACGAAATGCCTGATACTTACAACCGGCTTTAACCCGCTCTTTCTAAGGTTCGACAGAGTCGAATGGAGCCGGATTGATGAAGAACGTCACTACTCTCTTTCTCGCCATCGTGCTGGCGCTTGTCGCGCCGGGCAGCGTCATGGCTGAAAGCCGCATCAAGGACATTGTGCGGGTGGAGGGTGTCCGGAAAAATCTTCTCGTCGGATATGGTCTTGTGATCGGCCTCAATGGCACGGGTGATCAACTTCGCAATGTGCCTTTCACCGAGCAGACACTGGCGAGCATGCTGAAGCGGATGGGCGTCAATCTCTCGGATGATGATCTCAAGACGAAGAATGTCGCTGCGGTGATGGTGACGGCAGATCTGCCGCCCTTCGCGCGTCAGGGCACGTTGATGGATGTTTCCGTCGCGACGCTTGGGGATGCGAAGAGCCTTGCAGGTGGCATTCTCCTCGTCACGCCGCTGATGGCCGCAGACGGGCAGGTCTATTCGATCGCCCAGGGCGCGGTCGCCATTTCGGGCTTCGAAGCATCGGGTGCTGCGCAGAGCGTGACCAAAGGTGTGCCAACACGCGGGAGGATCGTGAATGGCGCGGTCGTGGAACGCGAGATACCTGACCAACTCAACCAGCTTGGCGTTGTCCGACTCAATCTTCGCAATCCGGATTTCACTACTGCCATTCGCATCGCGGATGTCATCAACCGCCACTTCGGAACGATCGCGGCTAATCCACTTGATCTCAACAATGTCGAGGTGCAGATCCTGCCGCGCTATGATCGACAGGTTGCGCGGCTTATCTCCGAGATTGAAAATCTGAGAGTGCGCCCGGCCACTCAGGCCAAAGTCGTCATCGATGAAAAGTCCGGCACCATCGTCATTGGTGCGGATGTTCGTATCAGCAAGGTTGCTATCACGCATGGAAGCCTGACGGTTAAGGTCACCGAGACGCCGCAGGTTTCGCAGCCCTCGCCCTTTGCGGAGCAGGGTGACACTGTGGTCGTGCCGCGTACGGAGATTGGTTTTGACGAAGGCGGCCCTGCTTCCTTCGAGATTGTCGATGGGTCAACCACGCTTGAAGCGCTGGTAACAGGACTCAACCGGCTGGGCATGACGCCGGGAGACATCATCGCGATCCTTCAGGCGATTAAGGCCAGCGGAGCGATGCAGGCCGAGATTGAGGTGATCTGATGACCATTCCTGTTTCAGCACTCGGGCCTTCTGCTTTCGATCTTGACCGGATCGTGAAATCACCGCGCGTGGATGTTTCGGCATCGCGCGCCGCACCACCGCCTGTGGAGCGCTTTGCGAACCGGGCGATACCACTTCCTGACAATTCGGGCGGTGCGTTGCCGGAGGCGGGAGGGCGAGCCTACGCACGGATCCAGTATGCACCTGCACCGACCATAGAAAGTGCCTCACCGCATCACGCGAGCGATCCGATGTGGAAGGCAGCGCAGGAGTTTGAGGCGGTCATGCTCGCCCAGATGTTCGATCATATGTTCAAGGGGCTGGAGACGAACACACTCTTTGGCGGTGGTCATGCGGAATCGATCTATCGAAGTTTTCTGATGCAGACCATTGGCGAGGCTGTGGCGAAGAGCGGTGGGGTTGGCATTGCCGAACTCATCCATCGCGATATGGCGCGCGCTTATGGTGCAGCAAATTCCGGCGAATGGGGGTAGA
>Ga0172382_10008788_pt1 | contig 13964 bp, 11 predicted proteins | sample Leawel138RmetaG_FD_122245 | JGI IMG/M metagenome (GOLD analysis project Ga0172382, IMG submission 122245) | Leachate microbial communities from a municipal landfill in Southern Ontario, Canada - Leachate well 138R metaG | ecosystem: Engineered > Solid waste > Landfill > Unclassified | place...
CAACTGTTCGGTGATCCAGCTTGCGGCTTCGTCGTGGGCCGACCGCGGCATCGCGTAGACCAGCACGAAGCGCACTGTCAGGTCCTTGGCAAGCATCGGCCAGAACGGAATCGCCGGCTCGGGAACGGCGTCCGATGCGTAGGTGGCGATGACGCCGCCGGGCGCCAGCAGGGCCAGGTCGTCGGCCAGGTTTGCGCCGAAGGCGACTTCGACCACCCGGTCCAGCGGCGTCTCGGCGCCGCACAGCTTGCGCACTGCGTCGACGACGTTTTCGCTGCGCCGCGCGATGACCGCGTCGGCACCGGCCTCGCGGGCCCGTTCGGCCTGCTCCTTACGGCTGACGGTGGCGATGACGCGGGCGGCGCCGCCGAGCTTGGCAGCCTGGACTGCGTAGTAGCCGACGGCGCCCGCGCCGCCCTGCACCAGCACGGTCTTGCCCTGCACCGGGCCGTCGGCGAAGACGCAGCGATGGGCCGTCATCACCGGAATGCCCAGGCAGGCACCGACGTCGAAGCCGATGCCGTCGGGCAGGCGCACGGCCTTGTGCGCCGGCACGCAGCAGTACTGGGCGGCCGTGCCGAAGGGGCGGCCAAGGTTGGCTTCGTAGACCCAGACCGGCTCGCCGATGCGGGCCGGATCGACCCCTTCACCGACGGCGTCGAGGGTGCCGGCGCCGTCCTGGTGCGGGATGACGACCGGGAACGGCATTTCCGGGCCGCGCATGCCACCGCGGGCCTTGGTATCCGACGGGTTGACCGCCGAGCGGTGCACGCGTACGCGCACTTCGCCGGCCGCCGGCTGCGGATCGGGGCGTTCGCCGACGCGCAGGACCGTGCTGGCGGCGCCCTTCGACTCATACCAGGCTGCTTTCATGTCGATCATCTCCTTGGCTGGAACAACCGACGATAGTGCCACGTCTGGTCAGGACGATTGCCGTGGCTGCGGCCGCTGCGGCAGCCGCAGCGTCATCACGAGTCCGCCGCCGGCCCGGTTCCCGGCGACGATCGTGCCGCCGTGGGCGGCCACTGCGCGGCGGGCGATGGCCAGCCCGAGGCCGTGGCCGTTGCTGTCGCCCGCGCCGATCCGGCCCCTGTCGAAGGGCTCGAAGATGGCCTCGAGCAGTTCGTCCGGAACGCCGGGGCCGCGATCGGCCACCTGAATCTCGATGTCGCCGCCAGGCGTGCGCAGCTCGACTTCGACCGCACTGTCCTCGGCGGTATGGCGAATGGCATTGCGGATCACGTTCTCGAAGGCACGCTGCAGCCATTCCGGGCTGGCTTCGTCGATGACCGTGTCCGCGTCGTCGGTGGGTGCCGACAGCACCAGGCTGCGGCCGGCTGCCTGGGCCTCGAAGCGGGCGTCGTCGGCGACTTCCTGCAGCAGTTCGCCGACGTCGACGGTTTGCCGGGGCGTGTCGCGGGCGTTGGCTTCGAGCCGGGCCAGCGTCAGCAGTTCACCGACCAGCGCGTCGAGCCGCTGGGTGTCGCGCTCGATGCGGTCGAGCATGGCGGCACTGCGTGACGGGTCCTGGCGGGCCAGCCCGATGGCCGCCTGCAGCCGCGCCAGCGGCGAGCGCAGTTCGTGCGAGACGTCGTGCAGCAGCCGGCGCTGGGAGACGATCAGCCGCTGCAGGCGCTCGGCCATCTGGTCGAAATCCTGGCCCAGGCCGGCGATCTCGTCGCGCCGCCGGCCCATCAGCGGGGCGACCCGGGCGTCGAGCCGGCCGTCGGCAGCGTCCGCGAAGGCGCGGCGCAGGTGACGAATGGGGCGGGTCAGGTAGGCGGCCAGCACGGCACTGAAGACGAGGCTGGCGAGCAGCCCGGCGGCGATGCCCAGCGCCGGGGTCGGTGGCCCGCTGCGGTATCCGGCGCGGCTGCTGCGCGGCCCGATGCCGGATTCCGCGGCCGGCACCAGCAGCAGCCAGCGCTGGCCGTCGGCGAGTGCGATCTCGCGCACGCCGCGGACCGGGCCGCCGCTGCGGGCTGCGCTCGCGACCTGCGTCCGGGCCTGGGCGAGCGCTTCGGCCGGCACCGGCCTGCCGAGCAGTTCGCGGCCATTGGCATCGACGGCATGCACGCGCAGCGCGTCGCCGCGCTCACCGTCTTCGCTGGCGAGCAGGGCCTGCAGGGCAGCCAGGCCACCGTGGCGCAGCGTGGCCGCCGCGGCGCGTACCTGCAGCTCGGTACGCGGCCCGAGGGCCAGCGGCAGTTCGATGGCGGCGGCCTGCTGCGCCCTTTGCTTGTGGTAGAGCCCGACGGCGGTGCCGACCAGCAAGCCGGCCACCAGCAGCGTCAGCCAGAAGCCGATGAGCAGTTTCCAGAACAGGCTGGCCGGCCCCGGCAGCAGGCCGGGCCGTGGCGACCGTTCGGCAGGGGCCGGATGGACGACCGGTGCCGGGCTCACGGGTCGTCCCGGACGAACTGGTAGCCGCGTCCGCGCACGGTCTCGATCCACGAGCTGCCGTCGGATCGGGTCCCGAGCTTCTGCCGCAGGCTGCTGACGTGGACATCGATGCTGCGGTCGAAACGGCCCAGCGGTCGACCCAGCGCGGCCTCGGACAGCGCGCCTTTGTCGACCACCTGGCCGGCCTGGCGCGCGAGGGCTTCGAGCAGGCTGAACTCGGTGCCGGTCAGCGTGAGCGGTGCATCGTGCCAGGTGGCCCGGCGGTTGCCGGGCCACAGCCTGAGCGGACCTTCTGCAAGCGGGCCGTCGGCGGCACCGTTATCGCGCGCCGCACTGCGACGCAGGATGGCGCGCAGCCGCGCCGCCAGTTCGCGCGGCGTGCACGGCTTGGGCACGTAGTCGTCGGCGCCCAGCTCGAGCCCGACGATGCGGTCGACGTCGTCGCCGCGCGCCGTCAGCATCAGCACCGGCATCGTGCTGCGCGTGCGGATCCGTTTCAGGGTCTCGATGCCGTCGATGCCCGGCATCATCACGTCGAGCACGACGATATCGAAGCCGCCTTCCAGCGCCCGCTGCGCACCGGTTTCGCCATCACCGGCGGTTTCGGTGTCGAAGCCGTCACTGGCCAGGTATTCGGCGAGCAGGGAGGACAGTTCGAGGTCGTCGTCGACCAGCAGTACGCGGGGCATCTCGTGGCGCGCCAGGCGGGTGTCGGGGCGCTTCGATGATAGCCGCGCCGCAGACCGGGCCGGCGCAGGCAGCGACACACTTTACGATCGTTTACACAAGCCCGACGCTGGTTAACGGGGGCGGCGCGCAGGATGCGAGCGTAGTCAACGAAAGGAGAATCGAACATGGACAAGCGACTCATTGCCGGACTGGCTCTTGCGGGTTCCTTCGCGCTGGCACTGCCGCTGGCAGCACTGGCTCAGGATGGCGAGCGCCGTGCCGACGGGCCGCGCGAGCGGGCCGGGCAGATGCATCATGGCAAGCACGGTCACTGGCATGGCAAGCATGGCCACTGGCACGGCAAGCATGCACATCGGCATGGCCCCGGGATGCACGGCGCGGGCCCCGACATGAGGATGGGCCGCGCGATGATGGCCCGTCTCGACCTGACCGACGCCCAGCGCACGCAGCTGGCGGAACTGCGCAAGGCACAGGTGCCGGCAATGCGTGAGCAGGCCCGGGCACTGCACGAGGCGCGCCGCGAACTCGGCAAGCTGGGTTTCTCGGGTGATTTCGACGAGGCCAAGGCCCGTGAGCTCGGGGAGCGCAGCGCCAGGGCGTCGGCCGATCTGGCAGTCCTGCGCGCCAAGGCGGCCAACGACTTCTACCAGGTCCTGACGCCCGAGCAGCGCGAGAAGTTCTCGAAGCGGATGGCCCGCCTGGAGAAGCGCGGCGAGCGGCGTCCGGGGGCACGCGGCGAAAACCCGCGCGGCCCGGGTGAGCGGCGCGGCGACAAGGCGGCTGCCGAAGCGAACCGCAGCTGAGCCCGGCCCGGCCCGGCCCGGCCCGGCCCGGCACAGGCCGGGTCCGGTCGGCCACGGGCCATCGGCGCAGATCGGCTACATTGCGCCGATGGCCCTTCGCTCCACAATCTGCAAGGCCGCGTTGTCCATCGCCGACATGGACCGCGGCCATTATTCCGATCATGAGCTGACGATCGCACTGCATCCGTCCGAGACCGAGGAACGGATGATGGTGCGATTGCTGGCTTTCGCCCTGCATGCCCGCGACGGCCTGGTGTTCGGCCGTGGCCTGTCGACTGACGACGAGCCCGACCTGTGGCTGCGCGACGATACGGGCGCCGTCGTTCACTGGATCGATGTCGGCTGGCCCGACGAGCGGCGCGTGCGGCGCGCCTGCGGTCGCGCCCGGCGGGTGTCGGTGCTCACCTACGGCGGCAGCAAGGCCGATATCTGGTGGAACCAGAACGCTGCAGCCTTGCGACGCAACGACCGGCTCGACGTGGCCGCTGTACCGCGCGAGGCGGCAAGCGCACTGGCTGCACTGGCCAGCCGTTCGATGCGCCTGTGCGTCACGGTCCAGGACCAGCGGATCTGGTTCGGCAGCAGCGACGGCGGTGCCGATTTCGAGCTCCAGATGCTCAAGCTTTGCGCGTAAGATGGGCGGATGCAGACTGCAAATCCCCCTGTTCCCCGGCCACTGGCCGACGCCGACTACGACCGGCTCGACACGCTGCTCGATGCACTCGACAACGACGATGCGATGATCGTCGAGGAACTCGACGGCTTTCTCGCCGCGCTGGCCTGCGGTGCCGAACTCGTGCCGGCCGACGAGTACCTGCCGGAGATCCTCGGCCTGCCCGACGATGCCGCAGGGCTGGACGACATACCGGCCGAACTGCTCGAACTGATCGAGCGGCAGCGCACGCAGATCGAGGCGGCGCTCGCCGGGCAGCGCTTTGCGCCGGTGCTCGCGCACGACGAGCAGGGCCAGCCCGACGGCGTGGCCTGGGCGGTCGGTTTCCTGCGGGGCGTCGAAATGCGTCCTGAGGGCTGGGAGACGATGCTCGAGGAGGGCGAGTTCGTCGATGCGCTCGATGCCGTCGAGATGCTGGTCGCCACGCTCGACGACGAGATGCCGGCTCCGGCGCAGGCGCTCGGGCACCAGGAACGCAATGCGCTGATCGACCAGATGATGGCCGACGTGGCCGACATCCACGAGTTCTTCCGGCCGTTTCGCAAGGCAGGCACCTTGCCGCAGGCGATGCGGATCGAGACGGTCAGGCGCGACGCGCCGAAGGTCGGGCGCAACGATCCTTGCCCGTGCGGCAGCGGGCGCAAATACAAGCTGTGTTGCGGCCGTCAGGCCTGATCAGGGGGCTGGCAGGCCCGATCAGCGAACGGGCTCCGAGCCTTCGGTCGCCGGGCGGGGATCGGCCGCCGCGGTGGCGGCCTGCGCCTGCGCAGCTGCGGGATCGGCCGCCGCGTCGACGACTGGCCGGTCTGTGCCGGCCGGTGCGGGCACTGCAGCCTGGTCGGCAGCCACGGTTCGTTCGATCGGGGCCTCCGAGCGCAGCATTTCCGAGGTGATCTCGACGCGCGGGGCCTCGACGCGCGGGGTGCTTGCCGCCGGCGTTGCGCTGGCGGCGGCCGGCGAATCGCTGCGCTGCACAGGCGCGGGTGCAGCGGTTGTCGCGGCGGCCGTTGTCGCGGCGGCCTCGCTGGCCGGCGCTGCGGCTGTCGACGGTGGCGCGGCTTCGACGGCCAGCGGCGTGCGCTCGATGACGGCCCGCTCGGGCATGGCTGGCTCGGCCGCCGGGGCTTCGGCCTGGATCGAGATCACCAGAACCAGTGAGGCCAACACCACGGACACGACGACCGCAGTGGCCAGCGCATAGCCGAGGAAGGCGGTCCAGTCCCGCCAGTCGATCGTCGGTTGTGCTGCGCCGTGGTTACCTTGCATGCTTGCTCGCCTCTTTGAATCTTCCGCCTCGTCGAAAGGGCGGCCCAGCCGACATTGGAGCCTGTCGTGGCGTCAACCGGCAGGCGCAATGCGGATCGAATCGGAACGGATTATGACAAAGCCGGGGCCCGATGGACGTCAGGGCCTGTCAGGCTGGCTGCCGGCCTCTGCGCGAACCGGATTGCGGTAGAGTGCCGGAATGGTACGACGCATTGCAGTGATCGAGGATGAACCCGCGATTCGCGACAATCTGCGCGATGCGCTGGCGCGACAGGGCTTCGAAGTCGCTACTTTCGGCAGCCGGACGGAGGCCCAGCAGGGCATGCAGATCCGCCTGCCCGACATGGCAATCATCGACATCGGACTGGGCGACGAGCCCGACGGCGGCTTCGAGCTGTGTCGATGGCTGCGCGAGAAGGCACCCGTGCTGCCGATCCTGATGCTGTCGGCGCGTGATTCGGAAATCGACATCGTGTCCGGGTTGCGGCTCGGGGCCGACGATTACGTCACCAAGAGCGTCAGCCTGCCGCATCTGCTCGCGCGGGTCACTGCCTTGTTCCGGCGGGCCGACGCGGTGGCCCAGCCGTCCCAGCAGGGCGAACCGCTGCTGCGCGGGCCGCTGCGGCTCGACGTGGCCCGCTTCGAGGCCACCTGGCGGGGCCAGCCGGTGGCGCTGACCGTCACCGAGTTCTGGATGCTGCACGCCCTGGCCATGCACCCCGGCCACGTGCGCGATCGCGAGGCACTGATGCGCGAGGCCAACCTCGTGGTCGACGACCAGACGGTCACCTCGTACGTCAAACGCCTGCGCCGCAAGTTCGAGGCCATCGACAAGGAGTTCGACGCGATCGAGACCGTCTATGGGCTCGGTTACCGGTTCCTGGTCCGCGAGTAAGGGGCGCCGCTGGCCGTTCGGCCTGCGCCTGACGCTGGCGCTGTCGCTGGTGCCCTTGCTCGTGCTGCCGCTGATCGGGCTGCGCTTCGTCGAGGTGATGACCGAGCTGGCGCGCAACGAGCGGCTCGAGAACCTGTCGCTGGCCGCGCGCAACCTGTCGGCTTCGCTGCATGAGCGCCCCGAACTGTTCGCATCGCCGGACAAGGTCCGGTCGGCCGACGCTGTCCGCCTGCTGGCCGTGGGCATGCTCGCCGAAGTGCGTGTCGACCAGCGCGAACGCGAATGGGTCGGCATGCCGGCCCGGCTGCTGACCGAGCCCGGCGCCGACAGCGAGCGGATGCCGACGCTGCGCGCGCGCCTGTCGGCGGCCCGCTCGCTGACGGCGCCGGGCAAGCTGTTCCTGCTGATCGATGCCGACGACGAGCGGCTGGTGCTGCCCGAGAAGCGCGGCGATACCGTGCTGCCCGGTGACACGATCACGATTTCGGTGGGCGAGCGGGCTTCGGCGATGCGCGACATCGAGGTCGTTCCGGTGGAGCGCCCCGGCGGCTGGCGCGCCGAAGTCGAGCTCGAGCCGGAGCCGTCGCTGGTGCGGATCCGCATCGTCGACGTCGACTACCTCGGCTCGCGCGAGATCGAGGGCCAGCTCGATTCGGGCTTGCTGGCACCGGCGCGTGCTCTCGGGGATGTGCTGCCCGACGATCCGCGCGTGCCGCTGTGGCGCAACGCGCTGAGGTCGCTGGCGCGGGCTTCGGGCCGGGTCTCGGTCTACGACGCCGCGGGCGAACTGCTGGCACAGACCGGCCAGCTGACCGGCGGCGAGCTGCCCGATCGCGGCCTGCTCGCACGGTTGGCGCGGGGGCTGCTGGCCGGCGTCGACATGTTGCGGCCGGCCTCGTCCGGTCTGCCCAGTGATGGCCGCGAACCGGCTGAAAGCGCCGATCTGGGCACTGACGAGACGCCGGCGCTGACCCGGGCGCTGACTGGCGTGGCGTCCCAGCAGGCCGAGCGCCTGGACGGGGTCTCGGGGGTGCCGGCCTGGATGCTGAGCAGCGCCCACCCGGTCTGGGTCGGCGACCGGGTGGTCGGTGCCCTCGTCATCGAAGAGAGCACGACATCCCGGCTGGCGCTGGGGCAGGCGGCGATCGAGCGGCTGGCGCTGCTGACGGCACTGGCCATGGTGGCCAGTGCCGTCACCCTGCTGCTGGTCGCGTCGATCACGGTCGGGCGCATCGTGCGGCTGCGTCGCCAGGCCGAGCGGGCGATCGATTCACGTGGCCGGGTCGTGGGCCGCATCGACCCGGGTCCGATCCGCGACGAGATCGGCGCGCTGGCCACTAGCTACGCGCAGGTGATCGACCGGCTCGGCCAGCACCAGCAATACCTGGGCAACCTGCGCGGGAGGCTGGTTCACGAACTGCGCACGCCGATCATGGTGGTGCGCTCGTCGCTGGACAACCTGGCCGCCGAGTCCGACGAAGCCTATCGTTCAGCCTATCTGGAGCGGGTCCGCGACGGTGCCCAGCGACTCGAAAAGATCCTCGCCAGCATGGGCGAGGCGTCCAGTCTGGAGTCGATGCTCGCGCAAAGTGAGCTCGAGCGCGTCGACCTGGCCGGGCTGATCGACAGTTGCGCCGACGGGTATCGCGGCGCCTTCGGTATGCCGGTCGACGTCGACTGTGCCACCGGCGACACTCGCTGCGCCGTGGTGCCCGAGGCGCTGGCCCAGGCGCTCGACAAGCTGGTCTCGAATGCCGTCGACTTCGCCCGGCCGGGCTCGGCGATCCGGATTTCACTGCAGCGCCAGGGCGGGCGGGCGCCGCTGTGGCGGGTGGCCGTGGCCAACGAGGGGCCGGCGTTGCCGGCGACGATGCGCGACAGCCTGTTCGACTCGATGGTTTCGATGCGTGCCGGCGGCGCCCGCAGCAGCGCCCACCTGGGCCTTGGCCTCTACCTGGTCAGGCTGGTGGCCGAGTTCCACGGCGGGCACGCGTTCGCGCATGACATCGACGGCGGTGTCGAGGTCGGCTTCACGATCGCCGCCCAGTAGCCGGCGTGCGCTTCAGCGACCCAGCGCGTTCGCCACCCGGCCGACGAAGCCGTCGATCTTCGCGCCCTCGATCCAGCGGCAGACCGCGACCACCCGGCGATCGGGGTCGACCCAGGTGACCGAGGAGCCGGCGCCCAGCGCGAAGAAGCCGCGCCCGCCGGCCGACGGGAAGACGTCCTGTGTGCCGTTCAGCCAGATCAGCATCCCGTAGAACGGCGCGAGCGGGCAGGGTTCGCGCATCCGCTCGATCCACTCCCGGGACAGCACCTGCTGGCCACCCGCGACGCCGCCGTCGGCCAGCATCTGGCCGATCAACGCCTGGTCGAAGGCGCTGATCGAGATCCCGCCGCCCCAGTGGCTGCCGCCGGGCACCGACTGCATCCGCTGCCCGTCGACCTCGGTCCACGAGTTCTCGTAGCCATCCCAGCGGAAGGGATCGCGTGCCCCGACCGGCGTCAGGATCGCTTCCTTGAAGACCTCGGGCAGCGGCCGGCGGAACAGGTGCATCAGCGACAGCGAAAGCTGGTTGATCCGCACGTCGTTGTATTCCCAGTAGGTGCCGGGAGCCTGCATGGCGCGCAGTTCGCCCTTGGGCGCGGCCGGCCGGACCCGCTGGTACTCGACGACCCGGTGATGGTCGACCTGGTCGGGCACGCCGAAGCATTCACCGGTCCACTCGCTGGTCTGCCAGAGCAGATGGCGCCAGGTCACGGCGCGGTTGGCGCCGCTGTCGAAACCGATGCCGGGCAACTGCCCGACGATCGGGGCGTCGACATCGGGCAGCAGGCCGCGATCGAAGGCCACGCCGGCCAGCAGCGCCAGATAGGTCTTGGCGACGCTGAAAGTCAGGTCGGCGCGATGCGGTTCGCCCCAACTGGCCACCTGCTCACCGTCGACCCGGATGACGCCGGAGACCGGGCCCCGGCCATACAGCGGGCCGAGCTGGCGGTTCCAGGGTGCCGGGTCGAGGTGGTGGATGCCGAAGTTGCCGTCGACTTCCCGGCTCCACGGGCTTTCGCTGGCAATCGCCCAAGCGATCGCATCCTGGAAATCGCGGGTGTTCGGTTGACAGGACTTTTGCTGATCGGGCATGGAATGAATGGAGAGAATGGGTGGATCGGAATCGGACAGTGCCGCAATGGTAGCCGCGGCAGCCGGCCGAGACAGCCAAGCGCACCATTCATCAGTAACATGACAGCCCTGATCGCCGCCGGTTTGCGCCGGCGGCCGGCAAGATTCCGCAACCGTTGATGGAGACCATATGAAACCGACCGCCGAAACCCCTGCAAGCGACGCGACCGGAACCGACGTCAAGAAACTGGTCAGGTTCGTTTCGCACCCGAACGGGGTGGCCGAGATCATCATCGACCGGCCCGAGCGCCACAATGCGATGAGCATGCCGATGTACGACGAACTGCTCACGCTGGTCGGACGCTGCAGCACCGATCCGAAGGTGCGCTGCGTCCTGTTCCGGGGCACCGGCGGGAAGTCGTTCATCTCGGGCACGGACATCTCGTATTTCGAGGCTTTCACTGACGGCCGCCAGGGTCTCGTTTACGAGGCGACGGTCGAACGGGTCATCGACGCCGTCGAGCGGATCGGGGTGCCGACCATCGCCGTCATCGACGGCTGGGCGGTGGGCGGCGGGCTGGCCATGGCCACGGCCTGCGATTTCCGTGTCTGCACCGACGCCACCCGCTTCGGCGCACCGATCGCCAAGACCCTGTCCAACACCCTGTCGGGGCGCAACATCGCGCGCCTGGAGGCAGCATTCGGCGTGTCGCGGATGAAGCAGATGCTGATGCTCTCGGAGTTCCTGTCGGCCGATGCGGCGCTGGCCTGCGGCTACGTCTACCAGGTGTGTCGCCAGGACGAGCTCGAAGGCGCTGCCCACGCCCTTGCGGAGCGGTTGATGGCACTGTCGGCCGTGACCCAGCGGGCGGTCAAGGAAAGCATCCGGCGGCTGGTCGTCGAGCAGAGCCACGAAGACGAAGACCTCGTCGTCGAGGTCTACGGCAGCGAGGCCTTCCGCCAGGGCGTTGCATCGTTCACGGCCAAGGGACAGAAGAAGTGACCAGCCTTTCATCGCTCGATGCACTCGAGCTTTCCCGGCGCATCCAGACCCGCGAGGTTTCCTGTCGCGAGGTGATGAGCGCCTGTCTCGACCGGATCGGCCGGCTCAATCCGAAGCTGAACGCGATCGTCTCGCTCGAACCCGAGGAGCGCTTGCTGGCGCAGGCCGACGAATGCGACCGTGAACTGGCCGCCGGGCACGTGCGGGGCTGGCTGCACGGCATCCCCCAGGCGCCCAAGGACCTGGCCCAGACGCGCGGCATCCGGACCACCTGGGGGTCGCCGATCTTTCGCGACTTCGTGCCCGATGCCGACGCGGCGATCGTCGCGCGCGCCCGGGCCGCCGGTGCCATCCTGATCGGCAAGACCAACGTGCCCGAGTTCGGCCTGGGCTCGCAGAGCTTCAACGAGGTGTTCGGGGTCACGCGCAACCCGTGGAATCCGTCGCGTACCGCCGGCGGATCCAGCGGCGGCGCCGCCGCGGCGCTGGCCGCGAGGTTGCTGCCGGTGGCCGATGGCAGTGACATGATGGGGTCGCTGCGCAACCCGGCGGCGTTCTGCAACGTCTACGGCTTCCGGCCGTCACGCGGGCGCGTGCCGAGCACGCTGGCGCCCGACCTGTTCAGCCAGCAGCTCTCCACCGACGGCCCGATGGCGCGCAACGTGGCCGATCTGGCCAGGCTGCTCGCCACCCAGGCCGGCTACGATCCGCGAGCGCCGCTGTCGCTGGACAACGATCCGCAGGTGTTCGCCCAACCGCTCGCGCGCGACTTCCCGGGCGCCCGGATCGGCTGGCTGGGCGACCTCGACGGCCACCTGGCCTTCGAGCCCGGGGTGCTCGAACTGTGCCGCGAGGCGCTGAAGACCTTCGAAGCGATCGGTTGCCGGGTCGACGAGGCGCGACTGGACTTCGCCGGCGACCGGATGTGGGAAACCTGGCTCACCTGGCGACGTTTCCTGGTCAGTGGCGCCAACCTCGTCCATTACCGGGACCCGCAGCGGCGTGAGTTGCTCAAGCCCGAACTGGTCTGGGAAATCGAGCAGGGCATGGCCACCACCGCCAACGACGTCCACGAGGCCTCGGTGGCCCGCTCCGACCTGTACCGCGCCGTGCTCGACGCCTTCGAGCACTTCGACTTCCTGATCCTGCCGAGCGCGCAGGTGTTTCCGTTCGACGCCGGCGAGCGCTGGCCGAAGACGATCGCCGGCCGCACGATGGATACCTACCATCGCTGGATGGAGGTGGTGATCCTGCCGACGCTGACCGGCTGTCCGGCCCTGTCGGTGCCGGCCGGCTTTGCCGTGCAGGGCCCATCGGCAGGACTGCCGATGGGTCTCCAGATCATCGGCCGGCCGCGCGACGACCTGTCGGTGCTGCAGCTCGGCCATGCCTGGGAGCAGGCCACCGGCTGGGGGCGGCAAGTGCCGCCTGGCTGCGACTGAGCGCGCTGCAGCCTCAGGTCGTCAGCGGCTTGTAACGGATCCGTTCCGGTTTGTCGGCGGCGTCGCCCAGCCGCTGGCGCCGGTCGGCCAGGTAGTCGGCATAGTTGCCCTCGAACCAGACCACCTGGCTGTTGCCCTCGAAGGCCAGGATGTGGGTCGCTACCCGGTCGAGGAACCAGCGGTCGTGCGAAATCACGACCGCGCAGCCGGGGAAGTCGAGCAGCGCCTGTTCGAGGGCGCGCAAGGTTTCCACGTCGAGGTCGTTGGTCGGTTCGTCGAGCAGCAGCAGGTTGCCGCCGGCGCGCAGCGTCTTGGCCAGGTGCACGCGGTTGCGCTCGCCGCCCGACAGCTCGCCGATGATCTTCTGCTGGTCGGCCCCCTTGAAGTTGAAGCGGGCCACGTAGGCGCGCGCCGGCGTCGTGTAGTTGCCGACCTGGATGACGTCCTGGCCCTCCGAGATTTCCTCGAACACGGTCTTCTTCGCGTCGAGCGCGTCGCGGCTCTGGTCGACCCAGGCCGGCTGCACCGTGTCGCCGATGCGCAGCGTGCCGGCGTCGGGTTGCTCGCGGCCCATCAGCATCCGGAACAGGGTCGTCTTGCCGGCGCCGTTCGGGCCGATCACGCCGACGATGCCGCCCGGCGGCAGCCTGAATGACAGCTCGTCGAACAGCAGCCGCTCGCCGAAGGCCTTGCGCAGGCCCTCGGCCTCGACCACCAGGTCGCCCAGGCGCGGGCCCGGCGGAATGTAGATCTCGTTGGTCTCGTTGCGCTTCTGGGTCTCGGCCGAGGCGAGCTCGTCGAAGCGCGCCAGCCTGGCCTTGCTCTTGGCCTGGCGCCCCTTGGGATTGGTGCGCACCCACTCGAGCTCTTCCTTCATCGCCTTCAGGCGGGCAGCTTCCTGTTTGGCCTCGACCTGCAGCCGCTGCTCCTTCTGCTCCAGCCACGACGAGTAATTGCCCTCCCACGGGATGCCGTGACCACGGTCGAGTTCCAGGATCCAGCCGGCCACGTTGTCGAGGAAGTAGCGATCGTGGGTCACCGCGATCACGGTGCCGGGGAAGCGTTCGAGGAACTGCTCCAGCCACTGCACCGACAGCGCGTCGAGGTGGTTGGTCGGCTCGTCGAGCAGCAGCATGTCCGGTTCGGACAGCAGCAGCCGGCACAGCGCCACCCGGCGCCGTTCGCCACCCGACAGCTTCGTCACGTCGGCGTCCCAGGGGGGCAGCCGCAGGGCGTCGGCGGCGACTTCGAGCTTGCGCTCGATCTCCCAGCCGCCGGTGGCGTCGATCTTCGTCTGCAGCTCGCCCTGGCGTACGAGCAGCCGGTTCATCTCATCGTCGTCCATCGGCTCGGCGAAGCGGTCGCTGATCTCGTTGAACGCCTTGACCAGCGCGATCGTTTCGCCCAGCCCTTCCTCGACGTTGCCGCGCACGTCCTTGGCCGGATCGAGCTCGGGCTCCTGGGGCAGGTAGCCGATCCGGATGCCCGGCATCGGAACGGCTTCGCCCTCGAACTCGCGGTCGACGCCCGCCATGATGCGCAGCAGCGTCGACTTGCCCGAGCCATTCAGGCCGAGCACGCCGATCTTCGCGCCGGGGAAGAAGGACAGCGAGATGTCCTTCAGGATCTGTCGCTTGGGCGGGACGATCTTGCCCACGCGGTTCATCG
>Ga0172382_10008789_pt1 | contig 13964 bp, 9 predicted proteins | sample Leawel138RmetaG_FD_122245 | JGI IMG/M metagenome (GOLD analysis project Ga0172382, IMG submission 122245) | Leachate microbial communities from a municipal landfill in Southern Ontario, Canada - Leachate well 138R metaG | ecosystem: Engineered > Solid waste > Landfill > Unclassified | place...
ATTCTTTTGCTTCTTCTGTCGCGTATAGTTACCGACGAATCATCGTTAAACTCGTATAAAGAAAAAATACCCCGCCAATAATCTTGATCGTTCATAAAAATCCGCCTCTGCTCAACCCCGCGAGTTATTATATGATAAATCTCCCCGTTTATGAATTCTATTTGCCTTTTTGGCATATTAATAAACTACTCTATTTTTTAAATTATCCTCGCCCTAAGCCCTGTGGATAACTTTACAGAGGCCGGGCCTCTGTAAGTTTTTAGGATAGTCCTCGGAGATGGAGGATTATGCGGATAAGCAGGATCAATAGTTCTTGACGGGACATTTCGCCAATCGGCTTGTCAATTGTAAAAGGAAGATTAATTTGCGTAGAATTATTGGAATTTCCGGATCCCTCATTGGAATTATTGCTGGTTCCGGAATTAACCTGATCAAGAGTTGAAGCATTTAAGTAATAAGTATAAGAGTCCTCTTTTACGCCGCTTAAAGGAATCTTTGTTTCCAAACAGGGGATAATCGTTATAGACCGGTTTTGGCTGCTAAAATTGGGAATAATTAATTCTCCTTGCTGGTTTTTATCAAGGCTTATCGTTCCCAGTGAAAGCCTGCCGAGATTGTCTTCAATAATATATCTTAGCTTAAAATACGCAGCAGAATCGGCAGCCTTAAAGCTGATTTTCAGGCCGTCTCTGCCTCCGCTGAATTTCTGCCAGTGGCAAGACCATTCCGTCAAAGTTTGCCCCAAATTAATGCTGCCTTGGCCGGAAAAAGGCATAAAGTTGTTAAAAGGCACCAATTTTATTTTTTTCAAATCCTGGTTTTTGTAGCAATATTTCTCGCCCAAAGAGCAATCATTGGCCAAAACAGCCACGCTCCAATCGCTGAAAGCCTGGTTTAAAGTCATGCCGGAAAAATGCCCCTTCAAGTAATCATCTACGCTTTTTGCTCCTGTTTCAGAAGAATGCAAAGTATAAGACAGAATTTCAATTCCGTATTGTTCAACCAAGTAATGCGTAAAAAGCGTTAAAGCGCCGTAATCATACGCTTGTCCTCGCCATTCAGTAAAAGAATCAAAAGGATAATCCAAAAAATCATTGACTCTAGATTTGAGATAGCTCTGATTATAATTGTTATTGTATCCCAAAAGAGTAATGGCAAATTCGGCTCTCGCTTCATTTAGCCAAACATCGTCAGAAACGCCGTATATCCTGTCTTTTTGGTTATACTGGATTAAATGGGTAAATTCATGCGCTATAAGGCTTTTCATAAAAGGATCGGTCAAATAATCGGCGTTTAAATAAATCATCTCTCTTTGGTTGGAATTCGGAACCTGAATTTTTTCATATTCGTCATTGGTTCTAAAATAGCCCTTGTATGAATCTTTTAAAGAATAAAACAGTATTGTGATTTTGTTGTCATTATCTATGCCCGGCTTCCACTCCGAACCGAATTGATTGGTCAGAATGGGATATATCTTTGAATCAAATTCGCTGCCTAAGCCGTGCAAAGCGGAAATAGCCTCTTCCCTTTCTGAAGAAGGCAGATTGTTCCACCAATAATCGTCAACGTAAAAATACGCGTTGGAGCTAATCTTTTTCAGAGAAGCGGAAATTTGACTGGAAGAATTTTTGCTGTAATCTTTTTCCACAAAAAAATTCACTCTCTGATCTTGATAGTCCGCATTGGCGCAAACGGGCAAAATTGCAAACAGTATTGCAACTGAAAAAAATATCTTTTTTGAGTCCATTATTTTCCGCTAAGCAATTGTAATAGAATTTGAATTATTTGAATTAATAAATTTCTTCTTTGCTGATCATCATCCTCTTCTTGAGAATTTTCTCCCTCGGCGGTTTCTTCCGCAGGCTGGGTTTGGCTGACAACTTTTACGCCGATGGCATCAGCAGGTTCCTCCTGAACTCCCATATAATCAATGGCGCGCGCTTTGATGGAATATTCTCCCTCTGAAGGCGCCGTCCAATTATACTCCCATTCAAAGCCCGTATCAATCGCCTTGGCCGCAACCGTCTTCTGCCAAGTTTCCCCATCGTCCAAACTTATTTCCGCTTTTTGGATAGAAGAGCCGCCCTCATCCACGCTTTGGCCTTTGATAACAAAATCTTGTCCGGCTGTAATTTCCATCCCCTCCTGCAAATTGGCAATGCTTGAAGACGGAACGGTTGTCAGAACCGTTGAAGTAGGATTATCCGGCTGGCACCAAACAATGTTGGAAATGCCGGAAGAACCGTCTCCGTTTACCGCTTTCATGGCAAAAAACCAGGTTCTGTCTTGAGCCAGCCCCCCTACAAATCCCTTAACGGAAGTCCCGCTCCAAGATTGGCTGTAAGCATAGGCTAAATCATAATTTCCATCATTTATTCCCGATAAGGCGTATTTCACTTCATAGCTTGTGGGACTTCCCGCAGGAAGGCTCCACCACAGCCAAACCGATCCCGGAGTGCCTGAAAAAGCGCAACGCAAATCAGTAATCGCATCGGGCGCGGCGGCCTTGATGGAGAAAGGAGCCAAAACAACTATTAACGCAAAAAAGACTGAAAGCTTTAATATGTTTTTTGCTTTCATATTTTTAAAAAAAATTATTCTTATAATTCCAGTATAACAAAATAATAAAAAAAGAAAAATTGAAGAATCATATAAACGCACAGGCGGAGCTTGGCTTAAGCATCCGCCTGATATCTATACGATAAAAAAAGGCAGCCGGTTGCAAGATCACGGCAAAAAAATACACAGGTGCCACCTGTGCAGATTTCTGCACAGGTGGCACCTGTGTATTTTGCTTGGGTGTTTTTGTGTGATGACTAGATTGGCTTTGTTCCGATGCGGGCGGGACTTCAGCGTGGTAAAGCAAAGCTCGCTACGTAATAAATTTTTGCGAAAATTTAAACGTGGCTGGGAAGGCCGTGCAATAAACTTTGCGAAAATTTAAACGTGGCTGGGAAGGCCGTGCAATAGACTTTGCGAAAATTTAAACGTGGCTGGGAATGCTGAAGCTCCGGCCACTATAAAGCAAAGCTCGCCGCGTAATAAATACACGGCCTAGATATAAACATATAAACAAAAATCTCTAGACATAAACAAAAATTTTGAAGCTACACAATAATTAAATACTTCTTGAATAAGCAAAACCCGCCTTCCCTAAAGAGGGTTGGCGGGATTTTGCTTTTCCGCTCTGCCTTTCACAAGTAAGGCGCGAAAATTCAGTACAAGATTACTATGTTCCAATGCTTACCAAGTTGGTGTCAGCAGGAATGGTGTAGTTTACACCGCTGCTGGAACCAACGGCGGCACCAGTTTCAGCAAAAGTTACAGAAGTTGACGGGATAATGGTCCAGTGCATGGAAGTGTTCTGTGCCCAAGCTGAAGTGTCGGTTGTGGTAATTTGCAAGCTAACTCTCTTTGTCACGCCATTAGTAATAACCAAATTGCCAGAATCGATATCAAAGGTAACAGTTCCAGAGTCGGGGTCAACTGTGGTTGTTCCGACAGTGATGGCTGTGTCTGTGTCTGTGTCAACTAATCTGAACATGGAAGAAGTGGCTCCTGTTGGCAATCCGACTTTGGAGTAGAAAGTGACGCTAGTCAAGTTTACATCCGAAGTGGTTCCGTAAGAGTTCAATCCCCAAGTAGCGTAAGTCTTGTAAGTTCCTCTTCCGACTGTTCCAGACGGAGAAGCGGCGTCTTTCAAGATTTCAACAACGATCGGGTTCAAAGTGTAGGTTCCCGCTGCGGTGTTGCCGCTGCTAACGCGAAGGTCGCCCGCTGTAGAGGATTGGAACAACTGTCCGGAAGTCTTTCCAATGGTGGTGAACTGTCCGGAAGTGGCGGCAATCGTCCAGTAGAAGTTGGTGCCGGTAATGCTGGAAGCAGTGTTGGCAACAATTCTCAAAGTCTTGGCGGTGCCTTTAACAAAGGTTACGGCAGGAGACAAAATGTCTGTTCCGCTGAAGGTAACTGTGTTGGCGCCTGTGGCAGGAGCGACAAAGTTTGTTACCTGGGTGGTTCCGTCATACAAAGCGACTCCGTTCAACAATGTGTCCATTGTGCCGGTGCTGGGAACACCGGTCAAGACCAAAGATCTCAATGACTGATCTTCTCTTTGGGCAGTGACTTTAAGAGTTCCAACAGTAACCTGGGAAGCAGGACTCATGATGGATTGGTTCAAAGGAGTGGTCAAAGCGTCTCCAGCATAAGTGGCAGTCGGTCCTTGGTTGATGCTAACAGCCGGCAACGTCAAAGTTGAACCAAAAGTAACATTGTAGGATCCGGCTTGAGCGGAAGAGTTCATTCCGGTACCGATAATGGATTTGCCTCCTGTCAAGTTTTTCTCTAAAGAAACGACTATAGAAGCCGGGTTAGGAGCGGTAATTCCATTAGTAATACCTTTTACGTAGAAAGGCATTGTGGTGTTGGCCGGAATAGTGGCGCTCAAGTTGAAGTAATTGGTGGTGGCCGGAGAGTTATCCCAGTCAGCAGCGGCAAAAGTAGCCAAGTTGCTGGAGATTAAAGCTCCGCCTTCGTTGTATAAACCAACGGAAGTGATGGATCCAGTGGCTCCGGACGGACCGGTGATTTTGAATCCAAGGGATGATACTAATACGTCTTCCCCAACAGCTCTGATGTCAAATACGCCCAAGGTTTGAGCAGAGGTGGATTTAACAAATTGAGCGGCTGTTCCTTGCGGAGTGGAAGCGCTAACAGAAACGGATAATGTTCCGGCAGTGATAGCGATCTCGTTGGTGGCTCCAGCGGCCAAAGCAGAGCTCGGGCCGGCAACGCCGACGCCGGAGGTAGCTCCGACACCTGAAACGGAGTCAATGTCAGCTTGCAATTCAACCACTCTGCCGGATCCGGAGACTACATCTCCCAAAACTTTCAAGGTCTTGGCAGATCCTCTGGAAAGAACGAGAGGAGAAGTGAAGTTAACAGTGGCTTTTCTGCTTGAAAAAGCGGAAGCTGTTCCAACAACAGTGCCGTCTACGACGACTCTGATGTTGTTGATGTCGGTGTCAAGAATGGCGCTTCCTGTTCCATCGCTCGGGGTTCCAAGATAGGTGACAACAAATTGGTTAATGTTGACATCTTCATTGGTTCCGGCGGAAACGACAAAGTTGCCTAATTCAACATCTTTGGTACCAGATCCGACGGAGGTGACGGGAACGACAACGCCATTGGTGACGCTAACTGATCCCAAAGCTCCTCCGGCAACAATGGTGTAAGCATTGCCAACAACAGGGAAAGTTCCGGTAAATGTGGAATTTCCTCCGATGGAGGCGGCTGCTTCAATACCCATTTTAACAGTTGCGGAAACTCCGGTAGCTGAAGAAGAAATGGAAACTACGATATCCAAAGTCTTGGAAGTGCCCTTGGTGATGGTAAGAGCGGGGGCAAAGGTAAAGGTAGCAACTCCGGAAACCATATATTGGGTTGTTCCAATTTGTTTTCCATTTTCAAAAACCTTAACAGCTGAAATATCAACATTGGTAAGGTCGGCTGTTCCGAAAGACTTGACTTTCAAGGTGTTGATAGTTGCATCGGCATCAGTTCCGGCGGTCAAGACCACTTTGGCGACTGTCTTGTTGGCTTCACCTTTCAATATGTTTCCGCCAGCAGGAGTGTCAGAAGCTAAAGCGACTGTCAAAGGAGTGCCGGTAACTGTTGCTGTTCCTGTTCCAGAACATGGCAAGCCGGTTGTCGGGCTGTATCCAGTGGCTGTTGTGCATCCTTCAGGAAGAGTAACCGGAGTGCATGGCTCGCCGGTTGTCGGGCTGTATCCAGTAGCTGTTGTGCAGCCTGCCGGAAGAGTTGTTCCGGTTCCTGTAGAGGTGCCGGAAGCTAATAATTCATTTAATTTGGCTCTTGTGATAGGGCCAACATAACCGTAGACAGGAGTAATTCCATATTTTGTTTGGAAAGACTTGACTGCGGCAGTTGTCAACGCACCAAAATAGGTGGTTTCATTTCCTGCAGATCCAACTCCAGTTGCGGCGACTTGGGTGTCGGCGCTCTGGTTTAAGAAAGCCTGCAAGCATTTAACGTCAGCGCCTGTAGAACCTTGGCTTAAGTTTCTGTCAAAAGTAATGCCAGCGCAAGCGGCGGGAACATTACCAGTGGCAGTGGTGCCGGTGGTTCCGGTAGTTTGAGTAGTTGTTTGACCAGCCAACAATTGGGCGATCAAAGCTACTAAGCCGTCGTTGTCACACTCGCTAAGAGTGCTAACAGAACAAGCGGCAGCTGCCGGACCGGCAACTACTAAAGCAAAAGCAATAGAGGCTAAAGCGACTAAAGTTTTTTTGGAATTCATTTTTGCTTTATTGATAATTTAATTGCAAAGATATTCCTTAGAAGTTCTTTTGAATTAAATTATCCTTTTTATTTTTCCCGTAAGCCTTTCGGCTTAAGGGTTGACCTATTATTTTTGGAAGCCGCTGCCGACCCTTGTTTGGCTATGCAGCCATAAGCGACTCTTTGAGCCTTACTTTTTTGGCCTTGCCGCAAATCAGTTTTCCTGGTTAGCGGCAAGACCGCAAAGCAAAGGCTTCATTTTCTCCTCGTATGCCGAGGGCGGAAAGAAGGTTGTTTTTTCTTTGCTTGTTCGCAAAGAAGGAACCTGCTCTCTGCTCTCAACACTCTCGGAGCTACTTACTTACGAATTTTCAATGAATGTTTCCTGCCTGCCAGTAGGCAGGCAATTTTCAATCTCTAGTTATTTATTACTGGTTTTGGTTTGCTTCTCCTTCTGTCTTCGGCGTGGTGGTCGCGTTCTTGGCTTGGTTCGGGATTTCATTAATTACGATATTCAAAGCGTCTTCCACTTCTCCTTCGGCCAAAAGATCTTTCGCCTCCAACAACAGAACAGCTTGAGCTTCGGTTAAGCTGCTGTTTTCCAATTTCTCAATTTCATTGTCTAAGTATAACTTATAATACGCAGCGGCGGATTCTGCAAGATCTGACTTTTGCACATCGTTAACAATATCTGTTTTGATTGTCTGCTCTATGGCTTCCTGTTGTATTTTTAAAGATTCTAATTGGCCGACAACCTGCCTGGCTATTCTCTGCTTGTCTTCGCTTGAAGCTTCTTTCAAAGCTTTGGAAGCAACGGCCAATGTTTTTTGCGCCTCAACTATGCTTGCCGCCAGTTTTTGGCCTTGGTTTTTTTCCTGCAAGGTTATCTTGGAAAGATCGTCAAACCTGGCCGCGGCCAATTCCAGCTGGGCAATCGCCTTTTCTTGTTCCGGCACAAAAACCATTTTAACGTTCTGCGAAACCTTTTTTAAAGGATAAAGTAAATCTCCGGGCAAAGCGTTTTGGGCTACGGCAAAAGAAGCGCTCGCAGTTATTGAAACAAAAGCGAAAACGGAAACGGCTAAAGAAAAAGCCGGCTTGGCAAAAAGATTAAAGCTAATCCAAGATAAAGGCCGTTTAACCGGTTCGGCCGCCATGCCTTCCGGCAGGCTGGCCAAAATTCTTTGTTCCGTCAAAACAGCCCAATCAGCATTGGGCTTGATGCATTCAAGCTGCTCCAGTTTTTCAATTATTTGTTCGTCTGTCATTTTCATAGTTCAAAAGGCTTTTATGCCTGAAAGGCAAAGATTTTTCCCGCCTTATATATTAAGACGGATTTTCAGACTTTTTGTTACACTTTGCCCGCCATAGCTCTGAAAGAGCGGAGGAGGGCTTTGCCTCGCCATAGCTCTGAAAGAGAGAGGGAGAACAAGCCCTACGAGCTAATCCCTACAAGCTAAAAACTTAGGCTTCTTCTATGATTCGGCGGAGTTGTTTTAGGGCGCGGTGGATAATCACTCTTGTCGCGGCTTCCGTTTTATCAAGAGACTGGGCAACTTCGCCGATAGGGGCTTTGTCAATGTAATAAAGCGATATGGCTTGGCGCCAATCGCCGCGCAACCGCGCCAAAGCGGCGTGGACTTGTTTTGCGTCATCGGCTAAAACGGCTTTCCTCTCAATGTCCACTTTATCGTCTTTTAAACTAAAATATTTGTCTATGTCCAAATTATAACGATTGTCGCGGCTGCGGTAATGGTCAGCCACCAAATTATGGGCGGTGCGAAATAAAAAAGCGGAAGGATTTTTGATGTCTTTGTCGCGGCAAACTTGCTGCCAATAGCGAGTAAAGGTTTCCGCCGCTATATCTTGCGCCATAGGTTCGGACCCAATCTTCAAATAAATAAAACGATAAATCTTCCCTATCTTTTCCTGATAAAGCTTTGAAAAATTTTCTTTTTTAATATTGTCGTTATCCATTTGTTTTAATTGCCGCGGTCGTGTCGCGATCCAGCGTTGCGGCCGTCGCGATTGTCGCGGTCGTGTCGCGATTAAGCATTATGGCTGTCGTGGTTGTGTCGCGATTCTGTCGTGGTTGTCGCGGTCGTGTCGCGATTGTGTCGCGGTCGTGTCGCGGTTCTGTCGTGGTTGTCGCGATTGTGTCGCGGTTCTGTCGTGGTTGTCGCGGTCGTGTCGCGCTCTTGTAGCGGTCGTGTCGCGATTGTCGCGGTTCAGCATTATGGCTGTCGCGGTCTATGCTATCTCTTTCCTTCTTAAGAAACCCTTATCAAAAAACAATTCCCTGATTATGTCAATATTTTCTGTTCAAAAAATAAACTAACTTTTATGAAAATAATAAATATCTCTCCCCTTCTTAACGGCTTTCAACATTTGCCTATTTCTAAGATTGTTTAGCTTCCTTTGCAAAGATCTAGTTCCGTAATCAGGAAGACCTTCTTCTATATCGCTTCTTTTTGCTTTTCCTTTTTCTTTTAAAAATTTCAATATCTTTTTTTCCGAGGCAGTCATTTTTTCGGGATCTTCAAAAAAATTCACTTTTATTTCTTCGTCCCTTTCTTCTCCTTTTGCCTTTTTTACGGCTCTTTTAGCCGGCTCTTTTTCTTTTATTTCTCTCGGCTCGGAAATCTGCTTAACCGCTGTCTTTTCTTTTATTCTCCTGCTCAATATTTCCTTAATTTTCTCGTATTCATTTTCTAAAATTAGAAAATTCTTGGAATCAACCCAATCCTGTTCTTTTGCCAAATCAAACATTAATGTTATTTCATCCAAATAGAATAAGTTTCTTTTTACAATATCCGTTTTCTCGGTTTGGGAAAGAAAGCTTAAAGACTGTTCGGAAATTGACAAAGATGAAAAAATTTTCAGGGCTCTGCGGCGCAAAGCAAACTTTAACGGCTCTTTCTTTGGAAAAAGAGCCGTCACCTTATACAGGGCTAATGTAAGTTTAAAAATATCGGCTTTAGTCATGCTGTTTTGATCGTCGCAAATATAAAAAAGATTATTAATCCTATAAAACGCATTATAACCTAAATTTGCCATTTTGCCTAGTGTAAACAAATAAAAAACCGCTTTTTAAAAAATAAATCTTTATGCCTTGCTGGTTAGAAGCTTAATGCCAAGACCGGAAATCTGCCCTCCGGCAAAAATTAAAAAAGTGGCAAAAGCCGTCCAGCTCGCCATATTGATAAACTGGAAAATTGTTTCTTCGGGAAAAATATTGGAAATGTTTTCCATCGCTATTTTTTCAGCCTGATTCTGCAAAAAAATTTGAGCTTCAGTTGAGTCCTTGGGTAAAACTGCAATCTCCTGGCTCTGCTGGACTTTTTTAACCTCTCCCTGTTCTGCCGGTTTAAAAACCTGCGGAAAATCTTTTTTCCCCATAAAAAAATCATAAGAAGAGAAAACTGTCCATCCGATCAGCGACAAGCCGGCGATTACTATCAACCAAGCGGATAACTTTGTAAAATTAGGATCCATAAATATTTGTTAAATTTAAAATGCAAAAATAAATTTGATTTTTTAATTTTAATTTTGCTATAGTCCCGCAAACGCCTTAATTTTGGCAATCGGAAAAACAGTTATTGAATTGTCGCTTCCATATATATATGAAAGACCTAAGACCTTCCCTTCAAGATCAAAAATCGGAGAGCCCAAAGACTCTTCCGTTTCTATAATACTCGTTTTTACAAAAAATTCACCGTTGAAAGATTTGACGATCCCTTCGTTTACCGAAAAATCGGGCAAAAAAGTCTTGGCGTCAAAAATTTGGCTTATCAAAAAAATCCTTTCCCCAATCTTTAGCTGGTCCAGCATAAAAAACCCGACAGCGGATAGCCCGTTTTTTTCAATTTTAACCAAGGCCAAGTTTTGATCCGTATCTCTTTTTATCACCTGCCCCTTAACGGCTTGGCTGTCTATGAAAAAATAATTTTTGCCGGAAGAGGGAACCAGTTCCGCCAAAGTTACGGCTAATCCGTCAGAAGTTAAAATCAGCCCCGATCCTGTAATTGTTTTTTTGCCGACAACCGTTTTCACTCCGAGAACCGAGCTTTTCACTTTTTGGATTGAATCTTTTAAAGCGTTATTCTCCTGAATATAATATTTTTCTTCCTTGGTTACAAAATAGTTCGGAGAAGATTCTATCGCCGAATAAAAATTGGGCAGAAATTTTTGTCCCAAAAAACCGCCGAGAACGCCGGCCGCAATCATCAGTAAAAAATAAATAAATTGTTTAATCGGCATAGTAAATTATTTTCTCTTCGCGGAAGATTTTTTAGCCGAAACCGAATCAATAAAAAATATCTTATCGTCCTTGGCGTCAATCAAAGCTCTCTCGCCTTCTTTAATTTGAGAAGTGACTATTTTAAGAGCCAAAGGATTTAATATTTCCTTTTGGATTACTCTTTTCAGCGGCCTGGCTCCAAGCATCGGGTCAAACCCTATTTTCGCCAAAAGGCCTTTGGCTTTTTCAGAGATATTAATGCTTATTTTCTTCTTTTTTAAGCGATCTTTAACCTTTTCAATCTCCAAGTCCACAATCTTTTTGATCTCCTTTTCTCCGAGATAATCAAAAATTACAATTTCGTCTATACGGTTTAAAAATTCGGGTTTGAATTTTTCGCGCAAAGCGGACATAACTTTTTCCTTTAAGTCTTTCTTTCGGCTGATCTTTTCCCCGCTGTCAGACAGGAATCCCAAAGTGGACTCGCGGGCAATAACGTCCGATCCGACATTGGAAGTCATAATTAAAATGGTATTGCGGAAAGAAGTCGCCCTGCCTTTAGCGTCGGTCAGCCGTCCGTCCTCCAAGACCTGCAAAAGAATATTGAATATTTCAGGATTTGCCTTTTCAATTTCGTCCAGCAAAATGACGCTATAGGGCCTGCGCCTTACTTTTTCTGTCAGCTGGCCTCCTTCGTCGTAACCGACATAGCCGGGAGGAGATCCGATCATTTTGGAAACGTCAAATTTCTCCATATATTCGGACATATCCACCCGTATCAAAGAATTTTCGTCGTTAAAAAGGAATTCGGCCAAAGCGCGGGCGGTTTCGGTTTTTCCCACTCCTGTCGGTCCGAGAAAAATAAAAGAGCCTAGAGGCCGGGATTCTTCCGAAATTCCGGCGCGCGCGCGGCGAATGGCATTGGAAACGGCTTTAATGGCTTCTTCTTGGTCAACAATTCTTTTGGCCAAAACATTCTCCATTTTTTCCAATTTCTTTACTTCCGATTCCAAAAGCCTCGTAACCGGAACTCCTGTCCAGCGCGAAACCACGCGAGCGATTTCCTCGGAAGAAACTTCCTGTTTTAAAATAGGATTTTGCTTCTGCAAAGCCACTAATTTTTTCTCGTATTTTTTAAGATTTTTGAGCAAATCCGGCATCAGGCCGTATTTAATTTCAGCCACCTTTTGTAAATCCCCTTCTTTCAAGGCTTTTTCTTCTTCATATTTTTGCTTTTCAATCCCTTTCTTCAGTTCTTTGATTTTGGAAATGGTTTCTTTTTCGGTTTGCCATCTTAAAGAATAAGTCTTTGCTCTTTCCTGCAATTCAGCCAGCTCTTTATCTATGGCTTTTTCTCTTTTAACAATCTCTTTTTTTTCCTTATCGGAAGCGGTTAATTTTTCTTTTTTCATCGCCTCCCTCTCAATCTCCAATTTTTGGATTCTTTTGGCCAATTCTTCATACTCCACCGGCTCGGACTCCATTTCCAAACGCAAAGCCGAGGCGGCCTCGTCCATCAAATCAACCGCTTTGTCAGGCAGAAAACGATCGCTGATATAGCGGCTGGACAGTTCGGCGGCGGCGACTAAAGCCGCGTCTTTTATTTTTAGCCCGTGATGAAGCTCATATTTTTCTTTTAAGCCGCGCAAAATGGCGATTGTGTCTTCAACCGCGGGTTCGTTCACCATTACAGGCTGAAAGCGGCGCTCCAAAGCCGGATCTTTTTCAATATATTTTTGATATTCTTTTAAAGTCGTAGCTCCGATTGTCCTCAATTCTCCGCGCGCCAAAGCCGGCTTCAACAGATTGGAAGCGTCAATGGCTCCTTCGGCTCCACCGGCTCCGACCAAAGTATGCAATTCGTCAACGAAAAGGATATACAGGCCTTGCGTTTTTTTGAGCTCTTTGAGTAAAGCTTTTACTCTGTCTTCAAACTCTCCGCGATATTTTGTTCCGGCAATAAGAGATCCTAAATCCAAACTAATAAGCTCTTTATTTTTCAGACTTTCCGGCACGTCGCCTTTAACGATTTTTTGGGCCAATCCTTCAACAATAGCGGTTTTTCCCACTCCAGCCTCTCCGATTAAAACCGGATTGTTCTTGGTGCGGCGCGACAATATCTGCATCAGCCTCCTGATTTCGTCCTCTCTGCCAATAACCGGATCAAGCTTTCCTTTTTTTGCCAAGCCGGTCAAATTACGGGCGAATTTTTCCAATATCTTATAATGAGACTCCGGATCGGGAGAAGTTACTCTCTCTCCGCCGCGCAAATGGTCAAAAATCTTTTTAGCGGTTGCGTAATTCAATTTTTCCTCTTCCAAATCATCAGCGCCGACGCTGGCGGGACGATCAACGTATGCCGCCTTGCCTAAAATATCTTTGGCTCTGGTCGGCGTGGACAAAAGGCCGAGGAATAAATGTTCCAAAGAAATAAAATCGTCCTGCATTTGAGCCGATTCGTCGCGCGCGCGATTTAAAACTTTGACCACATCCTGCGTAAGATAAAACTGGCCCAAAGCCTGCCCGGGCAAAACCGGTATTTGGCTAAGAGCGTTTTTAACCCTTCTTTTTAAATCGTCAATATTTACCCTTAATCTTTCCAGTAAATTTAAAACTATGTTTTCATCGTCAGAGAGCAAAGCAAAAAGAAGATGCAAAGCATCTATCTGCTGCTGGCCTTTTTCTCCGGCTATTTTTTGGGCGTCCATCAAAACTTTCTGCGCCCTGTTTGTAAAATTCAAACCATCCATATACTTAAAATTCTATAATAATTAAAAGGCAAAGGCAAATAATTTATACACTTGGTTTGCAGCCGCATAATTCCCGCTTCTTTTTAAAAAAGATTTTACAACTGGAAATTATTCACAACCGCCTTTATTTCCCCGATTTTTCAACCAAATAAAATCATCAAAAAAATCGGCAGAGGAAAAGCAATTATAGCAGACAGAGCCCGGCGGTCAAGAAAAATTGTTCTAAAAATAAAAAAAATACACAGGTGCCACCTGTGCAAGTTTTCGCACAGGTGGCACCTGTGCAGATATTAAAAATATCTGTTATTCTAAAATCACATTATCTGCGCTTCTGACATAGTTCGTATAGAGCGTTTTTGGGCTTACCGTCAATGCTTGCCACGCGGTAAGGTCGGTGGAATTGTCCACATAGCCTTTGAGATAGTTCAAGCGTCCTGATGGCATACTCCACGATATATCGTGTCCCACAAACCAACCGACGGCTGGAAGTTCAAGGCGGAGAAGGGCGGAACAATTGGTGGCGTAGGAAAACATAAAACTACTGCCCGCGCTGGTCAGGTTGCTGGTATCTGGGACGGCAAGGGATGTAAGAGAGGTGCAGCCGCGGGCGTAGGAATCCATAAATCTAAAGCCTGCGCTGATCAAGTTGCTGGTGTCGGGCACGTCGAGGCTGG
>Ga0172382_10008790_pt1 | contig 13962 bp, 16 predicted proteins | sample Leawel138RmetaG_FD_122245 | JGI IMG/M metagenome (GOLD analysis project Ga0172382, IMG submission 122245) | Leachate microbial communities from a municipal landfill in Southern Ontario, Canada - Leachate well 138R metaG | ecosystem: Engineered > Solid waste > Landfill > Unclassified | place...
TAGGGAAACCACGTCCACCATTTCTGGCCATCACGGCCAAGTCCGCAAAGTGGCGTGCTGCATTTGTGTCAAACGGCAGAATACGCTCTGCAAACAGCCCCAACAGTTCTGTCAGCGCGCGGTGGAGCGGATCCTTGCGCTTGCCGTTTGATAGCGCCCCGATACCAAACAGCAATTCGGCCAGAGTAACGCTCGAAAGATACAAGGTTTCCGCCGCCTGCTCGTTCAACCACGCCCGCACCGCCGCATCGGGCTCTGGCTTCATCGCCTCGGAGACGACGTTGGTGTCCAGGACGATCATTCCGTCAAAACACGTGGTTCGGCTGGCGCCTGGTCGCGTACGCTATCGAACACCGCAAAATCCTCGTTGCTCAGCCCGATCTCGCGGCCAATGGCGGCCAAGGCATCACCCATACGCACGCGCTTTTCTGGCTTGACCGCAGCGGCCAGGATCTCGCGCACCTCCGCTTCCGTGCTGTGACCGTGCTGCGCCGCCCGAACACGCAGGGCTCGATGCACATCATCAGGCACATTTCTTACCGTCAAGACCGCCATATTTCATATCCTAATATTTGCTGTCACTGACTACGATGATAGATAAACGCAGTCATCAGGGCAAACACCAAGCGCCACGGAGCTCATATTCTTGGGAACAGCCTGGGTTCAGCCTGACTCAGGCTGCACATCACCCCGGCGGGCCAACCTCTGCTTTAAGGCCTCTGTAAATACCTAGTAGATGGGCACCTGCCAGTCTCGGCCATGTTGGCGGATCAACAGGCCAGCCACGTGTTACCGCCCTGTCGACAGACTGGATGGTGAGACATCCAGCGCTGTGAACCATGGTTGACAACACGCGGCCCGTGGCCCACATTGTGCCCATGAATGCCATATTGACGACCCCAACATTTGACCTGTGGTTTAACGCGTTGCGTGACAGAAATGCGAAGGCTCGGATTGATGCACGTATCCGACGCGCAGAGTTGGGCAATCTGGGCGACTGCGAACCAGTGGGGCAAGGGGTTTCCGAGATGCGCATTCACTACGGTCCCGGCTATCGCGTGTACTTTATGCAGCAAGGAGTGGAGTTGATTATCCTCCTCGCTGGCGGAGACAAAAGTACACAATCCAGAGACATCAAGGATGCGTTGGCTCTGGCTTCTCAACATAGGACAGGAGAGTGATTCATGGAAACCAACGAGCTGAAGAAGTGGGATGTCATCGAGCATCTCGGCACCAAAGAGGAGATGGTTGCGTACTTTGATGCTTGCATGGAGGAAGACCCCGGCGATGGCAGTCTCATACGTGCTGCGCTGGGTGATATCGCTCGTGCCAAAGGCATGTCCAGTCTTGCTCAGGACACCGGCCTGACCCGTGAGGGGCTGTACAAGGCCCTTTCCGCGCGTGGCAATCCAGAGTTCGGCACGATAATGAAAGTGATCAAGGCATTGGGCCTGCGTCTGCACGCAGCGCAGGGCTGATTGGTATTTCAGAAATGATATCCTGATGTGTTCCTTTGTCCTTACGGACGCTTGTGACGTGCCTCTTGCGAGGCGTCTCCCCTCGGGGCTGTGCGATACCGACTCAGCCTGACTCAGGCTGCTCATCACCACGGTGCGCCAACCCCTGCTTTAGGGCCTCTGTGAATACCTGGTAGATGGGCACCTGCCAGTCCCGGTTATGTTGGCGGATCAGAGTGTCGAGCTCCTGGGGAATCGTGCCGGTGAGACGCACCTTCATCTGCAAGGGTCTTACCAGTAACGCTGCCCGCTCCGGATCCGGCAAACCTTCGAGCTGCGGCAAACCGACACGCAGCAGCTCGGTGATCAGAATGCCCAGGTTCCCCTGCCGAAAGGTCGTCAGCCTCCGGATGGCCTGATCGACATACCAGTCCGTGTCCCAGCTCACGATCACAAATGGCTTTCCATCGATGATCCGGTAAATCGTCATCCCACCTGCTCCGGATATTTCGGCAGGATCATCGTGCGGGTAACCAGAACGTTGAACAGATATCCCGGCCGAATCTTCAGGGTCGGCTGAATGTTCAGATTCTTGTTCAGGAGATTGGTGCCAACACTGTCCATTTCCTGGGCGATGGCCGCGGCCGCGGTCTGGCCCGCCGTCGGGTTGGTGAAGGCCGAACTCTGCTGTGGCTGGGACAGCTGCGCACCGGCGCCGATCAATGAAATCAGAACGGCAGATCCAAAAATTCGCCAGTAGTGATTGTCGACCAGATCGTGGAACCCTGCTTCCCCGATGCCGTTCGTGCCCGGCATTCCGCGTAGCGCGATGGTCTCGCCATTGGGAAAGATCAGGCGATTCCAGGCAACCAGGACCCGCCGCTGCCCATAAGCTACTGCACTGGAATACTCGCCGATGATCCGGGTTCCCTGGGGAATCAGCACCTGGCTGGGGTTGAGGCTGTTATAGACGTTCTGGCGCACCTGGGCGACGATCTCCCCAGGCAGATCGGAGTCAATACCCGTCACCATCACGGCCGGGATGATACTGCCCGCCGTCACTTCTGCCCTGGCCAGGGGCGGCGTCAGCTGTGCATTCAGATAGCCATTCTTGTCCTTGGCCTGCTTCTGCGCATCCAGAAAGCCCTGATTGCCCGACTGTGCCGAGCCCTGACCTGCCGCCACTCCCTGTAACTTCGCCAACAAATCCGGCGGGACCGTCCCTGTTTGGGAGATGGCCTTCAGCGCTGCCTGCAGATAGCTGTTCGAGTCGATGCTGCTCGCGGGACTTGCCAGACCATTTGGCGACTGGGCCCCAAAAGCCGTCTCACTGCCGCTGGTCTTGACTCCTAGAGTGGATGTCAAAGCATTGGCGTGATCCTCGATGCGGGCTTCGAGCATCTTGTAGTGATAATCCGTCAGCCATTGCTGATACTTCTGCTCTGGCGTGAGCTTTTTGGATAGGTTTGCGCTGGTCAGCGCCGCCGTCGCCTGGGTACCCTGCCCCGCGCCATGCAGGGCATTGTCCTGGCCAGCTGCATCCGGGCCTTCCTGCGTCAACGTCGCCGGCGGTGGAGGCGGCGGATGGCTCACCCCCACCTGGGGCGCTCCAGCATCCGTATCCGCTGCACTGGGGTGATGCCCGGCCTCCATGACACCAATGACCGCCAACAATGCCAGCGATCCCCCACCTACCAGGAGAATCCCTTTCCCACGTTTGCTCAGGCGCTTGCCAGCATGCGCCGGAGCGGGCTTCAGAATGGGCGCTGTCTTGCCCCCCGTAATGTCTGGTACCTGCTTGTCGTTCGCCACGGCGGGCCTCACCAGAAAGATGGCCGGTTGCCGGCATGAATGGTCACCACGTCCTTGTGATCACCAACACCAAGAAGCAACCTGGCCTCCTGAAACAGCTGGTTCACCACGAAATACTGCCCCTTGAGGGTGTAATTGGTGAGTTGTTCTTTGCCGTTTTCCACGACGAACAGGGCGGGGGCGTTTCGGTAGCGCATATCTGGAGGCATCTGGATGTAGACGTGCCCCTGCGCCGAGAATACCCGTAGCGGCTGGGATGCCTTCGGGCCCTTCCACCAGTAGGCAAAGTCCAGATCTGCAGGGTTGACCGCGCCCAACGTGGCGACAGTGGTTTCCTGCTTTTCCTTGGCCTTTGCTGCGGCCTGTGCGTTCTGGATCTGAAAGCTTTGCACCATTAACTGGGGATCATAGAAACCGATGGACGGCACAAATTTCGCCTTGTCGGAAACCAGGTTCAGGTAATAGACATGACCGGTCTTGGGGACGGACACCACCAGGTTGGTACGCAATCCGGCGCGTACCGGCTTGATCACGATAACCGAGGTATTCCCTGCCGGAACCGCCTTTGCCAACCAGTCCACGCTATCCCCGATACTGAGGATAACGTTTCCCGTATCACCCGGGAGCAGCCGTACCATAGTCACATGCAGCGGCGCTGACAGCACTTCAGGATGGCTCTGTCCATAAGCATAGAGCAACTCGCCATTGCTGCCGGCAATGGCCGGCGCCTCACCAGTCTTGGCCCATACTTCGGATGCCTGCATCTCCGCCTTTTGGGCATCTGGTGACGTCACCAGACCCGGCCCCCCATGGGTGATCTGGTGATAGGTCTGCAAGCTGTTGTCGGCATAAGCAACGCTGCTGCAACTGATCAATGTCGCAGCCAGTAGGATTCGCATGTTCATGGATTGATTCCTTCAGATACTTGGGTCCAGGTGATGGACCGGATATACAGTCCCAGGGGGTTGTTGATCAGCACCTGCGGGCTGGCCGTGAGTTTCTGGTCAAAGGCAACGACGATATTGGCCTTCCAGAAGGTGGTGCCCATGGGCTGACCATTGACGTAAGTCGTTTCGGACCAGTTGACCTGGTAGGTATCTTTTGCGACCGGCAGGACACTGGAAATCTCGGCCTCGACAGTCTTGCCGGCGTTTTTCATCCAGTTTTTCTTGTACCAGGGGTCCAGCTCTGCAGCGACATCATTGCCGATCAGCGCATAGACGCGCAGGCTCATCTGCTTTTGTGCCTTCACGTCTGGCACAAAACTGCGCCATTCCCAGACCCAGTTGGCAATCTGCGCTTCGACGATGCGTTCATCGACGGAACTCCCCGTCATGGGCTGCGCCATGGCGATGGGATTGCCCATCTTGTCGATGCTGACCACGTAGGGCTGAATCTTGGACTGGGCACCGATATACGCAATGCCAGCGACTGCCAGCCCAGCAACAGCAATGGCAGCAAAAGCGGTCAGGCGCCAATTCTTCGCCCTGGTCATCTGATCGCCATAGCGTTCATCCCACTCCCGGCGGGCATTCAGATAGGGGTTATTTTCTTCGGCCATCAAACCGTCTCCTCTGCTTCGAGTGACTTACTGGCAAGGTGGACGGCGACGAGGTATTCGCCCAGCGTGACAGGCTGCCGTCCATAGACACGCCCCAAAAGGCTATGCAGATGGGAATGCTCCCGTCCCATGCTGCTGGCCACCGGACGAGCGGCCGCTTGGCGCTTCGTGCCGGCAAAGGACGCATTCCGCTGTACCAGCGGGACCGGTTGCAGGGTGATGGTGTGACTGGCAGGGTAAAGGACAACTTGTGCCGTCCCCCGCATCTGCGCATTCATCTGGGCGACCAGCACAGACAGGGAATGGCCAGTTATCACGACGTCGGGCATACAGCGAAAGGTGACGCGCTGGCGATAGGTCCAGTGATACGTCGATGCCAGTTGCCGGATGACCTGGGCCACGTTGCCGTGGATGTTGCTCTGTGCTTCCTTGGTACCCTGCAGAACGGAGCCAACGGGATCCGAACCCAGCTCAACGTGCGGAGCTACTGCAGCGGAACCCGCCAACAGGATCACCGCAGACAGTGGCGCGATAAACATGTACATGAGGTTTTGATCCTCCCGGTGAACTCTCTGAGACGAATCGGGAGAGTGGGAAGATGGGAGGTGGGCGACCTAACTTGTGGGCGTATACCTGGCCGGTCAATTACTGACAGCGCCTGTAGATTACCGCCATTCCAGAAAGCATCGCGGCGATGACCGCAAGAACACCAGCCCAGATCCACGAGACATCACGAATCCAGGCATAGGCCAGCAGAAATGCCATGACGATGCGGGCCATCGCACTCCAGAAATGTATGGGGCTGACACGAATCGCCTGGGCCATAAGCTGACGTGTGGTTCCGGCAAGATCCTTTCTGTTCTGGCTCCAATATTGCCAGCCCTTGCCAGCCATGGCATCAATCCTCATGGTGACGTAACCGGATGGAGATTCCCCCACCGTGCTGTCCATCATAAGGCATCCGGCGGGTATCGACGGCATCACTTGCCCGTTTTCCCAAGGCCTTTCCAACCTTCATGAGCCCATCGCCTGGCCGCTTTTTGACTTCGGATCCCGCTGATGGCGTCGATGAACCTGGCGTCGACGCGGCACCCCCTCCCAGACCATCGGTGTTGCCCTTGGGAGCCACTTCAGGGCGTGACGTCTCGGCCGAGGATGTTGGAGTGGTACCCGACGTGGCGGGAGACATTCTCTGGGTCACACCGCCACCCGACCGGGGCTTGGAGGCTTCTGTAGAGGCTTTTCCTACATCCGTCCCAGCCTTCTGGGTAGCTTTCCCCGCCTGCGCTGCCCCCTTACCGGCGACCTCCATCCCCTTCCCAGCTACTTTGCCAACAGTCTCTACACCAGCCCCAACAGCCTGACCCGCTGCGGCTATGGCCTGGCCAGCGATAGGAATGACGTTGGCGGCAGCCGACGCCGTGCGAATACCCGCTCCAGCGGCAGTGCCTGCAGCAGAGATTCCCTTGCCGGCCACCTGCATTCCCGCACCTCCAGCCTGGAGGCCAGCGCCTGCAGCTTTCATGCCTCCGCCTGCAACGAGACTGCTAAGCCCTCCACCCCCAGCGCTGATGGAATTTCCGGTTCCGGTCGCCGCCTTCATAGTCCGGTTGGCGATCATTGCCGCCGCGCCCAGCGCCGCCCCGCCGCCGGCCATGAAGGGTGCCATCGCTGCCCCACTTACCGCCGTTGCGGCAGGCATGACATTGCTCATGGACATCGAGGGCGCACCAGACATCAGCGTTCCCGCAAACCCCGGTGCCATGTAGCCAATCACGCCAAAGATCAACGCACCAAAGCCCACATTCAGAAACGGGGACACCGTATCCCCAGCCTTCATCTGTGCGGTAAAGGCCGCCATCAGCTGCTGGGAAACCTCATTCCCAAGGCCTACGATCAGGTAAATCACCATGAGCTTGATACCCACCTGCACTGCGTAGCCGATATATTTCTCCGCAATAGGCAGGGTCCAGCGGCTGCCGAACATGCCTGTCAGCACAATACCGCCACCCACGACGATGTACATCTCAATGGTCGTGATCAGCAACTGCAGCGCAATGAGTGCGAATGCGAGTACCAGAATCAGCGCACAGAGGCCTACCACGATGGCCTCCAAAACAAATTTCGCATCGGCACCACCGCCGCTCGTGATGATCTTCCAAGCCGATGGCGCCAGGGTACCCAGGCTGCTGATGACATGCGCCGCATCCACCACACCGAGATCAAATATCTGGGATGGCGTCGTTGCCGAGGTGCCTCCGGCCTGTTGCCCAAGTTGCATGAAGCTATGGATGATATCGGGCACCCATTGGGGAGCTTCCTGCATGAAGGTCCAAAAGAATCCCAGGGTGATGATCTTCATCATCACCCCCACGACCACATCGCTAATCTCGCCGCCTTTGGCCAGCCGGGTGATGCCCCACCAAGCGAATTCCAGGCCTGCCAGCGCATAGAAGATATAACTGGCCGCCGTCTCCATCTGCGACATCCAGCTATTGGAGTTTCCGGATATGTCGGATTTTATATACCCAAGAACCCCTGTGGCTGCGGCATCCGGCGCCCAGAGAGCAATCAGGATGCCGCAGATTACCGATAAACAGGCCCAGCGATGGCGAATGGACATTGGCGATTCCCTGCGTACTACATCAAGTTCTGGCCGGCGGTGTTGCCCGCGCCGCCCAGAAACGAGTGCTTCTGCTCCTGTGCAGCGAAATAGGCAGCCACCGGCCCCAGGATCTTTTCACAGCTGCGCGACGCACTGTGGGTGGTCTTGCACCAGACCAGCTCCTGTTTTGCCTGCGGCTCATGGGCCTTGTACCAGGCAACGGAATGGTCCCCATACGGCCCCTGATGCCGATGCCCGCAGCCAGCGAGGGCAAACACCAAGGGAATCACGATCCAGCTCTTTTTCATTGCCATCTCCTCTTACATCAGGTTCTGTCCGGTTGTATTTCCAGCCCCTTTGAGCCAGCCCTGGATACTTTGCTGCTCCTTGAGCTGCTCCGAACTCCGGTTGTTGTAGTAATTATAAAGAGGCGTCAGCCCAGACATGACCGTCGACTGCAGACTCTGAATCTGTTCCACCTGCATCGCCGCAATCTGGTTGGCTGCCTGCAATACGGCTTTCCGTCCGCTCGCGCTCTGGCTGGCCGAAGTCAGGGTCTGCAGTGCCGCTTGGGTATTGGCAAAATCATTCGTCGTCATGCCAAACTTCTGCAGTACGGTTTCGGTGGCCTGATGTTCGTTCTGAGTCCATTGCTGCAGCGATTCCGAGTATCCCTGGGGCAGAAGCTCACTCGCGCCCTGGCCATATTCCGACTCAAACTCTCCGGGTATGTTTTGTGCCGCATAGGCCAGCCCTTGCGCCTGATTCACGACATTGATCAACTGCCCGATGGGCGCTGTCAGCGAGTGATACAGGCTCATGGGCATGTCGACCATATTCGTGACCTGGTTCTCGACCTCCTGAATCTGCTCCTCAACTGACTCCGCCTGCTTGGCCAGCTTCGAGACTGACGTAACCTCCTGCACAATCTGCTCTGGAAGATTCGCCGGTGGTATAACGGCGCCAATGGCACCGCCAGCCCAGGCCGGGCTGATACCGGAAACCGCCAATACTGCCACCAACACGCTACGTGCTTTCATCCGTTCCTCCATCTGTGACGTCACCAGCATCAATCCGACGGCCAGGAAGACATGAGGCAATTGTCCACAGAATCTGTGAGCAAGCCTGTGGGAAACTGTCAGAAACCCTGACCCATCAGGGCCATCGGACATTGCCCACAAAGCCGGCAGTTCCGCCTCGCTCAGTATGACTCCCAGACAGCTGCCGCCTCGGGGAGCCCACGTTCCCGGAGCCACTGGGCCGGCCAGCCCTGACCAATCTGCCCTTCCAGTTCGCGGATACGCTTGAGATCCTCCTGTCCGCCTGCTCCCAGAAAGGATATTTCCTCCAGCGAAAGCCCCAGGTCGAAGAGACGGCGGCCGTCCGGGTGCATCATGTAGTACTGCCGTTTGGGCGTGGCCGTGGCGACGATCTGGATCTGTCGCGCATTCAGCCCCATGTCCTCGTAGGCCGGCCGACTGTTTTCCGTCAGTGCTTCCGCATTGGGCAGCAGAATCTTGGTCTTGCAGGATTCGTGAACGACATCCGCGATGCCCGACTTGGCAATATCCGACAGGCTCTGGGTGGCGAAGACCACAGCCACATTGGCTTTGCGTAACACTTTCAGCCATTCTCGGATTTTTGCCTTGAAACTCTCGTGGCCAAACAGTATCCAGGCCTCATCGAGGACCAACAGCGTGGGCTGCCCACGAAAGCGCTGCTCCAGACGATGAAAGAGGTACGTCAGAACGGGCAGCAGCACCTTCGGGCCCTTGTTCATAAGGTGCCCGATCTCGAAGACCTGGAAGATATCCTCTGCCAGGCTGTCTGTCGGTGCATCCAGCAGGCTGCCACCCGGCTCGCCCAGGGTGTAATAGCGCAGGGATTCCTTGATCGGCGCCCCGCCGACATTTTGCACAATGGTCATGAAATGACTCATGGTGCGTTCTTCGGGCAAGGTATTCGCGCCCATCTGCCGGAGGGCACGGCTGACTTCCTCTCGAATTTGCGGCGTGGTCACCAGCCCCTGCAGCTCCAGGAGTCCCTCAAGCCATTCCGCCGCCCAGCTGCGCTCCGCCTCCCGGTCCACCTGCAGTAGCGGACAGAAGGCCAGACCATCGGATTCGCCCGCGATGTCATAGTGCTGCCCTCCGGCAGCACGCGCCAGGGGTTCCATCCCATATCCTTTGTCAAAACAGAAGGCCTGCGCCCGGGGGTAACGAAAATGCTGGGCTACCAGCAAGCCCAGCAGCGTCGTCTTGCCTGACCCCGGCGGCCCAAGGATCTCCGTATGCCCCAGGTCATCACTATGAAGACAGACACGGAAAGGTGTGGCTCCGTCGGTGCTGGCCCAGAAGAGCGGTGGCGAGTCTGGCGGATAAAAGGGACATGGATGCGACTCGGGTCCTGCCCAGATGGCGGTAAACGGTAACAGATGGGCAAGGTTCAGGGTGTTGATCATCGGGCGTCGCACATTGGCCCGAGTCTCCCCCGGCATACTGCCAAGGAAGGCCTCGACCGCATTGACGTCCTCAATGCGCGCCGAGAATCCATGGTTCTCGATCACCCGCTTGAGATCACGGGCGCTGGATTCCAGCACCGCCAGATCCTCGTGCGCCACGAGAATCACACTGGTGTAGTAGCCAAAGCGCACCAGGCCGGAGGAGGCTTCACCGATGGCCGCAATGGCGTCCTGGGTCATGTTGTCGGCATCGACGTTGATATGGGTGGCTTGCCCTCCCCCATTCTCACGAATGACGTTGAGCAGGCTTTTACGCTTTTGGCTCCACTTGGAGCGATGGCTGTTGATCTTCTTCTCCGCCTGCACCGGATCCAGGTAGATGAAGCGGTTAGACCATCGGTATGACACCGGGAGACGGGAAAGAAAATCCAGGATCCCCGGAAAGCTCACACCCGGAAACCCGTCAATTGCGAGGGCTGCGACGTGCTGCTGGCCAATGCGCGGCTGAAATCCCGTGGTGAAATCGTGTCGGCCCACAATCGCATCCAGATAGGCCGGCGGCTGCTCGGGCGGAAAACGGATCGGGTGGTTGCGAAAGCTGACACAGGACTCCAGGTAGCTCAGTAATGCGCTGTCCAGAATGCCAGAGTCATCCAAATGGTCACGAAGCCGCTGGACCTTCAGGAACGAGGACAGACGTCCCTCGATCTCCACCAGGCGATCACGAAAACTCTGCAGGTAGCGCATGCCCTGGCCGGCAGTATCCGCGCCCCCCTCAATAAACACCTGACCGGCCTTACCGGCGGCGTCCGAGGGCGGAAACCAGGTCACTGTCAGGACATAACGACTGGTATACTGGCGGGTTTCCGATTCGTACCGCAAACGGCGGATCGCATCGATCAATCGCGTGGTCCGGTCCGGAAAGGCACCCTCTGGGGCATAACCCGGCGCCGGCGCCCGGATGGCATCGCAGTTCAGCACCCAGCCATCGCCCAGACACAGGGCGGCATTGATCCGGCTCCCCATAGCCGCCAGTTCTGCCTGGGTTGCGGAATCCAGGTCGGGGCCCTGATATCGCCAGCCGGCCAGCAGCCCTCCCGCCTTGGTCAGGACAATACCGTCATCGACCAGAAAGCCCCAAGGCAACAGATCTGGCAGGCCCATGGCCGTACTGCGAAATTCTTTCATGCGCAACATTTTGGAGACTCCCGGTCAATCGTATTTGCGGGTCTTGCCAAAGGGCGTGGCAGCGGCAGCGTAGTACCTTCGATAGCGGAGACTGCGTATTCCAACCTTCGACAGGACGGGATCGTGTTTCGCGGCCGCCGCCAGACCCCACTGCCCAATCAGCCAAAACAGGACACCGATCACCGCGGTCCAGATCTGATGCAGGCTGAAGATGAAAACGGCGGCGATGATGCCAAGCATCATCACCAGACTGCGCTCCCCACCCATCAGCAGGTGGGGTCGGTTCAATGAGGCGTGGATATCCACTTCCTGGCGCTCTTCGTCCATGAGGATTCCTTTGTCAGTGGTGACGTCACCAAGGCAGTTGCCGGGCTCAGATCACCGCGCCGGACAGGCCAAGGGCAGACAGGAAATTGTTGCCGAGGACGATGATGGCTATAGCCAGGACAAGGTACAGCATCTTCTTGGCAACCCCTCCCAGCTCATCTCCACCAAAGGCGAGAGCAGCACCCGCGCCAAGTAGCGCCACCACAGAAATGCCAGTGGCGATTGGCCCGGTCAGATCGTTCTGCAACGTCGAGACGGGTCCATCCCAGGGTAGCCCGCCGGAGGTACTGGCCAGCGCATTACCCATACCGACCAGACTGACGGCCAAGGTGGTGGATAGTTGCATGCCCCACCGCCGATACGTGCCGGAAATCCGACGGGGCACTCGCATTACCTGATTCATCATAAAATGACTCCTTCTGGTTTGATGACGTCACCAGCCCGCGCTGGTCAGAAGGATATCGGGGGCAGAGGAAAGTCAGAGGTCCATCGCACGAATCATATGAACGCCGTCACGAATTCACCATCGCGGAAGCCTTCCACACGGACGATTTCATCAACAATCCGGCCCGTTGCCGTCCGCTTGATGCTGACTACCAGATTGACGGCTTCTGCGATCAATTGTGGCGCCGGAGGAACATTCGCCTCCTGAATGAGTTGCCCCACCCGAATCAAAGCAGCCCGTGCATCGTTGGCATGCACCGTCCCGATGCCACCCGGGTGACCAGTGTTCCAGGCCTTCAGCAGGGCCAGCGCTTCCGGCCCGCGGACTTCGCCGACTACGATCCGATCCGGTCGCAGACGCATGGTACTGCGCAGCAGGCGCGTCATATCGATGGTGTCGGAGGTGCGCAGGAATACGGTGTTCGGAGCAGCGCACTGGAGTTCCCGGGTATCCTCGATGATGACGATCCGGTGCTGCGCGCTACGCTCACTGATGGCGTGAAGGATGGCATTGGCCAGCGTGGTTTTACCGGTACCCGTGCCGCCAGCCACCAAGATATTCTGCCGCGCATCCACTGCCTGGAGAAGAACGTTTTGCTGCTCCTGCGTCAGGATGCCTTTGGCAACATAATCTGCCAGGGTAAAGATCAACAGGGCCTTCTTCCGGATCGTGAAGGTTGGTGACGTCACCAACGGCGGGATGATGCCCTCGAACCGGCTACCATCCAATGGCAGCTCCCCACTGATGATCGGGCACTCGGTACTGATCGTCGTCCCCAGTATCGAAGCAACCGTGTCAATGATCATGCGGGCATTGCCGGCGTCCAACCGGGATCGACACTCCATCTCCCCACCCAGCACGTCCACCCAGACAGACCCGTCAGGATTCAGAAGGATTTCTACAATCGCCGGATCCTGCAAATATTGCTGGATTTCCTTGCCCAACAAGCGCAACAGAAACTGGGTCTGGCGCTCCCGTTTCTCATCCCGCTTTTCAGATCCCACGCCCGCTCCGCCATCGACCATTGGGGTTTGCTCTCCCGAACCCTTCATACCCTGCCTCCCAAAAAGAAACGCACCACAACGTGATGCGTTTCATCAGGGACGCTGGAAGGCAGACAACATGCTTAGTGCTAGCGACTATCCCAGGGCAGCCCCCCTCTGCCGTCCGATCCGCCACGACACGCCGCAGCGCGATGTAACGGCAAGCCTCTACTCAATCACCGGCTTCCACGGCACCAGACTTGACCCCATGCCATCGTCGAGTATGGTGTAGCGCCCGCTAGCGAGCATGACGGAACCCGGTCAATGCCAGCCACGCGCTGCCCGTGGCGCTCGGCCAGCCCCTTGCCCCCACCGAGCCACTTCCGGGCACACCCACACTAGGTGGCACTGGCTTCATCGGCGAGGGCTTCATCAACGCGGTATAACTACTAAAATATTTCGGGATCATGCAGCAGGTTGTGTCATACTGGTGGGGTCCTTCTCTTGGTCGAAAAGTGACACTCCCCCAACAGGCGCATTTATTCAAGCTCTTCGAGGTGGTTTACCCCCAGCCCCTCACGCTACGTAACCACCAGCGTGTCTAAAGCCATCAACATCTTTGACCGTACTCACTTGGGAGCTCTCAGCTTGAGCTAGCTTTGCCAAGGCTGGGGGCGGAATTCCAAGTCTTCCAGCTTGGTGAAAGACTACTTCACTTTCGACCTGCGATTTGCCAAGGCAGATCCTGCGATCCTCGCGCCTTCCGCATCGAGCAGTGGTCAGACTTCACCCCCGTGGTGAAGTCGTAACAAAGGAGAACCATCACCATGACAGCAAGCCTCCAAAGCCGCTGCTCTTCACCGGCTTTTGCACATAGCCAAAATTTGCTCACCCAAGCCATCCGGCATTCACGAATAGTTCCAAGGATTGATGACCGGCACTCCCGCAGCTTCATAGGGAGAGGTGTCGCGTGACGCCACGATGAAACCTCTCGACGCGGCAATGGCAGCGATGTAGCCATCTGGCGTAGGGAAACCACGTCCACCATTTCTGGCCATCACGGCCAAGTCCGCAAAGTGGCGTGCTGCATTTGTGTCAAACGGCAGAATACGCTCTGCAAACA